>Ga0183101_1000123_pt1 | contig 162654 bp, 137 predicted proteins | sample Biomet3_FD_127790 | JGI IMG/M metagenome (GOLD analysis project Ga0183101, IMG submission 127790) | Microbial communities from bioreactor (seeded with sewage sludge) at LBNL, California, USA - Biofuel metagenome 3 | ecosystem: Engineered > Bioreactor > Anaerobic > Unclassified ... | reverse complement strand
TAATTTAATAAAAAGTAACAAAAATGTTTTAATATATTGAATAATCAGTATAATTGTACTATAATTTAGTAAAATAGTATAATTTAATGCTGAATTGTATTGCGTTGTATTATGTTATATTATGTTATGTTTAATTATATCGATTTTAGTCACAGACGAACAGAACGTGTAAAGTATTGTTTTTTCATATAATTATGCTATTGAGTTAAGTTATATATGATTTTATAAAAAATAAAAAATAGTCTTTAGAAAGGATTATAAAATAAAATGAAAAATTTCAAACTAAAATATGTCTTGTTTTTAATTGTTTTTTTATTCAGTACCTTATTTATTAATGTGAGTGTTTATGCTGTAGGTCCTGGCATTCCTGGTTCAAGCGGGGTCAATCCATTAAGTTATGTTTCTTGTACACTTGAAGATGGAACCAAAGTAGATGGTGGGGAGATATCAGCTTTGCAACCCAAATTTACACTGCTATTTGACAAGAATATTGTTGACATACTTGTCTGGGAACAAAACAGAAAATGTGTTAGTATGTCTACAGATAATAACACAAATGTTGCCATTGATGTGACTAAAATAGATGATACTGTTGATTTTGATCATAGGCAGCAAATTTTTGTACAACCTCTAAAGCAATTAGAACCAGGAAAAACTTATCATATCAAAGTAGGGCCGAATTTACTGGCTAGAAATTTTCAGTCTACCCTTAGTGGTACTACTGGGGGAAAAGGTATAGATGTTTCTTTTAAGACAAAGAAACAAGAAACGGCCCAAGGTACAAACACAATATCAGTTTCTAATCAAAATACATCCCCTAAAGACAATGAAATAAAGAATTCAGAACAACCTAAAACAGAAAATAGTAATAGTTCAGAATCAAGTAATAATTCGAATAAACCATCAGCAGAACAAAAAGTAGGAGATAAAACTGTTAGCAAAACAGAAGGTTTAATGGGAAAGATGTCTACTTACTGGTTAGACTTTGTCGTAGGATTAATCATAATTGCATGGATAGCGTTTGAAGTTATTAAGAGAAGAAAAAAAGAGAGGAGTAATAAACCGCAGGTTTAGAATAAGAGCATTATGAAAGAGAATAAAAGTATAGTTATTAGTATATTGTTAATTGTTTTAATTACAGCTGGTTCATACTTATTGGAAAATGTGGCTAAGAAATATGGGACAAACTCCGCTAAAATTATTAAAATAACGGAAAATAATAAGGTAGTTGCCTTCATTAGTGCAGATGTATTGAAGCAATTAATGGAACAGAATAATCAGCAGGGCGAAAATATTACAGATAAAGGACCATCATTACAATTAGCGATGAATGCTACCGGTGCTGGTAACTTTAATCAAATTATTGTAAAAGGCAAGGTAGACAATAAATCCATTACTCTTAATAAAAATGATGTAAATGACAAACTAGAATTATATTTAGAAAACAATGGAACTGTAAATTTATATGAAAAAGGTAATAATTCAAATTTTATAATTAAGGAAATAACAGAAATAAGCGTAAAAAAATAAATGAAAGGATGTGATGATATTGAGGAATGAAATAAAAGCAGAAGTTATTAATAATTCACCTGGTGGAAAATACATGTTTAATATGAATCTTACAGATATGCTAAGATCCACAATGCTTGGAGCTCTTGATGCAGTGGCTAACGATATATTACATATGCCTCTTCGAATGCCGGGACATACAAGTATTTGGTGGATGGGCATTCTTATAGTAGGAAAGGGCATAATTCCTAAGTTTGGTTCAGGAATAATAATGGGAATAGTGTCAGGTATACTTGCCGTTATTTTTGGATTAGGAAAGGAAGGAATATTTGTTTTTTTTAAGTATTTTATACCGGGTTTGCTACTTGATGTTCTTGCACCTTTATATAAGCAAAAATTTGAATCGGTAGTTGTGGGAGCGACATGTGGAGCTTTAATAAGCTTGTCAAAATTGGCAGCCAGTATGGCTGTTGGAATTATTGTAAATATACCACTGCTATTTCTCACATTAGGACTAGGTTATGTATCCATTTCTCATGTAATATATGGTGCGATTGGAGGTGTTTTAGCAGCAATTATTATTAAGCGTTTGAAACCAAGACTGAGTAGTTGGGATTAAAACTTTGATTAGAGATTTAAACAAATAGGAGGATTTTATGAAACACAGAACAAAAAAAACACAGATATATTTATCAGTATTAACCAGTGTGATTATGATGTTCTCATCCCTGATGATGAATGTACAGACAGTCAAAGCGGATACGACTGCATCCACTGCCGTTAGTACAATCACAGATTACATAGGTAAAGAAATAATATTGAACTTTGACAGACCTATGAAAGACTTGTCAGAAATCAAAAATCAATTGGTAGCAGCAAGTGGAGCTTCTACATCAGCGGGAATGATTAATTTTGAGCCTGCTGCTACGGAAATAGATACATCGGATCCATCAAATACTATATTGAAATATAAATATAATAATCTAGTGGATTATGATAATGTGAACTTGGTATGGTATTTTACAAATGGATTTTTTAGAAATTTTGAAAACAATTTAGCAAACTATGTAAAATTTTATGAAAAGGATACTGGTAAAGTAGTTCCACTTCCAAATGTAGTCACTGTAGGGATACAATCAGATGGTAAACTTCCAGTTGTTGATGGCTATGGGTATATGGAAATTACTGACTGGTATTTCCGGCAGATACAAAACCATGCACCTTTGGGGTTACACCTGGTAAGTCAGGATCTTAAGCCTTCTACTACTTATGTCATTGAAATAGAAAAAGGTTTTCTATTCAATAATGAATTAGCCACAACGAAGACTTACTCTTTTGAATTTACCACAACAGCAGTAACACCAACAATAGTTAATGTAACAGGAGTATATTTAAATCAAAGCAGTAAGACGCTAACAGTAGGAGATGGATTCCAGTTAGCAGCTGCAGTAACTCCTGACAATGCAACAAATAAAGGAGTAACTTGGAGTTCAAGCAATGACACTGTAGCAACAGTAGATCAAACAGGAAAAGTTACAGCAGTAGGAGAAGGAACAGAAATAATAACAGTAACCACAGCAGATGGAAGTAAAACAGCACAGTGTACAGTAACTGTAAAAATGGCAGGAAAATTTACCGATAACCAAACAGTAGATGCTAATAAAATATGGACAATCAGATTTACTGATGATGTTGGTTATGATGATTTAACTAAACAAGGCATTATTGTTACAGATATTAAAGGGAACATTGTAAATATAGGACTTGAATTAGGACAAGACAGTAAAACGCTCCTAGTAACTGCTCCAGAAGGTGGATATACAGTAGGAGAAAATTATATATTATATGTTAATAATAAAGCACATTCTAAAGCAGGCAAAGCATTAAAAAATGAATATAAATTACACTTCAATATTAAATAATTATTAAATCTAGGAGGATTTTTTATGAAACACAGAGCAAAAATAAAACATAACTATTTGGCAATATTTATTAGCATGATTATGATATTGTCGTCTCTGCTGATGAATGTACAGCCAATTAAAGCAGAGACAACTGCACCAACCATTGTTAGTGCAGTTACAGATCATATAGGTAAAAAGATAACTTTAACCTTTGACAGACCTATGAAAGATCCGTCGGGGACACAAGATCAGTTTACGGTTGAGGGGTTATCAATAACCCAATTGCCGTCAATTGGGGGGAAGCCTAAAAATGATTATAAAATAGGGTCCGTACCTGTTACAAGTGTAACTTTAGGAAGTGATCCAAAACAAATAATACTAAGCATATCAAAGTTGGTTTCTAGTAATAGTAGTGTTAACATTACTGTCAGTTATACAAAGGGCAGCGTTGCAGCAGCAGATGGAATGATGGTCGAAAGTTTCACGGATCAGGGAGTAACAGATAACAATGTTAGCAATATGCAAATAGTTGCTTTTGATTCTGAAGCTACAGAAATTGGATATGATACAGATACATCAGATCAATTAAACCCTACATTGAAATTTAAATACGATAATCCAATAGATTATGATAATGTGCAATTAGTATGGTATTTTTATAATGGATTTCCTGGAACTAAAATGGATGATAACGTCAAGAATTATGTAGAATTTTATGAAAAAGACAGTGGAAAAGCGGTAGTACTTCCAAATGTCCTTACCTATGATGGTTCGGCAACCTATAAAGATGGAACCCAACAACCTCAAAGAATATTAACAGACTGGTATTTTTGGCAAATACAACATTATGTACCTTTAGGGCTGAACTTGGTAAGCCAGGCTATAAAGCCTTCTACCACTTATGTGATTAAAATAAAGAAAGGTTTTCAATTCAATAATGGAGGAGCGATAACTAACACTTATTCCTTCGAATTTACCACTACAGCAGAGTCCTCAACTAAGCCTTATTGGGAAACTGGTAGCAGTGTTACAGCCTCTAATGTGACCGAGAACAGCCTGACTCTAGGATGGTCAGCGGCACAGGACAACCATGGTGTAACAGGCTATAACATATACAAGAATGATGCACTTTTGACTACAGTGGATGGAAGTACTACATCATATGATGTTTCTAATCTTTTATCTGGAACAGAATACAAGTTCAAGGTGGAGGCAGTGGATTTTGCTGATAACCGTAGTATTATTGAAGTACCACAAGCAACATTAGGAACACCACCAGCAGTATCAGTAGCAACTACAATAGATTTAAGTGGACTTGCATCGGTATCCATTCCGGCGAGTAGCACAACAGCGAGCTATACGGCGACAGTTAAAGACCAAAATAGTAATACTATGAATGGAGAGAACGTAACCTGGAGTTTACAGACACCAGTAACAGGAGTGCGCATAGATTCTGCGGCAGGTATAGTGACTATAGATAATAGTGCGAGTGTAGGAAGCTTCACAGTAGTAGCTTCAGACGGCAGTGTGACGGGCAGGGAAACAGTAAGCATAACGCTAAGCGATGTACAATTAAGTGATGCAGAGGCAGTAGCAGCATATGAAACATTAGCAAATGGAGATCTTTCTACTCAAGATAAAGTAGATGCAGCAAATGCGGCAAAAGCTCTTGTTCATCTTGATGGATTAAATGATACTGATAAGGCAGCATTACAAACAAGAATAGCTACAGCAGATGCAAAAGTAGTAGCAGCACAGAAAGCAATTGATGTTGCAAAAGTAGTAGCAGCAACAGGTATACAACTAGATAAAAATACCTTAACAGTACAAATAAGTAAAACAGCAACAATCAAAGCAACACTACAACCTACGAATTCAACTGATGGCATAACATTTACATCAAGTGACCCTAAAATAGCAACAGTTGACGCAGCTACAGGAGTAGTTACTGGTAAAGAAGAAGGAAATGTTACAATTACAGCTAAAGCAGGCAATGTTACTGCTACATGTACAGTAAATGTAACTATTGACGAGTGCTTTATAGCAACAGCAGCATATGGTTCTAAATTCCAACCATCAGTTAAATTGTTAAGACATTTTAGAGATGATTACTTACTAACTAATACTATTGGATCAGCCTTTGTTAAGTTCTATTATAAAAATTCACCACCTATAGCTGATTTTATAGCTCATAATGAAGTATTAAAAACTACTGTAAGAGCATTATTAACTCCTTTCGTAGCAGCTGTTTATGGATTATATCATCCTATAGTTGCTTGTATGGCTTTAGTACTAATGTGTATGTTAGTTTTGGTGAAAAGGAAATATAAATTTCAGCATAAATTATAGGAAGATATTTTATATTATAGAGTTTAAACTTATAAAGAGATTCTAAAATGAGCTCTAGGTACGAAAATTTATAATGTAAATTTTCGTGCCTAAATAAAATTTAAGTCACAGACTTAAACAAATGGGTGGTTTATATGAAATATAGAATAAAGAATGAAAAAGTAAAAAAACAGCAATCCTTTTTAGCCTTGTTGTTAACTATGATTATGATGTTCTCATCTCTGCTGGTGAATATAAAGCCAGTGAGAGCTGATGCAGCTGCACCAACAATCATAAGTGTAGCCACAGATCATATTGGTAAAAGGATAACCTTGACCTTTGACAAAACCATGAAAGATCCTTCGGGAACACAAGATCAGTTTGCAGTGTCAGTAACTGAGGGGACGACTATTACAGCGTTGTCTGTTATAAGTACATCTTTGAGTAGTGATAAGAAGCAAATATTATTGGATTTATCCATTCCCCGAGCATACTCAGTGTCATCAAATATTATCATTAGTTATACGAAAGGCACTGTTGAAGCAGAGGATGGAAGTTTTTTGGAAAGTTTTACAAATCAAGCAGTTAGCAGAAATATACTATCAGGGTCAAGCTTGGTTGATTTTGATTCAACTGCTACTGAGATTGCCTATGATACATCAGATCCAACAAATCCTATACTGAAATATCAATACGATAATTTAGTGGACTATAACAATGTGAAGTTGGCTTGGTATTTTACAAATGGATTTTTTACTCCGATGGTAGATGATATTAATAATTATGTAAAATTCTATGAAAAAGCTAGCGGAAACCCAGTGGTACTTCCAAATGTCCTTACTAAGGTGAATGGTCCAGCAACCTATATAGACGGAAGTACCAAAAATCAACAAGTAGTAACAGATTGGTATTTTTGGCAAATACAGGCAAGAGCCCCTTTGGGATTAGACCTAAAAAGCACGGTACTTAAGCCTTCAACTACTTATGTAATTGAAATAGATAAAGGTTTTACATTCAATAATGGCAAGAGTACCACAATGACTTATTATTTTGAGTTTACTACTAAAGCGGATCCAGACAATACTGTAGCTAATTTGAACATTGACAGTCCTAATAACAGTATTGAGATTGCATCTACACCGGTAGATGAACAGTTTACCTCAATGGTCTATGACCAAGTTGGAGCTGAAATGACAGGACAGAATATTAATTGGACAATAGCTGATAATCCTATAGGTATAAGTATTAGTAGTACAGGAGTTCTAACTGTTCAGCCCTTTGTATCTCCAGGTACTATCACCGTTAAGGCTACAGTAAATGGAACAAATGTTTCAAGTACAAAACAGCTTGAAATAAAAGAGTATGTTTATGAAGCACCTATTACGTATGAAGTTACAAATGATGCTATTACAGCTGCAGGTAATTCTAATACTGTGGCACTGACTACTTCTTCTAGCAGCATTGTAGCTATTGATAATCAATCACTTCAGGAAATTAATGACGTTGATAAACCTATGGTTTTAACTAATAGTAATAATGTAAAGTTTCAATTAAAACCAGCGGATTTTATATTAGGAACAAGTACTCTTAATGATGTAACACAATTTCAAATTGGAAGTGTTTCAGTAGATCAAACAACTAGTGCTCAATTAATTACAGACAGCACATTAAGTAATCTTTCAGGAGGTACTTTCAGTTCTGCTGTTGTTCCTTTTAAGTTAAGTGCTGTAGCTATTTTAAATAGCGGTGGTCAGCAGCAAATAACAAGTTTTAATAACCCTGTTACAATATCTATTCCTGTACCAGCAGGATTAAGTCTGTCAGATAATCAAACACTAAGAGCTTGTCACTTTAATACTACCACTGGTAAATGGGAAGACAAGGCTTCTGCTGCCATAAGTGATGGATTTATAACTTTTGATACTTCAGATTTTAGTTATTGGACTGTTGTAGTTAAAACTGTAAGTAGCAGTGGAGGAAGCTCTGGTGGTAGCTCAGGAGGAAGTTCTAGTGGTAGTTCAAGTGGAAATAGTTACGATCCTGCTACTGGACATGGAGCCGGAACTGGTATGGAGGAGGGGGCTCCACCTAAGCCATTAAAGTATATTGAATCATACCTAACTACAATTACTAATAATATTTCATCAACTGGAACCTGTATAGATAATAGTACCAGTGTACCTCTTTTACCTACAATAAAAATGATGTTTGATAAGAATTTAGTTGGTGAAGTTGTATGGGTTACTAACAAAACCTATTTTACTTTAAAGGATAGTTCAGGAAAAACAATACCTATAGATGTTTTTTGCATATCTGATGAGGTGAATTTTGATGAAAGACGTAATGTATTTATTAAGCCAGAAAGTTCTTTAACCCCTGGGGAAACCTATAAAATTACAGTCAGTCCTAAGCTTTTAGCTAGAAATTTGGGTTCAATCCTTAGCGATACTACAAATGGTAAAGGAGTTGTTGTTACCTTTACCACAGTGAAGGATGGAGCAGCAGGGGCAGCTGGAAGCACATCATCAGCAAGTATTCCTGTAGTAGTTAAAACAGACAATAACTCAAATGTGGTAGCTACATTGGATTCATCAAAAATTAAGGATAACGTAGTTAACGAAATTCAAATTAAGGAGCCAAAGCCTGAAAGTAAGGTTCAGGTGCAGATACCTGTAGATGCTGTGAAGAAGGGTTTAGCAGGCTTTGGAATTAATACTGACTCAGTTAAATTGAACATACCAGCAGGTGTAATAGATGCAAGTAGCTTAAGTAACGGCACAATACTGCAGATTTCTAAGGACCTAATGCCTACAGTTGACGCTACTACATTATTAACAAATGTACCTCAGGGAACTAAGAATATTGGTAAGGTCTTTAGTTTCAGTATGGCTGTTTGTGACAGTAACAATAATGTAATAAAAGATATTCATAATTTTGCAAGCGATAAAAGTGTGGCAGTAACAATTAATCTTAGCAGTGATGATATTAAAGAAATGGATAAATCAAGGATTTCTGCATTTTATTTTGATACTGATTCCAAGAGTTGGGTTAATATAGGGGGAAGCTTTGATGAAAAATCAATGACATATACCTTTAGTACCACTCACTTTACGGACTTTACTATTATGGAAAAGTCTTCAGACTTACTAGAAAATATAAAAAGGTTAGCGGGAGTTGACAGAATAGAAACTTCTATAGCAATTGCTAAAGAACAATTTAAAGATAAAGCAACAGATGCAGTTGTATTAACTACAGCAAATGGTTTCCCAGATGCACTATCAGGTGAAGGATTAGCTTATAAGTATAATGCACCAATGCTTTTAATAAATAAATCTGTTAATGAAAGTAAAAATGTGCTTGATTACATCACCAGTACTTTAAGTAAAGATAAAAACATCTATATATTAGGCGGTGCAGGTGTTGTAAGCTCTGATATTTCAGATTATTTAATTTCCCAAGGATATAAGGTGATCAGAATTGATGGTAAGAATCGTTATGAAACAAACCAGAAGATTGTTGATAATCTGAATGTAACTACAGGAACGTCCATTATTTTAGCAAGTGGAAATGATTTTGCAGATACGCTTAGTATATCCAGTATTGCAGCATTAAAGGGCTATCCGATATTGTTAAATGACAAGGATAACCTGTCAGCTAATATTGTAAGTGATATAACTAATATACAGCCAACAACTATGTATATTGTAGGAGGAATAGGAGCCCTTAGTGCTGATATTGAAGCTCAGATTAAAAATATTAATAGTAACATAGATATAGTAAGGTTAGGGGGAAAGGACAGGTATGAAACTTCAATGAAGATAGCAGATTATTTTAACCTAGATACTGATACTATAGCTATAGCTAGCGGAAAGGATTTTCCAGATGCTTTAAGTGGCTCTCTATTAGCTGCAAGAAAAAATTCCAGTATACTGCTTATAGATAATAAAGATACAGCTAAACAGAAAGAATTATTAAATAAACAGGGTGTAAAGAATGTAATTGTACTTGGAGGAGAAGGAGTAATAAGCAGTGATACAGCAAATTCATTAATGCAGAAGTAAGCTTTATAATATAAAAAAGCCCTAGGTACTAAACTCATCATATGAGTTTAGTACCTAGATGAAAGTGAAACTTGAATCAGATGGGGTTTTAACCCCACATGATTCTTAGTTGAACGAATCCGGGGACGTAGCCGCTCTTTACTCCCAGTTAAGCAGAGAGCCCAAATTTATGATTTGGTGCGAATCGATTACTCCTCCGACGTAAGGAAGAGGAGTTTCATATGCGATGGGAGTATTAGAGCGGGTAGTCAACGGATAAAGTTTAAGTTTCGGATTTAAAGAAATGGGGTGGCTATATGAAATGTAGAATAAATAATGAAAGAACAAAGAAACAAAAGCTTTTTTTAGTGTTACTATTAAGCGTAATTATGGTGGTCTCATCTCTACTGACAAATATACAGCCAGTAAGAGCAGATACAAATGCACCAACTATTGTAAGTACAAGCACAGATCATATAGGTAAAAAAATAACCTTGACCTTTGACAGACCTATGGCAGATCCTTCAGGAACACAAGATCAGTTTACAGTGTCAGTAAATACAGGTAAGATTACTTTATCTTTTCCTGTTAGGAACGTTGCTATGAGTAGTGACAAAAAACAAGTAATATTGAACCTATCCGTTCTCAAAGCATACATACCAACAGATGTGGTTACTCTAAGCTATACAAAGGGAACTGTTGCAGCAGAGGATGGAACGTTACTAGAAAGTTTTACAGATATGGCATTAAATGGTGATTTTGTATCAGGAGTAAACTTGGTTGATATTGAGCCATCAGCTACTGAAATTGCCTATGACCCATCTGTACCAGAATTGAAATACCGTTTTGATGATTTAATGGATTATGACAATACAAATCTTGCCATATATCTTACTAATGGTTTTTTCAACACTTTTGTAGATAACTTAAATAATTATGTGAAGTTTTATGAGAAGGAAACTGGTACAATTGTATCATTGCCGAATAAAGTAACACAGCCAATTGCTAACAGATATATGGAAGTTACTGACTGGTACTTTAAACAAATTCAAGGCAGAGTTCCGCTGGGCTTGAATTTGAAAAGCACAGTTCTTAAACCTTCTACTACTTATGTTATTGAAGTACAAAAGGGTTTTACATTTAATAACGATAATATGACTACAATGACATATTCTTTTGAATTTACTACAACAGCACAGTCCACACCAAAAGTGCCTAGGACTTTACAAAGGCTAGCTGGACTCAGCAGAATAGAGACTTCTATAGCAATTGCTAAGGAAGCGTTTAAAGATAAAGCACCGGATGCAGTTGTATTAACTACAGCAAATGGTTTCCCAGATGCACTTTCTGGTGCAGGATTAGCTTATAAATATAATGCACCAATGTTGCTTATAAATAAATCCGTTAATGAAAGTAAAAATGTATTGGATTACGTTATAAACAATTTAAGTAAAGGTAAAAACGTCTATATATTAGGCGGTGAAGGTGTTGTCGGTACTGATATTTCAGATTATTTAACCTCCCAGGGATATAATGTAATCAGAATTGGCGGCAGTGACCGTTATGAAACAAATCAGAAGATTGTTGATAATTTGAATGTAGCTAAAGGATCAACTATTATTTTAGCATCAGCAAATGGTTTTGCAGATGCACTTAGTGTATCAAGTATTGCAGCCCTAAATGGTTACCCAATATTGTTAAGTGGCAAGGATAGCCTACCAGCCAATGTTATAAGTGACATAACTAATATACATCCAGCACACCTGTATATTATGGGAGGAACTGGAGTACTTAGTACTAATATTGAAGAACAGATTAAAAACATAAATGAAAATATAAAAATATCAAGATTAGGTGGAAATGACAGATATGAGACTTCAATGAAGATAGTAGATTTTTTTAAATCTACTGGTGATACTGTAACTGTGGCTAGTGGAGCTGATTTTCCAGATGCTTTAAGTGGAGCATTATTAGGTGCAAGAAAAAAATCAGGTATACTGCTTATAGACAATACGGACATATCTAAACAGAAAGAATTATTAAAAAAGAATAGTATAAACAATATAATTATATTTGGTGGAGAAGGAGCAGTAGATAGTAATACAGCAAAAGCATTAACAGAAAAGTAAAGTAAATAATCTAAAAAAATTGTAGTTTTGGGGAGTACAATCTTAGGATAAAATTGTATTCCTCAAAATCACATATATTCTATATAGGTGAAAAAATGAAGGATAAAGGAATTACTTTTAATAATGTATGGAAAAAATTTAGTCCTAATAATTGTACAGAAAATATAGCTTTGAAGAATATTACATTTACCATAGAGCAAGGAGATTTTGTTGGTATAGCAGGAATGAATGGTTCTGGAAAATCCACACTTGTTCGTATGATCAACGGCTTAATTCTCCCTTCATCAGGGGAAGTGGTGATTAATGGAATGAATACGATGAATAGAAAAAACATCAAGAAAATAAGAAGCTTAGTTGGTATGCTATTTCAGAATCCAGATAATCAGATAATTAGTCCTGTTGTAGAAGAAGATATTTCCTTTGGTCCCACAAATTTAGGACTTTCTTATGAGGAAGTAAAAGAAAGAACTAATTGGGCTTTGGAAGTATTAGGTCTGGAAGAATTTAGGTATCACTCTCCTCATTTGTTATCCGGTGGTCAAAAACAAAAGGTTGCTATTGCATCAGCTTTAGCAATGAAACCTTCTTATTTAATATTAGATGAACCCACATCTATGCTGGATAATGAAAGTAGGAGTGAGCTTATATCTACATTAAAATTTTTAAATAGTAAGCTTGGAATAACCATTGTTTTGATTTCTCATTTAATGGAAGACATGGCAGAGGCTAATAGATTAATTGTATTAAACAAAGGAGAAATATACCTTGATGATACTCCTTGGAAGTTGTTTGTTAATCCTGAAAAACTTAAAGCAGTAGGTATTAGCCCTCCTAAGATAGTTTGTTTACTTAATAAATTGAGAGATAGAGGACATAAAATTGATGATAGCATTATAACACTAAATCAAGTGGAGGAATTTATATGTCAGTTATTGAAGCAAAAAATCTGACCTTCACATATTGCCCTGGTACGATCTATGAACGTAAAGCACTTGATAACATAACGTTCAAGGTGGAGAGAGGTGATGTTGTTGGAATTATTGGACAGAACGGTTCAGGAAAATCAACATTTATAAAACACCTTAATGGGATATTACAGCCTACAGATGGGAAAATAAAAATTTTCGGAAAAGATATATTAAATAAACAGTATAGAAATGAATTGTGGAAAAAAGTTGGTATTGTATTTCAATTTCCTGAACAACAGCTATTTGAGGATACAGTATTTAATGAGATAGCTTATGGACTGAAAAATTTAGAGGTTTGTAAAGAAGTAATTCCAAGTAAAGTTAAGCTTGCCTTAGAAAAGGTTGGATTGGAGCATGAGAGCATAGTAAGTCTTTCCCCTCTATGCTTAAGTGGAGGAATACGGAGACGAGTAGCTATTGCAAGTATATTAGCTATGGAACCTGAAATACTCATATTAGATGAATGTACCGCTGGCTTAGATTTAATAGGTCGTGAAAAAATTATAGATATTATAAAAAAGATAAAGGAAGAAAGTAGTACAACCATAATTATGGTATCTCATAATATCAGTGAGTTAATTGAACTATGCAGCCATATAGCTGTATTGAAGGATGGAAAATTAATTTCTTTTGGAAAAACACATGATGTATTAAGTGAGAAAACTGTACAGAATATGTATTTTAAGATGTTTCCTGAGTATATTCAATTGACATACAAGTTATCAGAACGTTACGAAAATGTAAATATTAGAAGTATAGATATAGCAGAAATTGAAATTGAATTACACAGTTTATTAAAAGGATTTAAATATGAAAAAAATTAAATTAGGACAATATGTAAGAGGAAATTCAATTATTCACAATTTAGATCCAAGAACTAAAATAATTTACTGCTTATTTATTGTTTGTTCAACAATAATAAATTCAGATTGGTTGATTATTTTAATTAATATATGTAATTTAATTTTAGCCATGTTGTTATCTAAAATAAATATTTTCAAATTCTTTTTTCGTATGAAATCTTTAATATTACTTTTTATACTTACTTTATTCTTTCAAGCTATTCTTACTCAAGGTGAACAGTTATTTCACATATGGAAATTAAGTTTTACAAAGGAAGGAATTTATTTAGGTATACTTACTGTATTTCGTTTAATGGCTATTTACTTATGTTCTACAATATTGACCATGACAACATCACCAATGAATTTGGCATCCGGATTGGATTTATTATTTTCGCCTCTAAATAAGCTGCATATTCCAGTTAACCAATTTTCAATTATTATAAGTATATCGCTGAGATTTATACCAACAATTATTGAAGAAGCTGAAAATATAAAATGTGCCCAAAAATCACGAGGTGCTCAATTTGAATCTGGCAACTTGTTCGTTAAGTTGAAGAGTGTATCAGCAGTATTAATCCCTGTTTTAGCAACATCTTTGCAAAGAGCAAATGATTTAGCTGTTGCTATGGAGAGTAGATGTTATAGTTGTCAGTCAAGTTCTAAAATCGCTTATGATATTCATTATAAAAAAATAGATGTGATTGTTATTGGGTTAGTGATAACTAATTTAATTGTGTGTTTTATAGTATGAAGTGAAACTTGAATCAGATGGGGGTTCGTCTACGAACTGGGGCTTTGCCCGTTAAATGCCATTTAGGCATTTAACCCCCACCTGATTCTTAGTTGAACGAATCCAGGGACATAGCCGCTCTTTACTCACACTTTGGAGAATATGGGAGTATTAGAGCGGGTAGTCATCGGATAAAGTAAAATTTGAATTTAAATTTAGGAGGATGAAACATGAATATTCTTGTATGTATAGATGATACAGATAGTATAGATAGTAGGGGAACAGGAGAATTGGCAGAAAATATAGCTAATAATATAGAAAGCTGTGGTTGGGGAAAAACATGTGCTGTAACAAGACATCAACTGCTTCTTCATAAAGAAATACAATATACTTCTCATAACAGTTCTATGTGTTTTTCAGCGGAAATTCAGCCAGAACATTTGCAAAATATAATAAGTTATGCTGGTGATTATTTAAAGAATGAAAGTGAACCAGAATCAGATCCTGGATTGTGTGTAGTTGTTGTTGATGGTTTAAGTGGTGATAAAAGTCTTATAGAGTTTGGCAATAGGGCTAAAAGAATGATATTAACTAAAGAAAATGCTTATGATTTGGCAAAAGAACTAAATATACATCTTTCTGAGCATGGAGGCAGTGGGCTGGGAGTTATTGGAGCTATTGCTGGAGCAGGACTTAGATTAAGTGGAAATGATGGTTGGTTTAAAGGTGCTCATAAAGTTAAAACTTCAAATGGTATTATAAAAGTTTCAGAGCTTTGTTCCTACAATAATATTGATAGAGTCAAATGTATAGATGGTGAATATTTAGATGATAATGAAGAAGTGGTAATAGGGAAATTAGTAAAGACTATGCTAATAGAGGGACAAGCAGTTGTTTTAGTTCACAAGGTAGATATAGAAGGTAATGGAGCTAAGTGGAATACCTGTGGAAAGCAGCAATTAAGGGAATATGAGGAGATGAAGCTTAATGTGGATTGTAAATGAAAATAAACAAAGAGAATTTTTAGGGGGCAAAGATAGTTGGTCTGAAGTGATAAAGGAAGCAGAAAAGTGTTCCTTTTTTAAATTTGATGTGGATGAGGAAGTTATAGAAGAGGAAGTTATAGCTTGTTATAATTGTACATTTAGAAGATGGACAGATAAGTCTTTTACTTGCTGCTATTCTACAAAGATGGAGTGAGGGGGGGATTTTATGTATGATTTAGCTATTATTGGAGCAGGAGTTATTGGTACCTTTATTGCAAGGGAACTGTCCAGATATAAAATAAATATAGTTATTATTGAAAAAGAAAATGACGTATCAAATGGAGCAACTATGGCAAATAGTGGTATTGTATATGACGGATATCATTCTAAGGCAGACAGAATGAAAGGAAACTTAATTCCTAGAGGAAACGAAATGTATGATAAACTTTGCGAAGAATTGGACGTGCCTTTTAAAAGAATTGGTTCATTAGTAGTTGGCTCTAATGAAGAGGACATGGAAAAAATTAAAAAATTATATAAAAAAGGAGTAGCTAATAAGGTACCTGATCTCAAAATAATTGACAGAGAAGAAGTACTGCGTATGGAACCAAATTTGAATCCAGAAATTAAATTTGCTTTATACTCACCTACCTGTGGTATTACCTCTCCTTTTGAATTGACTGTTGCACTTGCTGAAAATGCTATGGATAATGGTGTGGAATTGCTTCTAAACAGTGAAGTTATAGATATAAAAAAGGTAGATAAAAGGTTTCAAATAATTACTAAAGAAAAACAACTTGAAGCTAAGTATGTGATCAATTGTTCAGGGGTTTATGCAGATAAAATTAACAGTATGGTGGAGGAAGCGCCTAGTTTTAAAATTGATATTAAAAGAGGACAGTATTTAGTGTTGGATAAGAATGCTGGTAATCTGATAAAAAATGTTGTACAGCAATGTAAAACAGAAAATGAAAAAGGGATTTTACTCATACCAACAGTTCATGGTAATTTAATGATAGGTCCTGGTTTGGAGGAAACGAATGATAAAGAGGGGACAGAGACAACCGCGGAAATGCTTAATAGTATATGCAAGAAAGCAATTAAAACTTGTCCCGATATTCCTCTTAATCAAGTAATACGTTCCTTTTCTGGATTAAAAGCTAAGGGGGACACAGGGGGGGATACAGGTGATTTTATTATAGAGGAATCACATGAGGCAAAAGGGTTTATTAATGTAGCAGGTATTGCTTCTCCTGGACTTACTTGCTCACCTGCCATTTCAGAGCTTGTAGTTAAAATGGTAAAAAATATGTTTCAAAGAAATGAAGAAGCTTTTATAGAAAAAGAAAACTTTAATCCAAGAAGAAGAAAAGTTATTCGATTTAAAGAATTGAAAGATAATGAAAAAGTTGAGCTAATTAAAAATAGTCCAAAATACGGTAGAGTCATTTGTAGATGTGAAACTATCACAGAAGGAGAAATTGCAGATGCAATACATAGAAATGCTGGTGCAACTACAGTTAAAGGAGTAAAAAAGCGTACAGGAGCTTCTTTGGGCAGATGTCAAGGTGGTTTTTGTGGACCTAAAATTGTTGAAATTTTAGCTAGAGAGCTTGAAAAAGAAATGGATGAAATTTTATATGACAACCAAAATTCATATATATTAACAGAAAGGGAGTAGGTGTTATTATGCTGGAGTATGATATCGTAGTTGTGGGCGGAGGGCCAGCAGGTTTAGCAGCAGCAATTGAAGCAAAGAAAAATGGTATAGATAGCATTCTAGTTATAGAAAGAGAAATAGAATTAGGAGGTATACTGAATCAATGTATACACAGCGGATTTGGAATACATATTTTTAAAGAAGAGTTAACAGGACCTGAGTATGCACAAAGATTTATTAATGAATTAAAAGCATTAGGAATTGAATATAAAATAGATACAATGGTTGTTGATATATCAAAGGATAAATATATTAGTATTGTTAATTCAAAGGATGGTTTTTTAAAAGTTAAAGCTAAAGCAATTATTTTAGCAATGGGATGCAGGGAAAGAACAAGAGGTGCCATTGGCATTCCGGGTAAAAGACCATCAGGAATATTCACTGCTGGAACAGCTCAGAAGTATATAAATATTGAAGGTTGTATGGTTGGTAAGAAAGTTATAATATTAGGTTCTGGGGATATAGGATTAATTATGGCTAGGAGAATGACTTTAGAGGGAGCAGAAGTATTGGCAGTTGTAGAAAAAATGTCTTCTCCAGGAGGTTTGTATAGAAATATAGTACAGTGTCTTAGGGATTTTGACATACCTTTATTATTAAAACATACAGTAACAGAAATTTTAGGGAAAAACAGGGTACAAGCAGTTATGATTGCTGAAGTAGACGAGGATGGAAATCCTATACTTGGAACGGAGAAAAAGTATGATTGTGATACTTTGCTGCTGTCCGTAGGACTAATTCCGGAAAGTGAATTAGCCAAGAATGCAGGAGCAGATACTGAAAGTAAAACAGGCGGAGTTGTTGTGAATGACTCTATGGAAACAAGTGTAAGTGGTGTATTTGCTTGTGGAAATGTAATAAAGGTACATAATTTAGTAGATTATGTTACAGAAGAAGGAATCACAGCAGGTAAAAATGCAGTTGTATATGTAAAAGAAATAATTAAGTGTTAATACTTATGACACATGGTATTTCCTCTTATGTTCTGCATGGGGCAGTTGAAATAATCATAAATATGCATATCTCGATGTATAGATGATGCTTTGAGAAGATCTATCTATAATTATATAAAATAGGAGGAATGTTTAATGTTTAATGTTAAAAAAAGTATTAGCAGGTTAGCGGGATTATTCATTTTAATATTTGTGTTTGCAAGTATGTTTTTTGTAAAACCTGCATATGCGGTAAATGTTTATGGACATGCTTCATTTCAAATTAGAGGATATAGATATTTGAATGACCATCAGGTACAGATTTGGTTTGACAAAGGGGTTTCTTCAGTTACAACTGAACCAGGGATGTTTAAGGTTTATCAGGGAACTGGCACAGGAGGAACTGAAATTCCTGTTGTTAGCGTACCTTATTCAGATAACAGCAATATCACTGGCGTAACAGGCCTTGCACCAGGAACTACTTATATAATTACTACTGCAAGTGGTGCTTTTACAGCTGGTCAAACATATACGGTAGCTATTACAAATACTATTATGCCGGGTAACGGACTAACATTAGGAAACTATAATTTCCGCAAGAATCCAGTATTCTCATTTGTAGTACCTGATTTACAGGGGAGTTATGGAAACACAGAACCGGTAGCATATTATACACCTTATAGTCCTAATACTGATGTTCCTATTGAAGGAAATTTATATTTCTCAGTAAGTATACCTGTACAAAATTATTCTCAAGTAGTTAGTGGAATGAAATTATATAAAGTTGTTGGAGGCGTTGGTACAGAGGTTCAGTTGGATAGTACATTTGATGGAACTAAAAATGGAGATATTTACGCTCCAGTGGTAACTGATGATCATACTTTCTTCTTCATGTCATTGACTGGAGACAGGTACTCTCAACTATACAATTTAGAATTGAATACGGATTATAAATGGCACATACCTGCAATGACAACAGTTAACAATAAAACTATCGCAGCACAAGATATCCTTTTTCATACACAGAGTTCACTAATACCGACTCAAATAACAACTGCACCTACAGTTACTACCCAGGGGAATGCACTGCAAATAACTTGGCCAGCTTCTAATGATCTATATGATCTTTCGCATACAATATTAGTATCACCAGCAGCAACTAGCTACAATGTTTATGCAAGTACTAATAAATATTGGGGATTTACAAAAATAAATCCTACTGCTGTAACAGGGACACCATTCTTGACATCAAACGCTAGTCCAAGTCTTAATCCAGGAACAACTTATTATTTCCGCGTAACTTCTGTAAAGGATAATGAAGAAGCAGGATTTTCACCATATGTACAAGGAACTACACCTTAATTGCAATAAGGTGTAATTACAATAGGAAGACTGTTTTTAGATGTCATACAGTCATGTATATAATCTGATTCTTAAGCAGATACAATAATCTATGAGTTTTTGATGGTGCTTAAGAATTTAAAATTAAAAAATAAGATTTATTTATAATTAATATTTTCATACTGCCCCATACAAAACATAAGAGTTTTTTACATAAGTAGTAAGCTTGAAAAACAATAATTTACAAGAGTTCCCATAGATAAAGAGGGAGGGACAAATAAGTCTTCAAGTATAAGGTTAAATGTAGATTCCAGAGTGTTAGGAAGATTTGAGGTGAAATCAGTTTCAAAGAAAATAAAGAACTTCTACGGGTTAAAGCTTGAAGGCTTTTCCGATAGGAATACATAAAGTTGCGGAGGTGGAGAAGTAAATGGTTAGTAAAATTATTTGTACTGTGTGTCCTAATGGATGTGAAATAAATATTATTGAGTTAGATACCAAAAGCTATAATATTAAAGATTATAAATGTGAAAGAGGCAAGGAATATGCAGAGCAAGAAATAACAAACCCTGCGAGAATTTTAACTACTACAATAAAAATTAAGAATGGGCTTATAAAAAGATTACCAGTAAGAAGTAAGAATCCTGTTCCTAAAGATAAAATTTTTCGGATTATAGAAAGAATTAAAGGTGTAGAGATAGAAGCACCTGTAGAAGAGGGAGATATTATTATTGAAAATATTTTAAATATGGGAATTAATGTGATTGCTTCGAAAAGTATATCAAAAAATAGTCATTGCAGCTATTCTTAAATAAAATATTGATTTTATATCTTGACAGAATTATATTAAAAATTCCTTATAATTATAAGACTTATGTCAGACTATTATCATATTGGTATCGGACAAATTAAAATAAAGAAAGGTCGATTAAAATGGATAGTAGAATTACAGTAAGGTTAACGGATGATGAAAAACAAAATTTAATAACAGTATGTAATTTATTAGAATTAAATTTAAGTGAATATGTACGTTTACGACTTACAGGAAGTACAGAAGATGTATATATGAATTTTGTTAAAAATGAAATTAAAAAATTAGAACCAGGTCAAGAAATTACTTTTAAAAAATTGATTTTTACTCTTTGGGAACATATAGGTAAAATAGAGCGTAAAGGACTACTTTCTAATATTTTAAAAGAGATAGAAAAAGGTAACTTAAATTTAAAATTATCTAGTGAAATATCAAAAACTAAAGATGCTATATTTACAAAACTTAATGATATTCAATTGATAGAAGATATAGCTAATAGTTTAAATGTTAAGAGTGACATTATTGATATTTATTAATTATTAAATTTATAAGGGATTTATATCTATTAGTTTTAAAGCTTGCAGCTGAGAGTAAAGAAAAATTAGAACCTAGTAAGGAGGCACATTTTAGTGCTGATGACTAAAATGTGCCTCCTTTGTGCATTAAGAAACCGCTGAATCTCGAATGGATTTAAACTCATAATTTTTCTCTGAGAATACCTTTATTGATTGAGATGAGTTTTCAGAATGGGTATAAATAGAGTGTCCTGCTTTATCTCTTCCGATTTTAATATATTCAAATTCAATATTAGGATGATAGAAAAAACTAGCTAAGGTTTCTTCCGGTAATTTAGCAATTTTATTGATTATATTATTTATATCTTTTGTACCATCCACATAATCAAGTGGAGTAGGAATAAATCTTACTATTTTATTTTTAATTTCTACTTTGCTTATTACTTTTTCACTTTGGGTTTTATATGCTTCATACATATAATCGAAATATTCACCTATGATTCTTTTTTGTAATTTTGTTGCATCATAATGGGGGGGGGCTTTCAAAAAAGTATACCGGTATTTCTAGTTTTTTAGCACAATTTATTGCCAAATCTACTCTTTTACGAACAGACTACTCACTAGAATTAATTTTACTATTGAATTCAATTCCATCAGCACTTTCTTCATTTCCTTGTTGATGTGTGTATCCATGTAAACCAATCAAGCCATTCTTATCTATAAGGTAATCAAGCGTAAATATAAAATCTGTATTATGCATACTGAGCTGAGTAGAGGGGTCATTATCAATGCCTTTTGCAGGATTCATATATCTAGGAATCCAAGCAACATGAAAAGGTACATTTTCATGATATAAATAATCAGCTATAATTCGAAGTTTTTGCGATGATTCTGATGTTGCATATCTTTGGCCAGCAGTAATATCTTCTAATCTAATTAAGGCTGGCTTACCATGTTTATTTTCAATCTTTTGTTAACTCTGTATTACCATTTAACAAATAACATATTTCAGAAACCGGAATATATAACCATCACTTATGTTATTTTGTTTTGATAGTTCTCTGCTTTTTAAGCTGTATGCACCAAAAATGGTAATGATAACACCTACTAATAATATTAATTTAAATTTATCCTTTGTTTTTTTGGTAACCATTACATAACCACCTCCTGATTGTTATTAAAATTTAATTATAATATACATATTGTTCATAATGCATTATTCAGTAAAAAAGAATAGGGTAATTCTACAGTTGAGTTCAAAATAGATTGTCTTATTAAGATATTAAAAGATTACAAAAAAAATAATGTAATTGCCTTAAGGGATGGGGGAGATGGAATATTTGCTTCTTGCTTGGCACGAGAAATTGCGACAAAGGAAGGAATAACATATAGAACTCCCATATTCGCAATTTCCAAAAAACACCACTATGGATCATTTCATTGTATTTGGTGGAGAAGGAGTAGTAAGCAGTACTGCAGCTAACTCATTGTTGCAACAGTAAAATTTCTAACTAAAAATTATAAAGAATAAAATAGAACCTTCAAACTCTGGTTTTGAGTTTGAAGGTTTTATTTATTAGCTTGGGCACTTGAAAAGGTAAATTAAAATATAATGATAAAATTAATTAATATTATATTATGTTATGTTGTAGATTATAACAAGAAGTTTCTGCTTATCATCAAATCATAAATAAAGAAACGTCCTGTTTCATCAAGATTTCTTTATTACTTATCAATAAATAGAGATAATTTTGCTGTAATAAATAATACTAAACAAAACTTAATAAAAAAGGTATGTATATATATGAAACATCATGTAATACATTGTAATGTATTGTTTCATATTGAGGCACCAAGGAGTTTTTAGTATATTAGACATAAAAGGTATTGTAAATGTATGAAACGTGTAATATACTTAAAATAAAAAATCTATAGTTTTGTAACAAAATGTAACGTTAAGTTGTGGTAAAGACTTTTTTTATAATCTCCATCATTGATGAATGCTTGTTTTTGTTAGTGTTTAGTTTGGATGCCTTTATTTTTAGTTTTAGGCAATTGTTATTGGTTTATTATAGTCGTCGGTATTTTGTTGTTGTGTCGGCGTCGCATAAAACTATTAATAACAAACCATAATTGCTTTTATATTTCACAGTTAATCTAAAATTGTCATAGATTTATTGGTGGAGGCAAGCGGCGCGGCTTTTCAGAGCATTTTCAGAAATCCTCTTGTTTCAAGTGGGATGCTTGGCGTATCAAACGGCACAGGTTTTGGGACAGCCCTTGCCATTGCGGTACTTGGAAAAGTGGATAAAGCGGCGCTGATTGCTTACGGTAAAGATGTAAAAAGAAAATTTTTAACTAAAAATGATGCCTATACCATAGCAAAAAAAACAGGTGTTTATCTTAATGAAGCAGGCGGCACTGGAGATGGCGTGATAGGGGCTCTTGCCGGGATTGGCCTGCGTTTATGGGGAAATGACGGGACGTTAAAAGGTCAGCTGCCGCAGTTTGCTGAGGGTCAAACTTATTCCGTTAAAGATTTTACTGATACAGAGATTATTTCTTCTGCTCAGGATGAAAAAGGGAATCAACTGAATTCCGATGAACAGGTCTTGGTTGGATGAAAAATGGACTGCTATGTCAATATAAAAAAATATAGGAGATGATACAGTGGATAAAAGAGCTGAAAAAATCATTGCAGAAGTAAAAAAGGTAATAAAAGGCAAAGATGATGTTATTGAAAAAATTCTGACAGTTATTCTTGCCGACGGGCATATATTGCTTGAGGATGTTCCCGGTGTTGGAAAAACGAGTATGGCTGTTGCGTTTTCCAAGGTCATGAGTCTTGATTATGGCCGTGTACAGTTTACATACGATACAATGGCGAGCGATATTGTAGGATTCAGCGTTTATAACAAAAAAAATGACAGTTTTGAATATAAGCAAGGGGCATCTTTTTGCAACCTGTTTTTAGCGGATGAAATAAACCGTACATCCCCGAAAACTCAGGCGGCACTATTAGAAGTAATGGAAGAGGGCAGAGTAACTGTTGACGGGGTTACACATAAGATACCGGAACCATTTATTTGCATCGCCACGCAGAACCCGGTAGGAAGCGCCGGCACGCAGAATCTGCCGGAATCACAGCTTGACCGTTTTATGGTTCGCTTGACAATGGGCTATCCGAGTCTTGAGAGCCAGATTGATATTGTTAAAAATCGTCAGGCAGAGGACCCGATGAATACAGTTTCTCCTGTGATTTCCTTGGAAGAGCTACTGGAAATGAAGCAGGACGTCCAAAAGATATTTGTGTCGGATGATGTGATCCGCTTTGGAACTGAACTTTGCGAAGCAACGAGAAAAATGGATATGGTGGAGCTGGGAGTGAGCCCTCGTGCTGTTCTTGCACTGATTCAGCTGGGAAAGGCAAATGCTTTGATAAAAAGCAGAGATTATGTTATTCCGGAAGATATAAAATCGATATTTATTGATGTGTGTTGTCACAGACTTATTCTTAAACCACAGGCAAAAATAAAAAAAGAAACGGTAGAAAGTGTGCTGGAAGCTGTTTTGGATAAGATAAAAGCCCCTGCTATCGTATAAAAGACGGAGGAAAAAATGCTGGAATATCGAATTCAATACCTGATTTTGTTTATTTCTATTCTAGGATTATATATTTTTACAAATCAATATTTTATTTTTATATTACTTTTATTTTTTTCAACCTTTCCTGTTTTTTCATTTATTTTATTAATCCTTTCGTACAGAAGGATTACGGTTGATTTTGAAATTCCCCATGAAATCAAAAAATCGGAAGTAGCGTTGATCAATTTCACACTAAACAATTCATCTTTTTTCCCCGTTTCAGGCGCAGTCCTATATCTTACATGCCGCAATAACCTGACTGGGAAAGAGAACGATATCAAAACGTTTTGCACCATAGGGAACAAAAACGCCAACCGCATCTCATTCACGGTCTCGGATATGAATGCGGGTCGGATATCTGTAATTCTGAATAAAATGAAAGTCTGTGATTTTTTAGGCCTTTTTAGTCTATCAAAAAACATTAACAATGAGAAAAGCGGCCTGATTTATCCGGAAATATACGAAGTAAAAATTACTATGCAGCACCAGACGGAAATAAACGGGGACGGAGAACATTACTCGCAAACAAAAAAGGGACAGGACGTCAATGATATATTTGCTTTACGCGAATATATCCCGGGAGATGAAACAAGGAAAATCCACTGGAAGCTTTCAGCAAAGCAAAGCAAACTTATAGTGAGAGATTTTGGACTTTCACTTAATTATCCTATATTCTTACTACTGGAAATTTTCAATAATAAAAATGAAAATTCTGATAAAGCCCTCGATGCATGTATGATGACTTTTGTTTCCGTTTCTCAGTCACTGATTGAAAAGGGAATTTGTCATAACATTGCCTGGTACGACAGTGTGAGTGAAAGGCTCATTGTGAAAGAAATCGAAAGCGTGGATGTATTCGAAGCTTATCTTCCCGATTTGCTTTCCATACAGTCTTATGATGAATATACGGCCGCGCTGAGATTTTATGAAGCAGGCAATTATCGTAATACTCAATTAGTCTTGTATTATATTACGACAAAACTAAATCCTGAAGAAATAGCGGAAAGAGCGTTATATCAAATCGTTAAAACCATTTATGTAACAGAAGAAACAAAAGATATTACGGACGATTCCAATATCACAACCGTTATGCCCAAAAATATCAAAGAAGATATCGGAAATATCATAATGTAATCGGAGCGTGGTAAAGATGCAGATTTTGCAAATAGAAAAACAAATAAATAAATTTCAAACGACATCAAAGATATATGTTTTGGCTTCAAGCATCATTCTAACCGCTTGTAGCTTTCTATGCCTGTTGAGCACTTTTGATTTCCCGTGCTCCAGTGTTTTTATTATAATTTTAAGCATATTGATACCGGTAGCTTTTTATTATTTATTAACCAGCAAGTTCGGCAAATATTTAAATATGTTTTTGCCGATGCTTATTGCCTTATATTTTGCTGTTGCATACCAGGTGGTCTGGAAGGGCTATTTAACAATTGCAAACAGCATTATTACAAAAATCGACCGCTTTAATCATCTGGGCATATTGACTTACGATATAGGTTCCACTGCCAATGTGAATTTATACACAATTATGGCGATGATTCCAGTGATTCTGATATTCGCATATCTGATTGTGATAAGTATAAAACACGGGCTGTTTGTACCCGTAATTCTACTCACGTTACCCTTTGTATTTGCAACTATTTACTTTCATGTATATGCTGTTCTAACCGCTGTGGTTTTTATGATTATTATTTGGGCAGTTCTTTTTTCCAATACTCTTACTGAAAGGTTTATTTCATTGCGAAGAACTGCTTGGGTATTAATTGTTACGGCTTTATTTGGTATTTTTATAGTATTTTTTATTCCTTATAATAAATACACCCCATTGCAAACAATAAACAACGTAAGACTCAGCATTGTTAATGGGATAGAAAGTTTGCGTTATAATTACGGGGCAAAAAAAGTATTGATGGATCATCTGTCGGACGGGGACTTAAAAAACGCAAAGACTTTGTCCTATACCGATGAAATCGTAATGAAAGTAAAAATGCAAAAGTCATCTTCTGTCTACCTGAAAGGCTATGTCGGTAGTGTTTACAGTAATAACAGCTGGAACAGTCTCCCCGGGACTACTTACGGCGGAGATTTTACAGGGCTGTTTGAATGGCTTGGAAAAAATAACTTTTATCCGCAAAGCCAAATTTCTTCATTATGCGGCGTCAGTCCGGAATTAGGTAAATCCAACATATCTGTAGATAATATAGCTCTTGAGAGCAAATATATCTATACACCTTATGAAACAGTCTCGATGGGGGATTTGTCACCCAAAAATGTTAAATATGAGAAAGATGCAGAGATAAACAGCTCCGGATTGCTTGGAACAAGAAGCTATTCCTTTTCGATGTATTCCCCGTTATCTGCGGATTACGGAATTGCTGATTTAAATAAATGGGTGAAAGACAATATTGACGACAATGCAAATTATGCAGAATACGAAAAAAATGAAATAGCATATAGGGCCTTTGTGTATAAGAACTATACTGATGTGCCAGCCGGAACAAAAAAAATCCTTGAAAAATATTTTACAAAAGGAACGATTGATTCGTTAAAAAATAAGTATTATCAGTCAGTCGTTGATTTTTTACGCAGATGCTATTTGCAGAAATTCACGTATTCAACGGAAATAGAAAAGCTGCCTGCAGGCAGCGATTTTATCGCAAATTTTCTTAAAACCGGCAGTGGCTATGACGTCCATTTCGCGACGCTTTCTGTCATGCTTTTACGCAGCGCGGGAATTCCTGCAAGATATGTGGAGGGCTATTACCTGCCTCATAGTTATGTTGATATTTACGCGAAAACCCCAAATACAGTGCTTGACGTCAAAGATTCCTTCGCACACGCCTGGGCTGAAATTTATGTAGACGGAGTCGGCTGGGTTCCAGTCGAGTTAACCCCGGGTTACTTTAATCCCAGCAAAGATCCAAGCAAGTCCATAGGGAAAGATGAAAAAATCGTAAAGAAAGACAAAAATTTTTATAATGATAAGGAAAAAGCATTGTCAAATGACAGTGCGGTTAAGGCAAAGAAAAACACGAAATTCAACCCTTTATTCTTTATAATAGCCGCTGCAGCAGTTCTGCTATTCATGATTATCGTTTTAACGCTTAAAGCAAGAAGAAAGGGTTTTGTTCAATCGGATAAGGTTAAAGCAGCCCTAAAGATATATGCTTATGCCGCAAAGCTGATGAAAATTGACGGGATAAAAATAGATCATCATTCAGCCTATGAATCGTCAGACGAAATATCCCAAAAATATGATCAACTAACAGGGATGAGTTATAAAGAATTTTTAAAAATTGTATATAAAGCACGCTTTGGCCCTGCGGAGCCTGATGCACAGGAACTTGCTTGTATGCAAAGCTATATAAACAGCCTTGCAAAACAAATCTATATTAAGCAAGGCTTCGGTAAAAAACTTATTATAAAAATATTAGGACTGATTTGAATGGTTCCTTTTCCTCAATTTATAACAGTATGGAGGGAAGCACAATGAAAAAATCCAAGATATTCAGATACTTTTTATTTACGCTAATTATTGTTTTTGTATGCAGTATTTCTGTGTCGGCGAAGGTATGGGTATTCGGTTTGTCCGGGACGGGGAATAACCCCTTCACGGCAAAAGGATTTGCTATAAAGACAGAAAGTGGTGAAGTTAAATGGTTGTACAGTAAGTTTTCCAACGGCGGATACGATGCCAACGGTAATATCATTATGCAGGACGGGGGAACTAGCTATACAGGTACCGATTGGGGATTGCAGTATATAAGCGCTACGAAGGCCGATGGAAAACCCTATCAGCTCTTTGCAATGACCAACAGGAATCCGTTAGTTTATAATTATATGTTTGCTTATCAAAAGCAGAGTCAAAACGGTAAATTTACTCCTATATCAAACTTTACCTCGTGCCTGGGGCCTCCTTTTCAAACCAGTGTAGACTTATCGGAATTTCCAAATGGGATCGATCATGAGTTGGCAATCCCGATTGACAATTTTATTTTTGAACCCGGTACTTTATATGAATTTGGTTTTCAGCAGGGTATGCGGGCAAACAACGGAATCTCACTCGTTTTGAGTGATGACAGCGCCGGTCATTATTATGGTTATCTTAAGTATCCTTTTACTGAGGATGAGCAGGCATTATATGACAAAAAGAAATATGAGGAATACCAGTTTATTTCAAGCTACACACAAGTTGCCGGAACCGATTATTTTAACGTAAACTTTGTACCCATGCGGTTTTCCGTACAGACCTTTGCCGATTTATCCGCTTGGAATATCACTGCGGCAAAGGTACAGTCATTTATCGATGATATGACGCAAAGCAATTATGACAGCGGTAGGTGGTCCAAGACCAATATCGACAATTTAAAATCAGAGCTCAGTTCCATGCAGAATCAAGCGGATAACGTAGTGAAATATGAGCTGAAAGCGGAGGCAGACAAAAGCATAGTCCAAATGACAAATAAAATTACCACTGATATGAATTCAGCAAAAACAACAGATATCACAAAACTTGATGCAAAGCTACAAGCTGCCAACGATTTTTATGACGATGCAAAAAACAATGTTGGAACTGAAGCCGGTAACTATTCAAATGAATCGGTAGATGACTTAAAGCAGACAATCGATACGGCAAGCGCCCTTACCAATCAGAGTCTGCAATCGGATATCGACAATGCGGTCACAGAACTTGATAATGCAATCATTAATGTAAAATCATCACAGAAGACAGATAAAATCGTATTAAATGATTTTGTCAATGGAATTACAGTAACGTTAAACAAAGGCAGCGTACCAGATAACGTTTCTTTGATTGTCAACAGAGTGGATGCTGCGGATCAAAGATATAAAACTTACAAGGATTCCATTGGAGAAAATGTAAAAGAAATCGAAATTTTTGATATACTTTTATATTCTGGCGACAAGAAAATTCAGCCAAGTCAGCCTATGACAGTTCAGTTTCCTGTACCTGACTCCATGAAAAGAAATGATATCTCGGTTTACTTGTCAGGGGACGATTTAAAGGCAGGTAAAGTATCATCCGTTCGTATGGAAAGCTTTGTTCAAGTGAACAGTAACACCACCGGCTATTTTTCATTGGTGAGTTCTGGAGAAGCCATAGTGACTTCGACCGCAGATAATTCAAAGACCAATGGCGGTTCAACAGAAGCTGTCACTAAGACAGCTTTCAAGGACAATGTTAATGTAACCAAGCAAACAGATTTGACCACGAAAAAGAACCCGGACGAAAAGGAAAAGTTACTTGACATTACTGCCGGAGCAGGAAATACGGCAGTGTCTGTTACACTAAACGGAGAAAATAGACCGCAAGAAAAAATTGCCGTTACAGTAATTCCAGTGTCTGAGGTTTTGAAAAAAGGCAATCCTTTTTGGCTGCTGTTAAGCGCAGTAGTATTGGGAATTTTCAGCGCAGTTAATGGCGGAGTCCTAATTATAGGAAAATTAAAAAAGGATTAAGTCTCCGAGACAATATCAATGAAGTGGAAACTTGAATCAGATGGGGTTTCAAACCCCACCTGATTTTTAGTTGAACGAATCCAGGGACGTAGCCGCTCTTTACTCCCACTTTGAAGAAGATGGGAGTATTAGAGCGGGTAGTCATCGGATAAAACCATGATGCAAAAATACATCTTTTATATACAGATTTTATCATTACACTTACATGCCGTTGCTGTTCCTGGTACTACTGGTATTACAATTAACGTTGATGGTGTCTACAAATTGAATTTTGCGTGTGATACTGCTGGAAATAATCCTCAGTTGTGGGGAGTAGCAGTAAACGGCGTAGTTCAAGAAACTTTTGGTGGTTCCGGTCAGACTTTTGCTGCTGGTAGTGAACTAGCTCTCAAAGCGGGTGATGTTATAACCCTTCGTAACATGGGTACCGTTCCTAATCCAGCTGTTCTCAGAACTATCCCCGTCAATTCCGCTTGGATGCAAATTGATAGACTTGGCGACATCCCAGCACCTTCTCCAGCAGAGAATCTGGCAGGACTTGATAGAATAGAGACTTCTCTCGCAACTGCAACAGAAGAATTTAAAGGCAATGCACCAGATGCAGTTGTATTAGCAACAGCAAATGATTTCCCTGATGCACTCTCTGGTGCAGGTCTTGCATATAAATATAATGCACCAATGCTTTTGATTAACAAAACAGTAAGCGAAAGCAAAAGTGTTTTAGATTACATTACTAATAATTTAAGCAAAGGCAAAAACGTCTATATATTAGGAGGCACAGGTGCTGTCAGCGCTGATATTTCAGATTACTTAACTAAACAGGGATATAATGTAATAAGACTTGGCGGATGCGACCGTTATGAAACAAATCAGAAGATTGTTGAAAACTTAAATGTAGCTAAAGGGACTTCTTTAGTTATAGCAACAGGAAATGGATTTGCAGATGCACTCAGTATATCAAGTGTAGCAGCATCGAAGGGATATCCGGTATTCTTAAGCAAAAAGGATAGCCTGTCAACCAATGTAATAAACGATATAAAGAATATACAGCCTCCTACTATATATATAGTAGGAGGAACTGGAGTACTAAGTACTGATATTGAAGCTCAGATTAAAAAAATAAATGGAAACATAAACATAGTAAGACTGGGTGGAAATGACAGATACGAAACTTCAATGAAGATAGCAGATTACTTTAATCTTGATACCGATACAATAACTGTAGCTACGCACATATAGCTATTCCTATAATGTCTATAAACTTATGCTTTTGTTATCTCCCCTTGGGTCTTCGACCTCATTAAATGCATCAAATATTTTACTTTCTATGTCAAACATATTTGGTTTTATAAATAATCTTCCTCTCTATTTTTGATTTACATTGAAATTATAATTGATAATAGACTAAAACAAAAGGGCTACGCCCTAAAATCTTATATGCGTTTGCCCTGGGGGTATGCTTACAAAATTATTTTCTAAATATGTAAGCATGATAAATCTATGATTGATAATAAAGCATTTTACAAGTTGAGTTATGGATTGTATGTTATAAGTTCTGTTTCTGAAGGTAAAAAAAATGCTCAGATTGCAAATACAGTTTTTCAGATAACATCAGACCCACCTATGGTTGCAGTGAGCATCAACAAGCAAAATCTTACCCATGAATACATACAAAAAAGCAAATTGATAGGGATATCTGTACTATCTGTGGAAACTCCTATGGATTTCATAGGTAGATTTGGATTTAAATCCGGAAGAGATACTGATAAGTTTGAAGGTATATCATATAAAACAGGAGAAAGCGGTGTTCCAATAGTTCTGGACAATGCAGCAGCATATTTTGAATTAGAAGTTGAAAAAGAACTAGATGTTGCAACTCATACAATATTTATCGGAAGGGTATTGAATGCAGAAGTTCTTAAAGATATGGATCAAATGTCATATCAATACTATCAGGATGTAAAACGTGTCAAAGTACAAAGAACTGCACCTGTTAATATGGCAAATACAGAAGAGCCTGCAAAGGTGATAAGTGATATGCCTAAATATCAATGCTCAGTATGTGGATATATTTATGATCCATCTATTGGAGATTCTGGTTCAGGTATTTCAGCAGGAACTTTATTTGAAAATATACCGGATGATTGGATTTGTCCAATCTGTGCAATGGCTAAAGATAAATTTGAGCAAATTAATTAGAGTATAAAAAGTAGGTTCTTTGCCTTTAAAGGCAAAGAACCTACTTTTTATTTAAGGATATGACTGTTAATGTGAAATTTATTTTTTCATCTTATTCTTTATACCATTACCTGCATATAGTATGAAAGTAACAACACCAACAATCCAGTGCAGTCCAAAAACTGCTCCTCCAAGACCATATAATTTTAATTTATTAAAATACTTTTTAGCAAAGGAATTGAATAATTCTTCAATTTCTCTAGGATTCATAGCGTTAATTTGATTTTCTGTAATTCCTCTAAAATCAATGGTGCTAATTATATTAGAAAAATTTCTTGATGCTGAATCTAAAACTGAAGTAAGTATTATTTTTACAACAGCATCTTTTGTATAATTATCTACAATATTTAAATTCTTTTCTATAATATCTTTGAGTATAGACTCTACTACACTTTTTGTATCTCTATTTAAGTCTGCATTCTCTAAAACTTTCTCTATTGTACAGAATACACATCTATTAAGCTCATTTAAATCAAGTAAATCCTCTAATCTTTTTCCTTTTAATTCTTTATCTAAACGGTTTGTAAATTCACTAGTGCCATTTTTTATTGAATTGCTATCGTAAATTAATGTGCTTAACTTATCTGATAAAGTCTCAACATAAGCTTGATTTATTCCACTTGTAAATGCACTAACTTTATTAGATAAAATTAGACCTTCAAAAACACTGAAAATAAGCTTTATATATTCAATTGATAAAGTTTCTCTTTTTTCAACAATGCTATTTTCTAGTTGTTCCACTGTAAAGCTTATCTCATTTTCAAATATGTTTATTAGATCCTCAATTTTATTTATAGATAAAATACTAAAGCATTCTCCTAATTTAACATCTGTTATCCAATTGAACAAGCTGTCTGTAATTTTAAGTGTTATATGGTCTAATCTTTGTACATTTTCTTCATCATTAATAAACTTATTAATAACTTCTAAAACCTGACCATTCTGAAGGGATAAATTTAAACTGCTTACGGTACTATTACAAATCTTATTATTTATAAAATTCTCCAATATTGTGTTAAGTTCCGCTTTTTTACCTTCAATATAGGTAGGGAATTTATCATTTATTAAATTGTCAATAACAGAAGCTACTATGTCATCTCCACCTAACATATTATATCCCATCAATTCAATAAAGTTTAAACTTTCCTTTGTAGTGGTAATAGCAACTTCGGAGATAACTTGTTGATTATTAGTTAATCCTGTTAAAATAGATTTAACCGTATTATCCATTATATAGCTAAAATTACTTTCTATTATTTTTATAAAGAATCCACCAAACAATTCTCCTAATTTCTTATCATTAGAGGTTTCTCTAGAAACTATATTTTCTATCCAATTTAAAAGCTTTGTTCTTGTTTCTTCAGAAGTAATTTTGCTGCTAATAATATTGTTCATATATTCTTGATATTTTGAAATGTCATCCTGGCTAAGTAGTTCTCTAACTGATTTATTTTCTATAGTTTCATATTTAGTTGATAACATTAATAATAATTCATTTATTTTATCTTTTTTATTAATACCTGATACTACATTATTTATTTCTTTCTCAACTTTATTGGCTATTTGCTTTTTTAACAATGCTTTAAAATTCTCAGGCATTACTTCAAAAACTTTATCATCTTTTTTTAGTAGATTGTCCAATACTGCATATATTGACTTATTAGAATTTTTAATTCTTAATAGTATAGCTTCTTCCAATTTATTTTTAGTTTTTGAGAAATCAACCTTATTAAGATTTAAAGCTTCTGTTTTCTTACATAAAGAACTAGCAATGCTATATTTATTAGTGTGAACTGAGTTTTTAAGATAATTGAAACTTTTATCACCAATTACTTCTGAGTGGCTATTTAAAAAATCCACTACTAATTTATAATTATCCTTTGAAATTGTGTCTTTAATTGAATTGTGAATGATACCTACATTCTTATTAAACAACTCTTCCATGCTGTTTTTCTTTAATAGTTCTTCATCTACAAAAGTACTCATAGATTTTGCAAACTTAGGCTTTCTACTTACTATAACTCCCGGTGTAAATGGAATCTTAATTCCGAATAATCTTTTTTCATAATAGGGCTTAAAAAGCATTTCTAAAGCTTGAACATTGGTAAGCCAACCAACAAAGGCATAAACCGCCACACTGATAAGGGTAGCTGTAAGATAATTATACTGTGTGACAGAGTTATCGAAAAAGTACATACCAATTCCAACTATAGCTCCAAGGAGTGCACCAATTACGGTAATTGGCTTCATTTCTTTTCCCATAAACTCTTCAACCATTGTTTGGAGTTCTTCATCTTTTAAGTCACGCAAATTACTTGAAACAGCCTTTTTTATGTTCCCATTTAATATATAGGGTAAGTTTTCCTCTAATGTTGAAAGTGTAAAATTTGTTGCTTCGGACTTAATATTATCTGTACTATTTATTGTATCCCATAACAATTTTAAATCTATGTCCTTACTACTTTCCAAAAGTTTCGCTATCTTATTTGATACTTCTCCTATGGATTCATCAAGTAAAGTATCTCTTATATCATCCTTTAAGCTATCATATAAGCTAAGTGAATCTATGGACTTCTCTAATTCTGTAGAAATGGATTTTATAATATTGCTTTCATTACTATGCAATTTTTTCACAACTGATTTCTTTATAGCATCATAATTTGAAGACAAATCCTCATCACTTATAAGTTCACTTAAATTTAAAGTATTGATATTTTTAATGTTTTTTACAAGTTCTTCTGTTATGATTTTAGTAGCTTTTTCTGTGTATATATAGTTATCTTTTAATGAACTGATTATTGGTCCTTTAATATGCGCTTGGAAAAGCTTAACTAAATTCAGGCTGAAAATATCCTTAATCTTTTTATTTAAAAGTCCACAGAAATAGTCTTCTGGTATATAATCTATATAGTTAGAAATATTATAATTTATAGCATTACCAAGGCTTTCTGCTGTAAATACTTTGTTTTTTTCTAACTTATAAATTATATCAGATATTTTTTCTTCTTTAAGATAATTAATTATTATAAGAGTTATATCTTTACTTATAGAATCTATATCTGCATTTTGTTCTAAGTAATCCGTAATTTTAGATACTATATCAAATTTTTTAGCTACATCAGTTAAAAACTTATCTCTAACTAAATTTAACATATTCTTTTTCATTCCATCATCAACAGAACTTATAGTATCATCTATTGCCTTTTCTATTAAGCCCTCTATATCTTCTTTATTTTTTTCTATCCACAATATTATCTCTTTTATAGCATATTGTAATTTGTCTTTGAAAAAATTTTCTACGTTATCTTTTAAGTCATCAGAAAGTAATTCCAAGACAGGCTTATCAATATTTTTTAAAAGATTGTGTAATTCTTTACTAAAGTTGTTTATTAGTTTTTTTCCATCATCAGATAGAGCAAAATCTTTAATTTTACCTATCAAGCTTTTAGATAAGCTCAGATTATCTGTATTATCTGCAAAATCTATAATCCTTTTTTCTAAAAGTTTTTCTTCCAATGAACTTAATATTTTATTTATCTCTAAGGTTTCAAGGGTATTCTCAAAGACAATATCTATATCTTTGTCAAAATTATTTTTTAGGTCTAGATGTAAATCCTTCAGAATATCTTCAAGATTGCTACTTATAACATCTAAGAGTTTATTTTCAAAAAACTCTCCAAAGTTTATAGCTTTATTTTCATCATAAAAATCCTTTGTAGTTTTTTCTACGAAATCACTGTTGTCTAATATATGTGAAACAGATTTAAATAATTGCTCGCTTATGTATTGACCTTGCTTTTCATTTAATATGTCCTTTAAGTAAATATTTTTACAAATATTATCAAAAACACTAGGTAACTGCTGCTCAATACAATTTTTCATGTAATCTTGAGTTTTATCTATTGTGGAATCAAAACCATTAAGATCTTTTAGTTTCAAATTAGAAGTATTTTCATAAATACATGTATTTAGTAAATCATCCACAAAATTATCGATACCATTTTTAAAGGACTCCTTTGATAATTCTTCCTTTAAAGTCTCAGGATTAATTATGTCCCGTTCTACTAAAGAACTTATATTATTAATAAATTCCTCTCTAGTTTTTATTATTACTCCTCCAAGTTTTAACTTACCAATTCCATATTCTCTAAATATCATTTTAATTGCTATAGAATTCGTTATATATCCTGTTATAGAACCAGTTAAAACTTCTTTTATCAAATCAAACTGCATAGTGACCTCCTTCAAGTAATTTTTTATGTTCTAATTCAGTAAAAATCTACACTTTATTAATCCTTTAAAAGATTTGGTGAAGTTTTACTTTATTCAAGGTTATAATATTATATTTGTTTTATATTGTCAACGAATATAGTAAACAAAGGAACTTGGATACAGAAGTTAACTGTATCCAAGTTCCTTTGTTAGTTAGCGCCTAGCTTTTTCAAATATTTAATTTATTTAATATTATTCATAGTGCAATTTAATTTGAATCCTCATTGATACTGCGGAATACAATAAGTTTACTTCCAAGATAGTTTGAAATAGTAGAAAAACCTGTAGCAAATATCTGAGAAAGGAAAGCGTCAATATACAATTTGCTTACTAGAAAATGCATAATAATTAGGTTAACTACTAGTGATATACCGTTAACCGCAATGAACTTTATGAGTTGGATAAGTATTCTTTTATCTTTGTCATAAAAAGTCCACTGTTTATTTAAAATATAACTATTTAACATACCTATTAAATATGAAACTATTGTACTTATCATGTAGTTAATCAGTAAAACTTTGTTGAAGAGATAAAAGAAAAACAATGTTATAAGGGTATTAGCAGCCCCAACGATGCAAAATTTTATCAGTTTAATCATAATAATTTCGCTATTACAAAGTATATTTTACTTAGCATCGCAATCTTTGCTATTACTTGCACTATGGTTAACTACATATAAAGTTCTTCGTGTATTTTTATATAAGTTTATTTTACTGTTAGAATTATTCAAAGAATTCTCTAGATTATCTAGGTTTATTTCTTTAGCTACTATGTATAAAGGTCTGCATTTACTTTCATCATAAATTCTAGAAATGTATTCACCAACAATTCCTATAGAAATAAGTTGAATACCGCCAATAAAGCAGGCTACCGTTAAGGTTGTTATCCATCCTATGGAGGTGATGGAAGTTCCTAGAGCCAGTTTTACCAGTAAATATATAAAAATTATTAGAGATATTAAAATAGAGTCAAAACCTAGGTATTCAACTACCTTTAATGGTTTTGAGGAAAAAGAGAATATTCCGTCTAGCGCAAATTTTATCATCTTTTTTAAGGGGTATTTTGTTTCTCCTGCAAAGCGTTCTTTTCTTTCGTACTCTAAGGGTATTTGTTTAAAACCAATCCAACTTGACATTCCTCTTAAAAATCTATTATGTTCAGGCATTTTTTTCAGGGCTTCTACTACTTTTTTATCAATTAGTCGGAAATCTCCTGTGTCCATAGGGATTGTTACACTACTCATTTTGTTTAAAATTCTGTAGAATAGTTTTGCGGTAGTGAGTTTAAGCAAACTTTCACCATCACGCTTTTTCCTTTTTCCATATACTACATCATTACCCTGTTCCCACAGCTTAATCATTTCAGGTATAAGCTCAGGAGGATCCTGGAGATCCGCATCTATTATAATTACTGCATCTCCTTTAGAATTATCGATTCCAGCTGTAACTGCAACCTGATGACCAAAATTTCTTGAAAAACTTATGACTTTCACATGGGAATCTTTTTTAGCCAGTTCTTCAAGAATTTGTAGAGTATTATCTGTACTTCCATCATTAATAAAAATGAGTTCATAGTCTAAATTGTTTTTTAGGGCTACATCACTTAATCGAGTATAACATTCATTAGCAACTTCTTGCTCAAAATACATAGGAATAACTATTGAAATAAGTTTATGACTCATGACTTTACCTCCTAGAAACATACTTAATGGATAGTGATAATTTAATCACAGCTATTATTTTGAGTATAAGTACATTTTTCTATTCCTAGTTTGGTATATTTTATTAAATTTTTTTCTTTTCTTATGAATATTTTTATAATATATCTAGAAAAATAAAATAGAATCTAATATGTAAAAGTTATACAATGTCAAATGTAGAAGCATGAGGAGAAGCGGTATGAATTTGTTTAATACAAAGTCGGTGGATAGAATACTTAATTTTATTGAGAAGAGATATTATTTTTTTTTATTAATAACTTTATCAACAGCGGTATTTAATATATTCTATAATTTGGGTACTGTACCTATAAATAGCTGGGATGAGGCAAGACACGGAGTTAACGCCTACGAAATGATTAAAAGGAATAATTATATAGTAAATACTTATGCATATAATAATGATTATTGGAACTTAAAGCCGCCGGTAAGCTATTGGACAATAATTTTAGGCTATAGGCTAGCAGGCTTTAATGCTTTAGGGTTAAGACTATTTTCTGCTATAGCAGGTCTGTTAACAATAATGGCAGTAGCTATATTTGTTTTATACAATCATGGAAGAATAGCATCCCTAATTTCTACAGCAGTGTTAACTACTACTGTACCTTTTATTCTTGAGCATTGTTCTAGATCTGGAGATGCAGATGCTATATTTATTTTATTCTTTACACTCTCTATCATGTGTTTAACCCTAGCGAGAAAAAACGAGCTATGGTTGTATGGCTCTGGATTCAACTTTGCATTAGCATTCCTCACCAAGAGCTGGCATGCGGGCAGCATAGCGGTTATTATAGCTATATATTTGGCTGTAAACAGAGCATTATTTGGGAGAAATAAAAAAGAGGTAACCTTATTTATACTAAGTGTTTCATTTCCAATTCTAATGTGGGTACTATTAAGGTATAGCCAAGACGGTTTTACCTTTTTTAAAAACATGATAGGATATGATTTAATGGCTAGAACCTCCAGAACCTTAGAAGGTCATATTGGTGGTATGTGTTATTACTTTGAACATTATCAATGGTCATATTTTTATTGGTTTTTGGTTTTTATAAGTACTACACTGGCAGTTATTACAGATACTAGCCCAGAAACTTTAACTAATGATGATAAAAACTATATCTTATGCATAGCATTGTGGATAACGATACCCTTTTTACTTTATACAATAGCAAAGACTAAGATTTGGTGGTACATTTTTCCCATTTATCCTGCACTGGCTATAAGTATTGGTGCAACTTCAAGCATACTTATAAAAGTAAAAAAAGCAAATATTATTATGCCGATTTTGTTAAGTGGAATGATACTATTAGCTGTAACTAAGAACCAGTTGTTAATCATAGATAAAATCTCTAATATCAAAACAGATCCAATTCAAGTGCTATTCAAGGAACTAGAAAAGCACCCAGAGTATGATGGTAGGAAGATTTATATTGATCACTTTGAACAGAGCTACTGGTTATGTGTCGAATTATATGGTGACTTAGTTCCAGTGTCAGGAGGAATAAAAGGATTCTTAAAGGACAATGATAATAGTACCCTCCTTTTTATTACAAAGGATAAAAAAATTGATTTAGGAAACAATATTCATAACCTCAAAATAATAATTGAAAATGAAAATGCCTGTATTTACAGTAGGTAGTTACAAGTGTCGTTACTAATGAGTAGAGTTCGCGGCGTGACTTAAAGAAAAAGATTCCCCCGGGCAAAAACTAAAGCTTCTACTTTTGGCTGATGTCAAAAGTAGAAGCTTTTTATCTATTTTTTAGCCAAACGAGTTTATCAAAAACCCAAGTAAAGGCAACCAAAAAAGTAATGTCAAAGGTATAGTTAAATAAGAAAAGCTGCTTTGCAGTATCAGCCTCCCCGTTACCTATATAGGGCATAGGAAACTGCATAATACCAATTAGCGTTATTATCCATAAAACCTCTATTTGTAGGGTAATTATCTTATTAGGTTTATTTTTAATGTATTCAATGATAGAAACTAAAGACACTAAAAGATAAAAAACCACTATGAAGGATAAGGTTTTAGGCAGCTTGAAATTTCTAAAATCTGACCAAAGTGTGAAACGATTAAATTCAGGGGTGTAGTTAGGCACTTTGGATTTTTCATATTTACCTAGGGAGGTTTCAGTATGAAAAGACTTGGATGCAGTATATTCCAAACCTTTTAATAGCCTGTCAGGTCGCTGAAGATAGAATTTTACTAGCTTTATATTGCTGATTTTTTCATTAAATTCTTTATTGGTTATATCTGACCAGGGGACATATTTTACATATGCATCCTTTGGCAAATAAGCATGTTTTCCTGATTCCACAGATAAATCTGGAGATAAACCAAGTAGAGCTAAGTCCTTTTTAGGGTTTTCTGAGTTTTTCAAAATACCATAAAAAACTGAATTGAACTTTGTATCTACACCACAAGAAACATTAATCTGAGAATATATACCTTTTACATAGAAAGTTAATGCCAGGATAGTAATGATGAAGAATATATTAGTTTTAGCGAAAATCCAGTTCCTATTGATTTTTATCACCCGTAATATAATAAAAACTATAAGTGGTAGTGAAATAAAGCATTGAGCTTTAGAACCGAGGAACAAAAGGGATGAAACAAATATAAATAAAAATTTTTTATAAGGCTTATCGTCCCTATGCTCCAAAAGGTAGAGAATACTTGAAATAAATAAAAGGAGTCCTACAATCATCATTGGTTCCCCATAAAGACTATTAAACCATACAAGATAGTTTCCATCCACCAATACCAATATAGACAATATACTGAAAAAAACTGCTGTACCTATAGTTTTAAAATGAATATAACGAAGGCATATATACAAGGCTGTTATGTATATGCATAAGTAAATGAAAGCTAAAATTCTAGTGTCAAAATAATTATAGCCAAGCATGTCACATAATAATTTTCCCAGCGTAATAGGATAAATCATACTTGTTGTTGGGATATTGCCTAAAAGTCTAGAATATTTCGTTGGAAGCGCTTTATATTCAGTTACAACATACCTAAACCAATGATCCGGATTTTGTTCTTTGGCATCGCTTAGACCAGTAACCTTCATTACTCTTTGAAAATCTCCTTGGTCTGCTATGCCTGGTATAGGAGGGGAGAAGAGTGTAAATAAAGCTATTATGCAAGCTACTAAGGCACTGGCAATTGGTATATATCTATATAAATTTGGATAACCTCTGAGGTTCAACCTATTTTTTTTCATATTTAGCATAATACTATCCTTTCATGGGACATATTCTAAAAAGCAAAATATCCATATAAGCAAAGTATTGACATAAACTCAGAAATTAAATCTAACTATTATAAACTAAACTTTCGTAGTTGCAATTTATTATGGGAGAAATTATTAATCAATAATTTTTTAGGTAAGATTACAAAAAAACGTTAAAGTATTTATTTAGAATATTATTTATTTCGAAAGTTATCTAAAAAAATAAGGTTAAGTGTAACAAAACAGGAATTTAAAGAAAAAATAAGTTGAAAATGTATTCATTATTAATAAATCGTAAAAAACAATAAATAAAAAGTATCAAATTATCAAAAAATGAGCAATATTTTTAATAAACTGATAAAATTTATATTGCTTATTGGAAAAAAACATGTTATATTTTTAAAAAGGTCATACAAATTAAATAATTCAGAAAACTTAAAGGAGGAATTGTAAATGAGACAGGTAGCTATTTATGGAAAAGGTGGAATTGGAAAATCAACTACAACTCAAAACTTGACAGCAGGACTAGCATCTATGGGTAAACATATAATGATAGTAGGTTGTGACCCTAAAGCAGATTCAACAAGATTAGTTTTAGGTGGACTATCTCAAAAATCAGTATTAGACACTTTAAGAGAAGAAGGTGAAGATGTAGATTTAGATCTAATATTAAAAGCAGGTTTTGGTGGAATTAAATGTGTTGAATCTGGTGGACCAGAACCAGGTGTTGGATGTGCTGGTAGAGGTATAATAACTTCAATAAATATGCTTGAACAATTAGGAGCTTATACAGATGATTTAGATTATGTATTTTATGATGTATTAGGAGACGTTGTTTGTGGTGGTTTCGCTATGCCAATCCGTGAAGGAAAAGCTCAAGAAATATATATAGTTGCAAGTGGTGAGATGATGGCATTATATGCAGCAAACAATATATCAAAGGGTATTTTAAAATTTGCAAACAGTGGTGGAGTTAGATTAGGTGGTATCATTTGTAATAGTAGAAAAGTTGATAATGAATATGAACTACTAGATGCTTTTGCTAAGGAATTAGGAAGTCAATTAATTCACTTTGTACCAAGAAGTCCAATGGTTACAAAAGCAGAAATAAACAAGAAAACTGTTATAGATTATGATATAACTTGTGAACAAGCTGATGAATACAGAGAATTGGCAAGAAAGATAGATGAAAATAAAATGTTTGTTATACCAAAACCAATGACACAGGAGAGATTAGAAGAAATATTAATGCAATATGGTCTTAATGACTAATATGCAAAAAGGAGTGTTACTTTGATTATAAATATAAAAATGATATATCCCTCATTTTGCGAGAATGAGAGATACAATTTTACAAAAATAATACTTAAGTAAACTTTAGCACTTATATTATAACACATAGAAAAAGGGAGGTCAATTTATGTTAATGATAAAAGCTATCTTGAGACCAGAAAAAGTAGGAACTGTACTATCTGAATTATGTGATGCAGGTTTTCCTGCGGTTACTAAATATGATGTGGTAGGTAGAGGAAAACAAAGAGGGGTAAAAGTAGGAGAAGTTTACTACGATGAAATACCAAAAGAAATGCTTATGTTAGTAGTAAAAGATGAAGATAAAGATGATGTACTAAGAATAATAGTAAAGAATGCTAAAACTGGTGAAAAGGGAGCATTTGGAGATGGAAAAATATTCGTAGTACCTGTAGAAGAGGCATACACTATAAGTTCAGGCTCAAAAGGACTATAAAAGGAGGCCATGAAGATGAAAGAAATTACTGCCGTTATTAGAATGAATATGGTTAGTAAAACTAAAGAGGCTCTTTTGAAGAGCGGATTTTCAGCTTTTACTTGTAGAAAAGTAATGGGAAGAGGAAAAAAGAAAATTGATTTTTCTATTTTTAATGGAGAATTTGCAGAAAAATTGCAAGATAAAAATGTTGCAGAGCAACTTTCAGAAAGTCATAGGTTAATTTCTAAAAGGATGTTAGTAATTTTAGCTAATGACCAAGATGTTGAAAAAGTAACAAACATTATTATAGAAACTAATCGTACAGATAATTCAGGTGATGGGAAAATATTTATTACAAATGTTGTTGAAGTTGTAAGAGTAAGAACCGGTGAAAAAGACGCAGCTGCAATATAGTAATGGGAAGAGGTGAGTAAAAATGAGTGATATTAAAAAAGTTATAGATAAGGTTTTAGAAAAATATCCTGCTAAAACCTTTAAAAATAGAAAAGAACACATAATTATAAAAACTTCAGGAGATCCAAATCCAAAAATATTAGCTAATGTAAGAACAGTGCCAGGGATAATTACAAACAGAGGATGTTGTTATGCAGGTTGTAAAGGTGTTGTTATGGGGCCTATTAAAGATATGCTTCATATAACTCATGGACCAATAGGTTGTGCTTATTATACTTGGGGTACAAGAAGAAATAAGGCAAAATTAGATGAAGGTGGTCAAAATTTTGTTGAATATACATTTTCAACAGATATGCAAGAAAGTGATATAGTTTTTGGTGGAGTTAACAAATTAAAAGCAGCGATAAAAGAAGCAGTTGAAATTTTCAACCCCAAAGCTATAGGTATTTATGCAACTTGTCCTGTAGGTCTTATAGGTGATGATATAAATGCTGTAGCTGCAGAAGCTAGAAAGCTTTATGGTATAGATGTACTTGCTTTTAGTTGTGAAGGTTATAAAGGTGTAAGCCAATCAGCTGGCCACCATATAGCTAATAATATTGTATTTACAGATATTATAGGTAAAGGAACTGCTGAGCATAAAAAGTATTCTATAAATGTTTTAGGTGAATACAACATTGGTGGAGACGCTTGGGAAATTGAAAGAGTTCTTGAGAAAATAGGATATAATGTGGTAGCAACGCTTAGTGGGGATGCTGCCTATGAAGATATTCAAAATGCTCACTTAGCAGATGTAAACTTAGTACAATGTCATAGATCAATTAACTATATAGCAGAAATGCTTGAAACTAAGTATGGTATTCCATGGATCAAGGCTAATTTCATAGGAGTAACTGGTATGACTGAAACTTTAAGGAATTTAGCTAAATGTTTTGATGATTCATACCTTTATGAGAAAACTGAGCAGGTTATAGCTGAAGAACTAGCTGCTTTAGAAGGAGAAATGGTATATTACAAAGAAAAATTAGAAGGAAAAACTGCTTGCTTGTTTGTTGGTGGTTCAAGAGCCCATCATTATCAAGTATTGTTAAAAGACTTAGGAATAAAAACGATACTTGCTGGTTATGAGTTTGGTCATCGTGATGATTATGAAGGAAGAGAAATAATACCAACAATAAAAGGGGATGCAGATAGCAAGAATATTCCTGAAATAACTGTTGTTAAGGATGAAGAAAAATATCGTATTATAATACCAGAAGATAAATACGAAGTTCTTAAACAAGAAGGAGTACCATTGGCATACTACGGTGGAATGGTTAAGGAATTGGAAGAAGGAGCAGTGATGGTTGATGATTTAAATCATCATGAAACTGATGAATTCATAAAATTATTAAATCCTGATATGTTCTTCTCAGGTATTAAGGATAAATATGTAATTCAAAAGATGGGTGTTTTATCAAAACAGTTACATTCTTACGATTATACAGGGCCATATGCAGGCTATAGAGGTGCTTTAGTATTTGCTAGAGAAGTGGCAAATGGGGTATATACTCCAACATGGAAGTATGTAACTCCGCCGTGGAAAAAGGAACCAATGTTGGAAGGAAAAGTTGTGGGAGGTGAGGCATAATGTTAAATTCAACGCCAAAAGAAATATTAGAGAGAAAAGCATTAGTAATAAATCCAGCAAAAACTTGTCAGCCTATTGGTGCTATGTATGCAGCACTTGGTATTCATAATTGTCTTCCACATAGTCATGGATCACAAGGATGTTGTGCTTTTCATAGAATGCAGCTTACAAGACATTTTAAAGATCCAATAATGGCTTCTACTAGCTCTTTTACAGAAGGTGCTAGTGTATTTGGAGGAGGAGCTAACTTAAAAACAGCTGTTAAAAATATTTTTACAGTATATAACCCAGATATTATAGCTGTTCATACTACTTGTTTATCAGAAACTATAGGTGATGACTTGCCTACTTATATATCAGAGGCAGATATACCAGAAGGCAAAACTGTTATTCATGCAAATACACCAAGCTATCAAGGTTCCCATGTAACAGGCTTTTCTAGCATGGTAAAAGCTATGGTAGATTACCTTTCTAAAAATACTGGCAAAAAAAATGGAAAGACAAATATAATACCTGGATTTGTAGGTCCAGCAGAAATGAGAGAAATTAAAAGAATATTTAAGTTAATGGGAGTTCCATTTACAATGTTCCCAGATACCAGTGGAGTAGTAGATGCCCCAATGGGTGAAGGTTATGAAATGTATCCAAAGGGTGGAACAAAGGTTGAAGAAATAGTAGATGCAGGAAACTCTGAAATTACTATTGCTCTTGGAAAATTTGCATCAGAAGCAGGAGCTATAGCTTTAGAGAAAAAATGTAAGATTCCTTTAAAACTTTTAAAAACACCAATTGGTATAGATGCAACAGATGCTTTAGTATTTGATTTAGCTAAAATAACTGGAAAAGAAGTTCCATATGAGATTGAAGAAGAAAGAGGTCAGTTAGTTGATTTAATGCTAGACAGCCATCAATATTTCCATGGTAAGAAAGTAGCAATTTTTGGAGATCCTGATCTTGTTATAGCAATGACAGAACTTGCACTTAGCTTGGGAATGATACCTAGCTGTGTAATTACAGGAACACCAGGTGATTACTTCCAAAAAGAAGTAACTAAAATGTTAGAAAATGCTGGTGTGAAAGATGCATATGTTAAGGGTGCTTCAGATTTATTTGATTTACATCAAAGAATTAAAAATAATCCTGTTGATTTATTAATAGGAAATTCACATGGTAAACAAATTGCAAGAGCAGAAGATGTACCTTTTGTAAGATTTGGATTCCCTATATTAGACAGATACGGACACTATTATAGTACAACTGTAGGATATAAAGGTACTATGAATCTAATAGAAAAGATGTGTGATGCTATTCTAGATAGATTAGATAGAGATTGTGAAGATCAAGACTTTGAATTAGTAAGATAAAATATACAAAAGCGAAAAGTTATGATTGAAGAGTTATGAGTGAAGAGTTAAAGAAGTTATTTTTAAATTTGTTAAGAATAACTTCTAAACTCTAAACTCTCAACTATTAACCATTTAGGAGGTGAGTTCATGGAGAATGTAAATAAAGATTGTTACACCAAGTTAACTATTGACGAATGTTTAGAGACTGTAGAAGATTTAAAACAAATAAGATATGAAAAGAAAAAAATAGATCTTATTAAAGAGAGAGAAGCTTCTGTTTGTTATAATTCAAAAAATAAAGATGGGAATTTTAAATGTGATGCGGAAAGTGTATCCGGTTCTGTAAGCCAAAGGGCTTGTGTATACTGTGGTGCTAGGGTTGTATTGAATCCTATTACAGATGCATATCATATAGTTCATGGACCGATAGGTTGTGCTAGTTATACATGGGATATAAGAGGAAGTTTGAGTAGTGGAGAAGAGATATATAGAAACAGTTTTTCAACAGATTTAAGAGAAACTGATATTATATTTGGTGGTGAAAAAAAGTTATCTGGTGCCATCGATGAAATAGTTGAAAAATATAAACCTAAAGTAATTTTTATTTATTCAACTTGCATCGTTGGAGTTATCGGTGATGATATAGATGCAGTTTGTAGAGAGGCTGAAAAAAAATATTCAATAAGAGTAATACCTGTAAAGTCTCCTGGTTTTGCAGGAAATAAATCTACAGGATATAAGGCCGCTTGTAATGCCATAATTAATTTAATGAATACAAAAAAAGTAAACAAAAAAGTAAATGCCCTTAATTATCTTGGTGACTTTAATTTAGCAGGAGAAGCTTGGATTATTAGTGACTATTTAAAGCAAATGGGAATTGATATAATAGCTAAAATCACTGGAGATAGCACATGTAGTAATTTAATGGATGCTCCAATGGCAAAATTAAATATTGTTCAGTGTGCAGGCTCTATGACTTATCTAGCTAAGGAAATGGAAGAGCTTTATGACATACCTTTCTTAAAAGTAAGTTTTTATGGGATTCAGGATGTTAAAAATTCCCTGCTTCAAATTGCAGATGCTATCGGAAATGACCAAGTTAAAGAAAAAGTAAGAAAATTTGTAATAAAGGAAGAAAAGAAAATAGAAAAAGATCTTCAATATTATCGAAATAGGTTGGCTGGGAAAAAAGCAGCTATTTTCGTAGGTGGAGGATTCAAAGCAATTTCTTTAATAAAACAGTTCAATGATTTGGGAATGGAAACTGTTATGGTAGGCACTCAAACAGGTAAACCAGAGGATTATGAAATCATAAGAAACATATCCAAGGTCGGCACAGTAATATTAGATGATGCAAATCCAGCAGAATTAGAAAAATTTATGCTGGAAAAAGGTGCAGATATACTAGTTGGAGGAGTAAAGGAAAGACCTCTAGCATATAAATTGGGGGTTGCATTTTGTGATCATAACCATGAAAGAAAACATGCACTATGTGGTTTTGAAGGTGCGGTAAATTTTGCAAAAGAAATAGATTTAACAGTTAACAGTCCTGTATGGAATTATGTATAAACACCCCAGAGGGTTTAAATTTTGGAAAGGAATGTGAGGTGGCTAGCGTGAGCAGTAGAAATTTTGTCAATTTAAATGCAAATCCATGTAAGATGTGTATGCCTTTAGGAGGAGTTTTAGCTTTTAAGGGAATTGAAAATAGTATGGTTATTTTACATGGATCACAGGGATGCAGCACTTATATTAGAAGACATATGGCTACTCATTATAATGAACCTATAGATATAGCATCTTCTTCATTAACAGAAGATGGTACTGTATATGGAGGTAGTAAGAATCTAAAGTCAGGATTAAGAAACTTAATTAAACTATACAATCCATCTACTATTGGTGTCTTAACCACTTGTCTGGCTGAAACTATAGGTGAAGATATTAATGGAATTGTTAAAGAGTTTATTGAAGAAGAAAAAGAATTTGATATGTCAGCTTTAAAAATAATAACAGTGCCAACACCAGGCTACAGCGGTAGTCAGGCAGAAGGATATTATAAAGCTTTAAGAAAAATAGTAGAACAAGTTGCAGAACAGGGAGAAAAGAATAAAAAAATCAATATTATAGCTGGAAATTTAAATCCGGGAGATATTAGAAATATAAAATACATTATGGAATGTATTGGAGTAGAGTATATTTTGCTTCCAGATGTATCTGAAACCTTAGATGGTCCTCATAATAAGGAATATAAGAGAATACCAGATGGTGGAACTAAGCTTTCAGATATTAAGGATATGGCAAATTCAATGGCTACTATTGAAATGGGTATGGTTATTGATGATGAAGATTCACCAGGATTATATTTGAAAGAAACCTTTGGAGTACCTCTTTATAAGTGTGGAATTCCAATAGGACTTATAAATACAGATGAATTTTTATCTTTACTTACAATAATAAGTGGAAAAAAGCTTCCAGAAACTTTTAAAGTTGATAGAGGAAGATATCTAGATGCTATGATTGATAATCACAAGTATAATGGAGAGGCTAGAGCTTTAGTGTATGGAGAGCCAGAATTAGTTTTAGCCATAGTTAAAACTTGCAGGGAAAATGGTATTCTACCTAAAATTATTGCTACAGGATCAAAAAATAATAAGCTCAAAAGCTTATTAGAGAATGAATTAAAAGGTCTTAGTGAGAAGTGTATCATTTTAGATGATACAGATTTTGAAACCATAGAAAAATATGCAAATGAAGAAAAAATAAACATAATGATTGGAAATTCAGATGGTAGAAGAATGGCCAGTAGGCTTAGTTTGAATATTGTAAGAATAGGGTTCCCAGTTCATGATAGAGTTGGAGCACAGAGACAATTTTTTACTGGGTATAATGGATCCTCATTTTTTATTGATAATACTGCAAATATAATTTTAGAGCATAAGGAAGAAAACTTTAGAGATGAGGCTTTCCAAAAGTATTATAAGGAAGGCGGGGAAAAAGCTATGGATAAAAAAAGTACAAATATGGAAAAAACATTTACTCACCCTTGTTACAATAAAGGAGCTCATGATTATGCAAGAATGCACATACCTGTAGCACCTAAATGTAATATAAGTTGTAATTATTGCAACAGAAAATACGATTGTACAAATGAAAGCAGACCCGGTGTAACTAGTGAAGTACTTACACCAGAGGAAGCTTTAAATAAATATAAAGAAGTTAAAAAGAGAATGCCAAATCTTAAAGTCTTAGGTATAGCAGGGCCAGGAGATGCTCTTGCAAATTTCGAGGAAGTTAAAAAATCTATAGAGCTTATCCAAAAAGAAGATTCAGAAGTCACTTTCTGCTTATCTACAAATGGTCTAATGCTTCCATTCTATGCAAATGATCTAGTTAATTTAGGAGTTTCTCATATTACTATAACCATTAATGCAATAGATAAAAGTATAGGAGCAAAAATTTATAGAGAAGTAAATTATTTAGGTATTAAATATACAGGTCAAGAGGCAGCAGAAATACTTTTAAATAATCAATTAGCAGGTCTTAAATTTTTGGCTTCAAAAGGAGTAGTATGCAAGGTTAACACCGTAATGATAAAGGGAGTTAACGATGACCATGTAGTTGAAGTTATTAAAAAGGTGAAAGAATGTGGTGCTTACATTACAAATATTATGCAGATGATTCCAGTGCAAGGAACTGTTTTTGAGAACCAGCCAATGGTTAGTAATATAGAGTTAAATACAATGAGAAATGAATGTGAAAAGTATGTTAAACAAATGTATCACTGTAAACAATGCAGAGCAGATGCTATAGGAACTTTATCACAGGATAGATCCATAGATTTTAGAAATATATCAGGCTGTTCTGGAGGCTGTAGTAGTAAAAAAGATACTATTAATTTGAAGAAAAATGTGGAAAGTAAAAAAGTTTATAAATTTGCTGTAGCTACGAAAACTGGTATAAATATAGATTTACATTTTGGACATGCAAGTGAATTTTATATCTATTCCTATTCTGCAGGTGATATAAAGCTTTTAGAAAAGAGAAATGTTGATAAATATTGTAATGGTATAGAAGAATGTGATGAACATGAGGATAAAATCAAAAAAATAATTAGAACTATAGGAGACTGTAGTGCAGTACTTGCTTTACGTGCAGGGGAGCAGCCTATTCAAAGTTTAGCTCTTAAAGGAATAAAATTTGTTCAAACCTATGATAGCATAAATGAAGGCATTCTAAAAGCAGTGAAGCAAATAGAAGATGAATGTAGTAAAGAAGGCATAGGCTAGATAACTTATATAGTGTACTCCACTTTGAAGGTAAAGTTCATATTAAAGGCTGTAGGCTAACTTTAACAAAATATCGAAGAAAAATAGATAGTAGGAGGGATTAGTATGTCTGTTAATTGTGAAGGGGAAAAAAAGATTATTTTAGATAAGAGTTTAACTGAGATACTGAAAGTCCATAGACACATTAACAGTGCTTATATAATTGAATTTTTAAGTTTAATGAAGGTAATAGGAGTGGATTATTTTCAGGTAAATAGCAGCACTCTGGATAAAATGATGATTTATCCAGAGTTTTCTGGTTATTATGTATATAATATAGAAAGTATGGAAGACTTTAGATATTTATATGTTTATAATTTTAAATACTTATCCATAGATTTTGAAAAATTTTTAACCATGCCTTTAATGGACTGTAAAAATAAAATAGACAAGAGTAAAATAATAATGAATATAGCATTAAAAGATTTAAAGGCTTCTAACATAGAAACTATAAAGTATATTTTATCCTGTTATGATATAGAGTATTTGATGATAAAAAATTTATCTAAGTGTAATAACTCCTCATGGGAAGATTTTATAATAAAATTGAAAGAAACTTTTAATTTAAAAATTGGTTTTTGTGCTGAAAATTCATTATATATGGGGACAGCTCTAAGCATAGAGCTGTGCTTAGATGGCGCAGATATGATTGCTGGGGCTTTTAATGGAGAAGAGTATGGATTTACTCCTATAGAAGAAGTGCTAACTGCACTAAAAGTAATAACGACCTGTAATATAAGTGGAGATTTATCATTTTTATCTAAACTAACAGAGGTGTACAAAAAATTAACTTATAAATCCATACCAGGAGATAAGGCTGTTATAGGTGGAGATATATTTAAATATGAATCTGGAATACATGCAGATGGAATAGAAAAGAATCCTTTAACATATGAACCCTATAACCCAAGGGAAGTAGGCCAAAAAAGAGAATTATTAATTGGAAAACATTCAGGTACTAAAGCAGTATGCAAAAAATTAAAACAGCTAAACATAGATTATGGAACTGTTGATATAAATTTATTACTGACTAAGGTAAGAAATAAAAGTATTTATTTAAAAAGAAATATTAGAGATGAGGAACTTTTCAGTTTGTGTGAAGAATTGAAGCCAGTAGTCATCAGATAAAGTGAAACTTGAATCAAATGGGAGTATTAGAGTGTATAGTCATCGGATAAATACTTAAGGGGGTGTATGTGAGATGAAGGTTAAAATAGTAGATACTACTCTAAGAGATGGTGAACAAAAGCCTGGCATTGCATTCAGTCTTCAGGATAAAATCCAAATAGCCAAAGATATTGATGAAATGGAAGCATATCAAATTGAAGCCGGTGTGCCAGCTATGGGAGGGGAAGAGAAGAAGAGTGTAGAAAAAATAGTTTCTCTTGGTCTTAAAAGCAAAATATCTTCATGGAATAGAATGAATGTAAGAGATATACAACATTCTATCGATTGTTGTGTTGATATAATTCATATATCTATTCCTACTTCTGATATACAAATCAGTTCAAAATTAGCTAAAGATAAAAAATGGGTTATATATAATATGGAAAAAAACATAACCTTTGCAAAGGAAAAAGGTTTTGAAGTAACAATAGGCTTTGAAGATGCTTCAAGAACTGATATGTTTTTTTTGATTGAATTATGCAGAGCAGCTTTGAATTTAGATGTAAAAAGAATAAGATATGCAGATACAGTTGGAATTTTATATCCAAGAAAGATTTATAATATAATAAAAAAGATAAAGGAAAGTGCTCCTGTGGAAATAGAATTTCATGCTCATAATGACTTTGGCATGGCAATAGCAAATTCTATCGCAGCTGTACAGGCTGCTGCAGAGTATGTTGATTGCACAGTTTCAGGAATAGGAGAAAGAGCAGGAAATTGTGATTATTTAAAGTTTTTAAAGGTTTGCAATAGATTAGGGATTAACTAAAATTACATTAATACTCTATAAAATATTTCTAGTGTTAATATACATTATATATCTTCAAAAAAATAAACTAGCTGATATGCTAGTTTATTTTTTTCAATATGTCTCAATTATAGATTAATATAATTGGGATTAAAGTCTATACATAATATATAATTTTTATTATTAATACCTTGAAATTTTTCGGAAATTGTAATACATAAATTTCCACTGGCTAAGGATATATATGGATCAGTCACATATTTATTAAGACCCATATTTTTCAGAAAATAATAATATTTCTTTAAAGAATGGTCGGTACCTTTTTTGGCAGGCTTAAATATTAGAGACTTTTGAGAGAGCATATTCCTAAAATGTGTAGCTGTGTCACTTACTTGTATACCTGATTCATCTAAAATATATACACATTCAAAAGCATCATATTTGGTAAAAAATTCATTTATTTTATTGTTAAAATCGCTTTCCTCGATGATTGAGAGTTTATTTATTACATCATTTAGGAATTTTTCATATTTTTTATGATTTGATTTTTCAAACTCTATTTGCTCTTTTTGATATTTTTTATATTGAGAAGCTATATGATGAACTTTTTTTTCTACAGAACTTAAAAGATTAGTGTTAATATTTTCATATTGTCCAAAATAATTTCCTTGAAGCATATCAGCGCCTAATTCCATAGAAGTTATTGCTTGATCTTCTACAGTTATACCATCAGCAACTACTAATGCACTGATTTTCTTTGATAAGTTTACAAGTGATTTAAATACTTCTTGTTTATAGAAGTCCATTTCGATATCTTTCGTAATAGCTTCGCTTATTTTAATAATATCTGGCTCTACATTAGATATCTTATCTAGATTTGCAAATCCTGATCCAATAGTTACTGCAACAAGAAATCCCTTGCTTCTATAGGAGGTAATAAACTGCTGCAATACTTCTACATCTTCTATATTATTATCATATATTTCAAGAACTACATTTTGTGGGTTAATATTAAATTTGTTAACAAGATCTAAAATAATTCCAGAACCGACAAATTCCAAAATCACAGCCATATTTATACTAATAAATAGAAGCTTTTCGTCATCAGTACAGACTTTATTAAACTCTTCAACAATTTTTTCTCTGATTAACCTATCTAAATCAATTTCACAATTGGATTTTTCAGCACAATCGAATAGTTCAACTAAAGGGAGAAAATTACCAGATAAATCAGCGCCCATGCTTATGCCATCTAGTCCTATTACTGATTTTCTAACAACAGATACAATAGGTTGAAACTTAACATCAATAACTAATTCGTCAAGTATAGTTTTGATATCTATTTTGTTATTCATAATAAAATCACCTCGCATTTTCTTTAAATAATATTCTACAAAGTTCTGGTTTGTTTGTCAATTCTGTCAAAGCGAATATAAATTCTTTTTTATGCTTTTATCACAGAGATTATATTTCAAATCGTAACCAAAATAATTGGTTTTATTAAGCCCAATCACACATCATTTCGAGAATAGGAATTATTTCTTTGCCGTTATCTGTAATTGAATACTCAACTCTTTGGGGAACGACCGGATATACTTTTCTTTCTATAAAGTGAATTCTTATATAGCATAATATAACTATTATACACTAAATAAGTTGTATTGTGGCACTTGTTAAGTTTCTTACCTATAAATATCCTTAATTATATGTGGCTACCCTCTGTTTTCTTTGTTATCAGAAGCTGATAACAGTATTACTGTGGTATGTAGTCATCGAATAAAATATTGACAAAAGCTTAAGCAAATATTATAGTAAAAGCTAGTACTATGGGTAAATTTGGATTAAATATAAAATTGAGGTGTTGATATTGGCAAAAATTAATGTTAGTCTTCAAATAATTCCTACTGTAGAGGAAGAAAGAATATATCCAGTAGTGGATAAAGTTATAGAATACATAGCTAAAAATGGGGTTAAATATGAAGTTGGACCTATGGAAACTACCATGGAAGGCGAACTGGATCAATTAATGGAAATTGTAAAAAAAGCACAAGAAATATGTGTTAAAGAAGGTGCAAAAAGAGTTATATCAATGGTAAAGATAGATTATAAGCCAGAGGGTGTAACTATTGATGAAAAAGTGGGTAAATACAGAAAATAACCATGTGAAAGAATATAGAAAATAGAAGACAGGTATATAGAAAATTTTATTGTTTTAAGTTTATAGTAGCAAAGTTGGAAGCAATGAAAAATTCCTTTTATTTGGGCACTTTGGGAATTTTGAGCTAGTGGTGCACCCTGCCAACAATTAGTTAATGTTAATTAATATTAATTAATTGTTGTTTTTTTTTTAGATTTATTATAAAAAGTGTATTTATGCAAAAAGTTAAAAATAAAAGAGGAGGAATTAATTATGATAAAAATTCTAATTGTTGATGATTCTAACTTTTCTCAAAGAATAACAGCTAATTTAATAAAAAAATTTTTAGATGATGTAGATGTTTACTTTGCAAATGATGGACAAGAAGGTTTAGAAGCATATAAAAAGATTAATCCGGATTATGCATTTGTAGATTTATTGATGCCAAATATGAGCGGAAAAGATATGATAGAATTAATAAAGCAATTTAGAAGTGACTCAAAAATAATTGTAGCTTCTGCGGATGTACAAAAAAGTGTAAAAGAAGATATAGAGGAATTGGGTATAATGTCATTTGTAAATAAACCTTTTAATGAAGAAAAAGCAAAACTTGTATGTGATATGATAAGGAATGATTTAAAATGAACGAGAAGGCATTAAGAAAAGATATATTAAAAGAGTTATTCAATATAAGTGTTGGTAAATCCGCTAGTATTCTTTCAGAAATAATTGATAAAAAAATATTACTAAATGTACCTGATATAGAGATATTAGATGTAAAAGCTAATAAAGTTGAATTAGATAAATATTTTAGTAATATCATAGATGGTGCTATTATGGTATCTTCAATTTCTTTTAAAGAAAAATCAGCTGGAAAAGCCAGCTTGATTTTTCCAGCTGATAAAATGAGAAATTTTATAAATCTTTGTTTACATGAGGATAGCGAAGATGGATATTGTGATTTGAATTTCACAGATATAGATTTTGATATTATAAAAGAGGTTGGTAACATAGTTTTAAATTCTATAATTGGAGAAATTGGCAATTATATAAGCATAAAATTTAATTATATGTTACCTGAGATAAAAGTGTTTAATAGTATGGATGTTGGACAATTTATAGAAAATGAAGAATATGAATATATTTTAATGCTATATGTAACTTTTAATATAGAAAATTCACAGATTGAAGGAGCTATTGTAATTAATTTGACATTAAAGTTTTTAGACGAGATATTAAAAAATATATATAAGATGGAAGTCGATTTTAATGAATAAAATATTGTTAAATACATTAGATTGTATAAATGAAGGAACCATAATATTAAATGAAAAATCTCAAATATTATATTGGAATAATTATATGGAATATTTAACTGGTATGAAATTAGAGAATGTAGTCCAAAGTAATATATATGACATTTTACCAAGTTTAAATAAAAAATACTTTAAAGACTTAATGGAAAATGTAATGAAGAATGAATGTAAGATGTTTTTTTCTGCAGCAATGCATAAAGATTTGATTAGTATTAATAAAAAATTAAATTTAAGAATAAGTAAGATGGAAAGTGGTAGTAAAAATGTTGTACTTCTTGAGTTTATCGATGTAACTAATCAATTTCTTCATATTGAACAGCTAAGAAAATATGTTCATGATTTATATCAGTTAAATAAAGCATTAAAAGAAAAAGAGAAGACTATAGAAGAGTTAGCCTATTATGATAAATTGACTAGAGTTGCAAATAGAACATTATTTTATAAATATGCAGAAAAATTTATGGATAATGTGAAAAGAAGTAATAGTTTGTTAGGGCTAATGTTTATAGATGTTAATAAATTTAAAAGCATAAATGATACTTATGGTCATGAAATAGGTGATAAAGTTCTTGTTAGAGTTGCCAATGTATTGACAGAAGCTACAAGAAAAAATGATGTAGTTGCTAGATATGGTGGAGATGAATTCTTAATATTGTTACCTAACATAAAGAGTTTAGATAATTACAAAGTCATAGTTTCGAGAATTATTAATAATAAAAATAAAATTATAAATAATGATGAAAAACAAATAGATATATCATTAAGTATAGGAATTAGCTTTTATCCTAAGGATGGAGATAGTATTGATAAATTAATAGTAAAAGCTGACAAGGCAATGTATGTTGCAAAAAGTAAGGATGGAGAAGATAATTGTGTTTGCAGCGTATAATTCAAATTGTTGAAAATATAATGTGTTAGATGAGAAGCCATATAGCAAAATTGCTATATGGCTTCAACCATATTAAATATTGACAAAAGCTTAATACGATATTATAGTAAAAATTAGATTTATGGATAAACCTGGATTTAAAGATTTTAAACACTTAAAATTATAAAAAATTACAAGTAGATGAAGTGAAACTTGAATCAGATGGAGTTTCCTATGGGAGTATTAGAGCGGGTAGTCATCGGATGAAATATTTTTAAGGTAAATTTAGAGGAGAAAAATGAGTAATATAATATTATATATAATAGGTAGTTTTTTTGTGATTAGTGGAATTGATTATGTTTTAGGTAATAAACTTAAGCTTGGAGAAAAGTTTGAAGAAGGAGTAAAGTCAATGGGGGTATTGGCTCTCAGTATGATAGGGATTTACTCTCTAGCTCCAATAATTTCAAAAGTATTAGGTGAAGTTGTTATTCCTATATTTAATATGATTCACTTGGATCCTTCCATATTTGCAGGTTCTTTATTAACTACGGAAATGGGAGGTTACCAAGTAGCAAGAGATTTAGCTTTAAATAATAATATTGGATTGTTTTCAGGAGTTATCTTAGCATCAAGTTTAGGTACTACTATAAGCTTTACAATACCACTTGGCATGGGTATGATTTCTAAAAAAGATGAAAAATATTTTTCTATGGGAATCATGTCAGGTATGATAACCATTCCTGTAGCCTGCGTGGTAGGTGGAGTGTGCCAAGGATTAAATTATAAAGATTTATTATGGAGTATTTTACCGATAGTGCTATTTTCACTTCTTATTGGTATTGCACTTTTAAAAGTTCCAGATACTTTAATGAAAGTATTTAATGTTTTTGGAAAATCAATAATATCTCTTAGTGTTATAGGGTTAATTCTTCAGGGAATAGAGGTTATATTTCATGTAAAAACTCTGACCGGATTACTTCCTTTTTCAGAAGGACTTAATATTGTGGGTAAAATGGCACTAGTTTTAGGAGGATCATATCCTATGCTTGCAGCTATAAACCATTTTTTCAAAAATCATTTTGATAAACTTGGTAAAAAGATAGGCATTAATGGAGTAGCTGTGACAGGATTGTTTGGAAACTTAGCAAGTAATTTGTTAGTGTTTTGTACATTCAAAGATATGGATGCAAAAGGAAAAGTTCTCTGTACTGCTTATGGAGTAAGTGGTGCATTTATGTTTGGAGGGCAGTTTGGCTTCGTATCAGGTGTAGCTCCAGAAATGGTAAAGGGATTTATTCTGTCTAAACTTATTGGGGGTATATGTAGCATACCTGTGGCTTTATGGATATATAAACGTCAGACAAATAATAATGTTGAAACTTCAAAAGTTGTAGCTTGAAATTTAGGGGAACCTGATAATTTTGTGTGTGAAAAAGAAATAGGCATCCTTTAGTATAATATTATATTGGATTAATTACATTTGAAAAGTTGTAGTTTGACTACGGCTTTTTTCTATTTGGAATAAAGATAAGATTGAATTAGATGCAGTTTTTTACATATTCATCTTATTGTAATAGTTTTTGACAATATGTATTTAAATATTTAATAATTATGAAGGATATTTCTTATAAATGTAGAATATACAACATAATTCATATGTGATTTATTTTCTATTTGCGATTAACATAAATAGAAAATGAAGGAGGAAAACCATGAATAAAAGAAAAATATTAATGTCAATAACATTGACAATTCTAATAGCAGGATTATTAGTAAGTAACGTAAATGCAGAAACTACAACAAAAAGATTAGCTGGACAAACACGTTACGATACTTGTCAAGAAGTTTCAAAGGATGGGTGGACAACCTCAGAAAATGTTATTATAGCAAATGGTGAGAATTATCCAGATGCACTAGGAGCTGCAGCTTTGTCTCATAAATATAATGCACCTATATTACTAGTACATGGTAAGTCGCTAAAAGACAACCCTATATTAGTAAGTGAGTTAAAAAGACTAGACACTAAAATCATAACAATACTAGGTGGAGTTGGTGTGGTTTCACAAAGCATTGAAAATTCACTTAAACAAAGTGGATATACTTTACAAAGGTTATCTGGAGAAGATAGATATGCAACATCTGTTAACATAGCAGAAAAGCTGGGAAATGTAAGTGAAATTGTTATATCAAATGGTGAAGATTTTGCAGGGTCCTTATCAGTAGCTCCAGTATCAGGTATAAATAACACTCCAGTAATACTAGTTTCTAAAGATACTGTACCAGATTCAGTTGAGATTTATCTTAAAAATCATAATATAAAAACTACATATATACTGGGAGATAAAACTATAATATCAGAAACAGTTGCTAGTAGATTCCCTAATGCTAAAAGAATATCTGGAAACACACGTTATTCTTTAAATAAAAATATTATAGAGAATTTCAAATCAAGTATGAATTTTAGTACTACTTATATAACATCCGGAGAAGGCTTTGCAGATGCATTAAGTGGTATAGGTTTGGCAGTTAAAAATGGTAATCCAATAATATTTGCTAGCAATTCTAGTAACAGTGACATGAGACAGTTATTAACAGGAGAATCCATTAAAAGCAATGTTATATTAGGTGGAGAAGGTATATTACCTGTACAAGTAGTTAATAGTTTATTTCAGCAGCCCTCATTGGTTAATGAAGATAATATTGAGCCTATTTCTGTAGCAAATAGAAGAGAGTTTCTTCTTGGTAATGATGAAAAAAATGGAGATTTTGCTAAATTGGATGGCAATTGGCAGTATACCAGTAAGGAGGCAAAACTAAAGAATATAGAAGTTGTTACTGTTAATGTGTGGGATTATATAGATAATAATGATAGAAGTAAAGGTAAACACACTGTATCTAAAGACATTCAAGTCAATAAAAAAATATCAGGAGATGTAAAACAAATATTTGATGAAATATATAATCTTCCAGAGAAATTTACAATTAAGGATGTTGGCGGATTTAGGGACAAGGACTCATGCATTAATCATCCAGCTGGTGCAGCTATTGATATAAATCCAGAAGAAAATTATTTTATTCAATTAGCAAAAGATGGGACAGTGAAACAGCAAGTTGGGAAGTATTATGATCCTTACAATGACCCATATTCTATTACACCAGAAGTTGTTAAAGTATTTGAAAAATATGGTTGGGACTGGGGCGGTAATTTTCCAAACTCAAAGGATTATATGCACTTCAGCTATTTAGGTGGTTAATTGTTTACTGCAAATTTTATGATGTAATTAATACTTAATCAAAAAGCTTTTAAATAGTGTTATAATAAAAAAGTGTAAGTAAACTCCATTAGAATGAATTTTTTCATACTAATGGAGTTTACTTACACTTTGTGTTTTAGATAAGTATGTACTTCCTTAATAAAGGATAATGAAGTAGGAGATGCTGTTTTATAAGATTTTACCAAAATACCAACAGTTCTTGAAAGTCTAGGAACTAATTTAATTACATTCAATTTTAATGATGTAAGTTCCAAAAGCATTTCAGGGACTATTGATATACCTAGTCCTTTGCTAGTCATAGAAAGAATAGTGTTACTATCTTCAATTTCAAATTATAAACATTAATTTTACTAATTTAAATACTTACTATATAATTACCCTATAAAAATAATAAGTAAGAGAGGATTTTGATTATTTTGAAGGACAAAAAGATTTTTACAGACAAAAAATTTGTTTCTATTATTGCAACATTATGTTGTTTATTATGGGGAAGTGCTTATCCCGCTGTAAAAAGCGGATATGCGTTATTTAATATTGCAGGCGGGGATATTCCCTCTAAGCTTGTATTTGCTGGCTATAGATTTAGTATTGCGGGTTTAATTCTACTTGTAATTGCACAAAGGTATGGAAAGAAGATATTTAATCTTTCGAAGAAAAACACTCTAGATTTATTTTACTTAGGTATTATCCAAACAACATTACAATATATATTCTTTTATATTGGACTTGCTAATACTACCGGCGTTAAAAGTTCTATAATGAATTCTACTGCTACATTCTCTAGTGTTATTTTGGCTCATTATATATATAAGAATGATAAGTTAAATGTGCAAAAGACTGTTGGCTGTATTGTAGGATTTATAGGAGTTATGATAGTGAATTTTAGTAGTGATTTACTAAATTTTTCTTTTAATTTTTTGGGGGAAGGTTTTATAATAATTGCAGCATTTGTTTTTTCAGTAAGTGCAATTTACGGAAAAAAACTTACCAAAAACATGGATGTAATGGTAGTAACAGGATACAGCCTTTTTTTAGGAGGTATAATATTGGTATTGATTGGCATTCTTTTAGGTGGTAGGGTTTATCATTTTACAATTGCTTCCTCAGCATTACTAATTTATTTAGCGTTGTTATCCTCAGTGGCTTTTTCATTGTGGAATTTGCTCCTAAAATATAATAAGGTAGGTCCAGTATCTGTTTTTAATTTTTTAACGCCGATTTTTGGTGTAATACTTTCAGCAATTTTTTTAGGAGAAAATATTCTTGAATATAAAAACATTATTGCCCTTGTATTAGTAAGTTTAGGTATATGGATGGCTAATAAAGAAAAAATTGGAATTTATCAAAGTATAGTTAAAGTTCAATAAGGTATTGATATTGAGATTATTCTACATATATCAATACCTTATTGAACTATCACGTTAATGTAACAGAATAAAAATTATTATACAAATTAAAATAAGAATTTTATTAATAATTTAGTTACGGATTTTTAATCATTTGTTTATTGTTAGTAATTATAATATAATTAGTGATAGGTTTATTATTATTATTATTATTTATAGGGTGGTTTAACAATGAATATTGTAGAAATACTTGATGAAATCAATAAAACAAGTGAGGACTTAAGGGACAAAATTGCTCCTGTTGAGATGTTAAAAAAGTTCAATGGAGGAAGATCTGGAGCAGGAGTGTATATGGTTGAGTATGGTGATGATAATAGGGTAGGAATTCTAAAAGTAACTAGTAGTAATGAAGCAGAAGTTTTTTATAAAGCCTATGAATTAGCTGCTAAAAACAATATGCATAAGTTTATAGCCAAGCTTATAGCTAATTATGAACTTAAAACAGAACAAGGTTCTATTTTATATGCTAACCTATATGATTTAGCAGGGGATGATATATACAAAAGTGAAACTTTTTTAGATAAAGTAGTTAATGAAGATGAACTTAAGGATAGCATAATATCAAAAATGACAAAGTTTTTGTTTAGCTGGAACAAAGAACATATTAAGAAGAATTTGTCTCCTATAGACATAGTTAAAAATGAACTTTCTTATAGATATATGGATAGCAAATATGTACAAGCTTTTGAAGATATAGGAGTAGACAAATTTACAAAGTGGATATCATTAGATGGAACCGATGTAATGCTACCTAACCCATATTATTATTTTAATAATGAAGATGTTTGGAATGATTTAAAGGTTATATGTCTAACAGCACATGCACATGGAGATTTTCAGGGAGATAATATTATCATAACTGAAAATAAACCTGTTATAATTGATTTTTGTGATTTGATTGATGATTGTAATGTTTTTCATGATTTGAGATATCTTGAATCAATTACATTAGGAGATTATTTACAAATTGATAATGAATTTAGTAGAGATTTATGGAGCAGGGTATGTGAAAGCTTAAGTGAAGGTATAACAGAAGTTGATATCCCACAAGGTAGGGGGATGAGTCTTTTAAGGCAACTTATGCCTAAGCTTAGAGAAAATGTTAAGCTGGTCGTTTCTGATAGTCGTAATAGTTTATATAATCCTTCATTTTATTTAGCAGGTGTGGCTTCAGGATTAATTAATATGAGGAAGTACAGTGATGCAAATAAGAAGAAGGCTGCCTTTATATATGCAGCGTATAATTTAAAGATGTTTCTTAAAGATGAGGCCGTTAATATGTATAGTCCAAGACTGGATTCATGTATGATTCTTAATTGGAAAGCTGAGAAAATAGAAAATGCCTTTGTTATTTTACAGCCAATCAGTTTAAGAGTATAGGTAAAAGTTAAAAAGAAAAGGTTATATTAGCTAAGCAACCTTAGTTAATATAACCTTTTTATTTAATACATATCTATTTGATTTGATTTTTCACAAAATAATAAGCAAGTTTATTCTATTATAGACTGTACTCTGCCAATGTTGCCATCCTGTAACCTTACTTTAATCCCTCTTGGATGAAATTTAGAGTTTGTAAGTAGGTCTTTTACAACTCCTCTTGTTAACTTTCCAGTTGGTTGATCTTTCTTAAGCACTATGTCTACAACTCTTCCAGCATAAACATCTTCTCTTTTTTGTCCGTTCATTTTTTCGCTCTCCTTAATTTAGTTATAAGATATTCTTTAGTTAATATATTGATTTTTACTTTTAATTTTCTTATGCATAGATTATAACACTATTTTTATGTTAAGTGAAACTTGTTAACATAAAAATAGTGTTATAAGTATAGTAATAGTATAGTATGATAAAATTATATTTTAGGAAAACGAGAAAATTATATGAATCAAGAATGCTTCCCAGTCTCTTCATTTATAACTTTAGGGTCTCCGGTAATTTCCAAGTGTAACTTTTCTTTTTTTAAGGTTTCTTCAATACATTTATTCTCTTGAAACTGATGTTTATAAATTTGAATGTCTTCTAAAACTACGGAATGCTTGGTAACTTCAATACGTTCTTCGCTAATGGGTATTCGGATAACCTCTATATTTCCATCCGTTTTATTCGTAGATTCTTCATCTAAAAGTTTTGTTTCAATAACAAGTTCCTCACGAGTCACAGGTACAGTGATGGTTTTTTCCTCTGTGAAAACCTCTTTGTGAATGTTAACATCCCTTGTTTGTATCCATTTTTTTGCGATATCCAATTGTTCTTCATGGAGTTGGATTTTTGCTTCATTATCAGTATTATTGATAATTTCTTCTGAAATTTTATTGTCATTTACATATAATCCATCTCTGGTAGTATTGTCTTGTTGAATTTGGTTCCTATCTTGACTAAATACCAATTTATTTAACATACTCACTCCTCCAAAATTGAGTTAATAAATATATGTTATCTGTGTCTCATTCTAAGTTAATATAAAAAGGGGATATAGGATTATATTTTAAGGCATTTTCCAAAAAACACCTCATAAATCGTAATTGCGATTTGAGAGGTGTTTTTTTAGGTTCTGTTCATCTTATTTTTACTGGAACTTAGGATTTGTTTTATCATCAACTACATTAGTGTCACCGGTTGTATCCACATGAGCTTCTTCTCTTTTTAAAGTTTCTTTTACCTGTTCTGTTTCTTCTACTTCACGTTTGTGAGCTGAAACTTCACCTGTTATTACAGTATGTTTACCTACTTCAATCTTTTCCTCGCTAACAGGAATGCGTATAGTTTCTCCAGAGCTAATAGGTGAATCACTTGGTTCATTATTTATGGATCTTCTTTCAATAACAACTTCCTCATGAGTAACAGGAACATTAACTGTCTTTTCATCCTCTACAATCTCTTTACTAAGAGTTACTTCTCCAGCGTTTATTTTGTTTTTAGAAATGTCTAGTTCCTCTTGACGAAGACTAAGTGTTCCATCACCTTCGGTTTCTTTTTTATCATCATCATCATAATTATCTCCAAATAGTCCAAAAAAATCTTTCATAATTACCTCCATTAATAATATGATTTTATGTTCATTCTTATATTGTCCTTATAAGATACATATTATCCTAAAAAATGTCTGGAAAGGTAATCAAGGAATACCAGCGTTATTACAAAGAATATAGGGTAAAATAATATCAGGTAACAGAAATAAATTAAATATTAAACATACAAATAGAAGACTATCAGCAATAAAACATTTAATGTGGTATAATAAATAAGTATGTAATCAAAAGAAATTTATTTCATGATACGCAGATACAAACAAATAATAAATGGTGGATTATTGGATGCAATATAATCATAAGGAATTTTGTTGTGTGGTATTTTCAAAAGTGATTCTACAACATCATGTGCTTGATTCAAAGCATTTAAAATTTAGAACAGCCACTTTAAAAGGAGAAAAAATGTTATTTGAAAACTTAAATATAATTGAGCCTATTCAAAAGGCTTTAAAAGCAGAGGGATATACAAAACCTACTCCTATACAGGAAAAGGCTATTCCTCATATACTAGAAGGAAAGGATTTACTTGGATGTGCTCAGACCGGTACTGGAAAAACAGCGGCCTTTGCTATTCCAGTATTACAAAATCTTTTTAGTGAGCAAAAGAATGTAAAGGGACCTAAATCTATTAAGGCTTTAATATTAGCACCTACAAGAGAATTAGCTATTCAAATTGGAGAAAGTTTTACGGCTTATGGGAAATATATGGGTCTAAAGAATATGGTTATTTTTGGTGGAGTGTCGCAAAAACCTCAAACAGATGCATTAAAAGCAGGAGTTGATATTCTTATTGCAACGCCAGGTAGACTAATTGACTTAGTTAACCAGAAGTATATTGACTTACACAATGTAAAGCATTTTGTATTAGATGAGGCAGATCGTATGCTAGACATGGGTATGATACATGATGTAAAAAGAATAATAGCACAGTTGCCTAAAAAGAGGCAAACAATGCTATTCTCTGCAACTATGCCATCTGAAATTGCAAAGCTATTAGGTTCCATTATGGTAGACCCAGTAAAAGTAGAGGTAGCACCGGTTTCATCAACCATTGATACTATTACACAAGGGGTATATTTCGTAGAGAAAAAGCATAAAAAATCTCTACTTATTGATATTCTTCAAGATAAATCTATTGCTTCTGTATTGGTATTTTCAAGAACAAAGCATGGGGCGAATATGATAACAAAGTATCTTGATAAAGCAGGAATAGAAGCTCAAGCTATTCATGGAAATAAATCACAGAATGCACGACAACTTGCCTTAAATAATTTTAAGGAAGGAAAAATAAGAGTTTTAGTAGCAACAGATATAGCAGCAAGAGGTATTGATGTGGATGAACTGTCTCATGTAATTAATTTTGACTTACCTGATGTACCAGAAACCTATGTTCATAGGATTGGACGTACTGGAAGGGCAGGAATGAAGGGAATTGCACTTTCCTTTTGTGATGAGGAAGAAAAGCAACAGTTTAAAGATATCGAAAAACTCATACGCAAATCAATAAAGATAATTGAGGATCATCCATATCCAATGAATCCTAATGCAGCACCAGTGGTAAAGAAGGATGAGCCAAAGAAATCTTATACTAAAAGAACTGGTCAAACTGGATATTCTAGAAGAAAAAAAGTAGCACAAAAAAGCATATAATTGAAGCAAAAATAGAGGTTGTAAATGATAAGTTGATCATTTACAACCTTTTATATTTTTTGTGCTATAACAGTTGTTGATTTTTTTTATTGATAGTTCAAATACACTATAATAGAATGAAGGAGTAATATTATTTAAAAAATAGGGGTGGTAATTGTGAGAATTGCTTTAGCACAAATGAAAATTAATGAAAATACAAAGGAAAACTTTGAAAAAACCTTACACTTAATTGAAGCTGCTGCAAAAAATGGAGCACAGTTGATTTGTTTTCCTGAGCTACAATTAAGTCCATTTTTTCCACAATATGAAGGGGTAGACACATCAAATTATGTACTTTCAATTAATGATGAAAAAATAAAAAAGATTCAAGAAAAGTGCAGAGAGCTTAATATAATATCAATTCCTAATATATATTTAGAAGAGAATAAAAAGTATTTTGATGCTTCACTAGTAATCAATGGAGATGGAGAAATAATGGGAACTTCAAAAATGGTTCATATAATGAGATGCCATCAATTTTATGAACAAGATTATTATTCTCCATCCGACACTGGATTTAGAGTATATGAAACTCCTATAGGAAGAATAGGTATCATAGTATGTTTTGATAGGCATATAGCGGAAAGTTTTAGATTATGTGCTTTACAAGGAGCAGACTTGATAATAATCCCAACTGCAAATGTTAAAGATGAACCCTTAGAAAAGTTTGAATGGGAACTAAGGATTCCTGCCATGCAAAACAATATTTTTATAGCAATGTGTAATAGAGTTGGAATAGAGGGCGAAATGGATTTTGCAGGACAATCAATAGTGGTTGATCCAAATGGTGATGTAGTTGTAAAAGCAGATGAAAAAGAACAGATAGTCTATGCGGATATTGATTTAACTATGGTTCAAGAATGTAGAGAACAAAGACCTTATATAAATTTAAGGAGACCTCAGGTTTACTCTAAAATTTGTGATACTAATACAGATGTTTTTAATTATCCTAAGGAAGTTTAAAAAGTTATTAAAGCTGTATTAAAAATGAATTATGATATAAGGAAGTGAAGCAAGATGAGAAAAGAAAGTTTAGAAGTTATTTCTACAAATACATGTGCAACACCGTGGGAACCACATACAGAATTGGGAAAAACCTTTTTTATGAAAACTTTTTGTGCTGATAAGAATACCGGTATGCTGGTTCAAGAGGTCGTTTATCCTAAAGGATATAAAATAACTTGGCATAAACACAATTGTTCACATGGAATATATGTTTTAGAAGGTATTTTAGAAACACACGAAGGTGTTTATGGACCAGGTTCTTTTGTTTGGTTCCCAGAAGGCAATCTTGCAGAGCATGGTGCAGCCGAAGAATGTTCTGCTCGGGTCCTCTTTATTACCAATAAAACATTTGATATTCAGTATAAAAATCGTTAACAAAATAAGAGTGACCTGATTAAAACTTCTCAAAAGCTTAATATAAGTAGAAAGGCTATATACGGAAAAATATGATATTAGTGTATAGTATATAGTTAAATTTAATAGAATAGGCTTAACAATCTCTTTAGTCTTGTACTAGTACAGATAGGAGTTTTGCTTATTGATATCTAAATTGTACTATAATATTATAAATGTGTAACAAATTTTGTTTAATTATACAAGCTAATGGAGGATTGAATTAATGACAAGAGAAAATATAATGCATACATATGGAAGATTTGATGTGACCTTTGAAAAGGGGAGCGGATCAAGATTATTTGATATTAATGGGAAAGAATATATAGATTTCGTGTCAGGGGTTGCTGTAAATTGTCTAGGTCACAGCCATCCCACAATCATAAATGCTATTAATGAACAAAGCAGGAACCTTATACATATATCAAATTATTATTGGAACACACAACATTCTGTTTTAGCTGAAAAACTATGTGATTATAGCGATCACAAGAGTGTTTTCTTCTGTAACAGCGGAACTGAAGCAATAGAAGGTGCTCTTAAGATAGCTAGAAAATATGGAAAAATGAAAGGCAATCCTGATAAAAATATAATAATATATATGAATAATTCATTTCATGGTAGAACTATGGGTGCCTTAACAGTAACTGGACAGGAGAAATATCAGAAAGACTTTATGCCATTAATGGGTGGTGTAAGGAATGTGAATATCAATGATATTGAAGAGCTAAGAAGTATTTTCAATAAAAATGTATGTGGAGTAATTATTGAGCCAATACAAGGTGAAGGTGGAATAAATAGTGCCTCAATAGAATATTTAAAGGAATGTCGTGCTTTATGTGATAAACAGGATGCTTTATTGATATTTGATGAAGTTCAATGCGGTATAGGTAGATTAGGAACTCTATTTGCTTATAAGAAATTTGGAGTCATACCTGACCTCATTTGTCTTGCAAAAGCCTTAGCCGGTGGATTACCTATAGGTGCGGTAGTGTCAAATCAAAGAGCTTCAGTACTTCAGCCAGGTGACCATGGCAGTACTTTTGGAGGAAATCCTATGGTTTGTGCTGTTGCTAATGCAGTAATCGATGAACTTACAGTTGGCGGCGTTATATCAGCTGTAGAAGAAAAAAGTAAATATTTTATAAATAGACTTAATGAGCTAAATAGCAATTTTAAGTTTATAGATGAAATAAGGGGTTCTGGTCTACTATTAGGACTTAAAATTAACCTTGATGTTAAGAATTTCATTAACAAATGTTTTGACAAAGGGCTTCTTGTGGTAAGTGCAGGGCCAGAAGTGGTAAGACTTCTACCGCCACTTAATGTTACTATTGAAGAAATAGATAATGTAATTAATATTTTTGAAGCGGTTGTAGCAGAATTATAGTTTTAAAGATCTATTTTATATATTATCCACTGATTTAAATTTAGACAAAGAAATAATAAGAATATGGAAGGTGTATATGAATATGAATAAACTATACTTTATTTACAACAACAACAATGAGCTGTTAATTAAGATGGAAGATGGAAACATATTGATTCCTAATGAAGGCAATATAAAAGGCTTAAATATAAGTTTAAGTAACTTAGACCTTTTGACTTCAAAGGATAACCAGGAATTTCTATTTGGAGAAATACATGATATTACAAATGTATCTTCTCATTTCCAATTTTTTAAATTACAGTCACTTTTAGGCTTGGTTGATGAATTTATTTTTAATTTGGCTGCAAAAGCTCTTCATCTTGTTAGTTGGAATAACACATATAAGTATTGCAGTAAATGCAGTACTTTGCTTAAAGATAAGGAGGATGAAAGAGCAAAAATTTGTCCTAGCTGTGGTTTTCTTAACTATCCAAAAATATCTCCTGCTATAATCACTGCTGTTATTAAAGATAAAAAACTACTACTTGCGAAGCATGCTGTCTTTCCAAAAGAACGCTATAGTGTAATAGCAGGATTTGTAGAACCGGGTGAAACTTTTGAAGACTGTATTTCTAGAGAGGTTTTTGAGGAAACTAGTATAAGAGTAAAAAATATAAAATATTTCGGGAGTCAACCTTGGCCTTTTCCTGATTCTCTAATGATAGCGTTTATATGCGAGTATGAAAGTGGAGAAATAAAAGTTGACGGCAATGAAATTATTGATGCTTCATGGTACAGCGTAGACAAGCTGCCTGAAAATATTGCTTTAAAAGGTACTATAGCAAGAAAACTTATAGATTGGTGTATTAATGAATATGAAGTGAAACTTGAATCAGATGGGGTAGTCATCGGTTAAATGATTGTTACTTAGTATATAGCAAGGTGCTGTCCTCAAAATAGAGTTGAATGTACGAACAATGTTCGTTGATGGCTGAATAATACGATGTTTTAAAAAACAAGATATTTACTATATTATACAAGAATAGTAATATGATTATATAAAAGATATGTCATATAGCCATAAAGGTTAAATCATGATTGTAGAAAGCTTAAAATTATGATAGAAAATATAGGAGGTTCGAGATGAAGAAACAATTTATACCTTTAGCTATAGTGCTAGTGATTGCTATGTGTATAATTTCAGCATATACCGGAGAAAAAGAAATTATTTTCCCGGAAATTTCGGCTCTTGCTATTGGTGCTTGGGTTATGGAAAAGTCAGCTTGGGGAAACAAAAATTTTCATTTTTGGCTGTCTCCAACTATTGCGGCTGTGACCGGATTGGTCATAACTAGATTTTTGCCATACTCGCCCTTTCTCATGATTGCCGGAGCCTTTGTCCTTGTTGTTCTGCAGTTGAAGATTATAGGCTCAGAAGTGACTCCGTCCTTTTCAGCGGCAATTCTTCCAATTCTAACTCATACTCAAAGCTGGTATTATCCTTTGTCTGTATGCATACTTACAGGAATAATTGTCTGTGGCAAAAAATTAATAGATAATTCTTACAAAGAAAAGGGGACAAGTATTGAACTCCTGAAGAGTTTTAAAGAAAGAGAAAAAATTAACCTCACCCAGGAGGAATTGATAATCTGGGTTAAGTTATTAACGAGTATCATGCTTGTTTCAGCAGTTGCTTTATATTTCCATTGGGACTACATTATTGCTCCACCTTTGATAGTTGCTTTTGTAGAACTTGCTAAACCAAAGGGGAAACTACATTCTAAGACTGGGCTAGTTTTTATATCACTGGTGCTTGCGGCTTTTTCGGGAGTTTTATGGTTATACCTTATCTATTACTTATTACATTGGCCAGTTTGGATTTCAGCCGGTTTGTCTATGTTCTGTATTTTTCTTATTTTCCATTTTCTACGATTTGTATTGCCGCCTGCAGCAGCTATTACTTTGTTGCCAATAATTATACCATTTAAGAATTTATGTATGTATGCATGGCAGGTTTTAGTTGGGAGTGCTATATTTTTACTGATTAATTTATCTTGGTTAAAAAAACTACCAGTATCTAAATTTTTATTTATTAAACAGTTGAATAGAAAATCTAGTAGGAGCTAATAATTATTCTATTAACCGTTAGAACTGCAGTAAAATTGTAGTATGAATGCTTGATTAAAGCTGTAGGCGAACTTAATGCTAAGTTCACCTACAGCTTTAAATATTTTTCAATAGTATTAAGAACTATAGGAATACCTCTTTTAATTTTATCCTCATTTACTTTACTAATACTTATTCTAAAATAATGATCGTTTTTATATTCTCTCAAAAAGCACATATTTGTATTTAACAATTCTATATTGTTATCTTGTAAAGAGCTTATTACTTTATCATATTGAAGAGGGCCATCTACATATATACAGGAAAAGTATCCAGACTTAGGAATATTCCATTTTATACTAGGATGCTGAAAGGATGATATAGTATCTCTTAAATAAAGCATTCTATCACAATACAATCTACTCATTTTTTTTCTATGAATGTCAAACATACCGCTTTTTAAATAAATTTCTAGAGCACCTTGGGATAGTATTGGACTATTCATATCTATCCATTTTTTATAACCCAGGAAAGTATTCATTAGTAATTTAGGCAATATAAGTGCTGCAACTCTTAAACCAGGCATAAGAATTTTTGAATAACTTTTTAAGTAAATTACTTTTTCTGAAGTATCATAAGTGAATATAGGATCATTTTTTTTATTTATTTCTAAATCTGCAACAATATCATCTTCTATGATATACACATTATACTTTTCTGCCATTTTGGCGATTGATTCTTTTTCTTGCCTATTATAAGAATTTCCAGTTGGATTATGAAATCTAGGGACAGTATAAAAAAATTTGATATTCCCATATTTAAATATATTTTCCAGTGTATCTAGATTTATTCCATTAAGTCCTCTTTCGATTCCTAATGCTGAAATATTGTTTAATTCTAAGGATTTTATAATCCCATAATAAGTAGGTTGCTCAACAAGAATATTAGGTTTATTATTTGGAAAGGGCATAATTGACAATATGTTCAATGCCTGTTGAGAACTTGATGTTATAACAATGTTATCTGGCTTTGTAAATATTTGATATTGCTGTAGTTGCTTTGCTAATATCTCTATTAATGAATTTAATCCACGGGGATCTGAATAATCAAATAAGTTTTCTTTATATAATTCTATGGATTTATTCAAGCAATGCTGAAAATCTTTATAGGGAACAGTTTCAACATCTGGAACTCCTGATGAAAAATCAATAATAGAATTTTTAGAGGAAGTATCATCATGAAAATCTTCTAATAGGTAGTAGCCACTTTTGGGGGAGGAATAAATAATATGTTCCTTTTCAAGTTTATCGTATGCTTTTAAAACTGTACCTACACTACAATTAAATAGTTGTGACATATCTCTAATAGAAGGTAACCTTTTTTTATAGGTAAAATTTCCATCTGAGATTTCATTCTTAATGTATTTTATAATCTCTTCATATTTTAACAATTTAAGTTACTCCTTTAGTTTTGTACTAGCACAGACAGAGGTTTTATTTATTGATATCTAAATTATACTATAATAATATTAAAGTGTAATTAAGGTTTTTTATAGAAAGAATTGGGAGGTGTTGATTATGAGTAAAGAATTAATTAAAAAAGCTGAAAAAGAGCATACTTTGAGTAAATCAGAATTAGTGACTATTCTTAAAGATAGTAGTATAGATAATGAGCTTTTTCAGGCAGCTGACAGAGTTAGAAAGAAATATGTAGGAGAGGAAGTTCATTTAAGAGGAATCATTGAATTCTCAAATGTGTGTAAACGGGATTGTTTGTATTGTGGATTAAGAGCATCTAATAAAAATATAAAAAGATATAGATTAATGCCTGATGAAATAATAGATTTAGCAAATAAAGCAGTAGAATATGGGTATAAAAGTATTGTTTTGCAGTCTGGAGAGGATGAATATTATACAGTGCAGATGCTTAGACATATAATATCCAATATAAAAAGACTTGGAGTAGCGGTTACTTTAAGTTTAGGTGAAAAAACTTTTAAAGAATATAAGGCTTATAGGGAAGCTGGAGCAGATAGGTATTTAATGAGAATAGAAACTACGAATAAAAAACTATATGAAACCTTAGACCCTGGGATGAGTTATGAAAATAGAAAAAGGTGTCTTAGAAACCTAAAATTACTAGGATATGAAGTTGGTACAGGTAACTTAGTAGGTCTACCTAATCAAACTATAGAATCTTTGGCAGAGGATATACTATTTTTTAAGGACATAGATCCAGATATGATAGGTTTGGGACCATTTATTCCTAACGAGGATACACCCTTAAAGGATTTTAAAGCAAATAATTTTATTATGAGTATAAAGCTTATGGCTTTAGTAAGACTTCTATTACCAGATACTAATATACCTGCTACAACAGCTATGGAGTCTTTAAATAGAAATGGAAGAATAATTGCACTTAAAAGCGGTGCTAATGTGGTTATGCCAAATATAACTGAAGGAGAGTATAGAAAACTATATGCTCTTTATCCAGGAAAAATATGTGTAAATGATACTCCTAGTCATTGTTGGAATTGTATTTCAGGTAAAATAAAGTCTATAGAAAGAATGGTTTCGAGAGCTAGTGGAACTAGAATTAGAAAAATTCAAACGTAAATTTTAATCATAACTGAGTAGATATAAAAAATATTTTGGTATATTCTTTTCGATGATAAATAGTATTATTTTTAACTTACATATTGAAATAAATTTAATAATAATCTATAATTGAACCATACCCCCTATGGGGGAGGGGAGGTGATAAAATATGAATAAAGAAAAGATTAAAGCTGTACAAGCTTTAAAAACTTCAAAAGGACAAATAGAGGGGATAATAAAAATGATTGAAGAAGGAAGATACTGCATTGACATATCTAATCAAATCATTGCTGCTCAATCATTATTGAAAAAAGCTAACTTGCTCATACTAAAGCAGCACCTGAATAATTGCGTAAAAGATGCTTTTATAAATAATAGTGGAGATGAAAAAGTGGATGAAATGATAGATTTGCTTTCAAAATTATTGAAAGATTAGCATATAATTATTTGCGATAAAATAACACCCCTCATATGGGGGAGGTATTAAATATAAATAAGTCAAAAAGGTTATTTTTAAAATCACTAGAAGATAAAATCAAGGGGGAAGAGGTAATGAGAAATAGAAGCTTAAAAATAGAGGGCATGACCTGCGCAGCTTGTGCAAAAGCTGTGGAGAGAGCATCCAAAAAGTTGGAAGGGGTTATTGAGGCTAATGTAAATTTTGCCACAGAAAAGTTAAATATAAATTTCGATGAGTCAAAAGTTAATGTTCAAGATATACAAGCAGCGATAGAGAAAGCGGGATATAAGGCTTTGATTGAAACTTCAACTAAAGTTTTAAAAATAGAAGGTATGACCTGCGCATCCTGTGCCAAGGCTGTAGAAAGAGCCTCTAAAAAGATAGATGGAGTGACAGAGGCCAATGTGAATTTTGCTACAGAAAAGCTAAGTATAAGCTTTGAGCCTTCTAAGGTTAAGGTACTAGACATAAAAAAAGCAATAGAAAAAGCAGGATATAAGGCTATAGAAGAAGAGTCTACTATAGATGCAGATAAAGAAAAAAAGGAAAAGGAAATAAAAGCATTATGGAATAGATTTATAATATCTACTATATTTGCAGTTACATTACTTATAATAGCTATGGCACCTATGGTTGGTGAAAAATTGGGTTATATGCTTCCAGCAGCTATAGATCCAATGGACCATCCAGAAGTATTTTCTATAATACAGCTAGTGCTTGTATTACCTATAATGATAACTGGAAAAAAATATTTCTCTGTAGGCTTTAGATCATTGTTTAGAAGGAGCCCTAATATGGATTCACTTATAGCTATAGGCTCCTCTGCTGCATTTATATATAGTGTTTTTGCAGTATATCAAATTCTATTAGGAGATACAAGTTATCACTTATATTTCGAATCTGCAGGCACAATACTTACTCTTATTACATTAGGTAAATATCTAGAGTCTGTTGCTAAGGGGAAAACTTCAGAAGCTATAAAGAAGCTAATGGGACTTACGCCTAAAACTGCAGTAGTAATTAGAGAAGATAAAGAGGTAGAAATACCTATAGATGAAGTTGAGGTTGGCGACATAATTTTAGTGAAACCTGGTGAAAAAATTCCTGTAGATGGAAAGGTTACAGAAGGAACGTCTTCTGTAGATGAATCTATGCTTACAGGAGAAAGCATACCGGTAGAAAAAAACATTGGAGACCCTATTATTGGTGCAAGTATAAATAAAAATGGCTCCTTTAAATATAGAGCTACTAGGGTTGGTAAGGATACGGCGTTATCTCAAATCATAAGGTTAGTAGAGGAAGCGCAAGGTTCTAAAGCCCCAATTGCAAAATTAGCGGATGTTATATCTGGATATTTTGTTCCTGTAGTAATAAGCTTAGCTACAATCGGAGCTTTGGCTTGGTACATATATGGTGAAACTGGAGTGTTTTCACTTACAATATTTATTTCTGTATTAGTAATTGCTTGTCCTTGTGCGTTAGGATTGGCAACACCAACAGCTATTATGGTAGGTACTGGTAAAGGTTCTGAGTATGGAGTGCTGATAAAGAGCGGTACTGCATTAGAAACAGCTCATAAAATTCAAACTGTAGTATTTGATAAAACTGGAACTATAACTGAAGGTAAACCTAAGGTTACAGATATAGTTACAACTAAAGGTATAGATGAAAAGTATTTATTGCAATTGGCAGCTACTGCAGAAAAGGGATCAGAACATCCACTTGGAGAAGCAATAGTTAAAGAAGCAGAAGATAGACAAATTGAATTTAAAAAATCTGATTTATTTAAAGCTATACCAGGACATGGTATAGAAGTTACTATAGATAACAGCAGGATTTTATTAGGAAATAGAAAGCTTATGGTTGAAAGTAATATTTCCTTAGAAGGCTTAGAAGAAAGATCACAGACTCTGGCAGGAGAAGGAAAAACCCCTATGTATATAGCTCTTGAGGGAACGCTTGTAGGTATAATTGCGGTAGCGGATACTGTTAAAGAACACAGCAAAAGAGCTATTGAAAAACTTCATGCACTTGGAATTGAAGTAGCAATGATAACTGGTGACAATAAGAAAACAGCAGAGGCTATAGCTAAACAGGTTGGCATAGATAGAGTACTATCAGAAGTTTTGCCTCAAGACAAGGCAAATGAGGTTAAAAAACTTCAGAGTGAGAACAAAAAAGTTGCTATGGTTGGAGATGGCATAAATGATGCTCCGGCATTAGCGCAAGCGGATATAGGTATAGCTATAGGTTCTGGTACAGACGTAGCTATGGAGTCTGCAGATATAGTGCTAATGAGAAGTGACTTAATGGATGTAGTTACAGCTATAGATTTAAGCAAGAAAACTATAAGAAATATAAAACAAAATTTATTCTGGGCATTTGGATATAACACCTTAGGTATTCCAGTAGCTATGGGTATATTACATATATTCGGAGGGCCACTTTTGAATCCAATGATAGCAGCACTTGCCATGAGTTTAAGTTCTGTATCAGTTCTAAGTAATGCTTTAAGATTGAAAGGCTTTAAGCCTTCAATATAAATTTACAAAATGAGAGGTGGAATAATTATGAAAAAAAGAATAGTAGTTGAAGGAATGAAATGTGGAAACTGTGTTAAACACGTCAAAGCAGATTTAGAAGAACTTAAAGGAGTAACTAGTGTAACTGTTGATTTAGATTCTAAAACTGCAGTAATTGAAGCTAGTAGTGATATCCAAGACAGCGATATAAAACTTGCTATTAGAGATACACGTTATGAAGTTGTTAGTATAGAAGAGGCTTAATATTTGTATCTTTTAAATTAAATCTTTATAATAGTAATTTATTTGTCTTAAAAATAAGATTAATAAAGGAAATATAAATCCGTAGCTGAATTTAATACTAAGTTTAGCCACGGATTTATATATTTTAACAATTTAAGCTGCTTCTTTAGTTTTGTAATAGTACAGATAGTGATTTTATTTCTTGATATCTAAATTCTACTATAATAATATGAATGTGTAATTAAACTATTGATATGAGATTTTTATTTGATTAAGGGGGAGATCTGTTTGAAAAAGATTATAGTTGAAGAAGCTGTAGGCATGGTTTTGGCTCATGACCTTACTAAAATTATTCCAGGTGAATTTAAGGGAGCTGCCTTTAAAAAAGGATATGTTATAAAAGAAGAAGATATTGACATGCTTAAAAGTATGGGTAAAAATCATATATTCATTATGGAATTAGATGGAGATACAATACATGAGGAGGAGGCAGCTGCTAGAATTGCAAAGGCTGCTAGTGGAGAAGGAGTTTATCTTACAGAGCCTTCAGAGGGGAAGGTTAACATAAAGTCAGAAAGGAAAGGACTTCTTAAAATTAATCTTAAGGCTTTAGAGCAGATTAACAGCATTGAGATGATTGTACTTGCAACTCTTCATAACGACACCTTAGTTGAAAAGGATAAGATAGTTGCATGTTCTAAAGTAATTCCGCTAACGGTTGAAAAGAATAAAATAAATCAGGTTGAACAAGTATGTGAAGAACTTGGAAAGGTTATTTCTATAAAGCCTGTAAAATCTCTAAAGGTTGGAATTGTTATAACAGGTACAGAAGTTTATGAGGGAAGAATAAAGGATAAGTTTGGAGTTGTACTTGAGGGAAAGGTTGAAAACTATGGATGCAAGCTTTTAGGAATGAGGTTTGCACCTGATAATATAGATATGATACAAGAGGCTATAAACTCTCTAATAGATGAGGGCGCAGAGATTATAATGACTTCTGGTGGAATGTCCGTTGATGCTGATGACGTTACTCCAAATGCTATAAAAGGAATTGCAGATAGGATTATAACTTATGGTTCACCTGTGCTTCCAGGAGCTATGTTTATGCTTGCATATAAAAAGAATGTAGCAATACTGGGAGTTCCTGCATGTGGAATGTATCATAAAAATACTGTTTTAGATCTTGTGTTTCAAAGGGTAATAGCAGAGGAAGATTTAACAAAAAAGGACTTAGCATGTTTAGCTCATGGAGGACTTTGCCAAGGGTGTAAGGTTTGCCACTATCCAATTTGTCCATTTGGTAAATAAGTTATGTTATATCTGTTATCTATATGAGGATACACCTTTGAAAGATTTCAAAGTAGATAATTTTATAATGAGTATAAAAGTTATGGCTTTAGTAAGACTTTTATTTAATATTAAGTGATAATTAACAACCCTCCACAGGAGTGGGGGAAATAAATATAGTTTTATAAATCTTAAAAAATTTAAAAGTATAAGTGAAAAGCATACTAAAGAAAGGAAATTAAAATGATAAAAATTACAGAAGAAATTTTAAAAAGTGTTGAAGAATTTAAAAATAATTTACAACAATATAATGAAGGTAAGATTGATAATTTAAAATCCTTCAGTTCGATTATGGGAATTTATAAAGAAAGGCTGAATGATACATATATGGTAAGACCAAGAATTCCTGGTGGGGTTATAACACTAGATCAACTTAAGGCTATAAGTGAAATAGCTAAAAAGTATGCTGAAGGTAAGATAAGATTTACAACAAGACAGGACATTCAGTTTCATTCAGTAAAAATTGACTATTTAAACGATGTGCTAGACTGCTTGATAAAATGTGGATTAACTACAAAAGCAGCTGGTGGAGATGGTGTAAGAAATGTTGCATGTTCTCCTCTTTCAGGAGTAGCTCGTGATGAAGCTTTTGATGTTACTCCATATATGAAGGAAGTTGCAAACTACATGATGAAAGACCCTGATAATCTTAAACTTCCAAGAAAATATAAAATAGCTTTTTCAAATAGTGCAGAGGATACTACAAATGCTACTGTAACAGATATAGGTTTTATAGCAAAAATAGTTGATGGCAAAAGAGGCTTTCAAGTTTATGGAGGCGGTGGATTAGGCGGCGGTGCTAAAATAGGTTTAAAACTTGAGGATTTTATAGAGGATGCAGAAGCACTATATTATATACAAGCCATGAAGCAAGTTTTTGAAAGAGAAGGGGATAGAAGCAACAGGCACAAGGCTAGATTGAGATTTGTCGTTCAAAGATTAGGTGAAGAAGGATTTATAGAAATGTTCAGAAAGGAACTTGATAAATTAAAAGATGAACAGGACTTGAGGCTTAATATAGACTGGAAAGAAGAAAATGAACAAAATAGTATAAAAAGTGATAAATCACCATGGGAAAAGAAGTATGAAAATATAATATATCCACAAAAGCAAACAGGATATTATACTTTATATATCCATCCACTAAATGGGAGTATGAGTACTGATAATCTAGACAAAGTATTAGGCTTCTTAGAAAATTTAAGTTACGAAATATCTATAAGATTGACTATGACTCAAGGTTTTTTTGTGAGAGATTTAAAAGAAAAAGATGTGGAAGATTTAATTAGGTTAACTTCTAATTTTTCATCTATATTTAATATAGAGAACTCTGTAACCTGTGCAGGTCCTAAAATTTGTAACTTCGGTATTAATAATTCTCAAGATCTATTAAATGACATAATTGAAGCCTTTAAACATACATCCGTTGATGTAAAAAGTACACTTCCAAGAATACTTATATCAGGATGTCCTAACTCCTGTGCGCAACCTCAAAAGGGGCTTATTGGACTTATGGGAAAGAAGAGACGCACAGATGATGGGTTAGTTCCTGTATATTCTATATCCTTTAATGGAAGAGTAGGTGCTGATGGTGCAAAGTTTGGAGAAGTTTATGGAGAAATTCCTAATAAAAAAATGACTAAATTCCTTTTAGAGTTAGCTCATTTAAAAGTAAATTCAGGTTATATAGATTTTGTTGAATTCATAGAAAAGAAAGAAGTAGAAGTAAGAAAACTAGTTGTTAAGTATTCTTTGCTAGAAAGTTTTAGTGAAAATCCGGATTTATATTCTGATTTTTAGTAAATTTATTGTAAAAATTAAATAAAAATACTGTTTTTATGGAAGGTCAGACTTCATTCCGTATATTGGAATGAGGTTTGACCTATTAAAATGAAATATTAGGAGGGATTGATTATGAATAAGGCAGAGCTTTTAGCTCCAGCGGGGAATCTAGAAAAACTTAAGACAGCTATTAATTTTGGTGCTGATGCTGTTTATCTTGGAGGAAGCAAATTAAATTTAAGAGCATTTGCAGATAATTTTACTACTGAAGAATTAAAAGAAGGAATTGAATTTGCACATTCTAGAGGTAAAAAGGTTCATGTAACAGTAAACATATTTCCTCATAATGAAGATTTACTAGGGTTAGAAGACTACCTTAGGGAGCTGGAGAATATTGGTGCTGATGCAATATTGGTTGCAGATCCAGGGATTATTGCAACGGCAAGAGAAATAGTACCAGATCTTGAAATACACTTAAGTACCCAAGCAAATTGTGTAAATTATAAGTCTGCTCTATTTTGGCATAGTATTGGTGTTAAAAGAGTGGTAATGGCAAGAGAATTGAGTCTTAAAGATTTTAAAGAATTAAGAAAAAAGCTTCCTGAAACCTGTGATATAGAAGCCTTTGTTCATGGTTCAATGTGTATGGCATATTCAGGTAGATGCTTATTATCAAATTATTTAACAGGTAGGGACGCTAATAGGGGAGCTTGTGCTCAACCCTGTAGGTATAAATATCATCTAGTAGAAGAAATACGACCAGGAGAATACAATGAAATTACTGAAGAGAGTAATGGGACTTATATAATGAACTCTAAGGACTTATGCATGATAGAGCATATACCTGAACTTATTCAGTCTGGTATAAGTTCGCTTAAGATTGAGGGGAGAATGAAAAGCTCTTATTATGTTGCCTCTGTAGTAAAAGCTTATAGGGAAGCTATTGATAAATACATGGAAGATTCAGAGAATTATGTATTTGATTCTAAATGGATGGATTGTGTTTTAAAGCCCAGTCATAGGCCCTATACTACAGGTTTTTATTTTGGTGAAGAGATTAAGCAGCATTATGAGAGCTCATCCTACATTCGTGATTATGATATTGTGGGTACTGTAAGAAAGTACGATAAGGAATCTCACATTGCAACCATAGAACAAAGAAATAAAGTTTACAATGGAGACAACGTTGAAGTTTTAGTTCCAAAGGGAGATAACAAGATTATAAAGCTTGAAGAAATGAAGAAAGAAAATGGAGAAGCTATAGATAGTGCACCTTCTGCACAAATGATTTTTACCATAAGATGCTATGAAGATTTGAATCCAGAGGATATGCTGATTAAATGTAAGGAGGAAAAATAATGAAAAGATTAGAGATTGTAAAACAGATGTTAAAATTTGGTTTAGTTGCAGTAATTAGAGCAGAATCAAAAGAACAAGGAGTTAAAATTATTGATGCAGTTATAAAAGGTGTATAAAAGAGAGCCCTTTTATGGTATTATTATAAAAATAAATCAAAAATAATTAACTTTAGGAGATAAAAAAATGTATGTAGCGTTTGGTAATAAAATTGTAGATAGTAAAGAGTTGAAAGAAATAATTGAAACAAATACAGAATTTAAAGTAGTTAAAGATATGAGTAAAGGTTCAAAAAGAGAAGACATATTAGCCTTTAATTTAAGTGTGGATACAAATACTTTAAATAATATAATGGAAGAAGACTATAATGAAAATGAGTTAACTGATGATGATTTATTTGAAGAATATCTTACCTCAGCAGAAGAAATTGCAACTGACATCGAAGAATATATTCCGGCAGGAGCCATTTTAGATATTCGAGCTTATAAGTGGGATCAATCAAATAATGATATAAAATTAATTATAGCTATAGCGCATGAAACTGTTGGAGAATTAAAGTTAAGGGATATTATGAAAAGACTTATAACACAAGCGGAGTAGTATAAGATTATATTTCTCCTTTGATTTTAAGCAAGTGAATTTTAAAAATAGATTTCTATGGAGTCAGAATCCATAATGATAAATTGGTAATTTGTAACATAAATGAACCCTTCTAATGGAAAATACATTAGAAGGGTTTAAAAACTTTATATATTTTTATAATTATTTATTATCAAAGTCATTTCCTTTAAAAGTCACATTTTTAAAAGTGGTATTATCTTTTTCATTTGTTAAGTTTTTTGCTGCATTATTCTCAATAGTTGAATCACTAACGGATACTTTTGAGTAAATATCAAGGTTAAATAAGTTATTAGAATCATCTGAGAATATTCTGTTATTGGTTATAGTGCACTTTTCAAAATTTGCGTCACTATGCACAATATTAATTAAATAATATTCCTTGTTATCCTTAAAGGTTGAGTTATCAAAATTAATATTTGTTGAATTGTTTATAGTCATAATTCCATAGGAACAATCTCTAATGGTTGAACTTGTAAGTTGAAGATTATCCACGTTATCTAGAGTTAATCCCTCTGTTCCACAACCGAATAACTCAGAATTATCTATTTGAATATCTTTGCAATCTTCAAATCTAAAAACGCCACCTACACATTCGCCTTTCTCAGGATAATGACCAGCAACTATACCGGAGATATTTATTTTGTTAGAATTTACAAAGTGCATAACATAGGCATATCTTGGGTCGATTAGTAGATTTACTTTTGATCCTTGGTCAGCTTCTATAGTAAAATTATTTACATCTTTTATTAATAGCTCATAGCCGTCAAAAACCTGATTATATTGAATATACTTGTTATCTAATACTTTTGGCTCTAATAAATTATAATCACCAGATTTTAATACAATTTTCGTATTTGGAGCTATATTTTGCATCAGTTCTTTTGAATTACTTACAGTAACTACTTTTGCGGTGGAAGTATCTAGAGAGTTAACTAGGTCTTCTTTTACACTATTAAGAACTGCACCTTCTCCGCCTAATATTACAATATTTTTAATATCTTTATCTTTAATAAGATTTTTTACTTTATCAATATTATTGTTATTAACTAAAATTACAGGGGAATTAGTTTTTGAAGCTAAAGCACAACCGCTTAAACTATCTGGGAAGTCATTGCCGGATGCTATAAAAATAGTATTAAAGTTTATTTGATCTTTAAATTTGTTGATTACATTAATATTTCTATCATATTTGTCAGTGCCATCTATTCTTTCACCATTAAAATTAGCTACTGAATTAAGAACATTTTCTGATAGAGAATTTGTAGCTCCCACAACATAGGATTTATATATGCTTTTACCATTAATAAAATTAGCAATATTTTTATTCAAGTTATCTTTAGGACTTAATAATACAGGTATGTTTTTTATAGAAGCTATAGGTGCTGCAGATAGAGCATCTGCAAAATCTTCACCGCTGGCAATAAAAATTTCATCATTTGTACCTAAATTTTCAGCAATTTTAGAGGAGGTTTCATATCTGTCTGTTCCAGCTATCCTAGTAACCTTAATATTAATAGAAGATAATTGAATATCTATATTATTAGATATTACGCCTGATCCACCTAATACAAGAACTTCTTTAACACTAAGTCTCTTAAGTTCAGCTGTTATGTCATCACTTAAGGAATACTTAGAGGTAAGAATAATAGGGCAGTTATATTTTTTTGCTAAGGGTGCAGCGGATAAAGCATCTGGATAATTTTCACCGCTAGTTAAAATAGCATAATCAGAATGGTCCCATCCTTCCTTTGAAATAGCAATAGATGTGGAATACCTGTCATTTCCAGAAATCCTTTTAACAGTTACATTGGATACTCCAGTATCAGTGGATGCTTGTACTATAGTAGTAGAAGTTATTAATAAGGATATAATCAGAATACTGATTGATAATAGATTTTGGGCACAAAGTTTTTTAAATTTACCACCGTTGTAATAAGGGGTTGAGTTTTTCATAAAATCATTCCTCTCTATGGATATTTATGTATATTTTATCATATGTTTGATGATAAGTGAACAATGCCCACTTTTCAAGTTCAATAAAAAAAGTTTCAATCTACTAATAAAAATTGTGGATTATATATTTACTTAGTAGTAAAATGTTTTTAGTATGATAAGAAATTCAAATTTTAAAAATTACTTAGAGTTTACATGGAAAGCATAAGGAGGAAAACATTATGGAAAAAATCGCTAGTTTTACAATTAATCATTTAAAACTTTATCCAGGAGTATATGTCTCAAGAAAAGATAAGGTAGGAGAAAATGTTGTTACAACTTTTGATATAAGAATGACCAGGCCTAACTTTGAACCTGTTATGAATACTGCTGAGATGCATGCTATTGAGCATTTAGCTGCAACCTATTTGAGAAATCACAGTATTTTTGGAGCAAAGACTGTTTATTTTGGACCAATGGGATGCAGAACAGGTTTTTATCTGTTATTAAATGGAGACTTTAGTTCCAAGGATATTATTGATTTGCTAGTTGATATGTTTAAGTTTATTTCAAACTTTGAAGGTGATATTCCAGGAGCAGCAGCTAAAGATTGCGGAAACTATCTTGATATGAATTTACCAATGGCCAAATATTTAGCTAAAAAGTTTATTGAAGATGTGCTTATAGGCATCAATGAAAGTAATTTGAATTATCCAGAATAAGATATATGTAAAAGATAATAAATAAATCCAACTATAATAAGGCTAATTATGTATACGAGAATTAGTGGATAGTTTGGTTAATAAAAATGTAGAGCTATTATTTTGAAATAGCTCTACATTTTTATTTCGTGATAAATTGTGAGATACCTAACGAATAGGGGGATTATTTATACGCAATACTAAAGATTTTATATAACAAATAATGGAGTTATTATGATATAATGGTTATACTTCAATAAACATGAAAATTTAATTATAATTTATTTAAAGGATGTGGTTTATTAATGAAAAAAATGACAGATAAGAGATTCTTAACAATATTTTTTATGATTATATTTATTATAGCAAGCACTATAAATATTGCTAAAGTTAAAGCAGAAACGACGAGCAGTTCATCACAGACTATAAAGTGTACAAGTTACCTCGCATTAGGAGATTCTATTTCTTATGGAATGAGTGCTACGCCTGGTAAGGGGTATGTGGATCTTTTTTGTACTCATTTAGGAACGAATATCAACTATGGTAAAGTAGAATTACAGAATCTATCTGCACTTGGTGATAAGAGCAGTGATTTATTAGCAAAACTCCAAAATACTGAATACCAAGATGCAGTTAAAAATGCAAAGGTTATAACTATAAGCATTGGTGGAAATGATCTTCTTTCACCTGTAATTGCAACTGTTTGCCAAGCCTTTGGAGTAAATCCAGTTAATAATCCTAATTATAGTACTGAATTAGGTGCAGCTATGGCATCAAATCCAAATAAAGATACTATATTAGCTGGGATAGCAAGTTCTCCAGCTTTAGCTCAGGCTTTGAATGCAGGGGTACTCAAATTTGGAAATGATTTTTCAAGTATTGTTCAAACAATTAAGACACTTGCACCACAATCAGAAGTGTATGTTTTAACTTTATACAATCCTTTTAACGAACAAGATCCACTTTATTCTGTATTCAATCCTCTTATTAAGGGTATTAATACAAGTATAAAAGCACAAACTACTGCTTATAAAGTAGCAGATGTTTATGAAAAATTTAAAACAACCTCTGGCGCTGTTAATTTTAGTTTATCTAATATGATGCTTGATCCTCATCCTACAACAGTAGGACATGCTGCCATATATCAAGCTATTATTGATGTAGAAAAAATAGTAGCTTCAAATAAAAAATGGACAGTTACTTTTACTGGAGATGTTGGTTATGATGATTTGACTAAAAATGCAATTATAGTTACGGATAGTAAAGGTAACAAGACAGATACAACTTTAGAACTAGGACAAGATAATAAAAGTATAATAGTTTATCCACCAACTACAGGATATATTCCAGGAGAAAGTTATACTTTAACTGTTGGAAAACAATCACACAATAAAAATGGAAAACAAATGAAACAAGATAGAGAATTACATTTTACTATAGAATAAGATATATCAAAAAATAATAAATAAGTCCTTATAATACAAAAATGTATTATAAGGACTTAATAACTTTATTCTTTGTCATTATAAAGTATTAGTATGTAATCTCTTATTGGTTCAGAAAGAGATTAAAGGGTGAGTATAAGGTTATCTATTAAATTTCATTTTAATGTTTGTCCAATAATCAGCGTTTTCAAGTCCAAGTCTCCATATAGCTATACCAGATAAATTGTAGGAATTTACTAGGTCAAGTTTATAGTTTAAGCTTTGAGCATTTTCAAACCATACTGTGTGACTTATGCCAGAAGCATCTGTATAAGTGAAGTATGGAGATTGTGATACAGAATCCCATTTTATAATAGCTCTATAAGTAGAAGCTAAATTGTAAATTCCTGAAATTCCATAAGCTTTAGTTCCATTTGAAGACCAATCATATCCATAGGCATCTGTTGTATAGGTGTTTGTAGCAATTCCATCTAATGTTGAAGTATTAGCATATATACTTTTTATATCGACTAAAAAACAAAAAAACGACAGGAAAATTATGGACATATAAAGTGGGATTTGAATCAGATAGAAGCATTAAAATAGGAGTTATCGGATGAAGTGAAACTTGAATCAGATGGGGTAGTCATTGGATAAAACTTTAATAAAAACAGCATGATTGTTTAATCATAATTACTTAATGTGGTATAATTATTTTGGTATAATAAGGTTAGGTATTAAACTTTGGATGAAAGCAAAAATATCCCATTGATTAAACTTAATAATTAAATTATTGAAAGGTTGAGATGGAATGAGTAAAGTTCTTATTGTTGACGATGCAGCATTTATGAGGATGATGCTAAAAGATATACTAGAAAAAAATGGATTTGAAGTTATAGGTGAGGCACCGAATGGAGTAAAGGCAGTTGAATTATATCAAAATGTAAAACCAGATATAGTAACAATGGATATTACAATGCCAGATATGGATGGTATTGAAGCAGTTAAGAAAATTAAAGCTATTGATGCTGCAGCTAAAATAATAATGTGTAGTGCTATGGGACAACAAAATATGGTAATGGAAGCTATAAAAGCAGGTGCAAGAGATTTTATTGTTAAGCCATTTCAAGGAGATAGAGTAGTAGAAGCTATTAAAAAGGTATTATAGTGCCTAGTTATCGAATTAAAAGTCTATTTTTATAATATTGAAATGAGGTTTTAATATGGCAGAGGTTTTATCTCAAAGTGAAATAGATGCTCTATTAGCAGCTATGATAGCTGGTGATATAATTGAGGATGGCAGCAGCAATAATTCTGATAATGAAAATAATGTTCCTGCTACTGTGCTGGAGGATAGCTTAAAATTTGATGATAAAGATATACATATATTAGAGTATATTCATAAAGAATACACTGAGGTTATGTCTTCCTGTATGTTCAAGAATTTAAATGTAAAGGTATCTTTAGAGTCTATACAAGAAATGCGTTATGAAGAATTTAGGCGTTCTATTCCATATCCTGCTGTTATAAATGTATTTAAACTAAATCCATTGGAAGGATTTTTATTGTTTGAAACAAGTCCTAGTCTTGTAGTTCAGATTTCAGATATATTTTTTGATGAAGATAAAAATCAAAAGTTAAATGAAGCAGAGTTTTCTGAAAAGGACAAAAATATTTCTATGAAAATAACTAAGGATTTCATAGAGCATTTAGAAAAAGCATGGAGTAAAGTTTTAAAAGTAAAATATGAAATGGAATGCTTGGAAATTGACCCAGCTAAAATTAAACTGTTTACTGATAATGAGTCTGTTGTGTTAGCGTCATTTTCTATAAGTATTGGTGAGGTAAGTACTTTCTTCAATATATGTATTCCTTATTTAAGTATAGAAAATTATTTGGGAAAACTACAAATAAGGGATTCAGATTCTGAGTTCCAGTTAAATAATAACTTTGGTAATGCAAACTTAAACATAAAAGTAATATTAGATAATATACAGCTATCCTTGGGGGATCTTATGAATTTAGAAAAAGGAACGATTTTAAGTACCCATAAAAGATATCAAAATAAAGTAAGCATATTAGTTGAAGAAAAACATTGCTTTAATGGTGAAGTAGGATTAATGCATAACCGAAAAGCAGTTAAGATAGTAGATTGTTTAGAAAAGGATGTGTAAGTATGAGTAATGGACTTTCCCAAGAGGAAATCAATGCTTTATTAGAAGGTAATAGTAGTGATGAACAGTCAGATACAAATAGTGATACTTTAGATACTAGTACACTAACAGATATTGAAAAAGATGTATTAGGTGAAGTTGGTAACATATCAATGGGTTCTGCTGCAACAGCACTATCAGACATGATAGGCAAAAAGGTAAATATAACTACTCCAGTTATTTCAGTAACAACACTGAAGAAAATGCAGGAAGGTTTTGAAATACCAAATATTGCCTTGGAAATAAAGTATACTACTGGTATATTAGGAAAAAATATTTTGCTTATGAAAGTTTCAGATGCAGCAGTAGTGGCTAATTTAATGATGGGTGGAACTGGAGAGGCCAATTCTGAAACATTATCCGAAATAGAGGAAAGTGCTGTTTCTGAAGCTATGAATTTGATGATGGGTTCAGCAGCTACGGCAATGGCAACCATGTTTTCGAGAAAAGTAGATATTTCTCCTCCAAAGTCAAAGATTTGGGATTCCATGACTTCCAATATGGCAGAGGATATTGATGATGAGGAAGAGGTTATTCAAGTAGCATTTAAACTAAATATAGAGAATTTATTAGACAGTGTTCTCATGCAGGTATTGTCAATGGAAACCGCAAAAAAAATAACATCTATAATGATGGGGACAGAAATTGTTGATGAAACTCCTAATGTGGTAATTGAAAGTAAGCAAGATGCCGTGGAAAAGATGAAAGAACAAGCTATAATTATGAATGAATCAGAAGCAAAGGAAACAGTGGTAAGCAATACAAATAGTCCTTCTTTAGAAAATGATTCTTCAGATTATAAAATACAAAAAGTTGGGTATAAACAGTTTAACTATTCAGATAATTTATCTAAAAATACTAGTTCTGTATTTGATGTACCTTTAAATATACAAGTTGTTTTAGGAAACGCCCAACGCAGTGTAAAAGAGATCTTAAATTTTAGCAATGGAACTTTGCTTGAATTGAATCAATTAGCTGATCAGCCAGTAGAGTTACATGTTAATGGAAAAGTAATTGCTTATGGTGAAGTAGTTTTAGTAAATGATAGTTTAGCTATAAATATAATAGATGTTAACAAAAATAATGTTTAATTTCAATTAAAAAATATGAGCATTAGGTCTACTATGGACTTAATGCTCATATTTTTATTTTTTAAATAAGTCCTTAATGAATAGAGGTCAAAAATTTTTTCAAAACAGCTTCATATTTTTTGTCATATACAGAGTATGATCCTATATGTACTGAATCATCAAATAAAACCAACTTACTTTTGTTATTTTTAAATAGCTTCTCCATTGCAATACTTTCAGTATGTGGAATAGTAGTATCTTTTTTTCCATGTATCAATAATATAGGTATATCAGATTTACTAAGGCTCTTTAAGGGACTGACAGTACTGTAGTCCACTCCGTAGATTAGCTTGAAATTTAAAATTATCATAGGAACAAAGGGAAAGTCAGGAAGTCCAGTCCAAACTTTCATGTTACTATTTAAGTAAGCTCTTAAATCACTAAAAGGCGAATCAGCAATAGCAAAACTTACGTTAGCTGTTTTATCTAATACACTTAAAGCTGTGGCTGCTCCCATAGAGAAACCTATAAGACCTATTGTATCTCCTAGGCCTTTTGATTTTATAAAATTTATAGCACCTAAAAGATCTTGCTGTTCATTAAATCCTATAGTAACTCCATTTTTACCAGCATACCCTCCATGACCTCTAAAATCAAATAACAAGGTATTAAATCTTTGATCTAAAAATAATTTAGCTATTTTTAGATGGTCTACCTTTACGGCAGAAGCTGTTCTCCCGCCAACCATAAATTTAGAATCTCCGTAACCATGACATACTATTATAGTTTTATTACTATTGTGACTTCTTATAAGATATCCATCTAAAGTTATATTATCCTTCAAACTATTAAAGTTTACCTTGTCATAATTTTTTATGCCATACTCTTCAATATTTGGATTAAGATTAAGTGAAACAGGATGGCTGAATTTCATTACGATATAAATTGAAAAAACTTCAAGTAACAGAATCATAATTATAATAAGAACTAATATTATTTTCATAAATTTATTTAAGGCTAAAGCCATTACCCCTTTTTTATTAATATCATTTTTTTCTAAAGGCTTACGTACTTTATCATGTCTATAGGAGATGCAGGTTCATCCTTTGCGTATTGGAGTATATTTGTCTAGTATAGAAGTATATCTAGCATATCATAATTATTTTGCTTGTCAGCAATTTCTGCATTAACATTTTCTAGTTTTGTATCTATTATTTTATTTTCCTTTATTCCAACAGCTCTTCCTGAATGTCCATTGAGCAACAGATTTACTGCAGCAACTCCCATTTTACTTGCCAATACTCTATCAAAGGCTGATGGATTTCCGCCTCTTTGTATAAAACCTAGTACAGTAGTCCTTACACTAATTTTCAAGTTTTCTTCAATATATTTTTGGAGTTCCTGTAAATCATACATTCTTTCTGTTATTATAACTAGATTATCATTTTTTCCACTACCCATTCTTAGTTTTAATTTTGAACATATAGTATCAAAATCTAATTTTTTTTCTGGAGTGGATATTATTTCTCCACCGCCAGCTAAGGCTGAATAGAGTGCTAAGTCACCACAGTATCTTCCCATAACTTCAACAATAGTAGTTTTGTCATGTGAAGAATCTGTATCTTTAATTTTACCAATACACTCTAATACAGTATTTAAAGTCGTATCAAAGCCTATAGAATAATCAGTATATGACAAGTCATTATCTATAGTTCCAGGTATACCGATAACTTTAAATCCTAATTTATCTAGTTTATCAGCCCCTTTAAATGAGCCTTCACCACCTATTATAACTAAAGTATCTATACCAAAATTTTTTAACACTTCTAGAGCTTTGTTTATTCCTAGTTCTTCCATAAAGTCTAAGCACCTAGCAGTTTTTAAAATGGTTCCACCTTTGTCTGCAATGTTTTCTACATCTGAAGAAGTTAATTTATGTATATCGCCATCTATTAGGCCCTGATATCCACGTTTTATTCCCATTACTTCTATATTGTTATAGTTTGCCGCTTTTACTACTGCACGTATAGCAGCATTCATTCCGGGAGCATCTCCTCCACTTGTTAAGACTCCTAGTTTCATTAATATTAAACCTCCTTACATCATTTGCAATTTTAGTATAATCGTATACATAAATATTATAATTTATATATTAATTATTTTATATAGTAGCTTTGAAAAATTGTTAATAATCTATTATTTACAAAGTACATATATTTTACTTTATATAGTTATTCCTGCATTTTTGTTGAAATAGATTCTATTTTGATTTAAACTTTTTATTGTACATAAAATATGATGAGTATCAAATTAATTGTTTAATCATACTTTAGGCTGATTGAATTAGTGTAGAGTATGATATGATGAAAACTTTAATTATCAAGGAAAATTGCAGTTAATATAATCTTGAAAATATTTGATTTTAAAAGGAGAAACAATAATGTCTAAAGTGGTAGAAAAATTTATTAAATATATAAAGTATGATACTAGATCAGATGAAAACTCTACAACAATTCCTACTACTCCAGGTCAATTGGAATTGGCAAAAGAATTAGCAAAAGAATTAGAAGATATAGGTATGAAGGATATTTTTATTGAAAAATACGGGTATTTAACGGCTACATTACCGTCAAATATTAATACCAATGTTCCAGTAATAGGGTTTATTGCACACATGGATACCAGTCCTCAGGTTTTAGGAGCTAATGTAAATCCTAAATTTGTAGAAAACTACAATGGTGAAGATATAATCTTAAATGAAGAACAAAATATAATTCTATCTCCTAAAAATTTTCCTGAGCTAAAAAATTATATAGGTAAAACATTAATTACAACAGATGGAACTACTCTTCTTGGTGCAGATAATAAAGCGGGGATTGCGGAAATTATGACCGCTATGGAGTTTTTAATACAAAATCCACAAATTAAACATGGAACCATAAAAGTTGCGTTTACTACGGATGAAGAGATCGGAAAAATAGCAGAATATTTTGATGTTAAAAAGTTTAAGGCTGATTTAGCATATACACTTGATGGAGGATCTATTGGTGAACTAGAGTATGAAAATTTTAATGCAGCAAGTGCCGCAATAACTATATATGGGAAAAGCGCTCATACAGGAAAAGCTAAAGGAAAAATGATAAACTCAATACGTATTGCAGCAGAGTTCATGAGTATGTTTCCAATAGAAGAAACACCGGAAAATACAGAAGAGATTGAAGGTTTCTATCATATAGTAGCTACTAATGGTAAAGTAGAAGAGACAAAGATACAGTGTTTAATAAGAGATTTTGATGAAAAAAACTTCCAAAAACGAAAAGAATTTATCATGGATTTGGTGGAAAATATAAATATAAAATATGGTGAAGGTATAGCCACAGTTGAGATAATTGACCAGTATAGAAATATGAAAGAAAAAATAGAAGCTGTAAAGTATGTTGTTGATATAGCTATTGAGGCTATGAAGGAATCAAATGTATTTCCTAATATTCAACCACTAAGAGGTGGAACGGATGGAGCTAGATTATCCTATATGGGCCTTCCTACACCGAATATGTTTTGTGGTGGACATAACTTTCATAGTAAATATGAATACATTTCAACCTATGCCATGGAAAAGGCCGTGGAAGTAATACTTAAAATAGTTGAGTCATATGCAGAAATGTAATAATAGTCGGGAGTTGTAGAAAATAATGCTAAATTATAAACATATTAAAACTAAATTTGTTATTCCGAAAGTAAAAAATAAAATTATTGATAGAGATAAAATATTAAATAAATTAGATAAAGCTTTAAATAAAAAGCTTACAATTATATCTGCACCAGCAGGTAGTGGTAAAACTACTTCTGTTATCTCCTGGATATATTCAAGAAATTTATCCGAGAATACACTATGGATTTCATTGGATGAAAGAGATGATAAGCCAGAAGCATTTTGGAACTGTTTTATTACAGTAGTTGAAAAATTTAAAAATAATGATTTTCAATATGAAGAAACAAATATTGCTAATAATGAAGATATCTCAATTCAAGGTATAATAGATATGTTGTTAAATGATATTTCAATGATAAATAAAGATTTAATATTTATAATAGATGATTTTCATTTTATAAAAAACAAGGACATACTTATGGGAATAAAATATTTCATCGATAATATTACTGATAATATCCATTTTATAATAACTAGCAGAATGAAATCTATCATAAGCCTTGCAAAATTAAGAATAAATAAAGAAGTAGCAGAGATAGATAGTAAGGAATTAAAATTTTCATTAAGTGAGACTTGTCAATTTTTTAATGATAATATGAAATTAGAAATATCAGAAGAAAGTGCAAAGATATTAAATGAATGCGCAGAAGGTTGGGCAGCAGGTCTTCAAATTTCCACATTACTTATGAAGGAAAAAACAGATATAGTAGATATAACTGAAATGTTTTGTGGAAGTAATAAGTATATACAGGATTATTTTTGTGAAGAAGTTTTCAATAATCTGTCAGAAGAAATTAGAGAGTTTTTGTTGAAGACATGTGTCTTAGATGAGTTAACAGCTGACCTATGTAATGCTGTTGTTGGTAAAAATAACAGCCAACAAATTCTTAAAGAAATATATCAGATGAATTTATTTATTGAAAAGTTGGACTATAATGGAGAAAAGTTTAGATATTATAATCTTTTTAAGGATTTTTTAACCAGCATATTTAAGGGGATAAGTAAAGAACAAGTTTATGAGGCTAATAATATGGCTGGGAACTGGTATGAATCCAATGGATTAACAAACAAAGCTATTAACCAATATATAAATGCAGAAAATTTTGATCAAGTGGTAAGTCTAACTGAAGATAGTTGCATTAAAAAAATTTTAAGTAACGAATACTCTTATGTAACAGAATGGTTAGAAAATATTCCACAAGATATTATTTTAAAAAATCCAAGGTTTTGTATAACATATATGTATATTCATATATATGATGATATTAATTATTATAGATACTTAGAATTTACTGAAAAAATATTGGAAAATTACGAAAATGGAGATTATAAAAAAGAATGTTTAGGTATATTATTAATTGTTAAGGGGGACAGAAGTCTCATAAAATCCCAATATAAAAATAGTATAAAGCATTATGAAAATGCTTTAAATTATTTAAAAAATAATAGATTTTGGCATACGATAGTAAATCTAAAATTAGGTGTAGTATATTTCTGCTTAAATGACTTATTTTTAGAGAAAAAGAATTTTGATGAAGCAATACTTTTAAGCCAGTCCTATCATGAGGATAACCTGTATTTAGTGGTGAATAGAACTATTGTTTTATCAAAGTTGCTGCGAGGCAAGCTAGTTGAATGTGAAAGTATATGTAATATATTTTTAAATAATAATTTATACGATGAATTGAAAAAATCTCAATTGATGGCACCTTTTTATATAGCATTAGCATTAGTATACTATGAGAAGAATGACATACATAATGCAGAAAACTATGTATTAAAGGGTATAAATCTTATGGAAAAAGAAAGAGATTTTTATACAAATTTTTATATGTTAAATATCGGATATTATGTTTATTCAGGAATTATTTTAAAAAAGAATGAAAAAAGCCAAATAAATAAAGTTTACAAAAAAATAGAGAGTCTGTCAGAAAAATATATTGAACATAAACTATGTGATAGATACTATTTTAATAAATTAAAAGTTTATGTTGAGGCATTAAAAATGGAGAGGTTTTTAGAATTCGGTAAAACAAGTTTTGTAGAAAGAACTACTGCAGAAAAAAACTTTAAAATTGCTGAAGAATATATTATTTTTTGTAAAGTGCTTATTCTTAAAGGGAAAATTGATGATGCATTAATGTTGTTAAATAAACTTTTAGCTTCAATTAAAGAACAGAATAGTATATATGTAATTATAAAGGCCTATATTTATCGAATAGAAATTTTTTGTATAAAGGGTCAGTTCGAAAATGCAGCAAAAGATTTAAAAGAAGCTTTAATTATGGGATATGAAAATGGTTTTATTAGACCTTTTTTATTCAAGAGCATCAAAATGAGTAAAACATTATTAAAAACTATCAAAGGTATGAAATTTAAAAAAGATTATTATAAAATGGAAGAATACTCAAATAAAATATTGGCTTTATATTCAACTGAAGAAAATAATGAAATAATAAGTAAGAGAGAAAAACAAGTATTACAGCTTATTGAAAAGGGAGCGAAAAACTTAGAGATAGCTGAAAAGTTATTTATTTCAGAAAGTACTGCTAAAAGTCATATATTAAACATATTTAGTAAATTAGGTGTTCACAATAGAGTTCAGGCTGTAGCAAAGGCAAAAGAAATAGGAATTATTTAAAATACGCCAGTATCCTTTTTGGGATATTGGCGTATTTTTTTATTGAAATGAAAGTAATTTCATCATTTTTTTGGAGTTATATCCATAATCATCTTAAAGTATGAGTTGAAAGAAAATATATTTCAGCCTATTCAGTAATACTTTAAGTTGATTATACTATTTAAAAAAGATGATATACTATGGAGTAAATTTGCAATAAATTTGAAGGGTTTAACGAATGTTATGTAGAACTATGAATTAGTGTTCATATGTAATGATTTTTGTCTATCAAATTAACCAATCACTGTAATATTATATACAAAGACAATAGAGTCTCAGTGGTTGACTGTAGTCTAAAATATGAAAAACAAGGAGGCTAAAAAATGCTAAGATATGTTTTAAAGAGACTATTAGCTAGCGCTATTACTATTTGGGTAGTTATTACATTAACCTTTTTTCTAATGCATAAAATACCAGGAGGACCATTTGATTCAGATAAAAAACTACCGGATCAAGTAAAAGCAAATCTCGAGGCAAAGTTTGGACTTAACAAACCTCTTGGGGAACAATATACTATATATTTAAAAAATGTCGTTTTACATGGAGAATTAGGTCCTTCTATGAGATATGAGGGAAAAACTGTAAATGATGTAATTGCATACTCATTTCCTGCATCAGCAAAGCTTGGAGTATGTGCAATAGTTTTTGCACTTATTACAGGAACATATATGGGAATAACAGCTGCTCTTCATCAAGGAAAATGGCAGGACAACCTGTGCATGGTTATTTCTACACTTGGAGTCACTGTACCAAGTTTCGTTATGGCTACCTTCTTTATCTACTTTTTTGCAGTTAAACTTGGTTGGTTTCCTGCAGTAGGCTTCGACGAACCTAAAAATTTAGTACTACCATCACTAGCTCTTGGTGGCTATTGTACGGCATTTATTGCAAGACTTTCAAGATCAAGCCTCTTAGAGGTAATAAGACAGGATTACATAAAGGTCGCTAAAGCCAAAGGATTATCAAAAGTAAAAATAATTTACAAACATGCACTAAAGAACTCGTTAATACCTATAGTAACCTACATGGGACCTCTAATTGCTGGAATACTTACAGGAAGTTTTGTTATAGAAACATTATTTGGTATCCCAGGACTAGGAAGAGAATTTGTTCAAAGCATAGGTAATAGAGATTATACTACTACACTAGGTGTAACGATTTTCTTTAGTACATTCCTAGTACTATGTAACCTAGTAGTAGACTTACTATATGTAATCATAGACCCAAGAATAAAACTGGAAGATTAAGGAGGTCGTAAAATGGAGTCACTCAATAATATATCGGAAAACATAAATGTATCTCCAAAAATATCTCAAGAAATGTTTGAAAAAGTTTCGGCGGAAGAAAAAAATTCTGAAGCCATAGTAAGACCTAGTCTTACCTACTGGCAAGATGTTTGGAGAAGATTAAAAGAAAATAAGCTTGCTATGGTAGGTTTAGCAATTGTTTTATTTATTACAATTATAGCTATTATAGGGCCAATGCTTTCTAAATATAATTATTTTTCACAAAATTTAGAAATGGCAAATCAACTTCCAAGCAGTGAGCATTGGTTTGGTACAGATAAATTCGGAAGAGATGTTTTTGTAAGAATACTTTATGGTGCAAGAATATCTTTAACAGTAGGTTATGTTGCTAGTATACTTAATATAGTTATAGGTGTTCTATACGGAGGTATAGCAGGTTATTTTGGTGGAAAAGTTGACAACATAATGATGAGAATAGTAGATGTATTATACTCAATACCTATGATGATATATGTAATACTATTAATGGTTATATTAGGTGCTGGACTTAAGAGTATTATAATAGCTCTTGCTATAGCATTTTGGCTTACAATGGCAAGAATAGTAAGAGGACAGATAATGTCCTTAAAGCATCAGGAATTTATTCTTGCAGCAAAAACTTTAGGTGCTTCACCTATGAGAATACTTTTGAGACACCTTATACCTAATTGTATGGGACCAATAATAGTAACACTTACATTATCAGTACCAGAGGCCATATTTACAGAGTCATTCTTAAGCTTTATAGGACTTGGTGTTTCTGCGCCACAAGCATCCTGGGGAACACTTGCATCAGAAGCTCTTGATGGATTTATGTTATATCCAACACAATTATTTTTCCCTGCTATAGCTATTTGCTTAACAATTCTCGCATTTAATCTACTTGGAGATGGCTTAAGAGACGCTCTAGACCCTAAGATGAGAAAGTAATAGGAGGCTTTTACTATGGAAAATTTACTGAAAATTAATAGTTTACATACATCATTCTATACTCATGTCGGAGAAGTAAAATCAGTAAGAGGAGTTTCTCTGGAACTTAATAAAGGAGAAGCCATTGGAATAGTAGGAGAATCAGGTAGTGGTAAGAGTATTACTATGATGTCAACTATGAGACTTTTAGATGATAATGGCAAAATAAAAGAAGGACAAGTTATATTTGATGGAAAAGATTTGTCAAAACTATCAGAAAAGGAAATGGAAAAAATAAGAGGTAACGAAATAGGAATGATTTTTCAAGATCCTATGACCTCATTGAACCCAGTTTTCACTATAGGGGAACAGTTGATGGAACCGCTTATAAAACACAAGAAAATGAGCAAAACTGATGCCTTTAACAAAGCTGTAGAGATGTTAAAATTAGTTGGAATACCTAGTGCTGAAAAAAGAATGAAACAATACCCACATGAATTTTCTGGTGGTATGAGACAAAGAGCTATGATTGCTATGTCTCTTGTATGCGCTCCAAAACTTTTGATAGCAGATGAACCAACTACTGCATTAGACGTTACAATTCAAGCTCAAATTCTTGAACTTATGAAAGATTTAAAATCAAAAATAGATATGTCTATAATTTTAATAACTCATGATTTAGGAGTGGTTGCAGATGTCTGTAACAGAATATATGTAATGTATGGAGGCACTATTGTAGAAAGCGGTAATTCAAGAGATATCTTCTACAATCCGAAGCATCCTTATACATGGGGACTTCTGAGAAGCATACCAAATCCTAAGGAGGATACAAAAGAAAGGTTAAAACCAATTGAAGGTACACCACCAGATCTTTTAAAACCCCCTGCTGGATGCCCATTTGCACCAAGATGTGAATACACAATGAAAATATGTTTAACAGAAAGACCTAGTCAGTTTGAAATTAGTGAAGGTCACTGTGCTGCCTGCTGGTTAAATCACCCTGATGCACCAAAAACAGACCTTATTACAGGAAGGGGGAACTCATAATGGCAGATAAAAAACCGTTAATAGAAATAAAAAATTTAAAAAAGTATTTCGAAATAAACAAAGGTATTTTAGGTAATAAGAAAAGCTTTGTAAAGGCTGTAGATGATATTTCTTTTACTATAAATAAAGGAGAAACTTTAGGTCTAGTTGGAGAATCAGGCTGCGGAAAGACTACTATCGGAAGAACTATAATAAAACTATACGAACCTACCGCTGGTCAAATAATTTACGATGGAAAAGATATTGCTAAATTATCTCCAAAGCAAATGTTACCTTACAGAAGAAAAATGCAGATGATATTCCAAGACCCTTATGCTTCTCTAGATTCTAGAATGACTATAGGAGATATTATAGGTGAATCTATCGATATACATGGACTTATGAGAGGAAAAGAAAGAGAAGAAAGAATTCAGTATCTTTTAAGTAAAGTTGGTTTAAATAAAGACCATAGCAGCAGATATCCTCACGAGTTCTCTGGTGGACAAAGACAGAGAATAGGTATCGCTAGAGCTTTAGCTGTTGAGCCTGATTTTATAGTATGCGATGAGCCAATATCAGCTCTTGATGTATCTATTCAAGCTCAAGTAGTTAATATGTTAGAGGATTTACAGAAAGACTTAGGACTTACTTATTTATTTATAGCTCATGATCTTTCAATGGTTAAGCACATATCTACAAGAATTGGTGTTATGTATCTTGGTAAAATGGTAGAAATAGGGTATAGTAATGAATTATATAAAAAGCCACTGCATCCATATACTCAAGCTTTGTTATCAGCTATACCTGTTCCAGACCCGGATATGAGTGCAGCTAATAAAAGAATTATGCTTGAAGGAGAAATACCTTCTCCTATTGATCCACCACCTGGCTGTAGGTTTAAAGGAAGATGCAGGTATGCTAAAGCTATATGTTCAGAAGTTGAACCTACATTAAAAGACTTAGGGGACAATCACTGTGTTGCATGTCACTTGTATGAATAACATTTTTTGCATATGAATATTTGGTGAAATTTAGATAATAACTTAAAAGGTTTTACCATATATATAAACAATTAAAAAAAGGGGGACTTATCAATGCTAAAAAACAAAAAATCTAAATTTATAACATTAGCTATGACTGTAGCTTTAGCTGGTTCAATATTTGCTGGCTGTGGATCAACTGGCAAAAGCGGAACAGAAAATGCATCAGGAAATAAAGTTATAAAAGTTAATCTTAGTGCAGATCCAAAAACAATTGACCCAGGTTTAAACAACTCTGTAGAGGGCGGTAAAGTAATAGTTAACGCTTTTCAAGGATTAACTGATCTTGACAAAGATGAAAAAGTTATTCCTGGTGTAGCTGAAAAATGGGATATTTCAAAGGACGGCTTACACTACACTTTCCATCTAAGGAAGGATGCTAAGTGGTCAGATGGTAAACCTGTTAAGGCTCAAGATTTTGAATATGCCTGGAAAAGAGCTTTAAATCCTGATACTGCTTCTGAATATTCTTTCCAATTATTTTATTTAAAGAATGGTGAAGCATATAATCAAAGCCAAAGTCCAAAGGCAACTAAAAAAGCAACGGTTGATGAAGTTGGTGTTAAAGCTACAGACGACTATACTTTAGATGTTACTCTTGAAGGGGCTACACCTTATTTCTTATCATTAATGGCTTTCCCAACCTACATGCCTATAAGAAAAGACATAATTGAAAAAAATCCAAAGGATTGGGCAACAAAACCAGAAACTTATGTATCTAATGGTCCTTTCGTGATGAAGGAACTTAAAATGAAAGACAGTATAAACTTTGTGAAGAATCCTAATTACTGGGATACTAAGAACGTTAAATTAGATGGAATACAATTTAAAGTTTTAGATCAAGAAAGCAGTTATTTAGCGGCATTTAAAACAGGTCAAATGGATATGATTGATAAACCACCTGTACAAGAAATACCTAATTTATTAAAGGATGGTACAGCTAAGTCATATCCTTATTTAGGAACATATTACTATGACTTTAACGTATCAGCTAATGCTGCAAATGTTAACCCAGAAGCAGCTAAAGCTTTAAGTGATGTTAGAGTAAGAAAAGCTTTATCTCTTGCTATCGATAGAGAGGCTATAACTTCAAAAGTTTCAAAAGGGAACGAAAAACCAGCTACATCTTTTGTACCAAGTGGTGTAACTGATGATAAGGGTGTTAAATTTAAAAATAAGGAATACTACAAAACAACTGCAAATGTGGAAGAAGCTAAAAAACTTTTAGTTGAAGCTGGTTATCCAGATGGAAAAGGCTTCCCTAAGATGGAGTTAATATACAATACATTACAAATGCATCAGAGTATGGCTGCAGCTGTTCAGGATATGTGGAAGAAAAACTTAGGAATTGATATTACATTAAGAAATCTTGAAAGAAAAGTTCAATTAGCTGAAGCAAACAAACATAACTTTGTTCTTAACAGGGATGGTTGGATTGCTGATTATAACGATCCAATGACATTCCTTGATGTATTTACTACAACTAATGGTAATAACTACAGTGGATATAGCAATCCTAAATATGATGCATTAATTACAGCAGCAAAAGTTGAGGCAAATGCTGAAAAAAGAACTGCTATGCTTCATGAAGCAGAAGATATGTTAATGAATGATATGCCAATTGTGCCAGTATTTGAATATACAGAAGTAGTTTGCATGAATAAGAAACTTACAGGTGTTCATGTTTCAAATCTTGGATTCTTCTACTTTAGAGATGCTGACCTAACAAAATAAAAATATTTCAGTAGATTTTGATAACCTTGCATCCATGTTTAATGGGTGTAAGGTTATTTTTATCTATAGATAGTAAGTTATTTAAGTATTTATGGTAAAATAGTGATATTAACTGCTGCAATTATTCTATATGATGATTAGAATAGAGAGGATGGCTTCTATGAAACTTAGCATAAATATGATATACGATAAATTACAGGAGTATGATAAAGTATTGTCAATTGGAAGTACTGTAATTTCAAGTCTTGATACAATTAGAATGTTCGATAGTTCTATGAAGGATTTTCTTGAAAATGTTTTATATATAGGATTTATTGAAGATTTTCCACAAATATCATATATCAATAAAGATATAAATTTTATATGCATTGGAAATCCTCAGATAGTGGATGGGATAAAATATAAATTTAATCTCCTAACTATAAAGGATAATATAAAGTTAAGTTTTCTTTTTAATAGTATTCAGGAAATTTTTAAGTTTTACGGTGAGTGGGACAAGGAGATTAATGATGCTATTGCAGAAGGTAAAGGGATACAGGATTTAATAGATTTAAGTGATAAAATATTTAATGGATCTATTCTAGTCTATGATTTAACATATAAGGTGTATGGAATAACAAAAAGAGATATTAAAAAAATTAGCTATCTTTGGGAAAGTTATTTAGTTGGTTATCTATCCTATGAAACCACTAAAATCATTTTAAAGGAAAAAATAATTGAAAAAATTATAGATTCTGAAATGCCTGTTTTGTTCAAGTTTCAAGATTTAGATAGATATATATTAGCCAATAACATTGCTTGGGGGAAAAAGATTATTGGTTTTATTCATATACTTGAAGAAGAACATTATAATGAAAATTTGAGAAAAAGTGAATATGAACTCCTTCAATACTTCTCATCTATTATTGCACCTCTATTCCCCGGTGCTAAATCCAATAAGAACTCACTGGATATAATGTATGAAAATGTAATTATTGATCTTATCCAAGGTAATATCAATAGCGAGGAATTAGTATATGACAGACTCTGTTTACTTGGTTGGAAAGTGAAGAAAGTATTTCGTATATTAAAAATTGTAATGGATGTGGAATATAGCAACAGCTATACTTTAACATATCTTTGTAATCATTTAAATTATATTAGTTCCGGAAGTAAAGGGATTATATATGATAACAGCATTGTTATGATTATGAATAAAAATATTAAAGGACCAATATCAGATAAAGAATATGATGAATTTATGGATGTACTCCGAGCTAAAAATGCATATGCAGGCATAAGCGACTATTTTTATAATCTGAAAGATGCAAAGGAATATTATATACAAGCTAACATGGCAGCTAAGTACTGTAAGTGTATAGATCCTTCAAAAATACTGCTTGATTACAACTTTGCAAGCAAGTATCATGCAATGGAACTGCTTTCTTCCAATTATAATTTAAAAGTGTTTTGCCATCCATTGATATTTGAAATAATAGAATATGATGAAAAGAATAATACAAATCTTTATGTAACATTGAGAGAATATCTGCTGAACGAAAGAAATTCAAAGGAAACGGCAAAGAAGCTGCATTTACATAGGAATTCTCTGAATTATAGAATTACTAGATTAGAAGAATTATTTAACTGCAATCTAGAGGATGTACACATAAGACAAAGATTAATTTTATCATTTATTGCTTATGAGTATATAAAGATGAACCCTACTGTTTAGTGGGGTTTTTGTGCTTGGTGATATCCTATAGACTAACTTTATAGTTATTGTGTTTTACTATATTTGAAATTATTAGTGCAAAATGCACTAGATATTATAATTTTTTGAAAATTATTTTGTCATTATGCATAAAGATATTTTCAAGCATTTGCTTTAATATTAAATAAAAAGTTATCTTGTATATATTTTACAACAATTTTAGAGAAAAAATATATGGACAAAATATTTTTGTACTAGGGGGAGTTAGGATTATGGAAAAATTTACTTCAGAGGAAATTGTAAAATTTGCATTAGAAAGTGGGGCAACATTAGCAGGAGTTGCTAATGTAGAAGACTTAAAAAAGGCGCCTGCCTTTACTGTTGTACCTAAAATGCCTGAATATAACGGTGTTGGAACTTATATGCGTGATGAAAATGATAAATTTTTGACAGGTGTTGTATGGCCGGAAGGAATAAAAAGCGTAGTTGTTTTAGCTTATCATCATCCTGTTGATGATCCTAAGTTAGACTATTGGTTTGAAGGTCACAATACAATTGGTAACAGAAAACTTATTGGCATTGGTAAAAAGCTTCAGAGCATTATGGCAGAAGAAGGGATAGAGACATTCTCTCTTAATTATCATATAGAAAAAGGTGGGGTGTTCTTAAAGGATTCAGCAGTTATAGCTGGTCTAGGATGCATTGGCAGAAATAATCTGCTTATTAATCCTGAGCACGGTTCACACATAAGATTAAGAGCAGTAGGATTAAGTTTGGATTTACCATCAACTGGGCCATCAGGCTATGACCCATGTTCTATATGCGAAGTAAAGTGCTGGGAAAAATGTGCACAAAGTGCATTTGCTAAGAAAATATATTTAGAAGCAAAATTAGGTAGAAGTGAACTTCCAGGAAGAATAGGGAATTTTGATAGAACTTTATGCAATGTACAAATGCAAGAAGATGAAGCAAATATGGAACTTATGGGAATACCCGCAATCTCCGTCGAGGGACCTATCAATGCCATAAAGTATTGCAGGATTTGCGAATATGCATGTCCAATAGGCAAATAGTCATCTATACATAAACTCTATTACAAAATGAAGAGGGGGTTTTTTTATGAATACAAACTTGGAAGCAAAGCCTGTGGAGACAAAAGATGGTGGTGATCTTCAACGAAGTCTAAAGGCCAGACATATGAATATGATTGCTATTGGAGGTTCAATAGGAACCGGTTTATTCTTTGCAAGTGGTAGTGCAGTAAGCACAGCTGGACCTGGTGGAGCTGTGCTAGCTTATATAGTTATGGGTATTTTAGTTTACTTTTTAATGACATCACTTGGTGAAATGGCAACCCTATTACCGGTTTCTGGATCTTTTGAAACTTATGCTACAAGATTTGTTGATCCAGCATTAGGCTTTACTCTTGGGTGGAACTATTGGTTCTGCTGGGCAGTATGTGTTGCCGCTGAATTAGTTGCAGGTTCTCTTATCGTTAAATTTTGGTTTCCGAACACAAACACTACTTTATGGAGTGTAATATTTTTAGTAATTATTTTCTCTCTAAATGTTTTATCTGCAAGAGCTTATGGTGAAGGTGAATATTGGTTTGCAGGTATTAAGGTTGTCACTATAATTATATTCCTTATAGTAGGTGTACTTATGATATTTGGTGTTTTAGGTGGACAATCATCTGGATTCAGTAACTGGGTACTATCTGATGGTGCAGGTAAGAAGGGACCTTTTGTTGGTGGTATGCTTTCCATTATTAATGTTTTTTTAGTTGCAGGGTTCTCTTTTTCTGGTACAGAAATAGTTGGTCTTGCAGCAGGAGAATCAGAAAATCCTGAGGAGAATGTTCCAAAAGCAATAAAAACTGTTTTCTGGCGTATTTTATTATTTTATATGGGTGCAATTATAGTAATTGGTTTCTTAATTCCTTTTACTGATCCAAACCTTTTAAAGAGTGGTGCAGATAGTATTGCATACAGCCCATTTACCATTGTATTTCAGAAATCCGGTTTAGCCATTGCAGCTAGTCTTATGAATGCAGTAATTCTGACTTCAGTACTTTCCTGTGGTAACTCTGGTCTTTATGTAGCATCACGTATGTTATATGCTTTGGCAAAGGGAGGAAAGGCACCTAAATTTTTATCAAAAGTTAATAAACGTGGAGTTCCTACTAATGCTCTATATGCTACAACTATTGTGGCTTGTTCTGCTTTTGGCGCATCCTTGATTGGAGATGGAAAAATATATTATATACTTTATAACGCATCAGGTATTACAGCTTTCTTTGCCTGGTTAGGTATAGGGATTTGTCACTATAGGTTTAGAAAAGCATATCTTGCGCAAGGTAGAAAACTAGAGGATTTAAAGTATAAAGCTAAATGGTATCCCTTTGGACCTATTATGGCTATAATACTTTGCACAATTGTTATATTTGGTTCTAATATATGGATATTCCAAGCTGAAACCTTTAGCTGGTTTGATTTTATTACAAATTATTTATGTATTCCTATATTTATATGTCTATTTATTGGCTACAAGATAGTTAAAAAAACAAAGACAGTTCCACTCACAGAATGTGATTTTCAATATAGAGAATGTGGAAATGATAACAAAAAATAGATATTTTTCTATTAAATAAATAACAAAATTATAAAAAAATCTAGTAATATAAAGATATTACTAGATTTTTTGCTTTTTTAAGATAGATTTTTGTAAAAAATATGCGATAATATAGTGAATTATATTTAGAACAATATTAAGTATATTATTTAAAAATAGATGTAACAAATAATTGTAGTTAGAAGGTGTTAAAATGATGAAGTCATATTTTAAGAAGTTTTACTTATTCATAATGTGTATAATTTTTATAGTTGGTGGATGTATTTACATTTATATAAATCAACAAAGAAATGATTTAACCAGTGAATTCAAGGAAATTCAGGTAGTACTTGATGACAATTATCCACCCTATGTTTTCAAAGATGAGGAAGGAAATTTAAGTGGTATACTGGTAGATGAATGGAATCTTTGGAGTATAAAGACAGGTATTAAAGTAAAGTTATATGGTACAAGTTGGGATAATGCCCTTAAACTTATGAATGAAGGAAAGTTTGATGTTATTGATACTATTTTTGAAAATGAAGAAAGAAGTAAAGTGTATGACTTTACTAAAGGATATGCAGATATAGAAGTTCCTATAATCTTTAATAGTAAAATATCAGCAATTACTGATATTTGTTCATTAAAAGGCTTTAAGGTTGCAGTAAAAAAAGGAGATAATATCATTAATCTTCTAAAGGAAAAAGGTATTAATGATTATATGGAATTTGATAGCTTTGAGGGTATTGTAAAAGCTGCTAAGGATGGAAAAGTTGATGTTTTTATAATAGATAAACCATCAGCACTTTACTATATATATAAATATGGTATTCAAAATAATTTTAAATTTACAGCATCTCAATACACAGGACAGTTCCATAGGGCAGTAAAAAAAGGCAACAGCAGCCTAGTACAGGTAATTGATAAAGGTTTTTCTAAAATTAGAGAATCAGAACATAAAAAAATATATAATAAATGGTTTGGGTTTGAATATTTAAAAACAGAGTATTTGTCATATTTTGAATTTGGGTTTTGTATAGTGTTTGTCATGATTGTTATAATGCTGTTATTAAGCATTATTTTGAACAAGAAAGTTAAACAAAAAACTCTTCAGCTAACGGAAGTCATCGCCAAATTAGTTGCAAGTGAAAGTAGGATAAATGCTATTCTTAAAGCAAATCCAGATATGTTTTTTATATTAAATGATAAGTATGAAGTAATTGATTATAAATTAAGTAATGATTCAATACTTATTTGGGAACCGGAGCTATTTCTTAGAAAACCTATATATGAAGTTTTAGGTGAAGAAATTTCAAATAAAATGATTGCTGCAATCAAGAAAACCATAGAAACTGATGAAATGCAAATAATTGAATACTCATACATGAAGTCAGATAAGGAAAGATATCATGAGGCAAGAATCGTAAAATATGCATATAAGCAAGTATTGGCAGTTATAAGAGATATTACAGAAAAAAAGCAAACAGTATTAAAAATATATGAAATGAGTATTAAGGATGGTGTAACTGGATTATATAATAGGAATTACTTTGAAAACATTTTAAATTCATTAAAGACAAAAAGCGTAGATAGCTTAATTATCGTAATCTGTGATTTGGATGGTTTGAAATTTACAAATGATACGTTAGGTCATATAGCAGGAGATAACTATTTAAAAACGGCGGCTAATATAATTAAAAAGAGTTTTGATATAAAGGATACTGTAATAGCTAGAATAGGTGGTGACGAATTTGGTATAATATTGACTGATGTTACAGAAAAAACGGTAATTAATATGAGAAACAAACTAAAAATATTGTTAGAGGAAGAGAATAAAAATAATAACAACAGTATACCTTTAAGCATATCTTTTGGGTATTCAATAGCATCAGGTAATAATATTGACACGGATAAAATGATTAAGGAAGCTGACGATTTTATGTATAGGCAAAAGCTGCATAATAAGCAGAGTACGAAAAATGATTTAGTTAAGGTAATGACTAAAATGCTTGAAACAAGGGACTTTATTACGGAAGGACATAGTGATAGATTACAGTTTTTGGGGGTTGATCTTGCTAAAAAGGCTAGGTTAAGTGATAGAGATATAGAAGATATTTCACTTTTATGTAAGTTTCATGATATTGGAAAAATTGGAATAAGTGACAATATTTTATTTAAACCATCAAGATTAACAACAGAAGAGTTTCAGGAGATGAAAAAACATACTGAAATAGGATATAGAATAGCTCAAGCATCACCTAATATTGTCCATCTAGCGGAATATATTTTAAAACATCATGAATGGTGGAATGGAAATGGATACCCACTTGGCTTAAAGGGAGAGGATATACCCATACAATGTAGGATATTATCTATAGTAGATGCATATGATGCCATGATAAGCGATAGACCTTATAGAAAAGCTCAGAGTAAGAAAGAAGCTATGGATGAGATTATTAAATCCTCAGGAACACAGTTTGATCCTGAATTAGTAGACAGGTTTATTGAAATGATTAATGAGATGAATCTTTAATTAGATTCATCTCATTTTATTTGCTATTAGCAAAAAATAAAAAAATAAGTATATAATAGTAATATTACATATACAAAGTTTAGGTATCTGAAATAAAATATACTAGCATACTGACTAGTTATTTTTTTCAAGATGCCTTAGGAAGGAATGAATTTATTTGATTCGTATAATAGCTATTACAAAAGATTTAAAGCCAATTTATGATTTGTCTTTAACTGATTTGTTAAAGGATAATATTATGTGGTATTGGATGGATTTTAATATACCTAGTCAAGAAGAGGTAGGCTTATTAGATAATTATTTTCATTTTCATCACTTAGCTGTAGAAGATTGTGTTTTTTCCTTAAATGGTCCTAAGTTAGATTATTATAATGATTATAATTTTTTTATTCTTAATGCTTTAAATCAAGATACTTTGAATCCAGTAGAAGTATCCCTTTTTGTAGGGGACAATTACATAGTATCTTATCATAGCACTGAACTAAATGAAGTTGATGAAGCATGGGAACGAGCAAAAACCAATGAAAAAGATTGGAATAAGGGGCCTACATATATTGCACATCAAATATTAGATAAAATAGTTGATCAATTTTTTCCTGCTATTTATAAAGTTGAAGATAAATTAAGTATAATTGAAAGTAACATTACAAAAAAATCAAATCATCACTTGATAGATGAAGTTTTTGATATAAGGGCAGATTTATTAAAGTTAAGAAAAATAATAAATTCTATGCGGGATTTACTTTATAGAATATTAAACTCTGAAAGACTCCAAGGATTTCATGAACACAAATTGTATTTTGCTGATATTCATGATCACTTAGTTAAACTTTCAGGTATGGTTGAGTCCAGTAGAGAAATGACTTCTGATATGAGAGATAGTTATTTATCTATAAATTCAACTCGTATGAATAGAAATATGATGGTTTTAACCGTCATAACAACTATATTTATACCACTAACATTTATAGTAGGGGTTTATGGGATGAATTTTCAATATATGCCTGAACTTAGTTGGAAGTATGGATATTTTGCAGTAATAATCGCTATGGCTAGTATTGCTGTAGTGATGTTTTTATGGTTTAAACGTAAAGGTTGGTTTGATGCATATTAGCTTTTTAAAACAATTTATTCATTATTAACAATAATAGGCTAAAAAATTTCATATAATAGAATGTTTAAAAGATTATAAAATTTTAATGATGTGTTGACACTTCAGTGTTATGGTGTTAGAATAATAAAAAATGAAAATTCAAAAAAGCAATTATTAATCTGAAAATAAATTCAATAAAGATGTTGACAATGTATTAAAAGTATAGTAAAGTTATAAACAATAAATCAAAAGCGATGACAGGATTAAGTAGATGTGTTAAATATTTCTTAGAGAGTGGGGCTTGGTGTAAACCCATAAATATACATTTCGAAACTCACCCTGTAGCTGCAAGCTGAAATTATAGTAAGCTATGCCGGTGGAAGCCGTTATTTTAATTAAGTAAGAAATTTGGGTGGTACCGCGACAGACCTTTCGCCCCATGATAAGCATGGGAAGGGTCTGTCTTTTTTATTATAATAATTTATATATTTTTATATATTTTTATATATACTAAATAAAGCTAAACAGTTTTTCATCTGGCCAGTGGAAAATTCAAATATATTTTTATACACATTCGATATAAAAAATAAAGAATTGTAATTATGAGGGTGAGTATAAATATCAATGTCAATAAATAAAAAATAAAATAATTATAGAAATACTAGGAGGAAAGAAAAATGGCAAAGATGTATTATGATAAGGATGCAAATTTAGATTTACTAACAGGAAAAAAGGTAGCAATTATAGGTTATGGAAGTCAAGGACACGCACATGCGTTAAATTTAAAAGAAAGTGGCGTAGATGTTTGTGTAGCACTTTATAAGGGAAGTAAATCATGGGAAATTGCTGAAGAAGCAGGACTTAAGGTTTTAGAAACTAGTGAAGCTGCAAAAGAAGCTGATTTTATAATGATGTTAACACCAGATGAGAAACAAGCAAAAATTTATAAAGAAAATGTTGCACCAAATCTTACAGAAGGAAAATCTTTAATATTTGCTCACGGATTTAATATCCATTATGGACAGATTGTTCCACCTGCAAATGTAGATGTATTTATGGTAGCACCAAAAGGACCTGGTCATACTGTAAGAAGTCAGTACTTAGAAGGAAGAGGAGTACCATGTCTTGTAGCAGTACATCAAGATTACAGTGGAAAAGCTCACGAGTATGGATTAGCATATGCTAAAGGAATTGGTGGATCTAGAGCAGGAGTGCTTGACACAACTTTCAAAGAAGAAACAGAAACAGATTTATTTGGAGAACAAGCAGTACTATGTGGAGGAGTTACAGAACTTATAAAAGCAGGATTTGAAACTCTAGTAAAAGCAGGATATCAACCAGAAAGTGCATATTTTGAATGTTGTCATGAATTGAAGCTAATAGTAGATCTTATAACTGAAGGCGGACTTGGATATATGAGATACTCAATAAGTGATACAGCAGAGTATGGTGACTATACTGCAGGAAAGAGAATAATTACAAAGGAAAGCCGTCAGGGAATGGAAGATACATTAAAGGAAATTCAAGATGGAACTTTTGCTAGAAATTGGTTAGTTGAAAACCAGGTAAATCGTCCAAACTTTAATGCAAATAGAAGAATGGAAAGTGAACATCAAATAGAAAAAGTAGGAAAAGAATTAAGAAAGATGATGTCTTGGACTAAAAAATAAAGAGTAAAATTAAATTTTAAGTTTAGCATTAAGAGGTTCTTTATCTCTTAATGCTAAAACAAAATGTAGTGCAGGAAGGTATGATTTGTAATGGGAAAGAAAATATATATATTTGATACTACCTTAAGAGATGGAGAGCAAACTCCAGGAGTAAGCTTGAATATAGATGAAAAATTAGAAATTGCAAGACAACTTCAAGTACTTGGAGCAGATGTAATTGAAGCAGGATTTCCCTTTGCATCTAAAGGAGATTTTGAAGCTGTAAAGGCCGTTGCACAAAATATAAAAGGACCAATTATTGCTGGACTTGCAAGAACGTCTAAAGATGATATAGATACTGCCTGGGAAGCATTAAAATATGCAGAAAAACCTAGAATTCATACTTTTATTGCTACTTCAGATATTCATATGGAACATAAGTTGAAGATGAAACCAGAGGAAGTTCTAGAAAGAGCACGTACTATGGTAAAGTATGCAAAAAGCCTTTGTCCAAATGTTGAATTTTCAGCGGAAGATGCAACAAGAACCCGTCCAGAATTTTTGTATAAGGTATTAGAAGCTGTTATAGATGCTGGTGCGGATGTATTAAACATACCAGATACTGTAGGATATACAACTCCAGGCGAATATGGTGCTTTTATTAGAGGAATTAAAGAAAATGTGCCTAATATTGATAAAGCAATTATAAGTGTTCATTGTCACAATGATTTAGGGTTAGCGGTAGCAAATTCCCTAGCAGCTATTGAAAATGGAGCTCAGCAGATAGAATGTGCAGTGAATGGGCTAGGAGAGAGGGCTGGTAATGCTGCTTTAGAGGAAGTAGTAATGGCTATTAAAACTAGAGCTAATAATTTTAATTGTTATACAGATATAGTTACTGAGCAGATAACAAGAACAAGTAGTTTAGTAAGTCACTTAACAGGAGTGTTAATTCAAAATAATAAAGCTATTGTAGGTGTTAATGCTTTTGCTCATGAATCAGGAATACATCAACATGGAGTTTTAAATTGCAGAGAAACTTATGAAATTATGACTCCAGAATCTGTAGGATTGAAGAAAAATTCAATAGTACTTGGAAAACATTCAGGAAGACATGCTTTTGAACAGCGTCTAAAAGAATTAGGTTATGACTTAGAAGCTGATAAGATAAACGAAGCTTTCCATAAGTTTAAGGATCTTGCAGATAAAAAGAAGGATATTTCCGATGAGGATATTGAAGCATTGGTTAAACAGGAAGTGTTTCAGGTTCCAGAAACCTTTAATCTTGAATATATCCAATTTTCTAGTGGAACTAATATAGTTTCTACCTCTACTGTTAAAGTAAATTATAATGGCAATGCTGTTGAAGAAGCTGCCTGTGGAGATGGTCCAGTAGATGCAACCTTTAAAGCTATTGAAAAAGCTACAGGAATAAGTATTAAGTTAAAGGAATATTTCATAAAAGCTGTAGGAAGTGGAAAGGATGCCTTAGGAGAAGTTACTGTAAAAGTTGAAAAAGATGGAAAAATGTATTCTGCTAAGGGAGTAAGTACAGATGTAGTAGAATCCAGTGCAAAAGCATTTATAAATGCTATTAATAAAATACACTATTATGACCATCAGGCGGAATAATACTTCTTTTATATAAAATGAAAATAATAAAAAACTGATAGTGGTTATAAGTATTAAAAAATGAGGTATCTACAACTATAAATAAGTTATTTTATACTATTAAATAAGGTAGGAGGAAATATATATGGGAATGACTATGACTCAAAAAATTTTAGCTGCTCATGCAGGATTAGATAGCGTAAAGGCGGGACAGTTAATTAAGGTGAATTTAGATTTAGTACTTGGTAATGATATAACTACACCTGTAGCTATTAATGAATTTAATAAAATTGGTGTTGATAAAGTTTTTCATAAAGAAAAGATAGCTATTGTACCGGATCATTTTACTCCAAACAAAGATATAAAATCTGCAGAGCAGTGTAAATGTACAAGAGAATTTGCCTATAAAATGGGTATAAAGAATTACTTTGAAATTGGTCAAATGGGTATTGAACATGCACTAATTCCTGAAAAAGGACTTGCGGTTTCTGGAGATGTAATAATTGGAGCAGACTCACATACATGTACTTATGGAGCATTGGGAGCATTTTCTACAGGTATTGGAAGTACAGATATGGGAGCAGGGATGGCTACAGGAGAAGCATGGTTCAAAGTGCCAGAGGCTATAAAGTTTGTACTTAAGGGGAAAATGGGACCTTGGGTAAGTGGAAAGGACATTATTCTACACATCATTGGTATGATAGGAGTGGACGGTGCACGTTATCAATCTATGGAATATACAGGAGAAGGAGTTAAAAACCTGTCTATGGATGACCGTTTCACAATAGCAAATATGGCTATTGAAGCCGGAGCTAAAAATGGAATCTTTGAGGTAGATGAAAAAACTATAGAGTATATAAAAGAACATTCAGATAGAGAATACACTATTTATAAAGCAGATGAAGATGCTGAATATACAAGAGTTATAGAAATAGATTTAGGAGCAATTCGTCCAACAGTAGCCTTCCCACATCTTCCTGAAAATACAAGAACAATTGATGAAGTAGGAGACGTAACTATAGATCAGGTAGTTATAGGATCCTGTACTAATGGAAGAATAGAAGATTTAAGAGTGACAGCTAAAGTTTTAAAGGGTAAACAGGTAAACTCAAAGGTAAGAACAATTATTTTCCCAGCAACTCAAAAAATTTATCTTCAAGCAATAAGAGAGGGACTTATTGAAATATTTATAGAAGCAGGAGCAGTGGTAAGTACACCAACATGTGGACCTTGTCTTGGCGGACATATGGGAATATTAGCTAAAGGAGAAAGAGCTATAGCTACTACAAATAGAAACTTTGTAGGAAGAATGGGACATCCAGAAAGTGAAGTATATTTAGCAAGTCCAGCAGTAGCAGCAGCTTCTGCAATTACAGGGAAAATTTCATCACCAGAGGAGGTTTAAATAATGATAAGCGCAAAAGTTATTAAATATGGAGATAACGTGGATACAGATGTTATTATTCCAGCTAGACATCTAAATACTAGTGATCATAAAGAATTAGCATCTCACTGTATGGAGGATTTGGATAAGGATTTTCCGGCTAAAATAAAATGGGCAAATGTTATAATAGCAGGAAAGAATTTTGGTTGCGGTTCCTCAAGAGAACATGCACCTATAGCTATAAAAGCTTCAGGCATAAGCTGTGTTATAGCTGAAACCTTTGCAAGAATATTTTATAGAAATTCAATAAATATAGGTCTTCCTATAATAGAATGTGTTGAAGCAGCTAAAGATATTGAAGAAGGAAACGAATTGTCTATAGACTTTAAAACTGGAATCATTAATAATATTACTAAAGGTAAAACTTACACTGCGGAAGCTTTTCCAGAGTTCATGGAGAAAATTGTAGAAGCAGAGGGACTTATAAATTATATAAAACAGGAAAAGAAAAATCAGTAAATAATTAAATAGAGGTGAATTTTTATGAGAATAGCAGTTATACCAGGAGATGGAATAGGAAAAGAGGTAGTTAAGCAGGCCATAAAAGTGCTTAAAGCTATAGAAAATAAATATAAATGTAAATTTGAATTTAATGAAGCATTACTTGGAGGGGCAGCTATAGATGAGACAGGAAGTCCTATTCCACAGGAAACAATAGATATATGTAAAAGCAGCCAAGCGGTACTTCTAGGAGCAGTAGGAGGTCCTAAATGGGATCATCTACCAGGCGATAAAAGACCTGAAAAAGGGCTTTTATCAATAAGAAAAGCATTAGGAGTATTTGCAAATTTAAGACCAGCGATTTTGTTTCCACAATTAAAATCAGCTTCAAACTTAAAGGATGAAGTATTAGGCGATGGCTTAGATATTATGATAGTTAGAGAGCTAATAGGCGGAGCTTATTTTGGAGAGAAAAAAAGAGTAGCTATTGATGGTGGTTATAAAGCATGGGATACAATAGAATACTCTACTAATGAAATAGAAAGGATTGCAATAAAGTCCTTTGAAATTGCAAGAAAAAGAAATAATAAGGTTACTTTAGTAGATAAAGCAAATGTATTAGAAAGTTCAAGACTTTGGAGAGAAGTTGTTTCAAAGATAGCAGAAGATTATAATGATGTAGAGTTAAACTATATGTATGTAGACAATGCGGCTATGCAGCTAATAAGAAATCCTAAACAATTTGATGTAATACTTACTGAGAATATGTTTGGAGATATTTTAAGTGATGAAGCTTCAATGTTAACTGGATCTTTAGGTATGCTTCCTTCAGCAAGTGTTGGAGAAGGAAATATGGGAATTTATGAACCTATTCATGGTTCTGCACCAGATATTGCAGGACAGGATAAAGCAAATCCTATTGGAACTATAATGAGTGTAGCTATGATGCTTCGTTACAGCTTCGATATGGAAAATGCGGCAAAAGATATAGAAGCTGCAGTGTCAAAGGTTATGGATAAAGGTTATAGAGGTTTAGATATTATGCAACCTGGCATGAAGGTTGTAGGAACAGAAGAAATGGGTAATCTTATAGCAAATGAAATATGAAGTGAAAATAAGGTCTGAAAATGATTTTAAAGGGGGGGGCATGACATGAATGTTGCTGAAGCAATTGTTCAATGTTTAAAGGAAGAGAAGGTAAGTACTATATTTGGGTATCCTGGAGCCGCTGTAATTCCTTTATATGAAGCTTTAAGAAAGTCTGATATTAAACATGTATTAGTTAGACAGGAACAGGCAGCTGGGCATAGCGCCAGTGGATTTGCCAGAACTAATAAAACAGTTGGAGTATGTATAGTTACATCCGGTCCCGGAGCAACCAATCTAATTACTGGAATAGCTACTGCTTATATGGATTCTATCCCTTTGGTTATAATTACAGGTCAAGTTAATTCTACACTAATTGGTAAAGATGTATTTCAAGAAGCGGATATTGTAGGCTCTACAGAATCCTTTACGAAGCATAGTTATTTAGTTAAATGTGGAAAGGATATTCCAAGAATTATTAAAGAAGCCTTTCACATAGCCTCTACAGGAAGACCAGGACCAGTACTAATAGACATACCAATGGATGTTCAGGCAGAAGAAATAGAATTTTCATATCCAAAAGAAGTAAATATAAGAGGGTATAAGCCTAAGTTTGAAGGACACAAAGGTCAGATAAAAAAAGCCTTAGAAAGAATTAAGGAGAGCAAAAAACCGCTTATTTGTGTAGGCGGAGGTATTGTTTCAGGTGGAGCAAAGAAGGAATTAGAAGAATTTGTGCAGAAGTCTAAAATACCTACCGTACACACATTAATGGGCAAAGATGGTATTAATGCAGATAATCCTTATTACATAGGATTAATAGGTTCTCATGGATTTTCCTATGCAAATAAAGCTGTAACAAACGCAGATCTTTTAATCCTTATAGGAACTAGAGCGGCAGATAGAGCAATAGCAGGTTCAAAGTTTGGGAAGGATGCTTATGTTATTCATATTGATATAGACCCTGCAGAAATAGGAAAAATTTTAGGATCAAACATTCCAGTGGTAGGACATTCAAAAAAAGTTCTGGAAGAATTAGTAAAGGATATACAACCGGTTCAAACAGAACAGTGGCTTGAGGAAATTACAACATGGAAAAGAGAAGTGCAAAAGCCACCTCAGTTAAATGATATGGTAAGCCCTAAATATGTATTGAAGAAGCTTTCTGAAATTGTAGAAGAAGATATAGTTATGACTGCAGACGTTGGGCAAAATCAAATTTGGTGTGCACGAAACTTTGATATAAAAGGATCAAGAAGTTTCTTTACTTCAGGTGGTCTTGGGACTATGGGATATTCATTGCCTGCTGCAATTGGATGTAAAATAGCAAATCCTGATAGAAGAGTTATAGCTGTTATGGGTGATGGAAGCTTTCAAATGAGTATGTTTGAATTTGGTACTTTGGTTGATAATAATGTAAATATTATAATATTACTATTTAATAATTCAGGTCTTGGAATGGTTAGAGAGCTTCAGAAAAACATTAAGTTGGGTAATTTTGGAGTACAGTTTAACCACAATCCTGACTTTGTAAAAATAGCAGAGGCTTATGGTTTAAGTGGTAAGAGGGTTACTTGTAATGAAGAATTTGAGCGTGTTTATAGAGAAGCGATAGAGAGTAAAGGTGCCTTTTTAATAGAATGTATAGTTGATCCTCAGGAAAGTACTCTATAAAAGAAGGGAGTGATAACTATTAATAAATATATTTTATCTGTATTAGTGGAGAATCATTCAGGTGTATTGAGTAAAATTGCAAGTTTGTTTAGTAGAAGAGGTTATAATATTCATAGTTTAACTGTAGGGATTACAGAAGACCCAGATACATCTCGTATGACTATTGTTGTATCTGGAGATGAGCAAGTCTTTGAGCAAATCAATAAGCAGTTGAATAAACTTATTGATGTTATAAAAATAATAGAATTGGATTCTGCAAAGTCTGTTTGCAGAGAATTAGCTCTTATAAAGGTTTCAATGAACCAAAGTAATCAATCTATAATTACAGAAACCGTTAACATTTTTAGAGGGAAAATTGTAGATGTAGATACAAAAAGTATGATTATTGAAATAACTGGTGATGAAGAAAAAGTATCAGCATTTGTTGATTTAATGAAACCTCATGGTATAAAAGAAATAATTAGAACGGGACTTACGGCACTAGAGAGATAATAGGTAAAATAGAGTTGTTGGTTCAGATTTCCACATTATAGTGAAAAATAATTCCAGTAAAAATTTTATTTTTGCTGGAATTAAAAATTTGAATTTCTCACCATTTATAATTGAATTTGATAATTTATAATTTATAATATATAATAGGTATAGATTTATACAATAGTAAAGGGCAGTTATGAAGGAAGCTGAATGAATATAAAGCTAACGACCCCAATTACTAAAATCGAGGACGCTATATTTATTCAAGTTTTTTCATATACAGTAAACAATAAAAATCAAGTTATATGTTTTTATAATGAAAATGTAGGTTAGCTACTAAAGGCGATTTCATTATAGAAATAGATACTGTTAAAGAAAAAAATACGTTGCGTTACATTAAATATAAAATGGATAGTAAAGAAGCTTCTTTACACACGGGAGATTACATGATAAATAAGAATAAAAGTAAAGTAAAAGTTATACCACTAGGAGGACTAGGTGAAATTGGAAAGAACATCACAGCTATAGAATATGATAATGAAATAATTGTTATCGATTGCGGTTTAGCTTTTCCAGATGTAGAAATGTATGGTGTTGATTTAGTTATACCTAATATAACATATTTGTTAAATAATAGAGATAAGGTAAAAGGATTCTTTTTAACTCATGGTCATGAAGATCATATAGGTGCTCTTCCATATGTGTTAAAACAACTAAATGTACCGGTTTATGGTGCAAGGTTGACCTTAGCTTTGGTAAAAAGTAAACTGGAAGAACATAAAATACTTTCTGACTGTACACTTCAAGAAGTTAAACTAGGAGAAGAAATTAAAACTGAAAACTTCAGAGTTGAATTTATAAGAACCTGTCATAGTATTGCAGATGCCTGCGCATTAGCTATACATACGCCTGAAGGTGTTATAGTTCATACAGGAGATTTCAAAATAGATTATACGCCTATAGATGGAAAATTAATAAATCTGCATCGTTTTGCAAAGTTAGGAACTCAAAGAGTACTGTTATTAATGGCAGACAGTACTAATGTTGAACGTCCTGGATATACAGTTTCAGAAAAGATTATAGGAGAAAATTTAACAAGGATTTTTGAAAAGGCAAAGGGTAGAGTAATTGTAGCTTCCTTTGCATCAAATATTAATAGAATTCAACAAATTATTAATTCATCTCTGTCTTATGGAAGGAAAGTTGCTTTTAGTGGAAGAAGTATGGAGAAAATTTCTACTATAGCTATGGAGTTAGGGTATATGCAATTACCACCAGATCAACTTATAAGTGTAGAGGATATTAAGAAATATCCTTCCGAGAAAATAACTATTATAACTACAGGAAGCCAAGGAGAACCAATGTCTGCTCTTTCAAGAATTGCTTCTTCAAATCATAAAAACATTACAATTGAAAAGGGAGATTTAGTAATTATCTCTGCTTCACCTATTCCAGGAAATAGAAAGTTAATATCTAAATTAATAGATCAGCTTTTTAATAAGGGAGCAGAAGTAATTTATGATGCTATAGAAGAAGTTCATGTTTCCGGTCACGCTTGTCAGGAAGAACTGAAATTAATGCATACTTTGATTAAACCTAAGTTTTTCATGCCTGTCCATGGTGAATATAGACATCTGAAACAACACAAAGCACTAGCTGAAAATCTCGGCATGGATGCTAAAAATATATTCATTTTAGAAACTGGTCAGGTGCTAGAGTTAAGTAGAAATGATGCTAAACAATCGGGAATAGTACCATCAGGTTCTATTATGGTAGATGGTATTGGCATTGGTGATGTAGGTAATGTAGTACTTCGAGATAGAAAACATCTATCACAGGATGGTATATTAACAGTAGTAGTAACAATAGATAGAGCATCCTTTAGTATACTTTCAGGACCAGATATTGTTACAAGAGGATTTATTTATGTAAGAGAATCTGGAGATTTAATAAGTGAAGCAACAGAAGTAGTAAAAGCAGAATTAGATAAATGTATGGAAAGAAAAATTACAGAATGGTTTGTAATAAAGTCTAACATCAAAAATTCATTAGGGCAGTTCTTATATAGCAAAACAAGAAGAAACCCTATTATTCTGCCAATAATTATGGAAATCTAAATTAAATTAATTATATTCAGTATGCTAAAGCTTAAAGCACTCCATAAATGTGAGGAATCACTTATTTATGGAGTTGTTTTTGTATTTTTAGCTTATACACGAAGGAGGAACAAGTTATGATTAAACTTATAGCAACAGACCTAGATGGTACTTTAATAAATGATCATGGAAAAATTAACGAAGAAATGTTTGATTTAATAGAATATCTAAATGAAAAAAATATAATGTTTGCAGCAGCTAGTGGAAGGTTTTATTCTCAGCTTAGTAAGAATTTTGAAAGAGTAAGTTCTGATATGCTATTTGTTGCACATAACGGTGCTTTGATAAAATATCATAAATCAGGTAAAATTCTCTATTCAAACTGTATTTCAGAGGAAGATATAAAAACTGTAGTGAGTTTTAAACGTGAGTTAGGCGAAGAATTATTTTTAGCAGGAGATAATACAGCATATACAGTGAACCCTTCTGAGAATATGCTTACCACATTTAATCATGCTGCAGTACCGGTAGCAATAGTAAAATCTTTTGATGAAGTAAAGTGTCCTATTCACAAAATGACCTACTATGTAAAAGATGGTATAAAACCAGCTATGCTTAAGTATTTAAAAGATAATTTAAATGATAATCTTGAATTTGTGTTATCAGGAGATAACTGGATAGACATTGCAAATAAGGGAGTAAGCAAAGGCAATGCTATAAAAATACTTCAAGAGAAATTTAATATTAATGAAAAAAACACAATGGTATTTGGGGACTATTACAACGACTTGACTATGTTTAAAGCAGCACATTACAGCTATGCTATGGAAAATGCACCGGAGGATGTGAAAAAATATGCGAATTTTATTGCAGAAAGCAATAATGACAATGGTGTATATAAAATAATAAATAAATATGCAGTTTCAATATAATGACCTTGATAATATAAAAATTATTTTAAGGAGATTTTTATGAAAAGAGGAAAAATATTAATAGTAGATGATGAAATTAATATAACAGAACTTATTGCTGTAAATCTTGAGGAGGACTTTAATGTGATATGCTGTTATGACGGGTTAGAGGCAGTAGATATTGCTATTAAAGAACTTCCAGATATTATATTGCTAGATATTATGCTTCCTGGAATTGATGGATTTGAGGTTTGTAGGAAAATAAGAAGTAACAGGGATACTAGCAAAATACCTATAATAATGCTTACGGTAAAAAGAGAAGAGAAGGACAAAGTTATGGGACTTAAGTTAGGTGCAGATGATTATATAACTAAGCCCTTTGGTATAAATGAATTATTAGCGAGAATAGATGCTGTCCTTAGAAGAGTAGTTAATACATCCTCCGTTGATGAAAATAGAAACGATGATATTATACAAATAGGGGACATAGAAATTGATAACAACAAATATGAGGTTAAGAAAAAGGGGATTATTATAGAACTTACTATAAGGGAATTTAAATTATTGCAGACGTTGGCTAAGCATAAAGGTGAATTACTTTCAAGAGAAACTCTATTAAGGGAAGTATGGGGATACAATAATGTTGGTGACTCAAGAACTTTAGATGTACATATAAGAAAATTAAGGAAAAAGTTAGAAGATAACGACAAATTCCCTCAATATATAGAAACCATAAGAGGGCTTGGATATATGATTAAGTAGTAGTCTTAATTCAAGAGTAGCAGTAATTTGTTTTACAGTATATGCTACATTAATTTAAGTAGGTGATTCCATGAGAAGAAAATTATTTACAACTTATATTATTTTACTACTAGTAGGTTCTTTAATTACTGGAGCTTTATGTTTAAGCTTTGTAAGAACCTATTATATAAAAAATCTTCAGGATAAACTTATCAGTAATGGAAAGTTAATTTCTAATAGCTTCTTAAATTTGGTGGAAAAAAAAGATAAAGTTGACTATCTTATTTTGGCTAAAAGATTTTCTTCACAAGTAGATGCAGAAATAACTTTCTTAGATGATAAGGGAAATGTGTTAGCTAATTCCAGAAATAACAATTTGATATCTGAAAATCAGATGGATAAACTTGAAGTGCAGAACTGTTTGCGTAATAAATTTGGTACAAGTGATAGATATGATAAGTTTAGTGGAGAGAAGATTTTGTATGTGGCATTGAGTCCAGTAAAAGTATATGAAAATAGAGTTATCATAAGACTTGGAGTATCCCTTAAGGGCTTCGATAATCTTAATAAAGTATTTTTAAGTTGTACTTTAATCTCTATACTTGTAGGTGTTCTTGTGGCTATAGTTATTGGCTGCTTTTTTTTAGATAACATAATGAATCCCTTACAAAAACTAAATAATGCAGCAAAAAAGATATCTAGGGGGAATTTTAATAATAAAATAAAAATTAGGACAAAAGATGAACTTCAAGAACTTGCAGACAGCTTTAATAATATGTCCTTGAGCATAAGCAAGATGGTGTCACAGCTTGATTATAAAAATTCAGAATTGAATTCAATTTTAAATAGTATAACTCATGGAATGGTGGCAATTGATGTTAACTGGAATATACTACTTTTAAACCCCGCAGTAAGAAAAATTTTAAATTTAAGTAAAGATTTTAGTCTAGGAGATAATTTGAAGGATGGTATACAATCCCAAGAACTGTGTAATTTAATTCAAGAAACCTTTAATGACAATATGTATAAAGAAAGTGAAATAAAATTAATTTGCAATGATGATAGAATATTTAAGGTATATACAAATGTAATAGAGTACGATGTTAAAGAACTAATATATGAAAAAGGTATAATTGTAATTTTACAGGATATTACAGAAGTAAAGCATCTTGAAAGAATGAGAAGCGAATTTGTTGCTAATGTTTCCCATGAGTTAAAAACACCATTAACTACCATAATGGGTTTTGTAGAAACTCTAAAGGGGAAATCAGGAGAAGATACTGAAAAAAGGAAGAGATTTTTAGATATTATAACTGAGGAAGTACAAAGATTGAAAAGACTTATTGAGGATATTCTTTTTTTATCTCGTTTAGAAAAGAATTCTTCTTTAGGTAAGTTAGAAGAAGTAAACATATATAAGGAATTGGATAATATTGTATATATGTTAACTCCTTCTTCAGGTAAAAAGGATATATGCATTGATTTATTTATAAAGAGAAACTTTATCTTATATGTACGGAGCAAGGATTTGTTTAAACAGATGATAATAAATCTTATAGACAATGCCATAAAATATACCCAACCAGGAGGAAATGTTAAAGTTTTAGCATATATAAAAGAAGAAAGTGTGTTTATTATTATAAAAGATAATGGAGTTGGTATACCAAAGGAGGATGCATCAAGAGTATTTGAAAGATTTTATAGGGTGGATAAATCTAGAAGTCGTAATCAAGGAGGAACAGGGCTGGGTTTAGCCATTGTAAAACACATAGTATCTGAATTAGATGGTAGCATATCTCTAAACAGTGAGATAAATAAGGGCAGTGAATTTATCATACAATTACCTTATCATAAGTGAAATTTGATTTAGGTGGAATTTGAAGTAAAAAACATAAATTTAATAAAACTATTACTAGTATGTTTATAAAAATGAGCGTATTAGTAGTAGTTTTTCTTTAGGAAAAAAATAGGTTTTATTCCATAGAAAACGTTGACAAATATAAAAAAAGGACATATAATGTTAAATAGGTTAACAATGTTAACAATGTTAATTATATTAAAAATGTTAATTGCATATTGATTTATTTGGATTATTAGTTTGTATTATATGTTACTTTGATATATGATAATTAATTGGGAATGTAATTCTATTAAATACATTTCTTAGAAAAATCGATTTGGAGTTAACAAATAATGATGAATTTTTTAAAACCAGCACCAATTAAATCTTATTTATCTGATGAAAAGGTGGACAAAGTATATGAAAAGCTGCGATTTCAAGTACTTACAAGTATATTTGTGGGATATGCAGCCTACTATCTTGTAAGAAAAAACTTTACACTAGCAATTCCATATCTAATAAATGAAGGATTAGATTCTGGAAAATTAGGTTTTGCAGCAGCAGTGTTACCTTTTAGTTATGGAATAAGTAAATTTCTTATGGCAATTGTTTCTGATAGAAGTAATCCAAGAATATTTTTACCTATTGGGCTTATATTATCAGGTATTACTAGTATTTTATTAGGAAATACATCTAATATAACCCTAATCACAATTCTCATGTTCCTCAATGGGTGGTTTCAGGGAATGGGATGGCCAGCCTGTGGACGAGTAATGTCTCATTGGTTTTCCGATGGAGAACGAGGAATGAAAATGTCTATATGGAATGTATCTCATAACCTTGCTGGAGGATTGGTAGTATCTATAGCAAGTATTGGTATAATCATTTTCGGTACTTGGAGAAGTTTGTTTTACTTTCCAGCAATTATTGCTATCTGCATAGGTATAGGGTGTTTGATATTCTTAAGAGACACACCTCAATCCTGTGGATTACCACCAATTGAAGAGTATAAAAATGATTATCCAGATATTCATGTAGATAATCTAGAGAGAGAATTAGATGCAAAAGAAATACTATTTAAATATGTATTAAATAATAAATATTTGTGGTATTTAGCCATAGCTAACATATTTGTATATATGGTCCGTTATGGAATTCTAGATTGGTGTACTGTTTATCTTACTACAGTGAAGGGAGCACCGGAGTGGCTTTCAGAGTGGTGTTATTCTTTATATGAATATGCTGGTATACCAGGAATATTAGTTTCAGGTTGGTTAAGTGATAAGTATTTTAGAGGTCGTAGGGGTCCAGTTTCAACAATTTGTATGACCTTTGTAACACTGGCAATATTAGTTTATTGGATGAATCCGGCGGATAACTATACTGTAGATGTAATAGCGCTGCTGCTTACAGGTTGCTTAATCTACGTTCCAGTTGTTCTTGTGGGAATTGCAGCTATAGATTTAGTGCCAAAGAAGGCAGCTGGGACAGCAGCTGGATTTACAGGGTTGTTTGGCTACTTATTTGGAACAGCCTTGGCAGATTGGGCAATAGGTATAGCTCTTCAATACAATGGTTGGACTTTAGTTTTTATGATGCTTATTGCAGCTTGTGTTTTTGGAACTTTATTTCTTGCACTAACTTGGAATATCCATGATAGGGAAAGGTTTGCTGAAGAAGATGATGATGACATTGTGTAACATTTTAATTTTAAACATTTATTTATTATATATTAGAAAAGGAGGAGAATTTTTAAATGATTGGAATTTTTAAACCAGCCTCACATATAGAGAGGTTACCGAAAGAAAAAATTGACCCAGCCTATAAAAGATACAGAATACAGGTGTTTTTAAGTGTCTATATAGGGTATATGATCTACTATTTTGTTAGAAGTAATTTCTCATTAGCAAAAGCTTACTTGATACATGAAGGCTTTAGTAAAACACAACTTGGACTTGTAGCTTCAGCTCTTGGATTAGCATATGGTATAAGTAAATTTGTAATGGGTAATTTATCAGACAGATCAAATCCAAGATATTTCCTAGCCGCAGGATTGATACTCTCAGGAATTGTAAATTTATTTTTTCCAATAACAACAAGTGTCACTTTTATGTTTGTATTAATGTTTCTAAATGGATGGTTTCAAGGAATGGGATGGCCTCCATGTGGAAGAACAATGACTCACTGGTTCTCTGACGGAGAACGGGGTGTTAAAATGTCTATATGGAATACTGCACATAATGTTGGTGGTGGATTTATAGCTGTTATTGCATTAGCTGGTGTTTCTATGTTTGGAAGCTGGAAAGGATTATTCTATTTACCAGCAGTAATAGCAATCGGTGGTGGTATATTGTATATGATATTTGCTAAAGATACCCCACAATCCGTTGGACTTCCTCCAATAGAGGAATATAAAAATGACTATCCATCAGTAAATGTTGATGACAGAGAAAGAGAAATGACAGGTAAAGAAATATTATTTAAGTATGTATTAAATAATAAGTATTTATGGTATATCGCTCTTGCAAACGTTTTTGTATACCTTGTTAGATATGGAATTATAAACTGGGTTCCAACATATTTGCAAGAAGCAAGACATTTTAGTGCTAAAGATACAGCTATTGCTTTTCAAATCTATGAATATGCAGCAATTCCAGGAACTATAATAGTTGGATGGATAAGTGATAGATTCTGCAACGGACGTCGTGCTCCAATAGGTATAATATGTATGATTGGTGTTACTTTAGGTGTATTTGTTTATTGGCACAGTACTAGTCTTATTGTAATAAATATTACACTAGCATTTATAGGTGCATTAATATATGGTCCGGTTATGCTTATAGGTGTAAGTGCATTGGATATGGTACCTAAAAAGGCAGGTGGTACTGCTGCAGGCTTTACAGGTCTATTCGGATATATGGGTGGACAGGTTGCAGCTGAAATAGTAATGGGTATGGTAGTAGATAAGTTTAGCTGGGATGGTGGATTTATGCTGATTCTAGCATCCTGTGTACTTTCTATAGTATTCTTATCCTTTACTTGGAACATTCATGATAGATCTAAATATAACATGAATGAAGATGTAACAGCATAAAATTAATAAAAACAGCATCAAGTGTGTTATTCACTACACTTGATGCTGTTTTTATTATCAACCTTTTCTTTAGATTTAAAAAAAGGCTTTATAAAATTCAATTTAGTTTCAGAGATTACAATAGCAATAAAAATAGTCATGCATCCCAAAATCATATGTGATGTAAAAACTTCATGAAGTATTAGGACAGATAAAATTGCTCCAAATACAGATTCTAAACATAATATTACTCCAACATGATTAGGATGAGCATACTTTTGTGCAACATTTTGAATTAAAAATGCTATCATTGTGCTAAATACTACAAGATAAAAAATACTAATAAAACCACTCTTACTTATACCGTTAAATTTAGGTTCAAATATCAGCGCTGATATTAAAGATAGTATTCCAGTAAATAGCATTTGGGTAACTGAAAGTATTATAGGATTAGATTTTTTAGCAAAGTGAGATATAGCTACTATATGAGCAGCAAAAAATACAGAACATATAAGCGTAAGCCAGTCTCCAAAATTCATACTTAATTTAAAGCCATCTGTGAGGTTTAAAAAGCCAATACCTGAAAGAGCTAATATTGTTGAAAAAATGGAATACATATCGGGTCTTTTTTTCTCCACTGCCCAAACTAAAAATGGAATTATTACTACATAAAGTGCTGTTAAGAAGGCTTGTTTTCCAACTGTTGTGTACTGTAGACCTATAGTCTGGGTTGCAAAGCCTGTAAATAAAAATATTCCAACTATAGAACCGTATAAAATATCTTTTTTAGTAATTTTCTTTATAGTTTTGAAAAAAATTAATCCCATTAAAATAGATGCAAATAAAAATCTTACAGCCATCATATATAGTGGTGTTATGGTATTTAAGGCATCTTTAACTGCAACAAAGCCACCGCCCCATATTAGTGTAGTGAATAATAAGGCAATCTCTGCTAATAAAGTTCTTTTAGATTTTTGTTTCATAATTATAGTATATAGGATTACACTTCATAAGTTTGTAACTCTATATAGTCATACCCCCTTAATATTGATTAAATGAATGCAAAAAATAGTTGTAATGATAGTTATATTTTCATTAAATTATATCACTAAGGGGTAAAGAAAGATAGTAAAAGACTATTGAAAGTATTGATTCTACAGTAACTGTATAGTCCGAAATAGGTATAGGAAGTTTTTGTCTAATGTGATATACTAAATAAAGTTTTTGGTGTCTCAAAAAATAAAGTATGAACATTCAATATTATTCCCAAATTACTATTGAAATAAATTGAAGGGTAATTTATAATCAAGATGCACCCACGTAGGGAGGGGGTCACAGGAGGTGGAATATGAACGAAGAAAAGAAAAAGGCCATACAAGCTTTAAAAACTTCCAAGGGACAAATAGAAGGAATAATCAAAATGATTGAGGACGGAAGGTACTGTATTGATATATCTAATCAAATGGTTGCTGCTCAGTCATTATTGAAAAAAGCTAATTTATTGATTCTAAAACAGCATCTCAATCATTGTGTGAAAGATGCTTTTATAAACAATAATGGAGATGAAAAAGTAGATGAGGTAATGGATCTTCTTTCAAAATTGTTAAAAGATTAATATAAACATATTTCAAAAAAGTTATCTGCCAGAAATGTCAGTGATAGTAAAAATTATAACCGCAGTCTAAACTGCGGTTAAGTTTATTTAATCTATATAAATTAGAATTAGAGCGGGTAGTAAGGGTTAGGACATTGCTATTTATATTTCTGGAACTCTTTTTGGAGATATAAAGAAGTTTGATTTAAGGCTTCATCTGCTTTATTTGTAATCTTATCCATTGTAATAAATCCATGAGGAACACCCTTATATCGAGTAACTTCTACTTGAATCCCTGCTTCCTTTAATTTCTTCGCATAAGCTTCTCCCTCATCTCTAAGAGGATCAATTTCTGCTGTTATCACAAGTGTATCAGGTAATTTATTAAAGTCTTTAGCTAAAAGTGGAGATGCATAAGGATTTTTTCTATCTTCTTTTCTTGGTACATATAGTGAGATGTATTTTTCCATGTCTTCCATTGAAAGATTAAAATCATTAGCAAAATAAGACCAGGATTTACTATTTAGTTCAAATATGTTTGTAGAGGGATATATTAATACCTGACAAACTATGTGAGGACCATTTTTATCCCTCGCCATTAAGGAAACTGCAGCAGAAAGATTTCCACCTGCACTGTCTCCTGCAATGGCTATATGTTTTTCATCTCCATTTATACTTCCTGCATTTTTATAAGTCCACTGAAGTATATTATATACATCATTAAGAGCATCAGGAAAAGGATTTTCTGGAGCAAGGCGGTAGTCTACAGATATTACGATTGCTTTTGTATTCTGTGAAATCTTTCTACAAGTACTGTCATGAATATCAACATTTCCTCCAATCCAGAAGCCGCCATGTGAATAAATAATTATAGGAAGCTTAACGCCATCTTCAGGTGTATATATACGCACTGGTATTTTTTCAGAGTTTATATCTATAGTAATGTTTTTAATATTTGAGAATGGTATAGGTTTTTTAGACCACTTAGTTGACTGCATATTTGAATAGTCCCTAATTTCCTTTATTGATTTACCTTTAATTGATGTAGGATTAAGAATTTTGTCCAATTGTAAGTTTATTGCAATGTATGTATTAAGTTTACCATCATTTGTTTTGGTTAAATTTTTAATAAATAAAAAACTTGTTATAATAAGTATAAATACAATAACTGATATTATCTTAATGCCTCTTTTCACTTTATTTACCTCCACCCATTATGGAAATTCTGTAATAAAAAAACTAAACTTATGTATGTATTTTTCACTGATTATATTTTAATATACCTAAAATTACCGAAACATTTTTATTAATAAAATCTTTAAATATCAACACCTAATTTTGAAGGCGAGATTGCATATTCAAGTGGTCATATTTATTATATAAAGGGCTTTACTAATGCGGATTAAGATAGAAATAATAAAAATAAATAGATAATTGCTATTGAGGTAAGTTTTAAGTCACTCTTTCATATAAACTACATATGATATATTGTGTATATTTTATCAGGAGGTAAACTATGTATTGTTACACTTATGTAAATCAATTCGCTTGTATTTTTAACGAACTTCAACTGTGGACTCATATTTCAAGTGACCATCCAATTTTTCTTAAGAATGTAGCCACCCTTTCTAAGATTAACCTACCAAAAGCTACAGAGGATAAGCTTGATAATATTCATAAAATGTTTTTGGGATTATATAATAATGTAGTATACTTAAAAAAAGTTGTAAATGTTAATCCTACCTCATATGCCCAACATATTATGAATATAAAAAGAATAATTGATGAATTTTTACGTTATGATACTCAAGCTATCTCTTTTTATCCTCAATTACTAGCTTTTGGAAAAGGAAATAAGGCTTGGGAAGAGTTAGTTAAGCATATTATTAATGAACAAACTTTTATGCTTGAATTGTTTAAAGATTTAAGGCAACAAATAAGATAGATTTTTAAATATGACTCCATATTTAGTAACATATATCTACGTATAAGTTAAATTTCAAATTAAAAATCTTATAAGATGCCATAGCCATTTACGAATAAACTATTAAAAGTACAAATTCATTAAGCAATATATAAATCTGAGCAGAAAATATTAGAATCATCCTTGAGCTATATTATTAGCTTAAAGATGATTCTTTCTTTTCTACAATTACTTCATTTAAATTTTAAAGATATTCTCCAAAATAATTATTACTTTATATATTATGTTTATAATGAAAAGTATGTTACTAGTAAACTTTTCTGGAGAACCATGGACAGCAAATTATGTAACAGTTACAGAAAAAAATAAAATAAGTCCCCAAATATGGGAGCTTATTTTAAAATATATTTGGATCTTTTTTGTTAGATCCCTCACCTTGATGCTTCAAATGATTAAATGCAGGGCCCTCAACATTATCGCCGTCATAGGTAAATCTAGAACCATGACAAGGACAATCCCAAGTTTTTTCTGCTTCATTCCATACTAATTCGCATCCTAAGTGAGTACAGGTAATATCGACTATGTGTAGCTTGCCATTTTCATCACGGTAAGCACCAACTCTTTCACCCTCTACGCTAATTACCTTTGCTTCACCATTCTTGATTTCAATATCATCTGGCACAGGAGTAATTTTGCCTCCTACAAGAGTTACTGCCACATCTAAGTTTTGTGATACAAACTTAGGAAGTGAACTTACATCAAATCTTGATGGATTGTATACTGGTGACCATTTGCTTTCTCCTTTTGTGATCAGATCTGTCAAAATCATTGCTGATGCTGTGCTATTTGTCATCCCCCATTTACCAAATCCTGTTGCTACGAATACATTTGAAGTTTTTGAAGTAAGATGACCAACATAAGGAATACTATCTACAGTCATACAATCCTGTGTTGACCATCTAAATAATATACTTTCTAAATCAAATGTTTCTTTTGCAAAGTTGCCTAAGTTTTCATAATGGACGTTAGTATTTTTATCACTACCTGTTTTATGATGCTCTCCACCTACTAATATAATTTCACTATCACTATATTTTTGAGAACGCAGAGAACGCCCGGGCTCTTCAGCAGTTATAAACATTCCCTCAGTAAATGGCTCCCTAGCTTTAATGCCTAATACATATGACTTTTCTACATACATTCTTGCAAAATACATTCCCAGCCCATCATAACAAGGAAAATGAGATGCAACAATAACTTTAGATGCAGTTACTTTTTTGCCTTGATTTGTTACTACTACACACTTTTTATTATCCTTATCATCAATATCAACAACTTTTGTATATTCAAAAATGCTACTTCCATCACCTGGTATTTCCTTAGCTAGTGTAAATAAGTATTTCAACGGATGAAATTGTGCTTGATTGTCAAAACGTACAGCAGCTTTTATATCAAAGGGGAGAGGTGTTTTATCTAAATAGGACGCCTTTATACCTAGACTAGAAGCAGCTTTTACCTCATTCTGAATTTTCTCTATGTATTCATCGGATTGGGTATATACATAAGCAGGGCGCCAACAAAAGTCACAATCGATGTTTTTTTCTTTAACTAAATTTGCAATAAAGTGAATGGCAGATTCATTTGCTTCTGCATATTGTCGAGCTTTTTCTTCGCCTATTTTCCTTTTTATCTTATCGTAAATTAAATTATGCTGAGAAGTTATCTTTGCGGTGGTATGTCCTGTAGTACCATGAGCGATTTTATTCGCTTCTATTATAGCAACCTTTAAACCTTTTCTTTTTAAAAGAAAGGCTGAGGTAATTCCAACAATACCACCTCCAATTATAGCTACATCCACATTAATATCCTCACTTAATACGGGATAATCTGTTTTAGGAGTAGAGGTAATCCAATATGGTTCATGAGTACTAGAGAAAACATCTAAGTTAGGTAAATTTTCCTTATTCATTTATGTTCTCCTTTAAAATTTTTTTGATATAATGATTTTAATAAGTTGTATTTATCATTTGTCACTGATAAATATTTATGTATACGTTGAGTAAGATAGTTAGAATGGCTACGCCACGCCAATTACCCAAAGAATAATAAAACCCAATATAATATTTACAATCATAGAAAACACCGCTATAGCAATGTTTTAACTTAATAATATTATTGTGTTAATTTTGTAATTAATTATTCATCCTTATAAAAGAGTAACATTATAAGAAGTTAATAATATAATAAAATTATAAATGAGTTGTACTAGCACCCCATTAGCTAAGCACCGGTAGAGATACTGGTGCTTATTTATTTTATGAATATATACATAATGTATGGATTTAATTACAATGTTTACCTATAATAAAATAGCTAAATTTGTGACACACTATAAATAGAATTATTGAAAGAGGTGGTCACTATGGCAGTGCTTAAATGGATTGCAGGTATCTTAGTTGCTTTTTGGCTCATAGGATTGATTTTTAATATTGGTGGTACATTGATTCATTGGGTACTACTAGCTGCGGTAGTAGTATTCATTGTAGATTTATTTACAGGTAACAAAACTAAATCTTAATTTTAATCTATATTATTGATATAAGCATAATAACATTAGCTTTCGTGTTTAAATAAGCTAATGTTATTGTGTTTTTAGGACATTGTTATTTATATTTTTGAAACTCTTTTTGGAGATATAAAAAAGTTTGGTTTAAAACTTCATCTGATTTTTTGTAATCTTATCCATTATAATCAAATCTGTCAAAATTATTGCTCACGCTGTACTATTTGTCATACCTAATTTACCCAATCCTGTTGCTACGAATACATATGTATATATTATTTTTACAAATTAATAAGTTGTTTTGGTATAATTAAAAGTGAACTTATGATAATAATATTAGTATAGATATAATTAAATAAATCCTATATAGGGGGCAAGAATATGAAAAGAGGAGCGATTGAGAGAAATTTTAGAAAGATAAAGAACCAAATTTCACAAATAGAAGAAATAGTAAAGCACACTAAAACTAATGCACTATGGGAGCATGAAGCTTCTGTAAGAAAGAAAATAAGACACCTAAAAGAATTTGAAGATGCAGGTCTTAGAGATTTTAAAAGTGTTTATGAAAGATTCTTAGAACTCTTAGAATACATATCTGAAAGACTTGTAGATGACTATAACAGAAAAAATGACACTAAATTTAGTTTTAAGGAAATAGTAAAACATAATTACGACAGCTATTTAGGTTCAGGAATAATTAGTGTGCTAATAACTGAGCATATACCTAAGATTGTGTCTAAAGAGTTTGACAATGTGTTTCCAGCAAATCCTAAAGATGAATATGAAGATGCAAGGAAGTTTGTAAGAAAATTTTATCTGCATTTAGGAGAGACTAATACAGGAAAAACATATAATGCAATGCAGAGGCTAAAAGAGGTACAAAAAGGAATATACCTTTCACCACTAAGGATATTAGCTCTTGAGAACTATGAAAGATTAAATTCAGAAGGTGTAAAATGCAGCCTTATGACAGGAGAAGAAGAAATTATTGTAGAAGGAGCCCAGCACATATCCTGTACCATAGAAAAGTTAAATATTAATGAAGAATATGATATGGCAGTTATAGATGAAGTTCAGATGATAAAGGATGATCAGAGAGGAGCAGCATGGACCAGGGCTCTACTAGGATTAAATTGCAAAGAAATACATGTCTGTGGAGCAATCAACAGCAAGAAGCTATTGATTAAAATAATTGAAGATTGTCAGGATGAGTATGAATTTAAAGAATACAAAAGAAGCATACCTCTTGAAATCCAGTATGACGCTTTTTCATATAAAAACATTCAGGATGGAGATGCACTTGTAGTATTTTCTAAAAAGAGGGTATTAGAATTAGTATACTATTATGCAAATTTAGGTATAAAAGCAAGCTTGATTTATGGAGATTTGCCTCCTGAAGTAAGAAGAAAGCAGTATGAACAATTCATAAATAAGGAAACAAAAATATTAATAACTACTGATGCTATAGGTATGGGCGTTAATCTTCCTATAAGAAGAATAGTGTTTATGGATGTTAAGAAGTTTGATGGCAGTGAAGTAAGGTATTTAAATTCACAAGAGGTAAAACAGATTGCAGGTAGAGCAGGAAGAAAGGGAATATACGAGGTTGGATATGTGGCATCCTATGGAGGTACTCAGGAGTTTATAAGTGAGATGATAAATGCAACAGATCAAATTATACAAGAGGGAGTTATAGGACCAAGTGAAGCCATATTGAGAATAAAAAGCTTACCTCTAAAAGAGAAGCTTGCACTTTGGAGTACCCGAGAAGAAAAGATGGACTTTTACAGGAAAATGGACATTGGAGAATATCTGGTAGTATTAGATAGCATAAAGGTGTATAAATTAGATGAAAAAACTCAATGGTTGTTACTAAAGATACCTTTTGACGTGTCAAGTCCTACTATGATGGATACTTTTTTAAGTCATGTAGATGAGCTTTTTATAGCTAAGAGCGATATTATCTCAAAACCTACATGTTTGGTGAAGGAACTCCATGAACTTGAGCTTTATTATCAGAAGATAAATCTATATTATTCATTTTCAAAAATATTTAATTTAGATTTTGATGAGCAGTGGGTATATGATGCACGTATAGCAGTTAGTGAAGATATCAATAAAATTTTAGTAAATATATAAGGTTACAAGCCTGAACTTAGACTTATTCTTTAATATTTCTAAGTTCTAAATTGTTTATCTATAACTAAAACATAGGGGGAAGGAAAATGTATAGTTTTAAGAATGACTACAGCGAAGGTGCTCATCCAAGGATATTGAGCGCTTTGGTAGAATCAAATTTGGAACAGACTGAAGGATATGGAGAGGATTCTTATACACTAAAAGCGGGTGAGTTGTTAAAGGAAAGAATTGGTCGCAGCGACGTTGATATCCACCTGTTCACAGGAGGTACGCAAACGAATCTTACCGCGATTTCTGCTTTTTTAAGACCACATGAAGCGGCAATTGCAGCAAACACAGGTCATATCCTGGTTCATGAGACTGGAGCTATTGAGGCCACAGGTCATAAAGTTATTTCAATAGAAGTAAAGGATGGAAAACTAGTTCCTGCACATATAAAAGCTACTCTAGAGGCACATACGGATGAACATATGGTGAAGCCAAAGCTTGTTTACATTTCCAATCCTACAGAAATAGGCTCCATATATAGTAAGAGTGAATTAGAACAGCTGAGTAGTTTCTGTAGGGAGAATAAACTATTTTTATATGTGGACGGTGCAAGATTAGGTTCAGCTCTATGTTCAGAAGAGAATGACATGGAACTTTCTGATTTAGGTAGGCTTGTGGATGCTTTCTACATAGGCGGAACTAAGAATGGTGCGTTAATGGGTGAAGCACTTGTGATTTGCAGAGATTCTCTAAAAGAGGATTTTAGATTTCATATTAAGCAAAAAGGTGCTATGTTTGCTAAAGGAAGAGTTCTTGGCATACAGTTTCTTGAACTTTTCAAAGATGACCTATACTTTGATTTGGCAAGAAATGCTAATAAAATGGCTAGTTTGTTGAAGAAGGAGATTAGTGAGGCTGGATATTCCTTCTTGACTCATTCACCTTCTAATCAGATTTTCCCTATTTTACCAAATTGGTTAATCGAAAGGCTTCAGGAAAAGTATTCCTTCTATCTTTGGGAAAAAGTAGATGAGGATAATTCCGCTATCCGTCTTGTAACCTCTTGGGCTACAAAAGAGGAGGTTGTTTCTACTTTTATTGAGGATATGAAAAAGGCTCTGAAACCTTAGGTTTCAGAGCCTTTGGGCTAGTTATTGGGTAAAGTAACATCTTCTTTTTTATGAATTGGTTTGATAAAACTTAATTTTGTTTCGGATATAATTATGGCAATAAATATAATAACACAGCCTATAACCATATTTACAGTGAAAACTTCTTTTAGAATTAGTACAGATAAAATTGCTCCAAAAACTGATTCTAAACATAAGATTATTCCTACATGATTAGGATGAGTATATTTTTGTGCTACATTTTGAACAAAAAAAGCAAACATTGTAGCAAATACTATAAGATAGAAAATAGAGAAAAAAGCACCTTTATTTATTCCAGAGAACTTAGGTTCAAAGATTAATGCGCAAACTAATGACACTAATCCAGCAAATAACATTTGAATTACAGAAAGTATTATAGGATTTACCTTTTTTGCATAATAGGACACTGATATTATGTGAGCAGCAAATAGGAAAGCACATAATAGTGTAAGCCAGTCACCTATGTTCATATTTAAAGAAAAACTATCACCGATATTTAAAAATCCTATACCTATTAGTGCTAATAATGTAGAAAATAATGAGTATAAATCCGGCCTTTTCTTGTCTACTTTCCATGCAAAAAAAGGAACTATTACTACATATACAGTAGTTAAAAAGGCTTGTTTTCCCGCATTGGTATATTGTAATCCAATAGTTTGGGCAGCGAATGCCGAAAATAAAAACATACCTACAATAGAACCGCATATAATATCCTTTTTGGTTATGTTTTTCATAGTTTTAAAGAAGATTAAGGCAAGCAGTACAGCAGCTCCTGTAAGTCTTAGAGCCATTATATAAAATGGAGTAATACTATCTAAAGCATCTTTTACTGCTACAAACCCCCCGCCCCATACTAATGCTACTATGAGCAGAGATATGTCAGCGATTAAACTTCTTCTTTTACTTAACTTCATATTTTTCCTCCTCCATCTTTCTAAAATCCATAGGTCACTTATACATTATACTATATTTAGCTAAGATTGTGAGGAGAGCATAATTAAAATGCCCAATTACCATCTCTAAATATGTTTACTATTTCACCATCCCTAGTTTCTCCTGTGATGTTTAGATTAGCAGAACCTATCATAAAATCTACGTGGGTCAAGGAGATATTTGAACCAGCTTTTTCAAGCTCTTCGCTGTTCATTTCGATGCCACCTTCAAGACATATTGGATAAGCTTCCCCTAAAGCCAAATGGCAGGATGCATTTTCGTCAAATAAAGTATTATAAAAAATAATATTTGAATTTGAAATTGGTGAATTATATGGCACTAAAGCAACTTCGCCTAGGTAGTGAGAGCCTTCATCTGTTTCTATTAACTTCTTTAAAGTTTCATAACCTTTTTCAGCTGAAAAATCTACTATTCTACCATCTTTAAAAGTGAGGGTGAAATCATCAATTAAATTTCCACTATAGTTTAGTGGTTTTGTACTTTTTATTTTACCATTTACTCCTGTTTTTAATGGTAGAGTAAATACTTCCTCAGTTGGCATATTTGCAACAAAATAAGTTTTCTTTGAATTATATTCTCCGCCACCAGCCCATAAATGTTTTTCAGGTAGTTCTATAGATAAATCTGTATCCTTCGCAATATAATGAAGCTTCTTGAACTTTTTAGCATTTAGAAAGTCGACTTTACTTTTAAGGTTATTTAAATGTTCATTCCAAGCTTCAACAGGGTTATCGCTATCAACTCTCACTATTTTAAATATATCTCCCCAAAGCTTTTCTACCGCTTCTTCCTCTGATAAATCAGGGAAAACCTTTTTTGCCCATTCAGAGGTTGGCATTGATATTACACACCATGCTACAGTACTGTTCATAATGTATTCTCTATATTTTTTCATTGCAGTGGATCTTGTCTTATTGAATTCTGATATTCTTTTAGGATCTACATCCTTTAAAAGTTCAGGATTTGAAGCGGAAATTGAAATAAAGGCTGCTCCATTTTTTGCAAGTTCTTCATATCCATCTGCTTTCCACTTTGGAAACTCTTTAAATGTATCATAGGGTGCACTCATAAATTTTATAAGGGTTAACTCTTCATCTGCCCATTCAACATGAACATCTTTAGCACCAGCAGCATAAGCTTCTTTTGCTATAAATCTTACAAACTCAGCACATTCAATAGTTGAGTTTATAACAAGAGTCTGATCTTTTTGTATATTAACTCCAACTTTAACTGCAAGTTCTGCATATTTCTTTAGAGTATTATTAAAGTTATCCATTTTTATCACTCCTCTATAATAATTTCTATGTTTTACCACTAATAGATATTATTATAATGTTTATTCATCTATTACTCAAGGGGGGACAGTAAATTACAAATGAGATAAAATAAGTTTACAAAATAAGACAGGATTTCTTTTAAGAGCTCCTGTCTTATTTTTGTGCTTCTAATCTAATATAAAAAATTAGAATGTATAATTAAACCCATCATAGGAAAATTTATTACTAGCACTAATATTAATGGTTAAAGAGGAGTGAATATTTTATGAGTAAAACTATATTAGAAAAATCAGAAGGTAGAGTAAGTTATCATGATTCTGTGGAGGAAATGCTTAAAAGAATTAGAGAAGACGGAATGTCTAATGTATTTGACAGATACGCACAACAGGAAAAAATCAGGTGTAATTTTTGCCTTCAAGGGCTAAGCTGTCAACTATGTTCAAATGGTCCCTGCAGAATAAGTGAAAAATCAGGGCAGGACAAAGGGGTCTGTGGAATAGCTGCTGATGCCATGGCAATGAGAAATTTTCTTCTCAAAAACATAATGGGAGCGGGTACATATAGTCATCATGCCTATGAGGCTTTCAGAACATTAAAAGCTACAGCTGAAGGAAAAACTCCATTTAAGATTACAGATGTAGATAAGCTTAAATGGATGTGTGAAAAGGTAGGTATAAACACAAATCAGGAAATTAATGATATGGCTGTAGAATTATCTATTCTACTTGAGGATCAGCAGAGAATCGGTGTGGAAGAAAATAATATTATGATTGAAGCCTTTGCTCCGAAAAAGAGAAAGGAACTCTGGAGGAAACTAGACATATATCCTGGAGGAACAGTGCATGAAGAACAAACTTGTGTAGCTAGTTGTCTTACAAATGTAGATGGAAGCCATGTTTCTTTAGCAATGAAATCTCTTAGGCTTGGCATAGCCACCATATATAATTCTCAGATAGGACTAGAAATGGTTCAGGATATATTATTTGGAACTCCAAAGCCACATGAAGTTAATATGGATTTAGGAATCATGGATCCAGAATATATAAATATAGTATTTAATGGGCATCAACCTTGGCCTGGAGTTGCTACCCTATTAAAAGCGAGAACACCAGAAGTTCAAGAAAGAGCAAAAGCTGCTGGAGCTAAAGGTCTTAGAATAGTAGGTTCTATAGAAACAGGTCAAGAATTATTACAGAGATTCGAAATGGATGATGTATTTGTAGGTCACATGGGAAATTGGCTTACTATAGAGCCATTGCTAGCTACTGGTACTGTAGATGTCTTTGCAATGGAGGAAAATTGCTCACCCCCAGCTATAGATATGTATGCAGAGAAATATCAAATAACCTTGGTATCTGTAAGTACTATCATTGATTTGCCAGGGATTAGTGAAAAAATCCCTTATAATCCTTCCGAAGTTGGTACTATGGCAGATAGGTTAATTGAACTTAGCATAGAAAACTTTAAAAAAAGAAAGGAAAGAAAAATTCAACCAATGGTTCCTCAGAAAACCCAAAAGGCTATAGCTGGTTTCTCAACAGAAGCTGTTTTAGGTGCTCTTGGTAATAAACTTAATCCACTAGTAGATGTAATAGCTGCTGGAAAGATTAAGGGAATTGTAGCTCTTGCAAACTGTTCTACACTAAGAAATGGTCCTCAAGATTGGGTTACAATAAATCTTACAAAAGAACTTATAAAAAAAGATATATTAGTGGTTAGTGCAGGTTGTGGTAATCATGCTCTTGAGGTTGCAGGACTATGTACATTAGAAGCAGCTAACCAGATGGCTGGTGAAGGACTAAAAGAAGTATGTAATATGTTAAAGATTCCTCCAGTACTAAGCTTTGGGACTTGTACCGATACAGGAAGAATATCTATGCTTGTTACTGCTCTTGCGGATCATTTGGACGTTGATGTATCTGAACTTCCAATAGCGGTTACAGCCCCAGAGTGGATGGAACAAAAAGCAACTATAGACGGCATTTTCGCATTAGCCTATGGAGCTTATACTCACCTATCTCCTACTCCTTTCATGACAGGAGCTCCTCAGCTAGTAGAGCTTTTAACTAAAAAAGCAGAAGATGTAACAGGTGGAAAAATTGCACTAGGCGATGACCCTGTTGAAGTAGCAAATAATATAGAGGCTCATATAATGAAAAAAAGAAAAGGTTTAGGATTAAGTTAGTATTAAAAAAAGCTTATAAAATATTTCTTTCACCTCAAAAATGCTTGAGATGGATTATAAAAACTTATATGTAGCTTTAATTGAAAATATGAATTAAGGAGGGGTGAACTTGGATGCTGTAGATCTAATGAAAGAAGAACATGAGAATATAAAAAGAGGCCTTCAGGTTATTAGAAAGATGTGTATATCAGTATTAGAAAGTGGAGAAGTGTGCTATGAAGATTTTGAAAATATAATTGAATTTATAAGAAACTATGCTGACAAACACCATCATAATAAAGAAGAATCTATCCTTTTTAAGAAAATGGAAGAACAAATAGGACAAATGGTGAAGGCACCTCTTTCAGGTATGTTTATAGAACATGACTTAGGTAGGCTTTTTATTAGTAATCTAGAATCATCTTTAAAGAGAGTTAAAGATGGAGATAAGGACTCAAGAATAGATGTTATAGCCAATGCTATAGGTTATGCAGACCTACTTAGTAGACATATTGATAAAGAAGATAAAGTTATTTATGCTTTTGCAAGGAGATCCTTAAGTGTAGATGCACTAGAAGACGTAAATAATGAATGTAGGTTAGTAGAGAAATCTGCTGAAGAAAAAAACATACAGAATACTTATATCAAAATTCTGAAGAAATTAGAAGCTAAGTGGAATGAATGAAGTGGAAACTTAAATCAGATTGGATTTCATCTACGGCATGGAGCTTTGCCCATTAAATGTAATTTAGGCATTTAACCCCCACCTGATTCTTAGTTGAATAAATCTAGGGACATAGCTACTCGCAACGTACACTTTGAAGAAGGGGTAAAGATTAAATAATTATTTCTCCTTTACTCCCTAATTTCAATATGTTCTTTAAGCTTCTGTGACAATTCTATAGTACTAATATCCAAACCATCCATAATAGTTCCAATTTGTATTAATGTTAGAGTTTTCTCATCAGAATTACTCAAGTCATAAGTCCACCTCAATCTAATAACGCTTTAATTCAATTATACTAAAATAGCATATTAAATGTAGACAACCATTGAAAAAAGTATTAGGGGTTACGCATAAATATTTAATTAAATATACAGATATCTTATGATAATTATGATAATATAATATAATATATATTACTGTAATATACAGGTATAGATTGTAGGACTTATAAACTTTTGAGGAGGTATTATATTGAAAATTTCCACTAAATTAAAATTCATACTACTTTCTTTGTCCATGCTTATAGTTTTCATTGTGGTCACTAATTTCATTACATTTAATAGGTTAAAAGGAGATGCCCCTGCAATAAATCTTTCTGGCAGTGAACGAATGAGAAGCTATAAGTTGTCTCACTTAGCAAATCTTTATTTTAATGAAAATGATTCATCTAAAAAAGAAAGTTTTAAACTACAAATTGAAAAGGACCGTCTAGACTTTGAAAAAATATTAGTTGCTCTTATAAATGGTGATAAAACCTTTAATTTAGCTTCCATCTCTGATAAAGAGGTTTTACAAAAGCTTGAAGATGTAAATAAATCCTGGCAAAGTTTTAATAAAGAATATACTAATATGATAAATTCTAAAGATTTATCATCTCAAAAACAATCCTTAGATTATATTAATAAAAATATAGATGTAATGGTAAGTCAAATTAATGAAATAGTATCTATTTTGGATACAAACTCCAATAAAAAAGTTTTATTAGCAAAACAAATAAGTTCCTTCTTTCTTATAATTGCTTTATTTATTATTATACTTTCCTTAGTAGCTGTAAGAAAAACTATTTTAAATCCTCTACATAATTTTACTGATAGAATGAAGGATATATCAAGTGGAAATGGTGATTTAACTGAGAGGATAAACATAAATTCTAAGGATGAAATAGGAAACTTAGCAGATTCTTTCAACAGTTTTATAGAGAGTATCCAAAAAATAATTATCTCAGTTAATAATACATCTAAAAGTGTTAAAGATACTTCTATGCAAATATCAGAAATTAGTTATCAAAATAGTATAGCAACAGAATCTATAGCAATTTCCGCACAAGAGGTTTCAGAAGGAAGTATGGATCAAAACAATCAGGTTAAAAGCCTGTTTGATAAGGTAGCAGTGCTATCTATGAAAATAAATAACATTGGTAATATAATAAATAAAGTACTTACGCATTCTTTAGAAACAGAAACTAAAGCTTTATCTGGAAACAAAGCTTTGGATATCTCTGTGCAACAACTTAATGTAATATCTAATACATCAGATAAAGTTTCTTTAAGAATAAATAATCTTCAAGAAAGTTCTAATGAAATAGGTCGAATCATTGAATTAATAACCGAAATATCAAGTCAAACTAATCTTTTAGCTCTTAATGCCTCCATTGAAGCTGCAAGAGCTGGAGAATCGGGGAAAGGCTTTGCTGTAGTTGCTGAAGAAGTTAGAAAACTAGCTGATGAAACTGCTAGTGCTACAAATCAAATAATACCCATTATACAAAACATACAAAATGAAGCTATGTCCACTAAAGAAAACATGAAAGATAGCTTAATAGAAATTGAAAAAGAGATAAATCTTATGAATGAATGTAGCGAATTTTTGAACTCTATTGTAGAAAAAGCTAAAGAAACTTACACTGGTGTTCAAAACATAACAGACATAAATAAAGAAATATCCATAGAATTTGAAAACATACAAAATACGGCATCAAATATCTCTAATATAGCTATTAGAAATTCTGACGATACACAAAGTGTAGCTGCTGCTGTGGAACAGCAAACTGCTTCTGTAGAAGAAGTTTCTGCAAGCGTATCTAATCTTTCTGAGCTTTCAACAGAGCTTTATAATAAAGTTTCTGGTTTTAAAGTTTAAGAACAGAAATGTCAGAGGATAAATTAAAGGTTAGTGTAAATACCTCCTTCTATTTGTATAATAGGGGAGGTTGTTTTTTTAGTATACTCATCGCTGAAGATTTTCTGGGAGCTGTCTTAGAATGATTAAAAAGTCATTAGAAAATATGGTCCCTTTTCTAAAAGAAAAACTACTAAAAATCAAAAACTATTATTGGTATTGAAGTAAAATATCTTAGTGGCATTTCATCTATAACAGCAATATATATCAAAAAGTCTATTAATGATTTAATAAAAAGATAGATGTAGAAATATACAAGAAAAAATTAAAAAAAAGAGGGTTTTATCGATACTCCTAGAGGGCATGGTTTTGGAGCAGAAAAAGCTAATCATCTTCAGAAGAAGATGTAGGACAAGCAGATATAAAAAAATATATAAAATTAGCAGTTTCTACTTATAATATATATGTAATTATTGATAAAGATGTTCTTGAAGAATCAGAAGCAGTAACAAATTGTTTTATATCCTTTAAATTATATAATTCTAATTAGTAGAACTATTGAAATTTGCGCACTATTGCAATTTTCTCTATAAATCGACTTTTTTATTTGTAAAATTCAAAAAATCTTTTTTAAACAATAATTATGTTATAATTATACTTGTAAAATATAAAAGGAGGTACGTCTTATGGATAATAAATTGTCTAAAGATGCATATGGTGGCGTAGCTGGTAAAGACTATGTTCCTTACATTTCCAGTGGTTCTAAATCTGGTGGAAACGTTGCCGTATTAATAATCGGTATTATTTTGTCTGTTTTATTCGCAGCATCAACTGCATATTCAGGTATGAAATCAGGTCTTACAGTTGCGGCTGGTATACCTGGATCTATAATAGGTTCTGCATTTATAGCTGCATTTGCTAAACAAAAAGGTATCCTTGGCAAAAACTTAGTTCAAGGTATGGCAAGTGGTGGAGAATCTGTTGCTAGTGGTATAATATTCGTTTTACCAGCAGTTCTTTTAATAGGTTCTAAAGTCACTTTCTTAGAAGGTTTTGTTGTTGGTGTAGGTGGAGTTTTATTCGGTGTAGGAATAGCTTCTCTTGTTTACAATTACTTAATCGTTGAAGAACACGGTAAATTAATGTACCCTGAGTCAATGGCTATATCTGAAACACTTGTTGCTTCAGAAGGTGCTGGAGAATCAATGAAGTACATGGGAATCGGGTTCGGAATAGGCGGTATTATAACTGTTATAACTAGTTCATTTTTGAATGTAGCTAACAACGTTATAAGCTATGTAAACGAAACTTTCTACAAGTGGAAATTTGAAGTTGAAGTTAACCCTCTATTATTAGGTATAGGATTCATAGTTGGTTTAGATGTTTCTTTAACTATGTTTGCTGGTTCTATATTATCTAACTTTGGTATTATGCCTTTAATAGGTTACTTCGCTACTCTTGGCCAAGATGGTGCAACTGTATGGAATAATCCTAGTGTATCTATAAACGCTATGCAAGTTAAACATATAGCTGGTAGTTATGTAAAATATATCGGCGCTGGTATGATGCTTTCTGGTGGTTTAATAGGTGCTATAAAGCTTATACCTACTATAATATCTTCGATAAAAGAAACTCTTAATGCTAAGTCTTCAAATGGTGAGGGTAGTTCATCTGCTGGAAACTCAATATTACTTGGTGGTATAGTGATAGGTTTTATAGGAGGTTTCTTGATATCTGGTGGTAATATATTAATGGCAATAACTGCTTCTATTTTGTCATTATTCTTATCATTACTATTTGTTATAGTTTCTGGTCGTTTAACTGGTACTATAGGAACTTCAAACCTTCCTGTATCTGGTATGACTATAGCTTCTATAGTTCTTGTAACATTGTTATTCGTTGTAATGGGATGGGCAAATCCTGGAAGCAACAAATCATTACTTCTATTTGGTACATTTATAGTTACTGCTATAGCTATGGCTGGTGGTTACTCTCAATCACAAAAAGTTACTTTCATAGTAGGTGGTAACAAAAATGAAATGCAAAAATACTTCACTATAGCTGGTGTGTTTGGTGTTGCAGTAGTTGTTGGTACTATATTATTACTTTCTAGCCAACTTGCAATGACTGGTGATAATGTTCCATTTGCACTACCGCAAGCTAATTTAATGTCAACATTAACTGCTGGTATAATGTCAGGTAAATTACCTTGGGTTATGATTATTGTTGGTGCTGTTATGGGAGTTGTTTTATTCCTATTAAACCTTCCTGTAATGACAGTTGCTATAGGATTCTACTTACCAATATCTACAACTTCTATAATATTAATAGGTGCATTAGTTCGTTTATTTATAGAAAGAAATTCTAAATCTGAAACAGAAAAAGAAGCTAAAGTTTCTAATGGTATAAGTTTATCATCTGGACTTGTTGCCGGTGGTTCTATAATAGGACTTGTAGGCATAATACTTCAAGTATCAGGTGTTATAAAAGGAATCGAGCCAAGTGGATTCTCTGCTTCTAATGGAATGGCAGTTGTAATATTAGTAGTTCTAATAATAGCTACTATAATACCTATACTAAACAGTAAGGTTAAAAATGCTAAATAACAACGAAGACATTTTAAATATAATATTTAAAATCTCTGATAATTTAGAATATGAAGTAGATAAAGACCATATTGTGACTATACTTGAAAAACAAGATCATAAGGTCCAAAGGTTCTTTAGAAAACTTAAATTCAGAATTCCAGAATATAAAAAAATATCTTTGGATGAATATGGAAGTTGTGTGTTTTTACAAATAGATGGCAAGAAAACTGTAAAAGATATTGGAGAAAATCTAGAAGCAAAGTATGGTGATAAAGCTCACCCGCTTTATGAAAGATTATTGTTATTCTTAAACCATATCAACGTTAATTGTCACTATGTAGAAAAAACAAATTTCTAATACAAAAGAAGGCACTATCATTATAGTTTATGTAATGATAGTGCTCTATTTTTTTGATAAAAAGTAGGAATAAGTTATAATATGCATATATAACCCTAAATTCGGTAGCTTTATTTATATAATTAAGTTGTGCCGTTTTCTAAATTTCCCCATAGTATATAGTATAAAACAAAATAAGCAAAATGACTGCAAAGCAACAATTTATATATAGCAGTATTTTTTTCTACATAAGCATATCAACTAATCTATATCTAGAAATACTTCCAGGTCTTTTTATAAAAATTAAAATCTATGATTTCTATATCTTCATTGCTTTTATAAGTATAACTAAATCACGTATCTTAGATACACTATCACTGATAAATTTTTACTTTCTTTACCTACTTGTAAAACTTTTATTGGAATGATCTTCTTTAATGTTGGTAAAATTTTTTAATCTCTTTGAGAATGACAATGATAAAATCTAATAATTTATACTTGCTGAAATGTATTAAGTATAAACTGAAAAAGTCAACGAAAGGAGGTTTAACAATGTTTCAAGATGTATTAATTCTATCAGTGTTATTAGCTTTAATGATATTTCAAATAGCTTCAGTAGTATTATTGTATTCTTTTTGGAAAAAATATAATAGCTTATCAGAGAAAAAAGATGAGAAATTTAAATTGTTTTGTGAAATTTTAGAATGTGAGAGGGAATCCTCGCTATTTGGTAAAAAAAGTAATGAGTCAAATATAATGAAGCATAAATATAAATAAATTTGAGTATTTTTATTTGAAAAGTGCCGTAGATAATTACGACACTTTTGCTAAATTACTTCCTTTTCTCATAAACCAAGACCAAGTTAAACCTTGATTAATGAATTATGAAAGGAGTGGTGAGTATTTTAATTCAATCCTACATCACTTGAGAATATTAAGCGAGTATTAATAGCTGAAGGGTTGGCTTCATTTATCTCGAAAACACGGGCACCCCTTTGCAGTTTAGGATTACCATAGGTTGCATAGCCTACACTTCCGGCATAACCAAGCCGTATGTCATCAAGGACAGCTGTGTAGGTGTTAGTATGATCATGACCAACAAAAACGCCCTTAACATCACCAGTGCTCACAATAGTATCAAACAATCCAGTATTGATTAAAGAGGCACTTTCAGACTCAAGTCGTAGGCCATCGATATAGCCGGTTTGATATGCAGTGTAGAATTCCTGCAGCGGGATATGAAAAAACATCATAGCAGGTATTGCTTTTTTATATTGCTTTTTTAGTTTCTTTGCTATAGTTTTATACCAGCAGATTTGCGGGCAGGTTATATAGTCATAGATGCCTAAAATAGAATATTTTCCTGAGTCTAGCAAATAAATGTTAAATTCTGGAGATTGCGACGAGGTCCCTTGTATCAGTAAATTATAGTTTCCTATTCTGTTTTCAGTCTTAAAGCCAATTTGGCTCACGTTATAATTGAAGGTCATGTAAAAATTCATCATCTGTTCTTTGCTCATCATAAAATGCTCATCATCGTGATTCCCAAACACCACAGCCCAAGGAATATTTCTTGCTTCCATAGGCCCTGCAATGTTAGTTATTGTCTTTTTAACATCTTCTGTTGTTTTGCACTTTCCATCGATGTTATCTCCTGTTAAAACCACAAGATTGGGTTTTTCTTTGTCCAAAATTCTGTTCATAAGCTCAAGAGTTCGTGGATCTGTATCAGGGCCATCCTGAATATCAGCAAACTGAACAATTTTAAAGTTTCCTAATCTGTTAAACTTTAAAGGATGCTTGGGTAGCGGTGAATTATTTCTATAGATTATTTTAAAGATAATGTTGCAGTAGACAAATGATAGTAGGTCTGTTAATGGTTTGCAAGGCTTAAGTTTCATGTAGTAGCACCTTCTATTAGCTTTGAAGCTATTTATTTCTTAATTCAATATATGCTGTTTGATTTGAAATGGTATCTATATGATTAGGCTTTACAGGTTGCTCTTCCATGAAATCTGTAGACAAATATTTTTTGTTGTCGTCAGCGAACACCGTAACAACAACCGCATCCTTGTTTTTGACAATATCCTGCGCTTTTATTGTACAAATTTTATTATCTAAGTTCTGTGAGATGAGTCCAATATCTCTTAGGCATAGAACGGTTACGCAACCTATGGTTCTCACGTTCTTTTATATTAACAGAGTTATAAAAAGTTTTCCAAAGAGTTTCGAATTCACCATCTGATGAGGATGAGGTAAAAACTTTAGAATCTTCTTTTTTAAAGTCAGTTATAATAGCTGATTCTTTGTTATAGATAATTGCAAGCTCCCTTTTTAAATCATGAATTATAAAGTTTTGGTCAGAAAATCTTCTTGTAAAATGATTAAGTATTAAAGGTAAAATATTATGATCAGGTTCTATAGCAGCATAAAAACTTAATGGTGCCACTTCTTTAAATCTTACAAATCCAGTGAATCTATGAGCTTCTCCAGCAACTCTTCTAGTATATTTATCAACTAAAATTATTATATCATTATTCTTAGCTAAATTAATATTTGCACCATATCTATAGCAGAGTTTAAGATATTTGAAAGCAAGAGAATCAGAATCAGTCATATCACTAAGATATAAGTAATAAACATTTCTTAAAATTTCATTATTAAGTTTTTCTACAATGCTTTTATAAACTCTATCAAATTTATCATATTCAGTTGAAATATCTGAAACCTCATTAAGAAATGAGGTAACATAATGTCTAGATTTTGTTATGATACAAGCGTCCTTACAGCTATAAGCATAAAAAATAGCAGTAAGTAAGCCTTCAAAGGTATTATCATATATATATTCTTTCAAAATAAAAAACCTCCTATAGTTCACCTGTAATTGAGGTGGATTTATCATTTAATAAAAGCAATTTATTATTTGAAGAATCTTTAGGAATAATTAAATTACCTATATTATTATCAAAAAAGCTTAATTGCTCTGCAGTTTCATCTATTGAATTTAAGTCAAATTTAGGAGTAAGAGCTTTTCTAATACGCATATCATCAAAAGCTACTGTTCCATAATATTTACCTTTACAAGTAATGAAATATTGAGCTCTTTTTATAACTATGCCAAGTTTTTTTAGATCAAAGAAGTCTAATGAATTAATTCTGCGAGCGCTTACTATTTTTTGTGCACCACGTATCCCAATTCCAGGGATTCTTATAAGAGTGTTATAAGAAGCTTTATTTATTTCAACAGGAAATAGATGAATATTATTTAAAGCATAGGTTGTTTTAGGATCAAAGTTAATATCAAAATTAGGATTCTTTTCATTTAGCAATTCATCTGCTTTAAATCCATAAACTCTTAACAGCCAATCACCTTGATATAATCTATGTTCCCTGAGGGTAGGGGGATTTTTAAGGTCAGGAAGATTCGTACCACTATTAACAGGAATATATGCTGAATAATAAACTCTTCTTAAATCAAATTTGTTATATAAGTTTTCTGTTAGGTTTAGGATATTTAAATCACTTTCTTTTGTAGCTCCAACAATGAGCTGAGTACTTTGACCACCAGGTACAAATATAGGTGAATTTTTGTATTTCCTACGTTCATATTTATTTGTAATAATATTATTTTTAATATTCAACATAGGTTTTAAAATATCATCCTTATTCTTTTCAGGTGCTAATAATTTAAGGGATTTTGATGAAGGTAGTTCTATATTTACACTCATTCTGTCTACAAGGGAACCAGCCTTTTTTATAAGGTCTTCATCAGCTCCAGGAATTGCTTTTAGGTGAATATAACCTCTGAAGTTATGTTCATTTCTTAATTTGTGAGCAACTGTTGTAAGGAGTTCCATGGTAAAATTAGCGCTCTTAATAATTGAAGAACTTAAGAATAAGCCTTCTATGTAATTACGTCGATAAAAATTCATAGTTATATTCACAACTTCATCAGCAGTAAAAGAAGCCCTCTCAATATCATTAGATCTTCTATTAATACAGTATGAACAATCATATATGCAATAATTTGTTAAAAGTATTTTAAGTAGGGAGATACATCTTCCATCTGGAGTAAAGCTATGACATATACCACTTGGAGCAACTGAGCCAATATTTCCTTTCTTTGAACTCCTATTTGAACTAGAAGATGAGCAAGATACATCATATTTAGCTGCACCAGTTAAAATTCTTAGCTTTTCATCTATTTCCATTTCCATCACCAATCTTTGTATTTTTATGAATTAATTATAACTTATTATTTACCAAAGAACAAGTGTTCTGTAATTTATTTTGTAGTCCAATAATCATTGTCGTGATTTGGGGGTAATGGTATAATTAGGTTAAAATTGAATTTTGTATTACAATATTGATATTGTAAAATCCAAAGAAAAGGATGTGTAAATATGCTTAATGGTAAAAAAATAGTAGTCGCTATTACTGGGTGCAGCCCAGCTTCACATGCTTTAGGTATCATTGCTGAATTGAAGAAGCTGCATGCAGATGTATACGTCGTTATGACTGAAAATTCCACAAACTTTGTAACACCGCTCATGGTACAGCGCAGTGTTGATCACCCTATTCAGATTGAAGCATTTGAACTGCCTAAAACATGGGATAAGAGTCACCAGTCCCTTTCTCAAAAGACAGATCTACTTTTGGTTGCTCCTGCTTCTGCCAATATTTTAGGAAAAGCGGCCAATGGAATTGCGGACAATTTGTTGTCAACAACTATTATGTCAATCCGTGGTCCAAAAGTAATGGCCACACATATTAATGATATGATGTATAATAGTTCGAGCGTGCAGCGCAACATAAAAACTTTAATAGGTGATGGTTTTATCTTTGTGGATAACGGGAATAAGGAACACCCCTCACACTTTCCATCCACCGATCAGATAGTAAATACGGTTTTGCAAGTTTTGAAAGTTAAAGATGAATAAGCATGGATAACAGCGGACTTGAGAGAAAATCAATGATTCATAGGGAGATTTATCTTAGTGTAGCAAATGAAATTTGTAAAAATGTAAAATAACGGCATAATAAAAAATAGAAAGAAGATGTAAAAGTATGTTAAATATTTCAAGCAGGAGCAACAGCATTCCTCAATCACTAATAAGAAAAATGGCAAATATGGCGGCCGGATTAGAAGATGTTATTACCTTTGCTATAGGTGAACCTGATTTTAAAACTCCTGATAACATTATTGAAGCAGCTGTTACTGCTTTGAGAGGTGGTGAAACTCACTATACTCCAAATGCCGGATATACACCACTTCGTGAAGCAATAAGAGAAGATTATAAAAAAAGAGATTTAAATTATGGTTTAGAAAATATTATGGTAACTGCCGGTGCTATGGAAGCTTTATACTTATCAATGCTTGCAATTTTAGATTTAGGTGATGAAATAATAATAAGTGATCCACATTTTACAAATTATTATGGTATGACTGTACAAAGCGGTGCGGTTCCTGTACTTGTAAGAGTAAGGGAAGAAAACAGTTTTATGTATGATGTGAATGAATTAAGAAAGTCTATTACTGATAAGACAAAGGTAATTATAGTTAATTCTCCTTCAAATCCAACAGGTGGGGTTGCAAGTGTTGAAAATCTAAAGTCTATAGCAGAGCTTGCTATAGAAAAGGATTTATATGTGATTTCTGATGAAATGTACAAGCACTTGATTTATTCAGATGAAGAATATGTAAGTATAGCATCATTTCCTGGTATGATAGAAAGGACTATAGTTATAGATGGACTATCAAAGTCACATGCTATGACAGGTTGGAGAGTTGGATATACTGCAGGCCCAGAACCAGTTGTTGCAGCTATGACGAAGATGCAGGAAAATATAATATCATGCGTAACTACAGTTTCACAGTTTGCAGCTTTAGAAGCTATAACAGGAAGTCAAGAAGACAGACACAGCATGATAAGGGAGTATAAGGAAAGAAGAGATCTTGTAGTTAAGCTTATAAATGATATAGACAAGGTTTCTTGTATAGAGCCAAAGGGAGCTTTTTATGCATTTATAAACATTAAAAATACGGGACTTTCTTCAGAAGAATTTGCGATTAGACTACTAAAAGAGCAACATGTTATAGTTGTTCCTGGAAATGGTTTTGGCCCTGGTGGTGAAGGTTTTGTAAGATTATCTTATGCAACTTCAAAGGAAAACATTATTGAAGGGCTTACAAGAATGAGTAAGTTTGTAGAAGGTCTTGCTTAAAAAAGAAAAGTCAACAGATTTACTAATTAATAGAGAACATTTGAAAATATATTAGGGAACATGACATACGGTTGTCATGTTTCTTTTGCTATACTATAGAAAAAGAAAAGTAGGAAGGTGTTAAAATGTTAGAAAAAGCCATACTTATAGCTACCAATGCACATCAAGGTCAAGTTGACAAGGCAGGAAAACCATATATACTACATCCACTTAGATTAATGTTTTCAAGGCAAAATGAAACAGAGAGAATATGTGCAGTGCTCCATGATGTAATAGAGGATACAGATATTACATTAGACTACTTAAGAAATCAGGGTTTTTCTGAAGAAGTATTAGCTGCTTTAGAGGCCCTAACAAGGCGAAGTGATGAAACTTATGATGAATTCATAAGTAGGATTATTAATAATAGGATAGCTTGTTATGTAAAATTAGCTGACTTATGCGATAATATGGATTTATCAAGGATTGAAAATCCATCAGAGAAGGATTATATAAGGATACAAAAGTATCGTAAGGCAGCAGATAGAATACTTGGGGCTCTTGATGAAATAGGGGATAGGGAGTTTGCTAAGACTAAAAAGATTGAAGTGAATGGATGTGTATCAGTTCCTGAAGGTTGTTCGGAGGGGGAATTTTCGGGTAAGTTTATTGAGTTTGTTGAGAGAAATAATTGGGCGTTTGTAGGTGGGATTAATGGGTTTACAAACAATGATAGTAAATAAGCTTAAAGGCAAATGTAAAGATTATTCAAAGTAAGCTTATGGAAAGTAAATAATATACAATCATGAATATATATGCGTAAAAACTGATGTCATTGAAAGTAATGATATCAGTTTTTTATGCATATATTTATGATTTGCAAAAGGTCATCGATTAATTCCAATGTTAAAAAGTGAAATAATATGGTTCATTATGGAATTTGGTAGTATAATTTACAGTAAAGTGTCTATGTGGAGTGATATATTAAGGTGCATTTAATGTCTATAATGTGAAGTTAAGTAACTTATATCAATTAAAATTATGATATCAATATTTTGTGTTTTTTAGAAATGGTGATGATAATGCCAATTATGTATTTAAAACAAAGAAGAGAGTGAGGAATTATTATGAATACCTTGGAAGCGGCAAGCGCTTTAGATAGAATATTTAGCAGTTCGAGCATATGCTCTAGTGACAAATCATGTATACTTATTGATGGAGCGTGGGGAATTGGGAAAACCCATTTTATTCAAAATTATTTTTCCGAAAATGAATTTATTTATACATCAGTATTTGGTAAAAATTCTGTTAGAGATATAGAAAAGTCTATTTTAATTCATTCATTACCAGGATTAAAAAAGTTAAATGAAGATAATGGATTTGTTAAGGCTACACAGAAAATTATTAATGATATAAGTGATAAGTTTCTAGGCGTGAGCATTGATAGCTATCTTAATTCATTTTCAATAGATGATGTTAAGTTAGATATAATTAACAATAAACGTAAAATTATTTGCTTTGATGATATTGAGAGAAAGTCAGACTCAATAGAAATGAAAAGCTTATTAGGCTTGATTGAGCGAGCATCAAAAAACTTTAATGTTCTCATAATTGGTAATATCGATGAGCTAGATGAAACGAATATAAAAACCTTTGATATATATAAAGAGAAAGTTATAGATTACGTAATTAGAATCGATACTATTGATAAGAATATATTAATTTGCATTTTAAATAGTATGAATATAGAAAATAGAAACGAAATAATTGATGTATATCTGAGTGATAATATAGCATTTGGAAAGGCCCCTTCTGGGGAGAAATCTTTTCTAAAAAATAAAATTCATAATTTAAGGGTTTTTACAAAATATGTACAATTGGTAATGAGATTAGAAAAATATCTAGAACCTTATAAAGCGGATAAGGATGTTTTAAAAATCTGTAAAGCTGTTATTTATAATCATTATTTTCCCAACAAAGATGAAAAGAAAAATTCTATGAATTTTGACAAATATAATATATATAAAGCTATAAATAAAATTTTATTAAATGAAGATATTAAGAAAGATGAATTTCAGGAATACTTTGTATCTAATTCTGAAGTGAGAGAGGATATTAGGAGTATATATCGTGCATATAGATTTAGTGAAGGTGAATTTGAGAAGCTAACGAACAAAATAAAGATTAAGATACAAAATAAAGATTTGGAATATTTTATAAAACAGGAAAATGTTATTTCCTTAGTGAGTGCACTAGATGAAATCAAAAGGATTGACAAGGATATAATAAAAAAGTTATTTGAAATCGCTTTAGACTTATATTCTCCAGAAAAATATATATTACATACAGAAATTGATTATTCACAATGGAATTATATTGATTATTCCGGAAACGAAATAGAATGTGATAAAAATATAAAACTTTTTATTGAAAAAATAAATGAAAAATATTCAGAAAAATTTCAGAAATTTATTAGTGATAAGCTGGAAGAAGCAAAGAATAGTAAAAATTATGAAGAACTTTTGAAACTTCATAGTTTTAATGAAATCAATATATTTGAAGAATTTGAAGATATCTTCGATTATTATTTTAATCAGTTAGTAGAAAGTTACTCTGATGAAATATCACAGAAAATAAATACTTTAATTAGTAAAACAAATAGTGAGCTTATGAGAAATTTCTTTACTAATCGAATAAATAATGAAACTGAAGTTACAAAAATTAAAAAATATGAACAGTTTGATTTTGAATTGGAAAGAAAAATGCAATTTGAAGCTGAGGAAGAATACTACATAAATAATCCTCTTGAAGAAATTGAAGAATGTTAGTATCATTTTTTGAAGAATACCTCATGGTAATAAAAATATCTATTGTATTAGAATTTTTAGAATTACCTGGAAGGTGTAAATAGAGGTTATATACTATATTTCTAATTTATGTTTATTGTTAATGGCAAGTTTTATTTAGAGTGGTACTTGATACTTTCTGAAAAATAATGCCTTTATTATGTTGGTTCAGATTAAAATTGAATAATATAGACTTCTATATAGATTATAGTTTCATGTTATCTATAAAATTGGACATGTTATATTTATACCAATTAGGCTAATAATGTGCATTTGAACTGTTGATATGATATATTTGGTACAAGTCCTAATGTCTATAGCTATAAGTTTGAATTGTTAATAAAAGTAGTTATAGTAAATTAAACTCACTAAATTTTTTTGATAAGAAGGTGATTTTGTGAAGAAAGGATTGTTATTGGGAGCAGGTTTCTCATTTGATTTAGGTATGCCATTAGTAACTGGTTTAACTAAGGATTTTTTTCGTTTTTTAAATGAAGAGCGATTAGCTAGATTTATGGAATCATGGAAAATGGCAGAGCCTTATGGAGAAGATCATCCAATTGATAAATTAGCTTTAGAAGATGTATATGATTTAGTCCAAAAGTATAGGAAGAACACGAACTCAAACTATGAAGAATTTCTAAAAGAGCTTCAAGATATGGTTCATTCAAGCGTAAGTCAATGTTGTAGAAGGTCATATCAATTTGTTTACGGGATATTTCGAGATATGTTATGTCAATTATTCTATATGTATCATGTGTACAATTATCCAATATATGAGATCAACAAGCAATTTTATAAGGATTTCAATAGCATAGTTGGAAACAATCCGTTATGGGTTATGACATTGAACCACGATTTGCTGATTGAGTTTTTGTGTATGGACAACAATATTCCTGTAAGTTTTGGTTCTACTGGAAAAGTACAATTTCCGATTAGCAATATAGATTTTTCTAATTATGTAGAGTTTGATACTATTAGAAGAGATAATTTAAATATTTCTGAGATGAATTTTATCTTAGACGGTAGAGGGGTAAATATTGTTAAGTTGCATGGTGCACTTAATGAATATTCTTATAACAATGATAAAGAAGTTATTCACATTAATGTCACTAAAAAAGAAAAACCAATTGACTACTTAAATAAAGTATCTAAAGTAATGCATGAGATGAAGTATTTTGTGAATGGGAGAAGTATGAGAGTTGGAGGTGAAATTGCTGTAAGTGATATGGATGGAGAAGTACAGTTTTTAAGGACTTCAATTAAAACTGGTGGTTACAAATATAGCAAAACATTAAATCCTAAACCTGGTGAAGAAAAACTCGTACTTTTGGATCAGATTTTAAGTTCATTAGATGAGGTAACCATTGTTGGATATAGTTTTTGTGATAAACATATCAATACAAGACTTTATAATGCCATGTTAAAAAATGAGAGTTTAAAGGTGTGGGTTATCAATCCTTCAAGTGGAAAAAATGAGTTATTTGAGCCATTTGACTATAATTTAAGAGTACGTGGTATTAAATGTTGTACACCAGAGTGGTTAAACTATACGGCTAATGAGAATTGGTCAATTGAGAATGATGAAATTTTGAAGTTGATGCGAGAGAAGAGGGGCGATATTGAAATAAAGTTCAGAAATGATAAACTTTGAGTAAGAAAATATGAGTTGAACTTGCTTTAACCCAGTAATTTCCAATATGCCTGTGGATAATCGGACTTTTGAGTGTTGCATAGGATTGTTTTTTTAACATTTGATATGATTGTGAAAAAGGCATATGGGTAATAACAAGAAGTTAAAGTATATAAATATTTTATTTAAGAAGTGTAGTCAACATAAATAACTGCGAAGTAAAGACTATTCATATAATCTGTAGACAAATAGTAATTTATTAGGAGGAAATGAGGATATATGGCAAATTTAAAATATACAACAATACAATCATTAGAAGAATTACTTGATATGGAAAGTGGATATGTATTAGATTTTTCCAATAATTCATTCCAAAGATTTATAAAAGGAATTATTGATATTGATATTTATCAAGATAAAGGATATGAAAATTATTGTTCAAAAGCTAATAAATTACGGCAAATCTTTGAAACGGAATCTAATTTAAAAGTTGCCAAATTAATAAGTGCATTGCTAAATTATTATGAGGATTACAAATTAAAAAATAATAAATTAACAGATTACGATAAAAAGAAAATTGATGAAATAAAAAAAGCTATTGAAGATTTAGAAAAAGAAGATAATGAAAAGGTTGTTGTAATTGAAGAATTGGATGAAGTAATTCAGAAAATATCAACGAGAAATGCAAAATTTAGCTGAATGGCTCTTGATGAAAAATTAAAAGAAATAGGGAATTTAATTGAATATTTATTAAAAAGAGATGGAAAATTCATTACATTGAATTACGATTACATTTTTTTAGGATTTATTAAAGAGAATGATATAAAAGAATTAAGAAAGAAAATTCATTGTTTTAGGCATTCGTCACAAGAAAGTCTTAAAGAAAGAAAAGAATATACAGAAAATCAAAAACAATTTATGGTAGAATTAGGAATTGTTATGTGTAATTTAATTTATAATGAATTAAAAATAATTAAATTAGTCTAACAAATTCCAACTTAAGGTTGAGTAATATAAATAGTAATTTATAGATGGAGAAAACAAATATGAGTGAAACTAAAAATAAGGAAGTGGAATATTTAAAAAAGAAAATTTCAGAAGTATCATATAATCCAGAACGCTTTAAGTTATATTTGGGAGGAGATAAATTTCTATTCGGGGTAGTTTCTCCCAAAAATGATGAAGCACCATTTAGTAAATTAATGCAGTATAAGACAATATATGATACATTGAGAGATTTGGATTCGAAAATAAAAATTTCATTTGAAAAAGGTATTGAATATGCATATTCCAAACCAGTGCAAGAGAATTTTAGTATAGTTCATATTAATTCAGAAGAAGAAAATTTAGCATATTATTATATAGAAAATGCTTTATTTAGAACTTCAAGTTTATGGGATATGCTAGCCCAGTTATACTGTTTGTTTTATGAGATTAAAATACCAAAGGATAGAATTTACTATAATAAGATTTTTAATCCCAATTCACCAAATAGCAATAAATTTAAGTGTAAGGCAACAAATATTAACAATTATCTAAAACAAGAAGATGATACAAGTATAGATGGGGAATGGAAAGGAAATCACCAATATACTAATGACTGTAGAAATAAAATGGTACATAGAAATTCACCTAATGTTACAGTTATGAGTGATTATGATTTCAATTTTAAGAGCCATCCATCATTTTTATTAAAAAGGGTTATTGAGGATTATGTTGTTGTTTCTAAATATGTTATAGAAATCTTAGATGAAATAGAAAAAACTATAGAAAAGTAAATCATTTGTAATATTAAATAAAAAATTTAATGGATAGAAGTAATTTTAAGTATAAAAATTAGTGAAATTTGAATAACAAAATTCCAATTTAAGGCTGAATATTATAAATTGTAAATTGTAATTTGATATTTGAATTAAATGTAATTTTGAAAACGAAATAGGATATATTGGTATAATTATGTAAGTTTTTAGAATGATAACCGGAGAGGTATCAAGTGCAGAGGTGAAGTATGATTAATTTTAAAGAAATGCAAGATGAAATATTAAATAAGAAGTTAGAAGAAATTTTTAATAAATATCTTAATTTATTTAGAACTGAAATAAAATTACCTAAAGTTGATATTGAAAAGGGACAAGTTTTCTTTAGAGGAAGAGAAAAATGTGATACATTTAAAGTTGCAATCGATGATTTTGATACTGAAATAGACGTTCCATATTTTAAAAAAGAGATTGGAGCTCCTTCAATAGAGTATACTTCTGGTGGTAGATTTAATAGGGCTGGAACATCTTATTTATATATGACTTCAGATTTAGATACAAGTATGTCTGAAATTCGTTTAGTATTAAATCAAGTTTTTAGCATTGCTGAGTTCCAATGTATTAAAACCGCAAGCTATGTAGATGTGTCCCAGATTAATGCTAATCGCAATCTACAAGAATTATATGAAATCTTGATGCGACCAGTATTTGGTGATAGTAATGAAATATATAGTATCACACAGTTTTTATCAGACATATTTAAAGAATTAGATTATGATGGAATTGTATATAAAAGTACCAAAAAAGAAGGAATGAATATTGTGTGCTTCTATCCAGAGTTATTTAATTTTGTAATATATAGTGAAAGAGCATATAAAGGAATTTTGGATAATAATGAAAAAATCGCAGCTAAGCCATTATTAGATGATTTTAAGAGGTATCCGGAATACAGAAAGGAAATGTATTCCTTTGGCGATGATTTAGAAAAGGAAGAGGAATTTAATTATATCTTGGATAAGATAGCATTTGAAGATGAACAGAATTTTGCAAATAGAGTAAAAGAAATTAACTCAGCAACTCCTATGATAAAGCAGAGGCTTTTAAACCAACTAGTTATTGATTTTAGAAAAACTTTTCTTAAAAGAAATGCATATCAATTAAGGGGAGCCTATTATATAAACAACAAGCAAATAAATATTGGAATTTTTGATTTGCTAACGGAAAAGGCATGGCATAAGAAGAATTAAAAAAGCTTTTTGAGAGATATTACAGGGGTACCAATAGCACAGTAAGTGTTAAAGGCTCAGGACTTAGAATGGCAATTGCAAAGCAAATAATAGAAGCACATGAAGGGAAAATTAATGTAAAAAGTAAGCTGAATGTTGGTACAAACATAGAGATTGAGTTTCCGAAGGAGACTTGATTTAACAATCCTCTGCTGATGAGGATTCTTAAATTCTATCACGTATACATTAACTTTATGGAAATTTAAGTAACCTGCAAATTTTTATTGCTATATAAAAATTTTAGACTCTCTCTTTTTAAGGGATTGTCTTCTAGACTTAAGCTTTTTAAGCTTTCAACTTTACTTAAACTTTTATGTATAGATGTTATTTTGTTGCTACTTAAATTTAAATAGCTTAATCTTTTGAAGCTGATAACTTCATGAGGTATAATTTCTATTTTGTTATTGCTCAATTCAAGGAATTCCAAGTTTTTTAGCTGTCGAAGAATAATTGGAAAACTTTCGAATTCGTTTCCTTTTAAGAAAATTGACTTAAGTTTCTTTAGGTTTACTAGTTCTTCAGGTAGACTTTTGATGCTGTTGGAAGATAAATCTAAATAGGTCAAATTAATTAAATTGCCTATTTCCTTTGGCAGCGTCTTTATAGAAGTACAACATAATTCAAAGTACTCTAGATTTTTAAGATTACCTATTTCTGATGGTAATTCTGATAAAGTGGCTTTTCCTAAAGGTTTGTAGTCTGAAAGCTTCTTTACTATTTGGGATGCACAACTAATGTTTAAGCTTTTTAGCTTTGTTAATTTACCTATAGCCTTAGGTATATATGATAGATTTTTTACCCTAATAGTTAAGTTTTCTAAATTAGTAAGATTTCCAATGTCTTCAGGGATTTCATTAACTAAGCCTTCAAATATGTCTAATTCTTTTAATTCAGTTAAACTCCAAAGCTCTTCTGGTAATTTGCTTATATCAAAGCCACTTATGTGCAGTATTTCTGATTTGTGCCTTTTAGCATCACTTATAATGGAAGATAAGTCTTTATTAAAATCTCCCTTTAAAAATAACCCATTAATAGAATTAGATAAAAGCTTAGCTTCTTCTTCAGCAATCTCTAAACTCGCCATATTTTCGTGAGCTGTATTTACAAGCCATTCTTTGTCATCTTCTGTAATAAAGCTTAAGTCCTCAGGTAAATTAGGTTGTACCCAAGAAAATAAACTATTAGCAGCTTCTTTTATTGCTTAATCACTATTGAAAAGATTGGTTTTATGCTCAACATATTCTACTATAGTACCATCAAAATGTTTTATAGTCATATTCATTCCTGTTGGTACTTCTTTTAAATCTCTAACAATAGTAGCACCATCGTTTAACAAAAATTCTTTAAATTCAATAATAGAATCAACTAAAAATGTTGCTTGAGTATCTCTAAAGGGCTTTAATGCTTCATCAGAACCACTTATTATTAAAATATTGCCTATCATGGCTAATTCTAAATTTACTTCAGAATATTTAAGTATATTACTGCATTTTTCGTTTAAGACTTTTTCATAAAACTTTATTGCTTGTTCAATGTCATGTACATAAAAGCGATTTAAAATTTTTTCTATTTTCATTTGTAAATCATACTTCCTTTCAAAATTGATTTTTATTTTAGAACCTACTATAATATTATGGTAATAGATGTAATCATTCAAGTACGTACTTTTTTATTAGATACTAACAAAAATAGTACTATTGATGAGGAAAGGAATTTCAATGGCAAGAATAATAAAAAATCCCCAATCTAATAAATCATGTCCAATAGCAACAGTACAATATTTGATTTCAGGAAAATGGAAAATGATAATTCTATTTCATTTAAGTCAGAAAACAAGAAGGTTTAATGAGCTTCAAAGGCTATGTAAGGAAATTTCACAGCCAATACTTACCAAACAGTTAAGAGGACTTGAAGATGATGGGATGGTGCATAGGGAAATTTACAAAGAAGTACCTCCAAGAGTTGAATATTCATTAACAGAAATGGGGTGCTCTTTTATTCCTGTATTGAAAACTATGGGTGAGTGGGGGAAAACTTACATAAATTCAATAGAAGAGGATGAATAAATCTATACTATTCATATAGAGGGTTATGAATATCCTACAAGAAACAATTTTACATATTGTATGATAATCATTGGATAGGTTTTGTAAAGATCTTTTGTGTATGGATAAATATAAGTGAACTAGAATTAAATAAGAAAAGTATATTCATAAAATAAAAAATGGCAGCGCAACACTTGAAAATGAGATTAAAAATTTTATGGTGTTTCTATTTTGTAGTTTATAGATCAACTTCAAAGAGCCAGTGCCTTAAATATCCTAATTAATGATATGAAAGTGAAACTTGAATCAGATGGGGTTTCAACCCCACCTGATTCTTAGTTGAACGAATCCAGGGACGTAGCCGCTCTTTACTCCCACTTTGAAGAAGATGGGAGTATTAGAGCGGGTAGTCATCGGATAA
>Ga0183101_1000004_pt4 | contig 163130 bp, 154 predicted proteins | sample Biomet3_FD_127790 | JGI IMG/M metagenome (GOLD analysis project Ga0183101, IMG submission 127790) | Microbial communities from bioreactor (seeded with sewage sludge) at LBNL, California, USA - Biofuel metagenome 3 | ecosystem: Engineered > Bioreactor > Anaerobic > Unclassified ... | reverse complement strand
TCCTAAATTCAAGTGTTAAATGCAACTGATGGAATTTTAGATTGAATATTTTTTCAGAGAAGGGGAAGATGTTTATCTTCCACCTTTCTCTGATGGGATAAAATAATTATCTTGTTCCCTCAATCTCCTACAAAATCAGTTACAAGATGAAACATTTAACCCAAGAACAAAGATATGAAATTTCTGCATATCTTCACAGTGGAAAAAACAAAAGTGAGATAGCCTCTCTGGTAAGAGTTAATAAAAGTACCATTAGCCGTGAAATTGCCCGTAATTCTTACGGTTCCTGGCATCAGTACATGCCCCGTGCCGCTCAAAAGAAAGCTGACTTAAGAAAGAAATGTCGCCATCGGAAAGTAGTCTTTACCCAAGACATGAAGGATCTTGCAAAGCATCTGCTAATAGAATTTAATTATAGTCCGGAACAAATCTCTGGCCGATGCAAATTACAATTAATTCCCATGGTTTCTCATGAAAGGCTTTATCAGTGGATTTGGAAAGATAAACGTCAGAAAGGAGATCTTTATAAATATCTACGTCGGAAAGGTCGAAAAAATAAAAAACGTGGTTCCGAATACAACAATAGAGGTATTTTGCAAAATCGCAAAAGTATTGATCAAAGACCTTCCATCGTTGAGGAACGTAAACGCTTTGGTGATCTTGAAATAGACTCTATTATTGGTAAGAATAGGAAGAGTGCATTAATGACTATTAACGACAGACTAACCGGACGCTTATGGATACGTAAACTTAAAGGGCGTGATCCCAAAACTATGGCAGATACAACTATTAAATGTTTAACATCATTTAAAGGGAAAATCTTCACTATAACCTCAGATAATGGATTTGAGTTTGCTTTTCATAAAAAAATAGAGACGAAATTGAGAATTAATTTCTATTTTGCCAGACCCTATCATTCTTGGGAGAGAGGAGCAAATGAAAATATAAATGGATTAGTAAGGCAATACTTTCCTAAGGGGACAGACTTTAGTGAAGTGACTGAACAACAAGTAGAAACTGTCGAAGATTTAATTAATTCAAGACCAAGAAAAAGGTTGGAATATTATACTCCAATCGAGTTTATTAATACACTTAAAAAACATAGGAGAGAGTTGCGTTTATAACTTGAATTCTGTATTTATAGGGGGTGAAATAAAAAAGCCCGCAGCTTATAATCAAGCAATTAGCTTAAAAAGTAAAACGGATTGTCAGAAAACTTCCTTTATAGTTTCTCTGAAAGATAGAAAGAACGAGTTAAAAAGTGTTTCATGATTGATTTTAAGCACTATATAGAGGGATAAAAAAGGACTAAATTTAAAGCATTTTTTTATAACATTACAAAAATCCCCAATAAAAAGCTCTCACAAAGTAAAAAAAGGCCTTATACATAGTTAACCTACTAAAGATATCCACTTTAAATACAACCATTTAGAATAAGCAAATTATATTTGTAAAATATTTAAACCCAAATCAAGAATAGATTACACACCAAAACCTGGCAATACTATAACAAATCTCTATATTTTAGTAGCTTTTAATACTTATAAAATGGGCTATCTTACTTTTTTGACCAGCCTCTTCAATTTAATTGGCCAATAAATAAAATTTGCCGGTGAATAAATAAAAATTATTGGTGAATAATTCAGATTTATTGAGCAATGAATAGAAACAAAAAAAGCAACCCAGAGATGGATTGCTTTCATATTCTGTTTTTATTATATTTATTATTCGATAATACCAAATAAGCGGTCGCGAAGAATATAACAGCCACCAACAACACCTGCAGAATCTCCCAGCTCTCCTGTCTTAAGTTTCATATCCTGTAATACCAGATTCAGAGAGTATTTATGAAGAGCTGTTTCTATTGGCAATGTTAAGTAAGAACCACAAGCTGAAAGCTCACCGCCTAATATTACAAGTTCTGGATTAAATATATTCAATAGAAGAGACATGTAATGTCCTAGCTTCTCTCCTACTTCCTCTATAACTTCAATAGCAAGAAGATCTTCGTCCTTTGTTGCAGCATCAATGATGTCATACATATTAATATCGAAAGGTTTCTTTCTGCTTGTAACTACAGAAGTTGATCCATCTGCCAGTTTTTCTTTAAATCGTCTTACAAGAGCCTGACCGGAAATCTCAGTTTCAAGACATCCCTTCTTGCCACACTGGCAAAGTATCTGGTTATCCAAAACAGGACTATGTCCAAATTCTCCGGAGAAACCTGACATTCCATAGTAAAGCACGCCATTGCAAATCATTGAAATACCAAATCCCCAATTCAAACTAATAAAAATAACATCCTTTTCAGACGATCCGGCACCGGCACCACAACAGTATTCTCCATATCCCATTGCTCTACTATCATTCTCGATAATAGTTTTAATGCCTATTTTGTGCTCAATAAGATTGCTTAAAGGTTCTTTTTCAAAAGAAAAATAGCTGTCGCTATATCCTTTTGCAGAATTAATGCGTCCGCACAGAACTACACATGCACCAAGAATCTTGCTTTTATCTAACCCTGAATCATCGATAAATTTATTAATCAGATTACATAAACTATCTAAAGATTCGTGAGTATTTTTAAATACAAAATCAATTCGGGTCTTAAGTTCCAGAAATTCATTCTTAAAGTTTTGCAAACCAATGCTTACGCAATCACGCCTAACATCGACTCCAAGAAAAAAAGCTGAATTTGGGTTTATACAATAAACAGATGGACGACGTCCGCCTGCTGTGTCTATCTTCCCTTTTTCGAAAGCGATTCCTTCTTCTATTAACTCAACAATAACTTTTGTCACAGTAGGAACGCTGAACTCTGTTTCTTTACAGATATCTGCAATAGTCGTTCCGCCCTCAAGCATCAGCTGTTGGATAACATTTTTTTTAAGTCGAGCCATTTTTAACGCAGAAAGAGCCATTCCTTCCTGCGAATTAAATAATTTTGAAAGAGTCATAATTTATTTCCCGAGATTATTTATACAAAGTTTACAAAAGTAATGTAATTATATCATTTAACACACTCTTTAACTATGATTAACTTGATTTTCTACATTTTTTTATAAACAGACATACAATTTTGTTCATTTATTATGAAATAACTACCTTTGTCTTCATAAACAAAATAAAGAAATGATAGTTTGCATTGCCGAAAAGCCAAGTGTTGCACGAGATATAGCTGATATTCTTGGAGCTAAGAACAAGAAAGATGGATACATAGAAGGAAACGGATACCAGGTTACGTGGACATTCGGACATCTTTGCACACTTAAAGAGCCACACGAATATACTCCCGAATGGAAAAGATGGAGCTTGGCTAATCTGCCAATGATCCCTCCCCGATTCGGCATTAAATTAATAGAATCGCCAAGCATTGAAAAACAATTTAAAATAATTGAGAGTTTAATGGCTAATGCCGATGAAATTATCAATTGCGGTGACGCGGGACAGGAAGGGGAATTGATTCAGCGATGGGTAATGCAAAAAGCTGGTGCTAAATGTCCGGTTAAAAGATTATGGATATCTTCGCTAACTGAAGAATCAATCCGGGAGGGATTCGCCAAATTAAAAGACCAGTCGGAGTTTCAGTCTCTTTACGAAGCTGGATTATCACGTGCTATCGGGGACTGGACTTTAGGAATGAACGCCACAAGATTATATACCTTAAAATATGGGCAGAACAGACAGGTATTGTCTATCGGACGTGTGCAGACTCCTACACTGGCACTTATTGTAAACCGTCAGCTGGAAATAGAAAATTTTAAACCAGAGCCTTACTGGGAACTAAAGACTATTTATCGGGAAACTACATTTTCGGCAACAAAAGGTAAATTTACATCTAAAGAGGAAGGTTATGAATTCCTTGAAAAAGTTAAATACTCAGACTTTACGATCACGGATGTTTCGTCGAAAAAGGGAGTTGAATATGCTCCAAGGCTTTTCGACCTTACTTCCTTGCAGGTGGAATGCAATAAAAAATTTGGTTATTCGGCAGATGAGACACTCAAACTTATTCAATCTCTTTACGAGAAGAAAGTCACTACTTATCCACGTGTAGACACCACATTTCTGAGTGATGATATTTATCCCAAATGCCCTGCCATATTAAAGGGTATAAAAGACTATACAACTCTGACAGCACAATTGGAAGGGAAAAAACTTCCAAAATCAAAAAAGATATTCGATTCTTCGAAAGTTACAGATCACCACGCCATTATTCCAACCGGAGTTCACCCTATGAATCTATCTGATATGGAAAGACGTGTGTTCGATTTGGTTGCAAGACGTTTTATTGCAGCTTTCTATCCTGATTGCAAGGTATCAACAACAACAGTGCTTGGCGAAGTTGAAAAAATAGAATTCAAAGTAACCGGAAAACAGATTCTTGAACCGGGATGGCGCGAAGTCTTTGCCAAAAGTCAATCGGACGAAAAAGATGAAGAAGAACGTACTCTTCCTAGCTTTACAAAAGGAGAAAGCGGACCTCATCAACCGGATCTTAATGAAAAATGGACTCAGCCACCTAAGCCATATACCGAAGCAACTTTACTACGCGCTATGGAAACAGCAGGAAAGCTTGTAGACAATGATGAGTTGCGCGATGCATTGAAAGAAAATGGTATCGGCCGTCCTTCAACCCGGGCAGCCATTATAGAAACTTTGTTTAAACGAAACTATATCCGTAAGGAGAAAAAGAACCTCATTGCCACTCCAACCGGAGTAGAGCTTATTCAGATTATTCATGAAGAGCTTCTTAAATCGGCAGAATTAACTGGAATCTGGGAGAAAAAACTTCGGGAAATTGAGAAAAAGAACTATGAAGCAAAAACATTCCTGGAGGAGTTAAAGCAAATGGTTACAGAAGTTGTTAACAATGTATTATCGGACAACACTAACAGACATATTACAATTCAGAATGCTGTTAAAGAAGAAGTAAAGAAAGAACCAAAGAAACGAGAGAAGAAGGCACCTGCTCCTAAAAAACCAAAAGAGGAGAAGCCTGTGCCGGAAGAGAAGAAAGATAACATTATCGGTCGGCCATGCCCACTTTGTGGAAAAGGAGTAATCATTAAAGGGAAATCGGCTTACGGTTGTTCTGAATGGAAGTCGGGCTGTACATTCCGAAAAGGATTCGATGAATAGAATAAATCTTTTATCTCTTCTACGCTATTTTAACTTATAACAGTTACAAATCACAATAAACGGGACAGATTGTAGTTATTATTAAGTAATTCGTCATCAGTAAAATGAAAAAGATTCTTAGTAACATAGCCACTATTTGTCTTCTGCTTTCACTACTTCAATCATGTGGTTGGGAAAGCAGCATTAAGAAAGGTGATGAAAGTTATGCTTTAGGCGAATATTATGATGCGGCTAAGTTTTACAAAAAAGCTTATACTAATATACCAGCAAAAGAACGGAAGAAAAAGGGAGAGATTGCATACAAAATGGCTGATTGTTATCGGCTCACAAATTATTCTGTTCGTGCCAAAGCTGCATACATCAATGCCATTCGTTACAAATACCATGATAGCATTGCTCTTTTCTATCTGGCAGAATCGCAAAAGGAAACAGGAGATTACAAGTCTGCTATTAAGAGTTATGAGCAATTTCTATCTTATAAGCCCGGTAATATTCTTGCAAAGAACGGATTGGCATCCTGTAAACTGGCTCCTGAATGGAAAAAGAATCCTACGCAATACATCGTGAAGAAGTTTTCGCTTTTCCTCTCCAACCGTAGTGAATACTCACCAATGTATGCCGGTAAAGATATAGATCAGATATATTTCACTTCTACCAGAGATAAGGCTAAAGGAAATAACCTGAATGGAATTACAGGAATGAAAAGTGCTGATATCTTTATGGCTAAAAAGAATGAAAAAGGAAACTGGTTACCACCCGAAAGACTTGAGTCGGAAGTTAATACGGACTTTGAAGATGGCGCATGCTCATTCACTTCAGACGGAAAAACAATGTACTTTACCCGCTGCCGAATTGATGCAAACTCACCTGTCTCTGCAGAGATTTACGTATCACAACGTACCGGCGCTAACTGGGGGGCTCCGCAAAAATGCATTATAACAAAAGATACTTTATCATCTTTGGCTCATCCGGCAATTTCTCCCGACAATCATTATCTCTATTTTTCGTCCGACATGCCTGGAGGATATGGTGGCAAAGACATTTGGAGAGTACCAGTTTCTAATTCCGGGTTCGGAGCAGTAGAAAATCTTGGAGATGCAATTAATACTCCCGGTAATGAAATGTTCCCGACTATAAAGGATAACGGCGATTTATACTTTTCATCGGACGGACATCCGGGAATGGGTGGCTTGGATCTCTATCGGGCTCAGCAAGACAGTTTGGGAAACTGGACGGTTGAAAATTTAAAGTCACCAATGAATTCAGAAAGCGATGATTTCGGTATGACTTTTGAGCCCGGGCTTCAACGGGGCTTTTTCAGTTCTAACCGAAAAGATGCTCGCGGGTGGGATCATATTTACACATTCGAATTACCTGAGATAGCTCATACTGTCACCGGATGGTTATATGATAAGGAAGGTGATGCTCTGCCCGAAGCAACTGTCAGTATTGTGGGACAAGATGGAACAAATCTGAGAGTTAGTGTAAAAGGAGATGGCTCTTTCACACAAAAGCTAGAGCGGGGACAAAGTTACGTAATGCTGGCCAACTGCCGTGGCTATTTAAATTGTAAGCAAGAGCTTACAACAGATTCCATAAATGAAAGCAAGAACTATGAATTAGAATTTCCTTTGGCTTCCATAACTCGCCCGGTGTTAATCGATAATATCTTTTACGAATTTGATAAAGCAACCTTAACTGCAGAATCAACCAAAGCACTGAATGATTTAATCAAGATGCTGAATGATAATCCTAATATAACAATTGAACTTAATGCTCATTGTGACTATTTCGGGAATGATAGTTATAATGAAGCACTTTCTCAACGTAGAGCCGAAGCTGTTGTTAAGTTCCTGGTAGCAGGAGGCATTGATATAAATCGGCTTACAGCAAAAGGATATGGAGAGTCACAGCCTAAAGTAATAAATAAGCGTATTGCAAAAAAACACCAGTTCCTAAAAGAAGGTGATGTACTCACTGAAGATTTTATACTTAAACTTCCTGCCGAACAGCAAGAAATCTGCAATGCAATAAACAGACGTACAGAATTCAAAGTGGTAAGAACTACTTATAAGCTATACAAATAAAAAATCATCCTCCGGTACTCTTACCAAAGAATGATTTTTTTGAAAATAATATAGAGAATAGAATTCTTATTTTAAAGAAATATATCCAACCTTGTCAACTATATCCTGTCCCTGAGCCGATTCAACAAAGTTAATAAATGGAGTTAACTTGGCAGTATTTTTCTTGTCATAGTAGAAGAATAATGGACGGACAATCGGGTATGTTTTATTCTTAGCTGTTGCTACAGATGGAGCAACGAAACTTTTACCATCATAAGAAACCTTGATTGCTTTCACATCATTCTCCAAATAAGCTAAACCAACGTAACCAATTGCGCCTTTAGTCTGACTTACAGATTGAATGATTGCTCCTGTTGCAGGCATAGAAAGAATATTCTTCTTGTAGTTCTTGTTTTTCAATACATGTTCTTTAAAGAATTCGTAAGTACCGGAACTTGTTTCTCTTGAGTAAGCAACGATAGCAAGATCTGCACCACCAACTTGTTTCCAATTAGTAATTTTACCGGTAAAGATATCTTCCAATTGTTGGCGAGTTAATTCACTTACTTTATTTCCAGGATTAACAACTACAGCCAAAGCATCGAAAGCAATGATCTTTTCAACAGGAGATTTACCAGCCTGCTGGAATTTTACTTTTTCATCAAACTTAATTTTACGAGATGCCGAAGCTATATCTGTTGTTCCGGCAAGCAAAGCAGCTATACCTACTCCACTACCGCCACCTGTTACTGTTACATTTCCACCTTTTTTATTAAATGCTTCTGCCTCTTTCTGGGCCAATGGCAACACTGTATCACTACCTTTCACACGTTGAGCAAATGATCCTTGAGCTATACTGCAAATCAATGCTATTGCTAAAATAATCTTTTTCATCTTTATTTTTATTGTTAAAGTGTTATCTATTAAAATTTATATTGTAATCTTAATGTGAAAATATTGTCTTTCAGGTCTGAATTATATCCTGTAAGATTCTTAGACTTTTCATTAAAGGCCATATCATAATATGCCATCAATCTGAAGTTATTGTTCATTCTATAAAGATAGCCTATACCAATATTGTGTTTTGCAATATCGCCCTTGCCAGTACCACCAAGACCAACTTCGTCACCTGACAACTTTGTATTAGGATCGTAAGAATCATATCGTACAACTAAAGAGTGTTTTGTTTGTCCCAAGTCCTGAATCAAATAAATATTGTATCCCATAAAGTTACGACGATAAGTGTCGGTTGTAGGTAGAGAAGAAGCATTAGGACTCTTTGAATCACCTAGCGCACCGGGTTGTTTTCCAGCCATCATTTCAACACGTAAGGTTGTCATACCAGCACCAGTGGATAAAAGTAATTGTCCATCAAGACCATAATAAGTACGATCTGAATAATCACCGACTTTTGCATTATTTACTTTCACAAATTGTTTTCCAGACATTTCATACACATTAGCAGTTCCCTGATATGTACCTCCTAAATATAAAGAAGCACCCAATCCGTATTGTAAATTGTCATAAGACTTTTTATATAAAAGATGAGAAATCCAGTCTTTTCTGTTGTGAATATCTTGTTTCATGCCATTACCCGCAAATAATCCTGTTTCAAGTTTAAAAGGATTCAAGGCATGATCTTTTGGAGCCTGAATAGTTAACATACCTCCTAAATCGACTTCATTTGGAAAAAGGATATTACAAGCTGTACTTCTTTCGGGAGTTTCAAGAGAACTTGATGAATAAGGAATTTCATATCCAAATGGTCTGTTAGCCACACCAGCCTGAAGTGATACCCATTTAGTCCATGGTTCTGTTACACTAAAATATAGTTCCTTTACTTCTACAGCTTTTTCTGTCATTTCAAACTGAGCTACCGCAGTATTAGGAGCACCCTCAAATAAATCGGAATAAGTAAATTTCAGACGACCACGACGTAAACCTATACGTGTATAATTATCTTCCGTACTTGCTTTTGCAGTTCCTACTTTTAAACTTGCATCTTTCTGACCAAACTGTAAATCGCTCTGAATATAACCAGATATTTTTAATTTATTTAAGTTATCAACAAGCGAACTTATTCGTTCAGTCTCTGCCTGCGTTTTTTCGAGCGGTGTTAATTCAACTTCCTGAGCCAGCACTGACACTGTTGAAAGACATAAAAGAGAGCCTACTAAAATTTTTTTCATAACTAAGTGTTTTTATTGTTATTTTGACACTGCAAAGTAAGGTTTGAAATATTTCATTGTCATTTCGCATCAATTACATTGTAAAGTCATTATTGTTACTATTGTATTACAATAATCAAGAGACTGTAATCCAAGCCATAGACCATTAAAGATCAAGCTATTAAATCATTATTTCCAAGTTGACAGGATTTTATTTATCTTTGCAAATGATAGGTAAGCCTATCAAAAAAATAAATTATCAGAGTATGAGCATCATCATAAACAAACAGGGAAACAATAGTGTTTACCATATCATGGCTTTATTTACGGTAATAATCTGGGGAACTACATTTATATCAACCAAAGTGCTTATTAAGCAAGGTCTCTCTCCCGAAGATATTCTTTTCTATCGTTTCTTAATTGCATATATCTGCATCTGGACAATTTGTCCACGTAAACTCTTTGCAAACAATCTAAAAGATGAGCTTTTATTTATTGCAACAGGCTTATGCGGTGGCTCACTCTATTTTATTGCCGAAAACAGAGCATTAGGAATAACTTTAGCTTCCAATGTATCTCTAATAGTATGTACTGCTTCCATCTTTACAGCTATTCTATCACATCTATTTATCAAAGGTGAGAAATTTAAGAAAAATCTTATATCGGGTTCTTTTATTGCTTTGGCAGGTGTAGCTTTTGTTGTATTCAACGGTAGCTTTATTCTGAAAATTAACCCGGCTGGAGATCTTCTAACAATCACTGCTGCATTAATGTGGGCTTTTTACAGCATAATTTTAAAAAGACTGGATAAGAAATACTCAACTTTACTTATAACCCGAAAAGTTTTCTTTTACGGAATAATAACTTTATTGCCTTCTTTTCTCATTTCACCGCTGACAACAGATACTCATATACTTTTTCAACCAACCGTTTTAGAAAATTTTATATTTCTTGGAGTAGTAGCTTCCATGCTCTGTTACATATTATGGAATATGTGTATCAAGCATTTAGGAGCAGTTCGTACTACTAATTACGTATATATTGTTCCGCTGGTTACTCTTATAACTTCTTCCATAATCATAAACGAAACAATCACACCATTTGCTATTGCAGGAGCATTACTTATCCTAAGCGGAGTATATATAGCGGAGAAAGGATTTCCCTGGTTCAAAAAGATTGCATCCAAATAAGAGCATGCACAAGGAAAGGTTTATTCATTGAATCTATTTCAGCTACAAATCTTTCATCAAAAGAACTTTTTTGATTAAGTTTGCATTCAAAATAAAAACACCAATGAAACAATATTTGGATTTACTCGACAGAGTCATGAAAGAAGGTACCCAGAAAAGCGATCGTACGGGAACCGGAACTATTAGTGTATTCGGACATCAGATGCGTTTTAATATGGACGATGGTTTTCCATGTTTAACAACCAAAAAGCTTCATCTGAAATCGATAATCCATGAACTTCTTTGGTTTTTGCAAGGAGATACAAACATTAAATATCTTCAGGACAATGGTGTAAGAATCTGGAATGAATGGGCCGACGAGAATGGTGACCTAGGACATATTTATGGTTATCAATGGCGTTCATGGCCTGACTATAAAGGAGGACATATTGACCAGATAAAAGAGATTGTTGATACTATTAAAAACAATCCAGACTCTCGCCGTATGCTTGTTAGTGCCTGGAATGTTGCAGATATTGATAGCATGAAGCTTCCTCCTTGCCATATTTTATTTCAGTTTTATGTAGCCGACGGAAGATTAAGTTTACAACTTTATCAACGTAGCGCTGATATATTCTTAGGAGTCCCATTTAATATTGCATCTTATGCTTTATTGCTTCAGATGATGGCACAGGTTACTGGACTTAAAGCTGGTGATTTTATTCATACACTTGGAGATGCACATATTTATGTAAATCACCTTGAACAAGTAAAACTTCAACTTTCAAGAGAACCTCGTCCGCTTCCTAAAATGAAAATTAATCCGGATGTGAAAGATATATTCAGCTTCAAATTCGAAGATTTTGAGCTTACCGACTATAATCCACATCCTCATATTAAAGGTATTGTATCTGTATAAAAGAAAACCGTATGACTAAAGTCTCAATTATTGTTGCAGCATCACTAAATAATGCCATCGGCAGAGGTAATCAGCTTATATACAGAGTCCCAAATGATATGAAGCGTTTTAAAGAACTAACAACGGGGCATACCATTATTATGGGCAGGAAAACTTTTGAATCCTTACCAAAGGGTGCTTTACCAAACAGACGAAACCTTGTTCTTTCTACAAATCCTAATGCTGAATTTACCGGAGCTGAAAGATTTTCATCGTTAGATGAAGCTATTGCAGCCTGCAAAGATGAGAAAGAAGTGTTTATTATAGGAGGAGATAGCGTATATAAACAGGCAATGCCTAAGGCAGATGCTATTTATCTGACGTTAATTGAAGACATAACAAAAGATGCAGATGCATTTTTCCCTGAAATAAAAAGTGAAGAATGGAAAGAAACGGGCAGAGAGCCTCATCCTATTGATGAAAAGCACCACTACCCGTATACTTTTATTAATTACGAAAGGCGTTGAATGCCTTCTTCATCATCTTCATCATCCAGGATTGGCATCTGACGTTTGATGGCTTCGTGGAAAGAAATCAATGTTTCTGTGCGCGCCAAGCCAAGTGGCTGAAGTTTATCATGAATAACACTTAGTAAATGGTGATTATTCTTTGCATAAATCTTAATAAACATATCATACTGGCCGGTGGTATAATGGCATTCCACAACCTCAGGTATATCTTCCAAGGCTTTTCTTACCGCCTCAAAACTAGATGGATCTTTTAAGTAAAGTCCAATATATGCACATGTTTCATAGCCAATTTTCTCCGGATCTATCACATATTCAGATCCCTTCAATATACCTAAATTGGTTAGTTTTTGTATGCGTTGATGAATTGCTGCTCCAGAAACATTACATGCGCGTGCTACTTCCAGGAAAGGAATTCTAGCATTATCTGCTATCAGTCTAAGAATTTCTTTATCCAAACGATCTAATTGATGATATCCCATATTTTTATTTTATAATTACGAATGCAAAGCTACGTATTTTTTTAGCAAAAAAATACGTAAACTATCACTTTTATTCTTAAAAAAATTATAATTTCATACTTATACTAATTCTACAGTTTAGTTTTTCTCTTCTTACTCTAAAATTTCTTAACTTTGTGTCAAATAAATATTTATATGAAGAAAAATATTCTACTATTTACACTTTGTTGTTTCTTGTGCATATCTTCATATGCTCAATCATTCAACGACTATTTTATAGATAAAACTCTACGTATTGATTATATATTTTCAGGTACTGCTAATCAGCAGGAAATCTCTGTAGAGAATTTATCTCAGTTACCTACCTGGGCCGGAAGGCGCCATCATTTATCAGAAATTCCATTAGATGGCAACGGACAAATCACAGTAAAAGATTTAAAATCGGGAAATTGCATCTATAAGACATCATTCAGTACGCTTTTTCAGGAATGGTTAGATACGGATGAAGCTAAAAGCGTATCTCGCGGATTCGAAAATACTTATCTTGTACCTTACCCAAAACAGCCGGTAGAAATAAGCATCTCCTTCAGAGATAAAAAAGGCAATTACAATACATTACTTAAACATATTGTAAAACCAGATGATATTCTGATTAGAAAACAAGGCAACACTCATGTTACTCCTTATGTATACCTACAAAAAAGTGGAACTCCGGAAAATTGTATTGATGTAGCTATTATGGCCGAAGGTTATACAAAAGAGGAAATGGAGCTATTTATTAAAGATGCAAAGATAGCTTGCGAAGCGCTGTTCAGCCACGAACCTTTTCGCTCCATGAAAAGTCGATTCAATATTGTTGCAGTGGAAAGTCCTTCAAAAGATAGCGGTGTAAGTGCACCAAAAAATGGAATCTGGAAGAATACAGCTTTCAGTTCTCATTTCGACAGTTTTTATTCTGACAGATATTTAACCAGCAGCAACATTACAGACATTCACAATTCTCTGGCTGGGATTCCTTATGAACATATTATTATCTTAGCAAACACAGAACAATATGGTGGCGGAGGAATTTACAACTCCTTTACTTTAACTACTGCTCACCACAAACATTTCCGTCCGGTAGTGGTACACGAGTTCGGGCATAGCTTTGCCGGTCTGGGAGATGAATATTATTATGACGAAGATTTATTTAATGGTGTATATCCATTTGATGTTGAGCCTTGGGAACAGAACATTACCACAAAAGTTAACTTCCCAGCCAAATGGAAAGATATGGTTGATAATGGAACGGCGAAACTGATAGAAGGAGGAGGTTATTCATCTAAAGGAATTTATCGCGGTGCAGAAGATTGCAGAATGAAAACAAATACATGTGAAGGTTTTTGCACTGTTTGTCAAAGAGCAATAAAAAGACTGATTGATTTCTATACGCTGCCTTAGATTTTTGTTTATGATTTCAATACAGCGTATTCATACTACTGATAAGGAATATTATTGTTTTGTAGAGAATCTCTTTACGAAATCCTTCCCCAAAAAAGAGCGGAGAGATATTGCTTTGCAACGGGAATATACTGACAGTAACAAGCTTTTTTATAATAATATCCTGCTGGCTGAGAATGAGCCGGTAGGATTTATTTCTTACTGGAATTTGGGCAAGTTCTTTTATGTGGAGCACTTTGCCATTCACGAAACTATAAGAAACCACAAGTATGGCCAGAAAGCGCTTTGCTCACTGGAGGCGATGCTAAAGGGACCTATCATTCTGGAAGTTGAACTTCCCGAGGATGAAATAAGCAAACGTCGTATAAACTTCTACCAGCGTCAGGGATTCCAATTATGGGAGAATGAATATATGCAACCTCCTTACAGAGAAGGAGATAATTATCTTCCAATGAAACTTATGGTAAAAGGAGAACTGGATAGCGGGACCGATTTCGAGTTTGTTAAAAGGACTTTATATAAAGAAGTTTATCAGATACAATTATAAAAACAAGAAGTTACTCCGGACGAGCTGAATAAAAAATATTCAGCACATTTGCTCTACGCAAAGCTTGCTTTACATCCGAAACAATTCCCATTGGAGTATCTTTATCAATCTTCAGCTTCACCATTAATAATGAATACTCATTAGGTTTGAGTGATGCCCTCTTCTTTTTCATATAGTATTCCACCTGAGCCACTGTCATCACCTGATTATTTAATTGAACGCGATGGGATGATCTTTCTTTTCCCTTTGGCTTACCTATATATATAGTAGTAACAATAGCCTTCTTTCCTAACGCTGATAATTCGGTTGCCTGCGGAGCATCAACCTCTCCAACCACTATTTTATCCTTTCTAAGATTGGTCAACATAATAAAAAAGAAAAGTAGAATAAGGAAAATAGTAGGTAAAGCTATTGCATTTATTCTTGGAATTTCCAGCTTTTCACGACTTACGAATCTTCTTTTCATTTCACTCCTCCTATACTTGATTGAGGTTCAGCTTCTGAAATACGTACCGGATAGCAAGCGCAGACAGCTTGTTGTTTATCAGGAGATAGTTCTATGAATTTCTTATCCCATCTTTTTTCTGCTAATTCATTACGAAGTTCGTTATACGCACCTATTAATTCGTTTTGCACATCAATATATGCCTGATAGGTGGTATTCCTTCCACATTTCACAGAAATAATATGGTTTGCTGTTACTTGCATATTACCTAATAAGGGGATTTTTTTCGTTACCTTCTCGGGAAGTCTATTATCACCTTTATAATTAGCAATAAACGCTTTGGCCACTTCCCTCAATTCGCCGATACCTATTATCCGACTTCCACAAATAAGTTCATCTGTATCTGTCAAGAACACATTTAATATATTGCGAGGTTCAACTTTAGCCGGTTGATATTTTCCTATCGGCGGTGGAAGACGCCTGGCCAACCCCTGATCAACATCCATAGATGTGATTACAATAAAGAAAATAAGCAGCAGAACAACAATGTATCCTGTCCAGTCAGCGTCCACATCCGGTATTGTCCTCTTAAATCTTCTCATCGTTATCTAACTTTCCGACCGATATAAAAACCTATTATCAAAAATACAGCTGCACCAATAAGTGCAAATGTGGTATAAATAAACATATCTGTCAGCCTAAGCCAGCAGGGAGTATTGTAAGTTCCGTTGTACTCTTGCAATGGAAGAGCGTTTGTACTACCAAAAAGCCAGCAAAGGAACATAAGAAACGCCAAAGTAAAAAAGCCTAAAACAGAACGTATAGCATATTTAGGCGAACGGCGAAACCGTTCTATCAGTTTACCTATTACTGCAAGTACGGTTAAAGTAAGCGCTGCACCAAGCATTCCACAAAGCACAATAAGCAGCAAGTTTGTATAAACCGGAACTTCTGTTCCTGTCACAGTAGTAACCTTGCCTCCAAAGAAGTAAAGTCCACCGGTAATCAAACTAATGATTAAGAGTAGATAGAAAAAGTATTTAGAAAACTTAGTCGGTATCATTTTACACTCCTTATTTTATTGTCTATACTTCATATTGTACTTAACCACAAAATCAATTAAAGTATTTGTTGACTCTTCCATTTCGTGAGTCAAAGATTCTATCTTGGCAAGAATATAGTTATAGAATATCTGCAGAATTACAGCAGCAATAAGACCAAAAATGGTAGTCAGCAGCGCCACTTTCATACCACCCGCAATTACTGCAGGAGAAATATTGCCTTCCAGCTGAACACTATCGAAAGCCTGAACCATACCAACTACTGTTCCCAAAAATCCTAAAGCCGGTGCAATCTTAACGAACAAAGAAATCCATGAACATCCTTTCTCCAATAATCCCAATTGTACACCACCACTTGTAGTAACAGCTTTTTCTACAGATTTTGGTCCTTGCTCTATACGCATTAATCCATCATAACAAATTGAAGCAACAGGGCCACGGGTATTTCTGCAAATTTCTTTCGCTGCATCTACATTTCCTTTCTCCAATGCAAGCTCCACATCTTCTAGTAGTCTTTCGGTGTTTACTTCAGAAAGATTCAAATAGATAATACGTTCAATACAGATAGAAAGTCCAATAACCAAAGAGAATGCAACCAATCCCATATAGAAAGGATTACCCTCCACGAATTTTTCTTTCAGTTTTACGCCCACACTTTCTTTAGGCACAGCAGATGAGCCATCTTCGGCAACAGCATTGCCATCAGTTACAGTAGTTTCCCCTTGATTGGCAGACACTCCGTCTTGCGCATAAATGGTTTGTGTTCCGCAAAAGAAAAAGATTCCTGATAAAGCAAGCGCCATCAATATTCTTTTCATAATATTGTTCAATTAGTTTTATATCATATCTTAACTTTCAAAAATACATTATCTTTTTGGATTATACAAAGATGACGCTAATTTATTAAGCAGATTTAATAGGGAAATATAGATTATCTAGTCTAAAAGCAGGGTATCACTAACATATTCTATTAGGAAAACTAAAAATCTAACTAGAGTAACTAAAATTAGGGTCGGGAGGCTAATTCAATAAGGTCGGGAGTCCAGAATATTATGGTCTGGAGGATAAAATATTAGCCTCGGGACCCTAATATTAATAATTCAGGAATACTTTGTTAATAACCGGTGAATAACTTGTTAATAGCAGGTGAACAACCTGTTAAAACACCGTTGATAAACTATTAATAAGATGTGGATAACCTGTTAATAGGAGGTGAATAATTTGCAATTCTTATGTGAATAACTTGTGAATTACCTGTTGAAAGATTGTGGATAACCGGTGAATAGTCTGTTAATAAAGCTATTTTTAATCTGTGAATAAAGAGCAAATCAGCATTTATAATTGCTGTTCACAGCAAAATATTAGTGGCAGATGGATGAAAACAGTGGCAGATGAATTGTTTAAAAAGATTATCTACCACCAAGTTAATCATTTAGTTTCCAAAGGATTAAATCCAATTTAGTGGCAGGTGGCAGATCTTTTTAAGAAAATGCATAAAAAAGACAGCCTCTTTATTCTGAAACTGTCTTTCTGTGCGGAGAGAGCGAGATTCGAACTCGCGAAACCCTTTAGAGGTTTACACGCTTTCCAGGCGTGCCTCTTCAACCACTCGAGCATCTCTCCTTTTGTGTGACAATCAGGATATTACACCATAATTTAGTAACCCTTATTTTTGCTGGTTTAACTCATGGTTTAACTTACTTCATTAAATCAAGATTGAGTTAATAACAATTTTCTATCTCACGATCTTATGCCAGTAGTAACATTCTCAAATAAGAGGAATGATATTCTCAAGCATCATTGTTTGCAAAGTTAGATAATTCTTCGCTTGTATCATAATGAATCATGGAATTTGATCTTATAAGGAACAGCAAATGAATTGCTCCATCTGCCGTCTCCTAATAAATCCAGAATGAAATCTTACTTCTTACTTTGCTTGTATAGGACAAAAGTATCTGTCTGAGTCTTTCCATCCTCTACGTAAGTAGAAGTTAAAGTTAATTTTGTATCAGTGAGTTCTTCAATAGTCATTGTGGTTGTTCCACTTCCACTTGTAATAGTTAAAGCATTTATCGCATATGTGCTTTAGAATATGTCCATTTCACGACAAGTTGTTCTAGGTGCAGTATTCATTAATCACAAATTATCGGATTTCTCCTTGGATAGAAGAATAACAGCAAATGAATAGAATCCTCTAACAACAAATTATTAGCGCGCCCCTTAGACCACTCAGACGCATCTACATCTTATTATTTCTTACGCTTTCTACCTCTAATTTTCGCTTTAGCTTTTTCATCTTCATAATCATAACTACTTTTATTAACAATTCTAAGCTTCATAGAAATACCACTTTTTGAAACGAAAGAAAGATAAGTCCTAGAGTCTAATCTGTCAGTGTAATAAACCATATAAATATCTTTACCTGTACTAGTAACACCTTCACAGAATTGACAATTACCAAATCCTTTCACGTAACCTTGTTCAAGCTTATCATATTCAACAAATAAGGCTGCATCACTCTTTTGAAAGTCTGCATAAGTACCATAAACTGTAACAGACTTTTCACTATCATCAAAAGCTATAACACAGTCTGCTGCTTCAGAGTTTTGACCGTCTACATCTGAGACTTTGTCTGCTCGTAAATATCTAGTTTGTGCAGACATAGACAAACTAGTCATAAATGCTAATAGAATGAACAGAATATATTTTCTCATAAATCAATTTATTGATGCTTTCCGGTTTCCTCTGGTTAGCCATTTTAGGATAAAGCGTGGAAACTAACAGTTCTTACTGTACGCTTGTATTTACCTTATAAAGGCAACAACTCAATTACTTACCTGCTGCCTCAAAACGTTTTCTAGATTATTATCTATTTCTTCATTAGATATTCAACGACCTGTTTAAATGCATCACCCGCCATTAGTCCACTAGAGGCTGGAAGTCCTTTCTTATTAATAATTACAATTGCTGTGTATTGTGGGTTTCTAGCAGGAAAGTATCCACAAAATTCTAGTCTAAAGATTTCTTCTTTGTCATTTAGGCTTATTATTCCTGTTTTCCCAGCAATTGATATTTTTTCAATGGAGGCTGGTTTTCCTAATCCTTCTGTAATTACTCTTTCTAATCCATGGTGAATATTCTGTATCGTTTCTTTTGAAGCAATCTGAGGATTTATGATCACCGTAGAGTCCTTATAAAGTTGAGGCTTAACCATTTTCCCATTATTAGCAATTGCATTATAGAAAGTCAAAGTTTGAATTGGTGAAATGAGTTGTTTATAACCAATGCAGAACCAAGCAAAAGATGTATTACTCCAGTTCCGATCTTTGGGAGTTACAAAAGATGCGGGTTTAAGATTATCTATTCCTGCAACACTGTCTGGTTTACCATAGCTCATTTTAGCAAGAATGTCAAAGTATGCTTGTGGATTATCACCAAAAGCTTTTTCCGTAGTCTTATAAGTTGCAATGTTTGAACCGCAAGCTAAACCTTGCTCTACTGTGATTTTACCATATCCACCTCTTTGCCAATTATGGTCTATCAGTTTCTCGCCATTTACAAGGTAGATTCCGTTTCCAACATCGACTTTATCAGACAAACTCACCTTTCCAGTTTCCAACGCGGCTAACAAAGAAATTGGGTGCATCAGACCTGTTGGGCTTTGTGTAGCAAAGTTGGAACATGATTGATAGTTTCTACTATCTTTCCGTTCAAGTCCAACCAGAGCTTTGATTTGCCCTGATTGAACTTCCATTATAATGATTTGTCCTGATGAGGCATTAATTTTAGATAGCTTATTTTCTAAGATAGACGTAGCTTTTATCTGTAATGTACGATCTATGGTACTTATTTGTCTCTTCACGTCCTGCTTAGATGAACATGATATGAAGCTTGTGCACATTATGGCTAATAATAAGTTTGTAGAGAAATTACATGCTCTCATCATTCATTATTTGTTACTATTGTTTTTAATTGCTTAATTCTCTTTGAAGCGCCATTAAATAATTTGCAGCCTGTTGGGATGGAGCTCCACCTGCTTCAACTATCTCACAAGCCATATAAAGGAATTGAAGCCTGTCCACTTGATTCATCTCTTTTACAAATTGGTAAGACGTCCCTCCATTCATTTGTAATGCTGCATCGAAATCCTCTTTTGTGAGTCCAAATTGCATCTTCACTTTAGTAAGATAAGCAATTTTAGGTAATGCATTGCTTTTATCCATATTCATTATCTGTACCAATTGATTGATAATAGATTTCTTTTGTTCGTAAGTCATAATCTTAATATGTTTGTGCTTTCCAATTCCCTCTGGTTGGCGTTAGTATAGTTACAAAGCATGGGAACTAACAACAAGAGTGTTGTATGCCTTTTATTCGCGTGCGTAATAGGATGGTAATTGTATTTTTCTTATAAAGGATTTATTTGCTAACTGTTCCCTTGGTTAGCGATTAAACACAACGAAGGCGTGGGAACTGCCCTATCATCTGTCCAGAGGTATCGCCAAACACCCACAATCCAAATAATAGAAACAGCCCACGCCCATATTGTATATCCTTGTAAAAAGGGTATGCGCAATGAACGTGAACGTCTGTCCCTACTATCCTTGGATTGTTCTTAAATTTGGCGATTTTCTGAACAAGGATAATATGTTAAACGCTTCGTTTTTTCTAAAAAAGTACTTCCGCTTTCGGAATTGGTACAAATATAGAGAAAAGCGTTTGTTTAGAAAAGAAAAAGTGAAAAAATATCAAATTAGTCCTTCATCAGTAAAGCTGTAGTAAGTCTCACTGCTTACAATTATGTGATCTAGTAGGCTTATTCTCATTATTTGGGCTGATTCTTTTACCCTCTGAGTTAAGCTGTTATCTTCTTTACTTGGTTGAATATTTCCTGATGGATGGTTATGAGAAAGAATAATTCCGGATGCATTAGACAGAATAGCAGCTTGTAATATAATCCTTATATCTGCTGTAGTCTCACTTATGCCACCTTCTGATATGCTTGTCACACCTAAGACTTTATTAGCCTGATTCAACAAAACAACTTTGAACGACTCCTTATGTTCTATGGTGTCTTTATCATAGAAGTTGTCTATTAGTAGCTTGTAAACGTCTGCGGAGCTGTAAACTCTTAAACGTTCTGATGCTTTCACTTTGGGATGGTAGACTATCTTAACCTCGCTGACCTTGTAAATGTTACTCATAATTGTATGCTTTAAATGGTTTGTTCTAAAGCAATCTTGTCGATGTAATGAGTAACTAGCTATTATATATCAATCTTATGAGCAACAAATTATTCATTTCCTTTGTTAAGTGAATAACCAGATAAATCGTGTATGGACAGAGTTACGTCAGAACAAAGAAGAAAGATAATGCAAGCTATAAAGGGTAAAGGTACTCAAATAGAAAATGCACTTGCTAAAGCTCTTTGGGCAAAGGGATTTCGTTACCGTAGGAATAGCAAGTATATATATGGGAAACCAGACATTTCTTTCAAGAAGTATAAGCTGGCAATATTCTGTGACAGTGAATTTTGGCACGGTAAGGATTGGGAGGTACAAAAGAATAGAATTAAATCAAATAAGGATTATTGGTTCGCCAAAATTGAACGAAATATTCTCAGAGACAAAGAAGTAAATGAACATTTAACACAGGAAGGTTGGGTTGTTCTTAGATTCTGGGGGAAATCAATTTTGAAAGATGTAGATAGTTGTGTGAAAGAGATAGCAGATTTGCTGTCAAGGATAAGGACTGAAATAATTGGTTAGTATAAATAAGAAACAATGCAGATTATGGATTTTGATCTACTGCATTGTTCTGTATAATTTCTTTAGGAGAGATTAGCGCAACTAAACAAAGTGTATTACCATTTAGAAATGTCAATATTTTGATATCCTCTTTCTGTAATAAAGGGAACAATGTTTTCATTCTTAGTTGCAGGAAATTCTAAATTCATTTCATTACTTAATCGACTTAAAATTGAATTTCCTAATATGTCCTTAAACCTACCCCTCATAGCTTTCTCATACCAATCTATCAATTGACTTTCAACAATGATGCTTTGTATTCTTGCCTTCCAACCTAGTTGCACTAGTAATGACTTAATTACTTTTTCTTCACTATCTCTACAAACAATAATAATCCTATCATTTGTAACTTGCCCAACAATGCTTTCTGCTAATTCTTCACTAAGAGATAAGTGCTTAATTTGTATCGAAATACCAAAATTGCCCCACATATCTAACCCCCTGTCTGCGGCATTAGTAACTCCTACTCGATATATATTAGCCTTTGTTATATAGCTACTTATATCCTCTGATAATCCAATAACACCATTGGAAAAGTCCTCAAATTCCTTTAATAATTCTCCTTTCTCATTATAATTATAACCAACTTCAATGCTAACTTCCAAAGCTTCAATTAGTACTGAGAATAATGCATAAACAACTATCTCATAAACTTTATCAATGCTTCTCTTTAATCCTGGTTCTTTCCAAAATGAATCCAATAAATCCTTAAGCTTAAAGGTCTCAGGAGTTCCGCTTTTGATGAACATTGAAGCACTTTTAAGTTGCTCTAGACGAGTTCTATAAGCATTGTAAATATAAGCTTCTACTAGCCCTTCATTTTCTTTATTAAAGTCGCTTAATGCAATTAGAGCTTCAGGATTAACTGCACGGAATAAATCCTGTTGGAACTTTTGAGAGGAAGAACAAGTATTACCAGTGATTTGCTTAGTAACAACATCTCTCCATGCACCAGAAGCATTCATATAAGTGCTTAAGTCTGCTAAGTCTAAGGAGTCAATTCTATCATGGTATAATATTTCCGCAATTTGAATTGGCTTATAAAGGTGTACTCGACCTTTCTTTATGATATCATCCAAACATTCTTTCGCTATCTGTAATTCCATGGTTAAATATGTTTAATTGTTTTGCCTCGATTATTGGTTTAGGTTTATTATTTAGTGTCTCAATCACATTCCTTGCAATAGCTTCAATCACTGGAACGTTAACTGAGTTTCCGCATAATTTTGAAATTTGGGTTCTTGCAACAGTAATTTCATAATCATCTGGGAATCCTTGCAATCTCATCATTTCTCGTCCTGTCAATCTTCTTACCCCATTGACTAATAAGTAATTATAGCTTCCACCAGCCCTTAAAGCACAAGAATAAGGTAATGGAGAAATATTCCCTCCAATATTTTCATGCCAAATGGAAGGAACTGGAGGAGTTTTCTTTAATGCTGCAAATCTCTTCTGTCTGATAGTCTCAGATGTAAAATAAGATTTATCGACTTCGTCATCTTTAAATAAGATGTCAGATAATGGCTTGTAGTATCCTAAAGGCTTAGGAAAAGAAAAGTTTAAGTTCTCCTTGAATCCTACAATGTAAATTCTTTCTCTTTTTTGTGGAATCCCAAATTCTAAAGCATTGAGAACCTTATAATAGACAGTATATCCTAAAGCCTTCAAATGGGAAATAATCACTTCAAAAGTCCTTCCCTTGTCGTGTGTAGTTAGTCGTTTTACATTCTCCAATAGAAAAGCTTGTGGTTGTTTTACTTTTAGTATTGCTTCAATGTTGAAGAATAAAGTCCCCCTTGTATCTTCAAACCCAAGTCCTTTACCCGCAATGCTAAATGGCTGACAAGGGAAACCTGCTAATAAGATATCATGATCTGGTATTTCTTCTGGTTTTATATCATTAATATCTCCAAATGGTTTTTCATGAAAATAGTCTTCGTACATCTTCTGAGCATATTTATCCCATTCACATGAAAACACATTTTCGCATCCGTTTTTTTGAAATCCTAATCTAATTCCCCCTAATCCCGCAAATAAGTCTATTGTTGTGTATCTATTCATTCGTTAATTCAATAAATTGACTGTCTAGTATCAGTCCAAATTAATAATTCCAATTCGTTTGAAAGAAATTCTTCTATTTCTGGCTGCTCTTCAAATTTAATAGCATCTTCTTCGCTATCAAAGCAGATTGCAAGGCATATATTGTCTGTCCAAGAAGGTTTAGGAGTAAGTGTTAAAAACTTATCCCTAGATTTATTTGATATGCAAATCCAATGTTTATCAACGATTGATTTGCTATTGATATCAATTATCATCTTACAAAGAAATAACTGGAAGCAAGTTCGTATGTTTCATCAATATCAACTTCCTTCTTTGTACCATCTTCACTGTCACGGATTAAGGAGACTATTGGGTATATATCCCAGCCTTCATTCACGTCCTCTTTAGTACAAAGTTGAAGTTCTTTAGTTTCTGATTTAACAGCTAAAACTACTTCTTCTGGATAAGAATCGTTGTTCTCCAGATAATCGTTAACAATATCGTAGATAGCTTGATCGAAAAGATCTCTATCCACATGACTACTATAATCTGCCATATAATAATATATTTATGCAAAGTTAGAATTTAAACTCAATAAACCGAAATATTTGAAGCAATTTGATTGCCTTTTAGTTGATTCATCAACTAGTATATTGAATATCTTTAGCTTATAAGAGGAAGCCAATCAGTGAATATTCTTATTCCTGTTTTAGCTTCCTCTAAACTACATTCAAAAGCAAAGACAATCGTATGTTTGCATAATCTCCTCCTGCCTTAATCCCAAGTATCTCTTTGTAATGGCAACAGAAGAATGATTGAATAGCTCCATCAACTTTATAAGGGCTAATTCTCCATTCTCGGCATTCAAGTTATAAACCTGTCTGCCAAATGTCTTTCTAAGGGAATGACAGGAGAAATTCTTCACCTTTAACTTGTACTTCTTCTTCGTCTCTTTTAAAAGGATGTTGATTCTCTGTACCGAGTAGACTGTACATTTCTGACTTACAAGGATTGGCGCATTAATTCCAATCGGATTGATATGCTCGTAGCAATCTACAATGTGTTTCTGTAATTGTTGATTAATCCTGATAGTTCTGGATTTACCTGTTTTCTTCTCTTGAATGGTAAATTCTTCTACATTAAGAATCTGATTCCACCTAAGAAGCAAAATATCTGAAATCCGTAATCCCCAGAAAGAACCAATTGATATAAGAAGAGACATCTTGTAGTCTCCATCTTTAGCCAATTTCCTGACTAAGTTTGTCATTTCATCCCATTCCATATAATCGGCTGTTGTGATTGAATATTTTAGTGACATAATGTTCTGTATTATAAGTTTATAAGTGAAAGTGAATGTATTTATTAGGAGACGAAATATAATCTGCTAATAATCAGTGTAATATTCACTAGTAATAGAAGTGAATATCCTTATAAAAGAAGAAGGATGCCTAAACAGACACCCTTCTCCCAACCAATCAATCAATGAACCATTTAAACTGTTCATCTCCGTGCAGCGCGTTATTTATTCCTTGTGCAATTTCTGTAGCATTCAAACTTCTGTCCAGAAAGCTGTCTATATATGAACTCTTATTGCTTCCTGTTAAGAGATTGTAGAATTTCCACATATTAAGGTCATTGCCTAATGAACCAAAGTTCTCATCACTGATATAAGACCTAGCTACATTGTTTATCTGTGAATCAGTAAGCAACATTCTAGGTAATCGTTTCTGGTAACCTTGTGGCAAGCACTGATATAATCTCATTTTACCCAATATCTGGCAGAATTGATGTTCTGATAAATGAGAATCTCCTAATGATTGCATTAAGTGGATATGTTTAGCAGGATTGTACTGATTGAACAGTTCTAGAACAGCTTGGTATAAATCTCTGCTGCTTGTAACTCTTATATCATTCTTCAATCCGTCCGTACTTACACACATATTGCAACAAACCTGATTCTTAAAACCAATAGCAACAGAGAAACGTTCAGCTGACTTCTTACTGTAAAGATTCTCTCTGTTATATGCTCTGACTCCCACAACTGATAAGTTTAGCTTATTTCCTCCAACAGTCTCATAAACGGTTGGAATATCAAAGCTAAAAGCTGCGCGCTCATAGTATATGGTCTTATCAGATTCCAATAATTGGTTTGCAGGTTTGTGTATTGCCTGTGGAATGCGTCCTTTTACAACATGTGAAGTCCTGATCTCTGGTTGCTCAATTCTCTCTCCGCTAAAGAAACTCTGTGCTGCATCATAGACTGTTTCAATAAACTGTGGATGAGAGATTGTTAATTCGTTGTCCTTACTAAAGACTGGAGTAATGCAATCCTTTACAAGGTGCTGCAAAGTTACTTCTTCTGTATTAGCTTCAATGAAATGATTCGCTTTCCTTATAATGGGCTGATCTTCGATAATCTGTGCATCTTCTGCGTACTCATTAAAACTACTTGCTCTCCTAACTGTGCCATTGTTGGCGATAATCTGTAATGCTTCCATAATGAATAATTTTGAATTGATTTATTGATTGAATTGGATTGACTAAAACCATTATAGCAGTGAATAAATTGCTGCATTTATAAGGAAACTGCGAATAGTATTTAGCCTTACTAAATTCATCAGGAAGTTTGGAGAATAGCTATTTGTTTTGGGAATAATATTCTTCTTGGGGGTGCGGTACACCCTCACTCATATAATTGATTTTTCCTTATAAACGTAGGAGGGGGCTTTATAGGTACTGTAATCTAGTTTGAGGCATTCTCGTAATTTTTACGGGGAGAATTTTAGGAGGGAGAAGATGCGTTTTGCTATTAACTTGCATGAAAGTGTATTCTACTCCAAATTTTAGCCTAATAAGCTGCGTATAAAATATTAGCTTACTTGATGGCATCCAATAAAACCTCCAACTAGGATTCCTTAATTTAGTTGCATTTGAATATCAAAAAAAGCCTCAATCCTTGAAAGGAGAGGCTTTAGAATATTATATTGCTATATATAGTAAAATTATTAGTATAGAGTACATTTCTGAAATTCCCCCTATAAACATGACTTTATTAGGAAAAAGTACTATTGTTATATCTGTAATCTTATAATTCGTATTGCTCTCTTATTCTTCATCTTACACTCTCGAGTTTCGAAATAATCATTAATAGTCTTAGCTGTAATTGATTTCTTTGGTGAGATGTTTAATATTTCATATAATCGGATTAATTCTTTCTTGGTGTACTCACAGGTGTATTTCTGCCCTATATGGAATGAATTTGTAAGTAGTTGAATAAACTCTACTCCTGATGTTTTTTCTCGATAGCTTTTCAAAATCATGGCTTCTTTAATTCTTTTGAATGAATAGTTGTTTAACTCAATGACTTCTTTGCCAACAGTATCATAAGCATCAACAATGAATGGATCAATATTCCTTAAGTCTCTAACATACGATTGAGTAAGTTCTAAATCTCTTTCGTCTTTGAATATTTCCAATAATTCAACTATTTGTTGTCGCTTTTCCTTTATAGAAGATGAATTATTCTCTAGTTTCAGTCTTTCTTTATCTCCCAATTTGTAGAAAAAGGATTTTTCTTGTTCAGGGATGAACAGACTGCTACGTTTGTATAGTTCTATAACAGAATTGATATTATTATATCCAGACTTTACTAATGAATCATCTACATAATTGTCAATAGCAAAATAGTTTGTTTTATTATCCTTTAGGAAATTATTGAACGGGAGAATATCCAAAGCTGCCTTGTATGCATTACGAGTTTCCACAGATGTTGCACAATTATATATATTCTTTATCGCCTTGTATGCATCCCTGCATCCTTTTAGATATTCTTCTACACCTGATTTTGTGCGTATCGGATAATTTTCATTTGTATTTATTAGGTGTATAGCAAAAGACGCTCCATTCCTAAAACGACCTATTGCTTGTATTGCATCAGTGCAAGGATCTATAATAGTGTATTCTGCAAAGTAGGGCTCAGTAACAAACACAACATCTGGTTTTTCATCCAAAATAATATCTACTGCACTGTAAAACCTACTTGTAAAGAACATATAGAGTTTCTTATGTTTAATATCCCAATTTTCATAAACTGACTTAAACTTCTTTTTCTTCAGTTTTTCAACACTCTTTTCAGAACAGAACACAACACTTTCATCTGCAATATTCAATCTGTCAATCAGTTGGTAAATCATGTCAGTACTGTTGATAAAGAAGCATATGCTTCGTTGTGTTGTTTGCTGTTCTACAATTAGCGGATTTATTTGCTTCAAAGCCTCCAACACATTATTAGTCTCAATAATGCTTATTTGTCGCTTATATTCAAAGAGTGGATTCACTCTTATGACTTTAAACTTTTGTTTCTCAAAATTAGGATCACTAGGCAGTATCGGAGTCGCAGAAACTAATGCTTTATTTGTAAACAGAAAGAAATCATCTATCGGTATTATTATATCTTGTCTATAGTCTACGTCTTTAATTAATTTATCGCACTCATCAAATAGCAAGAAACACATTATGTACATGTCAAGCTCTAATTCTTCAAATGCTTTCTTTACTTTGGCAAAACTCTCGGGAGTAGTTATTATCTTAATAAGCTTATTAGCAGATAAAGTCTGTTCAATGTATTCAACAATATCTTCTGTTGTTACGCCTTTGAGAACTGCAAACACATTATCTTCTTTATGTATAGGATCTTTGCTCTTTCCTATAATTGGTGGCGTGTTTGGTTCTACAATGATAGAATGCCTTAGTGCTTTTATTTCGGAATAGGTTGCCCCAAGTCCGGTTAAAGTTTTGCAAAAGATTGTATTACTTTCTATTTGTGGAAGGATGTCTGTTAGATATGGCATTTTACCTTCTTTGTTTAATTCTATATCAAGTATTCTTGTTTCCATTTTCTTTGTTTTAAAAGAGGGGAGTTGTTAGCTCCCACTCTTATAGTTAATAATCAGATTAATGCCCCTTTTTCACGCAAGTAGTCAAGAAGTTCTTCTGTTCTTTCTACTCGAAAGAATATTTTACCATGTGGGAAACTACTGACTGCACTAATGAAATTATTTGTTTCACGGAACAAAGGAGTAAATTGCACTTTGATTCCTGATTCAATAAGTTGTTTTAGAATAACCAATTGAATATCGTTGTCTTCATCTTCCTTAAAAGATTCTACATCTAACGGATTTACCTCAAAATCTTCAATCTTACCCTCTCTTAAATAATTGAAAAGCCATATTAGATTATTATTATTACTTAAATATTTGAACCCTAAGACTTTAGCGGATTCAATCCAGACAGAAGGATAATGATCTCTGGTTGTAAAGAACTTGATGCTAAGAGTTTCTTTTCTTTGCATCATTGACTTAATTTGGTCATGTGCACCTTTATTGTCGTAGGCATTTGTTTGTGGAACTTGTGTACCTATAAATGAAAATTCCATAGTTTATATATTTATGGATGAATAAAGTGACCCTTATTCTGCAAGGGCTTGCAGGCAATCGTTATTAATAGGTGCGCACCATTTGTTTTTGATTACGAATGCAAAGGTATGTTGGATTGCTAAGAGCGTCTCAAAACCAAATGCAGAAAAATAATCGCATTTACTTATATCTGATAATCAGCTTGTTAATGGATGTGTAAAGTCGCTGCAATAAATCTATATTACAGGACAAAAGGTGTTTGATCAGAATTAGTTTAGAAGAACTTTAAATCATATGGGTTATTTGGAGATAGCTTATAGGGTTTGTTTAATATTCCATACCAATTAGGCTTGAAGTCTTGCTTTATTAGCTGATCAATTCTAGCATGAATCTTATTCTGATCTTCTGTGTCTCCTTCTTTTGCTTCTCCTTCTTCTGTGCTAATTATTCCAAGTAGACATAAGTATTCTCTTATAAATTTACACTGTTCTGTTGATATTGCAACTCCTTCTGTAGACTTAAGAATTGTATTTTGTAATATGTCGTAAGTTCCTTTTAAGCAGATATCGTATGAAATTGGATTTTCTTTGGGCTTACCTCTGCGTATTTGATAAACTGTTTCAAGTTCATGCTCAGCTTCCTCAATGCTACTTACTCCTAAGTATTTATTGAGGTATTCTTCTAGCATATTAATGAACCAAAAGTCTTTATTAGTAATATGTACTGGTTTATTTTTCCCGTTCTTAATTGATATATCCATATCAGCAGCTTTACCTGTTTTATTCGTATTCTTTACTATCTGGTAAAGCTTCAACATATCTGGCCTTATAGATAGTTGATAATTAATCTTATCTAAGGAATCATCTTCAATGGAGGTGTATAATTCAAGATTTTCAAATTTGTTAATGATAATCATTACAAAGCAAAGAGGAAAGAATAAGTCTAGAATATATTTGTTACAATCAAGTTTGTATCTTTCAAGAAGTTCCATAAGATCATTGAAATTCCTTTTTTCTCCTGCATCTAAGGTTAGTATAGCATCTGTCTGCATCATGAATTTATCTATGTTTACAATGTTCATGCCATGATGTGATTCTTTGCATTCTTCTTGTAGCTTTTTACCTACCTCAGTCATATTATCATGACTTATTGCATAATCGTACATGAATGATATATCATCCATTATCATATAATGGTTGATTCCAAAGAATTTTTCTAATTGTGGTTCAATATAATTAATAATTGGTATTGGTATTTCAATATGCATAATGTTGTTATATGTTATTTCTACACAAAAGTACAACAATAATCCCACTCCTTTATTAGGAGAAGGATTATTAAGGGCTTAAAGCAAATTTCTCATTGCATCTTTCATTTGTGAGTTGTCAAAGCTATCCAAATAAATCTGTGTTATTTTCTCTGAACTATGGCCCAATGACTCACTAATGATTGATGTTGAAACTCCAGATCGTTTAAGTACTGTGGCAAATGAATGTCTTGCAACATAGGTAGTAAGATGAGTATTAACATTTGCAAGTTTAGCAACATTCTTAAGCTGCTTATCTACCTGATAAAGCAGATTGTGTATTCTTACTTGCTTTTGCTTTTCTGTCTTATGAACACTTATTTCTAGAATGGGGAACAAATAATTATCTGTGCGAATCTGGGAATAACGTTCTATAATTTTTTGAGCTTCTGGCAACAGGTCTACACTCATCGGTTTATTAGTCTTATGTCTTATATATGAGCATCTGCCATCAATTATATTGCTTGCTTTAAGATTAGCAATATCAACAAAATTAATCCCCCCACACAAATAACTAAACACAAAAACATCTCTTGCAAATTTCTGTCTGGAATCTGACAAGTTTACAGACATGATTTTGGCTACATCTTCTTTACTTATTGCACGTTTTTGGGTAGTAGTATCAAACTTGCTAATTTTGAACTCGTCAAAAGGATAATAACTTTTGGCTACACATTTCTCTACTATAGCCTTGTTGTAGACTGCACGCAAGGTACGAAATTGTATGCTTATAGTAGTTCCCTTGTTTCCTCGCTTTATTAGCCATTGCTCATAATTATTTAGCCATAAAACATCTATCTCTGAGAATAAGAAATCCATCTTATTACTAGTAAATGCTTTTAATGAATTATAAGAACTTTCGCATATCCGCCTATTACCACATTTACCTGACTGCTCCATATCTTCAAGCAGCTTTTTGTAGAAATCACCTACAGTCCTTGATATAACGTTTCCATTATATCCATTTACTAAGGACTGTGCAGAATAATCTTTCCCTTCAACCTTAAGTTCAATTATTTGCTTACGAAACTTATCAAGACTGGCACTAATAATTCCTTCTATGAAATCTCTATTAGGACAATTCCGTTTTGGCTTCTCCTTATCAAAGTCCCAATATTTAGAACTAATGGATAACTTTAGACTCTGGTATTTCTTTTTCCCATCTTTACAGATGCGTAACATTAAAGGATGTTCACCATTTGAGAGTACCTTGGACTTGTAACAGACTACATTTACAGTTGCATTCATGTCTTTTCTGGTTTAACTCTTGGTTTAACTTTCAAGGTAATTTCATGCAAACCAGCCTCCAAAAAGGACGTAAAAAAAGGCAGTCACAAATCAATGTAACTACCTGACTATCAGCGGAGAGAGCGAGATTCGAACTCGCGAAACCCTTTAGAGGTTTACACGCTTTCCAGGCGTGCCTCTTCAACCACTCGAGCATCTCTCCTTTTGTGTGATTGCGATGCAAAGATAAGTTATTTTTTGTTTTTCTACCTAATTCGGCCGGAAAAGTTTCTAACTAAATATCTTTAAAGCATTCATTGTTGTTACATCGGCCACATTTTCTGGAGAGCATTGGTAAATTGCGGCCAATTTCAGGAGAGTATCTTTCACATTGGCACTTTCATTTCTTTTTCCACGATTAGGAACCGGAGTAAGATAGGGTGAATCTGTTTCTAAAACTATTCTCTCTAAAGGAACATTTTTCAATACTTCGGGAAGTGTTGATTTCTTAAAAGTAACTACTCCGTTAATACCCAGATAAAAACCGTCGAACTGCAAAAGTCGTTCGGCTTCTTCCAACGTTCCTGTAAAGCTGTGAAATATTCCTTTCAGATTTTTATGTTCGTTCCGCTTAATAACCTGATAAACTTCTTCGAAAGAATCGCGGCTGTGAATAACTAAGGGTAACAGGTATTCGGCCGACCATTGAATCTGTGTTTCGAATGCTTCGAACTGTTCGTTAATAAAGGTTCTGTCCCAATACAAATCCATGCCCACCTCTCCTATTGCAACAAAAGGATGAGATTGGTCAAGCAATTCTTTCATCACCTTCAGCTCTTCTCTAAAATCGGCATTAACAGATGTTGGATGAAGACCAATCATAGGAAAACAATAATCGGGATATTGTGCAACCGTATCCAATAAGGGTTTAATAGTTGAACAATCTATATTGGGCATATAAATGCGGCTTACGCCGGCTGCTTTGGCTCGTTGCATAACAAGCGGGAGATCTTCGGCAAATTCTTCTAAAAAAAGATGCGAATGTGTATCTATAAAATTCATTTAAACTTTTATTGAGGCTTTTTTTCGCCTGTTCGATAATAATAAATCACGCCGTATTTACGGCATGTATCTAAACGTTCTGTTCCAGATAAGTTCTCAAAATATTTTTCAACCTGATTCCAGATATCCAATATAATCTCATCTGCCTTACCACGAAGAGAGGACAACAGCTCAAGGCTTCTGGAAGTCTGCCACTGCAGATTCTTCTGCTGTTCATAACCGTCTTTGAAGATTTCATAATGCACACAGACCTTGGCAATAGTAGGATTATAAATTGGAGAACCTCCACGACGGGTTCTTTCTTTTTCTCCTTTAATAATCTTATCTCCCCATTCTATTACGGAAGAGTCGTTAGTCAAATCGGGAACAGAAAAATTACCTGGCTCCAATCCATAAAGATTTTTAAGCTCCGATTTTATCTCAGAACGAATTACAGCAAGATTCAACACTTGTATAAAGTGAGAAATATAAAGTCGGGCTATTTTAGTACTCGACTGAAACTTCCTACTGGAAGTAACCTGATTATTATAACACTGTTTATAATAATCATGAGCCTGTTCAAAACGAATCAGGAAATTTTCTGCCTCAATCAGTGTTTTGGTAGAAATAATCTGATCATTATAAGAACTAAAAGAGTGTCCGTTTTCAACAGCGTTCTTTAATGCATTAATTCGTGCTTGATCTGTGTTTGGTAATCTTCTGTAAGGCATAGTATGAGAATAAATAGGTCGTGTTTACATTTCTCTGTACATTAAATGTTCGGCCACAGTTTTTAGTTCCTTCTTTTTCTCGTCTGATACAATAACACGAGCAAGGCTCTCTATTCCTTTGGCATAATATTCTTTCATTTTATTCTCACACAAAAGCTTTACCCCTATTTGGTTATATAAAGCAGTTACGGCTTCTATTTTCTCTTTCGGCTCATAACTATCTTTATCCAACCAGCTTTGCAGGGCAACAGCCTGTTGTTCATCAGCTCCTTCTAATGCTTTTATCAGCATATATGTCTTTTTGTTACAAAGAATATCTCCACCTATATTCTTTCCGAAAACTTTCGGATCGCCATAAACATCCAGCAAATCGTCCTTGAGTTGGAATGCAATGCCAATATTTACACCAAAATCATAAAGATTTTGTGCGTCTTCTGCCGATGCTCCGGCAAGTTGTGCTCCCATTTTAAGAGCTGCAGCGAGCAATACTGAAGTTTTTAAGCGAATCATCTCAATATATTCTTCTTCCTTCACATCATTTCTGTGCTCGAAATCCATATCATATTGCTGACCTTCACAAACCTCAAGTGCTGCTTGTGTAAAAGTATCCAATACATTCTTCAGATAATCAGATGAACAATCTGATACATAGCGGTATGCCAATACCAGCATTGCATCCCCCGAAAGGATTGCTGTATTATCATCCCACACCTTATGCACAGTTGGCTTATTTCTTCTCATGTCTGCTTTGTCCATCAAATCATCGTGAAGCAAAGTGAAATTGTGATAGATTTCCAGACCTACGGCCGGCGATAATATTTCGGCAACGTTGTCCTTGTACATGTTATATGCCATCAACATTAAAACCGGACGGATACGTTTACCTCCTAAAGAGAGGACATATTCCACCGGATCATAAAGGCTTTTAGGAGCATGTGTATATGATAATTCTGAAATATATTGATTGACTAAACTAAGTGCTGTTGTTTGTGTATACATTATTTTTTCAGATTAAGGATGTAATATCCTATTATTATTTCAGTTTAAAGGTGACGGGAACAGCATAGGTTGCTCGTACAGTTCTTCCTCCCTGCATGCCGGGCCGCCATCGTGGCATAGATGATACAACACGGATAGCTTCTCTGTCCAACAGAGAATTTACGCTACGCAAAACAACCGGATTTGTAACCAGTCCGTCTCTATTAACAACAAACTGAACAATTACCCGTCCCTGAATACCACTCTCCTGGGCAGCAGCCGGATAATGAACATTTCGTCTTAAGAAATCGAGCAATGCAGCTTGCCCACCTGGAAACTCCGGCTGATATTCTGTAAATTGAATAGATTCTTCACTTTCAAGTTCATCTGACTGTTGCTGTGTAAACTGAACAGAGTAGTGACTTGTAATAATAACCGTACGCGGTTCTTCGGTATATGAATTATCCATCTCTTCAACTTGCTGAGCATAATTATCCGTTGAAGGTAAAGGCAAATCCTCTTTTTCTATTTTCGATTGTAAAGGCACGTGCTTTTCTTCCTGCACTGTTATAGGAACAATATCTTCTTCTACAGCTATCGCCGCAATTTTATCATCAGTTATAATCTTGGGAATTCTCATCTGAAATGCTCCCAAAAGAAGAATTAATGCAATAGCAAGACCTATAAGGAAACCAATAGGCTTCTTCCTTTCTAAATCTAATTTAGGCATTTTCTTCACTTCCATACAAATATCTCCTGTTTTTAAATACTCCCAGTTTGGCAAAAATAGCATTATTTTTTAAGATTCATCTTCCTCTATATATACTTTTTCCTGAAGCTATATTCCTTTTTTGTTTTTTTTAATCCTTATAGCACCCTAAAACATTTGTTTTCACGTTATTAAAAAATAAAACAAAACAGACTGTCCGAATATTCACGAGAATTTAACTTAGCGGTTCTTAAAAATGATGTATATTTGGCAGCAATTTATAACAATTGATGAAACATCGCCTTCTTATTATACTGCTGATTTTTTCGTCTTTAGCTGTAAAGGCTCAAAGCGGAGGAAGTGTATTTAAATTTTTGGAATTGCCTTTTTCTTCGCATGCATCTGCATTGGGAGGTGACAATATTTCCATTATTGAAGATGATATTACAATGGCAATTCACAACCCTGCGTTATTATCTTGTGTCACTGATAAAACTTTTAATTTAAACTACATGAATTACATTGATGGAGTTGGAGTTGGAAGTGCTGCGTTTTCACGAACATTAGGCGAAAGATCAACCTGGGCAGTTGCCGCTCAATATGTAAACTACGGAAACTTTAAAGAAACAACCGATGAGAATGTAGAATTGGGCACCTTTTCGGCAAAAGATATGGCTTTTACCGGAATATATTCTTATGACCTGACAGACTATTGGAGTGGTGGTGTTTCTACTAAAATGATTTATTCCACTTATGAAAAATATTCATCTTTCGCTATAGGTGTAGACTTAGGGTTAAACTATTACAATGAGTATTCTGGCTACTCGGCCTCTATTCTTGCAAGGAATCTGGGTGGACAAATAAAAGCTTTTGATGAAGTACACGAAAATTTACCTGTAGATTTATTGGTAGGAATCAGTAAAAAGCTTGCTCATGCTCCTTTTCGTTTATCTATTACAATACATAACCTTACAGACTGGAACTCTTCTTCAAATTCTTCAAACAGCGAGGTGAAGGACAAGTTTAGCAAAACCTTTCTAAACCATTTTATCTTTGGACTTGATTTTCTTCCCACTCAAACAACCTATATTTCCTTGGGATATAACTGTAAGCGGGCTAGTGATATGAAAATTAATGGTTCTAGCGGATGGTCGGGCATGGCTTTAGGAGCAGGTATACAAATTAAAAAACTAAAAATAGGAGCTTCGTATGCTAAATATCATACATCAAGTTCCTCACTTTTATTTAATTTTGCAATGACATTATAAAAAACATAGAAATACAAATGAAAAAAATTACAATAGCAATTGATGGTTTCTCTTCTTGCGGAAAAAGCACAATGGCAAAAGACTTAGCCAAAGAAATTGGTTATATCTATATTGACAGCGGTGCTATGTATCGTGCTGTCACTCTTTATTGCATTAAAAATGGATTATTTTCAGGTGATGAAATAAACATTTCGGAGCTGGAACGCCATATTAAAGATATTCACATCACATTTAAACTTGATGAGAAAACACAGCTTCCCAGAACTTACCTGAACGGGGAAGATGTGGAAGATGCAATCCGCACGATGGAAGTTTCTTCAAAAGTGAGTCCGGTAAGTGCTATTGATTTTGTGCGTTCGGCATTGGTATCATTGCAACAGGAAATGGGGAAAGAAAAAGGTATTGTAATGGATGGGCGTGATATAGGTACAACTGTATTTCCTGAAGCTGAATTAAAAATATATGTTACAGCTTCGCCAGATATACGCGCACTTCGTCGTTATGACGAACTTAAGGCCAAAGGACAGGAAGTTAAATTCGAAGAGATTCTGCAAAACGTAAAGGAAAGAGATTATATTGATCAAAACAGAAAAGTTAGTCCTCTGAAAAGAGCCAATGATGCACTCTTACTGGATAATAGTCTTCTGACTATTGAAGAACAGAAAGAATGGTTACTAAAACAATTCGAGAAAGCAACTCAACAAAATTAATAATATGGTCAGGGTAGAAATAGACAAAGGTTCCGGCTTCTGCTTTGGAGTAGTTACTGCAATAAAGAAAGCAGAGGAAGAACTTACTAAAGGAGAAACGCTCTACTGTTTGGGAGATATTGTCCACAATAGTAAAGAGGTGGAGCGACTTAAAGAAATGGGACTGATCACTATTAACCATGACGAATTTAAAGAGCTTCATAATGCAAAGGTTCTTTTAAGAGCTCATGGCGAACCGCCTGAAACTTATGCCATAGCAAAAGAAAATAATATTGAAATTATTGATGCTACTTGTCCCGTGGTGCTGAAACTACAGCAGAGAATTAAGCAACAATATGGAACCCAGAAAAGCGCAAACAATCAGATTGTAATTTATGGCAAAAATGGCCACGCAGAAGTTTTGGGATTAGTTGGGCAAACTTCTGGAGAAGCTATTGTTATTGAAAAGCTTGAGGAAGTTAAAAAGCTGGATTTTAGCAAAAACATTCGCCTTTATTCTCAAACAACAAAATCGCTGGATGAGTTTGAGAAAATAGTGGAATACATAAAAGAACATATTTCTCCTGAAGCCTCATTTGAGTCCTATGATACCATTTGCAGACAAGTCGCTAACCGTATGCCTCACATCAGAACATTTGCTGCATCACATGATCTTATATTCTTTGTTTGCGGGAAAAAGAGTTCTAATGGGAAAGTGCTCTTTAATGAGTGCTATAAGGTGAATCCAAATTCTCATCTTATTGATAGTCCGGATGAAATAGATCCGCAGCTATTAAATGGAGTACATTCTATTGGTATTTGCGGAGCAACTTCAACCCCTAAATGGTTAATGGAAGAAGTGCAGGCACACATCAACCAGATAATTATTAGATAGCAATATCCACTAAATTGTGATATTTAGATAAATTAAAGGTAATACAAGCTTATTAATCATGGTTTTTTTTAACTTTGCAACGACAATTTAAAACATTAAGGTATGAGTACGGTAAAATGTGTTGGAATTCTAACTTCCGGAGGTGATGCTCCAGGTATGAACGCGGCAATTCGCGCAGTAACTCGCGCTGCAATATACAATGGACTACAAGTTAAAGGTATTTATCGCGGATATAAAGGTCTGGTAACAGGCGAGATTCAAGAATTCAAGAGTCAGAATGTCAGTAATATCATTCAATTAGGAGGAACTATTCTTAAAACAGCTCGCTGTAAAGAGTTCATGACTGTTGAAGGAAGACAAATTGCTCATGAAACAATGGTAAAAGAAGGCATAGATGCTTTAATTGTTATCGGCGGCGACGGTTCATTAACAGGAGCGCGTATTTTTGCTCAGGAATATGATGTTCCTTGTATCGGAATTCCTGGAACTATTGATAACGACTTATACGGAACTGATACTACTATTGGTTACGACACTGCATTGAACACTATCCTTGATGCTGTTGATAAAATCAGAGATACAGCAACATCGCACGAAAGACTTTTCTTCGTTGAGGTTATGGGACGTGATGCCGGTTTCCTTGCTTTGAATGGTGCTATTGCATCTGGAGCTGAAGCTGCTATTATCCCTGAATTCAGTACTGAAGTCGACCAGTTGGAAGAATTCATCAAGAGTGGATATAGAAAATCTAAGAACAGTAGTATTGTTATTGTTGCAGAAAGTGAAATTACCGGAGGAGCAATGCACTATGCTGAACGTGTAAAGAACGAATATCCTCAATATGATGTTCGTGTAACAATTCTAGGTCACTTACAACGCGGTGGTAGCCCAACAGCAAACGACCGTATTTTAGCAAGTCGTCTGGGTGCAGCAAGTATAGATGCAATTCAGGAAGGACAACGCAATGTGATGGTTGGTATTGAAAACGATGAAATTGTTTATGTGCCTTTCACTAAAGCAATTAAAAACGATAAACCAATCAACAAGGAATTAGTAAATGTGCTCCGCACATTGTCTATCTAATTTTTAATTAAGAGAGTATTTTCTACTAAATAAGAAATGGGGTTGTCCAAAAAACTGGAACAACCCCATTTTTTTGTTTTTTCTTCGGGTTTCTATCTTTTACCGTTTCTCAAAGAATCTATTTTCCAATAAAAACAGGAGCTGAAGATATTCTCTCATCTTCTACTCCATAAAATATTACCGAGACTCAATCAAGCAAGGATAGTCGTATATATAACTTGAAATCAGAGCTTCTACCTATTCCCCTATATTATCTATTTTTCAATTCCTTGAAATAAGCATCAAGCAATTTCTTTGCTGCCACAAAGGAAGTTAAGTCAGCATTCAGCACCTGATGTTCTTTCTCCCGAAGCATCTCTTTAATGACAGGATTATGATAGAAATTATCGCGCAACTGTTCATTAATCGATTCATACATCCAATATTTAGATTGCTCGTTACGGCGATAAGTAAAATATCCGTTTGCTTTCACGAAATCCATGTATTCGTAAATCATATCCCAGATCTCTTTCACGCCAATATTGTAAAAGCCGGAATATGTTAACACCTGAGGTGTCCAGCCAGACTCAGCTGCAGGAAAAAGATGAAGAGCATTACGAAATTGTGTCTGGGCTAGTTTAGCTTTCTCAATATTACTTCCATCTGCCTTGTTAATAACTATACCGTCAGCCATTTCCATAATTCCTCTTTTAATACCCTGAAGTTCATCTCCGGTACCGGCTAGTTGGATAAGTAAAAAGAAATCGACCATTGAGTGAACAGCCGTTTCGCTCTGTCCTACTCCAACTGTTTCAACGAATATTTTATCGAAACCTGCTGCTTCGCAAAGAATTATTGTTTCTCTGGTTTTTCTTGCCACACCACCAAGAGAACCTGCAGCCGGACTAGGGCGAATAAAGGATTTAGGATGAACCGACAACTGTTCCATACGTGTCTTATCTCCCAGAATACTTCCTTTTGAGCGTTCGCTGCTAGGGTCAATAGCTAGGACAGCCAGTTTACCTCCATCTTCGAGAACATGCAAACCGAACACATCTATCGATGTACTTTTTCCTGCACCAGGAACACCGCTGATTCCTATACGAATGGAATTACCGGAATAGGGTAAACACTTTTCTATCACCTCTTGCGCAATAGCCTGATGTTCGTGACGGACACTTTCAACAAGCGTTACTGCCTGACTAAGAATTGTCACATCACCTTTTACAATGCCTTCAACATATTCAGCCACCGACAATCTGCGTTTTTTGGGTATGCGGCGCAACTTCAGGTAAGGATTAACAGAAGAAGGTTGTTCAATACCCTTATTTACAGTTAGTCCTTTGTAATCTTCACAATTCTCAGGATGTTCCATTATTTAGCCTCCTCTTTTATTTTCACTTTAAGGTTAATCATTACCATCGGATTAGCAGGATCGTTAGTAATCATAAGTACTTTAGTTTCCCCTTTGGTTTTCTTTAGCCATTTAGCACTTAAGTCCACCTTCAGCTTGGTTGATTGTCCGGGTAAAATAGACTTTTTACTCAAACCAACACCCACTGCAGAATTAAAGACTTGAAGCTTCTTTATTTCAAGGCGAGATTTTCCGGTATTCGTAATAAGAATGGTTTGCGATGCTTTTCCTTTAGGAAGCAATTCACCCATATTCAAATTAGTAGAAGACAACTTAATCTTTGGAGCATTATCACTCTGAAAAGCAGTCATACCTGAAAATCCAGGAAGTAATATAGCCGAAACATCGATTTCATTATCAGGACTTACCTTATCTCCGGCATAGCGTGCCAAATAAATTGGAGTTTGGGTTAATCCCAATTCTTTCAACAATTTGGTATCGAGTGTCAGAGTAATTTTACCTTTTCTTCCTCTATAGAGAACTTTCGGTTTAGCCTCAGCTTTCAGATATGGAGGTAAATGCATAAGAGTTACTTCTATTGATTTATCAGAAGTGTTTGCTATTTGAATCTCTGCAGTAGGCATTTCACCACTATTTGCAGGAAGAAACTCAATATATTTTTTATCCAGGCGCATTGGTCCTATTTCGAAGGCCAGTTCCTTTTTATAGTTTACAACATCAAGAGCCACTTCTCCCTTTATTGCGATATACTTTACACTATTGGCAGCGTTACTATAGATATTGATTGTTTTATAAAAACGTCCCATCGCTTTAGCGTCAAATGTAGCACTAACGGTCCCGGTATCACCCGGAGCTATCGGGTGCTTTGTCCAGCCCGTAGCCGTACAAGCACAAGATGCAGTAACATCGGATATAACCAACGGCTTATTTCCTGTATTGGTAACTGTAAAGTCTTTCGTTACCGGTTTATTTCTGGGTATTATTCCAAAGTCGTAAACATCTACATTAGTAGAAATACGTGCCTGCGACCAAACTGTAAGTGAAAGAAAAAACAGAGAATATGTGAGCAAAAGGAAACGTTTCATGTATATCTTTTTATTTGTGTTCAAACTTTTGCTGACAAATTTAGGTTTTTTCCTTCACATACAAGAATTCATTCTGCTAAAAAATATTGCATCATTTTACAACCACACGTAGTGAGGAAGAATGTGAGGCAAACTCTGGTGCGTAAGCCGACTGCAAAGTTGCAATTCCAGATGAATAATTTCCCGATCTCGCTACAAAGAACGAATGTTCCAATACATAAGTTCCTTTTGTTAATGAATCAAAGAAGAAATTAGTAGAGGCATCTTTCACTGCCACATAATATCCGGTTCCTGCTCCCCAACGATAACCAGAGAGTGATTCCAGAGGTTCGAAACAAGCAGCACGCTGATCTTTCAATTGTACAAAGTCCATGTCACGATCTACTTTAATAATGATGCGGGCAACTACCTTATCTCCTACTTTCAGGCTATTATTATTCTTCAAAGGTTTCAGTTCTTTCACTCCATTCACTAACTGTTCTACATATAAAGCCTTTGAAACACTTAGTTCTTTTCCTTGTTGCTTCAAGTTATCAACATCTTCCATGTATTCAGCATATACAGCTCCCCATGCAATACCGGCATCTCGTTTTTCAACTTTAATTTGTCCCAGATTAGATGTAGTAGCTGTATCCTCGAACGATTTCTTTATATATCCCAGTGTTGGATTAGGAGTCTTAACCGGATTAGTTCCAAAAGCTTGTTTTCCAAAGGAGATTTTCACATCCCCAGGGTTATCCAGGAGATTACTTCCACGATTCAGCAAAGCATAAATCGCATTTACTGTTGCAACCGGAGAATCCCATGATTGTGCTTGCTTCTGTTTCAACAGCCACATCTTCATTTCTTCAACGGTAGCATTATCTTTTGCCACTTCATCAAAGGCTTCCATTACGGCGGTCTGCATCTTCATCTTGTTACCATACCAAGAGTACGGATTTACGCTGGATGCGTAGAACATTCCCATCTCATCAGTCTTTACAGCATACTCTTTCATTGAATTCATGAACTCTTTAGCCTCAACAGTTTTTCCGGCTTTTAACAGGACAATAGCAGAAAGAACTTTTCCCATTAAAGTTTGATTGGTTAATGTCTGACGTACCTTACTCAGATAAAAAGCGTAAGCTTCTTTATTAGCAGCAGGAATTTTCTCTTCTGTGAGAGCACATAAGTAAAGATAGTGCAATGATTCATCATCTAATCCTAAAGTTGGTCCATACTTCTTCTCGTCTTTCTTTAGCTCTTTGTATTTCTGAAGCATTTCACTATGCAGATAGTTGAAAGCAGCTTGCTGCATTTCCAATGCTGAGCCATTTAATGGTTCGCCAGTCAGCTTGCTCAGTCTTCCCATTGTTTCCAATACAAATTGAGTAATGTAACGGCTTCCGGTCATTCCTTTGTACCAGCACCAGGCTCCACTGTTTAGTTGCAATTCTTTCAGTTTGGCTAATGCCTGAGTGTTGTTATATTGAATAGTATTCAAATCGAAAAGCAGAGCTACCCGCTGTTTTTGTTCGGCTTCATTCTTTGCTTCCATTAACCAGGGAGATTCTTCCAGCAAGATATTCTTCACATCCTGATTCTTTTGCAGATTGCTCCATAAAGTTTCTTTAGTTCCACCCTCCGCTTTCCATTGATCGAAGATTGCTTTAATGCGAGGTTGTGAATTTACGATAGATGCGGCCAATGAATAAGCATAAAAAGCAGTTGCCCATGATATAGCACTTTCATTGGTTGGATTAGACAAACTAGGTAAGCTTTGTACAGCATACCAAGCTGGATTACCAGTAAATTCGACTGTCAGCTTACGATCGGTTGCTGTTTTCGAGTTTCCATTGAAGAGCTCCTTCATAGAAAACTCACGAGTCTGATTTCCACGAATAGGCATTGCCAGTGTTTCAATGATCCGTTCTTTATTGCTCAAAACAGGAAGCAAGTGTTGTTCGCCATCACTAAACTCTCCACCATCAGCAACAAGGCGACATCCCAGAAGAGAATAGTTTGCATCGGCAGTAAATTCAAAGGAAGCACTGCTTGTTTCTCCAGCCTTAACCGAGAATAATTGTTTCTTAGTAAGGATTACCTGCTCTGTAGCCGGATCGAATAATTGCATTTTCACTTCTCCATTAACATCTTTTTGAGAAACATTAATAATGCGGGCAGATATTGAACTGTTATCTCCCACCCTGACGAAGCGTGGCATATTGGGAGTCAGCATAAAATCTTTGCTTGTTACTGTTTCACCATCAATGGTTCCTGTCATCATATCTTTTGTATGAGCAATTCCCTTAAACGTCCAGCGGGTAAGGCTTTCGGGCATGGTGAAAGAGAAACTTATTTCTCCCTTTTCGTTTGTACGAAGCTGCGGATAAAAGAATGCTGTTTCGTTGAAGTTTTCACGAACAGCGACATTTTTATCTAATATCTCTTCAGAGTCTTCCTTTACAACAGAAATTCCATATGCAACTTGCTCTATTTCTTCTTTCTGCTTAATTTCATCATTTTCTTTAACATCTGCAATAGACACGACACTACTTGTACCACGTATTTTCAAACCCTTTGTTTTAGTACCATATCCAACTACTGCTACTTCATTCAGTGCTGATGTACTCCAAAATCTTTCAATATAAGTTCTCATTAATCTGTCATAGGAGAAGCTATCGCTATTATACAATAATTTTGAAGGGAAATTAAAATAATAGCTATTGTTACCGGAATATGGATAAATCCAGTTTACAGCAGGAATATTTCTTCCGAAATTCACATTCAATCCTTGATATCTTCTCCATATTTTATCCAATGAAGCATCATACATTGCAGCCATAAATTCAGCCTCTGCTGCTTTTTCATTTTTATTTTTAATTGTCAGCTTCCATTCTTCTTTCTGTCCCGGTTTCAATTTATCACGGAAAACGTCCCATTTCAAAGTAAGATTATTATCAGGCAATGCTTTTTTAATTTGCTCTCCCTGCTGATAAACCTGACCGTTCTTCACAAAACAGAAATTTACATAAAGGCCATCTCCATATTCATCTTTATAAGGAATATCAAATCGTTGTACAGCATCAGACAATGTAAGTCGGCGACTTTCTATCCGTTTACCGCCTGCGAATATATCATAAAGCACATGCAAATCTTTCTCTCTTGATCCAAACAAAATGGTAACCGGTTTTCCAGGGGCAAAAGTATCACTCATCTTCTTAAACCACATAGGTTTGGAAACAGGCGACTGTTTATCATTTACAGAATAAAGAACCAATAACTTATCAGAAGTAGCCTTTCTGCCTTTTTCATCCAAAGCCGAAAGAATAAGATTATATTCTCCGGAAGGCAGTTCTTTCCATTCAACAAGTTCCTGCAATTTATTTGAAACAAATTTCCCTTCAATCACAGGTTTCTTATTACCTTTCGTAAATAATTGATAGGTGCCTTCAACATTTACAGGTTTCTGACTAAGATTTTCTGCTTTAAACGTTGCACTGATAGCTTTGTCTTTACATATTTCATCTTCCATATCAGTAGAAAGAACAAGTGAAGTGCTGCCCACAGAAACAGTCGTTTCGGCCATTTGTGTTTCTCCAGCAGCATCAGTAAGCTCAGCCTTAACCTTATAGGTATAGTAACAATCGTCAAGGTCATCGCTAAGATCAGGAATTAAACGGAAAGGAATTACAAAATTACCTTTCTCATCAAGAACTGCTTCGCCAGAAGTCAATGTTGTTTCATTTTCCTGACGCCATTCCCACCAATAAGGCTGAACACGAGTTATGCTATACTTTACTGAAGCGCCTTGGACAGCTACTCCTGAGAAAGTTTTTGCAGAGCCTTTTACAGTAACAGAATCATTAAAAGTATAACTACCTTCCAAAGGCTGGAAAGTTATTTCAAATGTTGGTCGCTTATACTCTTCCACACGAATATTTGTGCTTCCAAAATCTGTTTCCAATCTAAACTGACCATTTAACGTAGAGCCTGGTAATAAGAATTCTGTAGTAAACGAACCAAAATCATTGGTTTGCAGTTTTTTCTCAGAAATCATCTTATTATTGGCATCATACAATCTTAAGGCATATTCTTTGTTAGCCACCACATGGGCTGAATCTGAAGATGAACGATAAGCAATGCCTTTTACAAAAACAGTTTGTCCCGGACGATAAAGGCTTCGGTCTGTAAGCAAAGAAATGACTTCTCTCTCCTCCTTCGTTTCAAAAAAATTGTTATTGTAAAAGTACACGTACTGTAAAGGCAAAGCAATATCGTTTCCCTTTGTGGCAGTAAGTCTGCTTAAGTTCTTTATTTTGTCAATTACCACACTTCCCTCAGCATCGGTCTGAACCTTTAAGAATTCTTTCTGATCTCCTTTGTTATTAACATATAAACTTACTGTTGCTTCAGGTATTGGGTGTCCGCTTTGTGCATCAAGTGTAAGAATCTGCAGTTTATTCTGCGACAGACTTCTGGTCAGAATCTTAAATGCAGAAGAATACAGAAGTCGGCTTTCTGGATTCTTCACATTCTCATCAGCAACTATTTTCATTACATATAGTCCCAGCAAAGGAGCTTTTACTTTAAACACAGAATCCTTCGGTTGATAATTGGCAGGACGGGTTAATGAATAATGTTCTGACGATATTAGTCTGGCATATTTATCATAAAACTTTTTATCCAGTTCGTTATTCAATACCGGAGAATTAACCGAAAGATTCACTTTATAGAAGTGAACACTAAATCCATTAAGATTCTTATGGGATATTTTGAGATTAAATTGTTCGCCCGGATAAACTATCTGAGACGATTCGGCCGATAAAAACGGATTCAATATATTTTCTTTTCGCGACTTGAGCGCATTTATCCGTTTATATTTGGGATATTTCTGGATTGCTTCGTTTAAGAAATCCAACGCCAGAGGCAGATTTTTCTTTTCGGAAAGGTAATCTGTTTTTGCCAAATAAGCTTCTGCACAAACTTCATTGGATGAATTCTGAGCAATTAAGTGATCAAGCGCTGCAATATAGGGATCACCAGATATTTCCTTTTCTTGAATCTTTTCCCATTCATCAGCATTATTACTTGCAAACTGAGATTTTGTATATTCCAACCGTTCCAAATCTGTAAGCAACACAGCATCCTTATTCCCTATAGACTGATAATAATTTAATAAGCTTTGATAGATATGCAATTTTTCGGCCACTACATCATATTCACTTGCTGCAGGAATCTGAGCTTTCACGAAAGTTGCAGTATTTGCAAAAGCAATTTCAGTTTTCAACAATACCTGTGGATAAATATTTTTAGAAATATTTTGCAGGTCTGAAAGAGTAGAGAGTGCACGCTTGGCCAGCAAATGGAGCATATCGTGACGGAAATAGTTACTTGCTTCACCTTTAAACACGATTGGGTCGTAAGCAGAGGAAGAAGTTTCCTGCAATAGTTTCTGATCTTTCAACGAAAGACGCAAGCATGAAAAAGCTTTCTGAACAAAAAGATTGGTACTCCATTCGCGAATATCTTCGGGAGTTTCCCCGGTTAACTGTTTTCCTTTACGCAGCTGCCAGGAATTATTCTGAACATATTCTGTATAAAGTTCAGCTATCATGGAATTCAGGATTGCTTTATCCATAGGAACGGTTAATTCTGCTTCCCACTTTTCCAATCCTTTCAGGTTGACGTAGAAACTATCCGCATCAATCCTTACTTTTATATTGGCGTTATACAGATATGCCTTGAACATTTGCGGAGAGTTCTTCTCAGCAAGTGCTTTCTGATAGATTTCTGTTGTCTTCTTTATAACCGATTGAGGCAAATCTTTCTTTTCAGAAGCCTCAACACTTTTCCACATCTTCTCATAAGTCTGCTTCTGAGCAAATAAGGATAGTCCTGTCATTACAAACACCAAAAGGGCTAATAGTCTGGTTCTCATATCTATTTTTTTTAGTTTTAGCATGTTTCAACAAAGTAAACGATTTAAACTTAAAAATCATGCACCAATCATAAAAGATTTAAGCCGTTTTTTAGGAATAATAAACTAAATGTCAATTATCTCTAAATCCGTTTTAGTTTACAATCATCTTAATAACTCTAAAAGTTTACGCTAGATAAAATTTAATTTTGCGAAAAAGTCTTGCAGTCTAGCAGTAGGCATATAAATTACTGTCTATAAGCGCGATATAGATGCTAGATATACTTGGAGAAGTCTAGCGGTAATCTAGCAGTCTAGCACCTTGTCTCGTCCTGATTTTAGTTGACTTTTCAAAGTTCTATCCGCCATTTATTATACTCACCTTATTCAAAATCAAATCATATTCCATTTCTTGTTCCGTACACCCGGGTGTAGAAGGCTGGTACACCCGGGTGGACCAACAGGTTACACCCGGATGTAAATTATCCCTCCACCCGGGTGGACAGAATTATTATCCGGCTTGCTTTTAAAGTGCTGGTACAGTTTACAAAACAAATTTATTGGCATTTAATACTTTTGTAGTATAAAGATGCTGTTTTATCCAATAATTCATATAGTTCGTATAAATACAACTTTTGGTAAAATTAAATGATATATCTTTGCATTCAGTTTAAAATAAGGTAACAAAACTATTCGAGCGATGAATAATTATTTTTTTAAGGCAACATTATTGGCGTTTTTAGTGATAGCAGATTCCGGGACGTTGATGTCCAAGAATAATCATGTGCTTAATACAGAAACAGATTCAGAAAACACAAAACGCAAATCAGAGATTTCAGGGGTTATAAAAGACACAGAAACAGGAATGGCTATATCTGGTGTTAATATCTACATTACAGAATTAAGGTCGGGTACTTCAACAAACAGCAATGGAGAATTCAGCGTTGCACTTCCTCAAGGTAAGTTTACTTTCAGGGTTTCTTGTGTGGGGTATAAAACAAAGACAGAACAGGTGATAGTACCACCCTCTTCCGTGAAAAAAAATTTCGGATTGGAATCGGATACTCAACTTGATGAGGTTGTAGTTTATGCTAACAAGAAAGACCAGAACATTACCCGCACAGAAATGGGTGTGGAAAAACTCAGTATTGGTCAGATAAGAAAGATGCCGGCACTGATGGGTGAGGTAGATATTATAAAAGCAATTCAGCTTTTACCAGGCGTTCAGGCTACATCGGAAGGTGGATCGGGTTACAGCGTTCGTGGAGGATCGGCAGACCAGAATCTTATTCTTCTTGATAATGCAACAGTATATAATGCATCTCACATGTTTGGTTTCTTTTCTGTGTTCAACAACGATGTTGTGAACAATGTGGAGCTTTATAAAGGCGATCTTCCTATGAAGTATGGTGGACGTTTGTCTTCTTTGCTTGATGTACAATTGAAAGACGATTATACCGGCAAAGTAAGAGGAACTGGTGGTATAGGTCTTATTTCGAGCCGATTGATGATGGAAGGTGGAATTGGAAAGAACACATCATGGATGGTTGGGGGAAGAAGAAGTTATGCAGACCTTTTCCTGAAACTGTCGTCCGACAAAGCTCTCAGAGAGAGTTCTATCTACTTTTATGATTTGAATGCAAAAATTACTCACCGGATTTCTTCAACAGATCGTCTGTCGCTGAATACGTACCTTGGTAAGGACAATTTTGGTTCTTCGGTAGGCCAGTTCAACTACTGCAACCGGGTAGCTTCTTTAACCTGGGGACATGGTTTCAATGAGAATCTATATTCCAGTCTGAGCCTGAACACTACAAATTATCATTATACCCTTCAGTCTAAAATGTCCGATTCTAAAGTAAAGTGGAAATCGGATATAACAGACGTGACTTTAAGGTGGGATTTAGATCATTCAGTGTCGGATATTCTTAAACTAACTTATGGTGCATCAAGTACATACCATAACTTTAATCCGGGTTTAATTACTCGCCCTGATTACCCCGACTACAAAATGCCATTGTATCATGCGTTGGAACATGGAGTATATCTTTCTGCTGAACAGAATCTGGTTAAGAACTTAACCGTGAGATACGGACTTCGTCTTTCTGCTTTTCAGAATATGGGTAGCATTACCTCTTATTCTTATGGCACAAATCACGAGGTAAGTGATTCTACTTATTATGGTTCCGGAAAAGTTTATCACACTTATTATGCGCTTGAGCCCAGAGTTGGAATGGTTTACAAGCTCACGGATAATTCTTCCGTGAAAGCCAACTATGCCCGTAACACTCAGTTTATTCAACTGGCAAATAGTTCATCATCGGGCTCACCACTCGATTTATGGTTTCCCTGCAGTCCTAATGTAAAACCTCAGAAAGTTGATATGGTTTCAACCGGATATTTCCATAATTTCAATAAGAATGAATATGAAACATCGGTTGAAGTTTATTACAAGAAGATGAATAACGTTATCGATTTTGCCGATCATGCACAATTGTTGCTTAATTCAAAACTGGAAGGTGAAATTAGAATTGGTACCGGAAAGGCATACGGCGTGGAGTTTATGGTGAGAAAGAATACCGGAAAGCTGACCGGATTTCTGAATTATACCTTATCAAGGTCTGAGCGCACTATCCCTGAGATTAACAAAGGAAAAACTTATCTGTCTCCATACGATAAAACTCATTGTGTGAACTTATCCTTATCCTATGAACTCTCAAAGAAATGGAATATCTCGGCCAATTGGGTCTATTCAACAGGAAATCCAACAACTTATCCAACCGGACGATTTGAGGTAAACGGTGAATATTTCCCTATCTACTCAGGAAGAAACGAATATCGCCGTACAGACTATCATCGTCTGGACCTATCGGCAAACTATGTACCAAAGCACAATCCAAAAAGGTTCTGGACAGGAGAATGGAATTTCTCTTTGTATAATGCTTATGGTCACAAGAATCCGTGGATTATAACTTATGATCAAAATACTCCTTCCGGAGTTCCGGATGCCAAGATGACTTATCTTTTTGGAGCAGTACCTTCTATTACTTACAATTTTAAATTCTAAAGCAATGCTACACCATAGTTATTTTTCAAGCATATCAAAATGCTATAATTACTCTTCATACATATTAGGGTTATTATCAGTATTCTTATTACTGACATTTACCAGCTGTACCGAGACTATTGATATAGATACCGACAACTCAAAACCTGTTATTGTTATTTATGGTACAATTACAGATCAACTTACATATCAGGAAATACACATTAGCAGTTCAGCCGGCTATTTTGACAATAAGACTAATCCAAAAATTTCGGGAGCAAAAGTTACTATAACTTCGGGCAATAATGTATATACACTTACAGAAGTTAGTGATACTCCTGGACTATACAGAACTACCACCAAGATGGCAGGTATTCCGGGAAATACTTATAAACTGAAAGTTGAAGTAGATTATAATAGCGATGGAGTTAATGAGGAATACACGTCTTCCGCATATATGGAAAGCAAAGTATCTCTGGACTCTATCAACATAAAGAGACAATTGGTTTCTCAGTATAACTATTTTTCTGTAAATTTGTATGCACAGGATTCTTCTGATGAGGATTATTACATGTGCCGTTATCAGATAAACGACTCTATATACAATAAAATAAGCAGATATATAGTTTTTGATGACACAAGTGTAAATGGTCAGTATATAAATGGATTACCAATTGAATATTTCCCTGATGTAAAGGATAAAAGTAAATTTAGTGACGACGATATAAAGAATATGACTTTTATGGCCGACAATGATTCCGTAAAATTTGAATTATGCCATATAACTAAAGGATATTACAGATTCTTACAGCAGTGCCAGTTTGAAAAAGATGGCGAAGATCCCTTCTTTGGCGGACCGTTAAGCAATATCGAAACAAATATTTCAAATGGAGGAGTGGGCTACTTTGCAGCTTTTGCCATATCAGAAGCTAGAGACGTGGCTCCAAAACAAGATTAAGGATGAAAAGTAAGATAAACGATTTCTCAAAAGATTTTCTAACAAACTTTGCCACAAACAGAAAGTACAGAGGACTACATCACATTTCTCTGATATTGTTTGTCTTAGGATTTATCCTTACCGATACAAAGAAAAATTATACCGGCAATTGGGACATATATGTTAATGCTGCCATGTTCAATTACTTTGTGGGAATCATATATCTTAATATGTATGTATTGGTTCCTAAATTGTTATTCCGTGAGCGGGCGGCTTTGTATCTGTTTGCCATGGCAGGAGTTACACTAGGCACCTACTTCTTTTTTCTAAGTGTGGAATATTCTATATTAAGACCTTATGAATTAATTCACAGACCATTCAATATTCCCGACATGATGGTTAATCTTTTAGGGTTTTGTTTTATTTTTACTGTATTTATAGGTCCATCTACTTTTTTCAAACTCCTTCAACAGTGGATGAGAGATACAAACCGAATTCATGAGTTGGAAAAGGCTACCATAGAATCGGAACTGGAACAGCTTAAGAAACAAGTTAATCCGCACTTCCTATTCAATACATTGAATAATGTGAATGTATTAACACAAACGGATCCCGAAAGAGCTTCGCAGGTACTCACCAGATTAAGTGATTTAATTCGCTTTCAGTTATATGATAGTGTGAAAGAGCAAATATTTCTGAATGCAGATATTCACTTTCTTACCGACTATCTGAACCTGGAAAAGATACGGAGAGACAATTTTGAATTCAGTATATCAACAAAAGGAGATATCGCCAATCAGCTTATTCCTCCTTTGTTATTTATTCCTTTTGTGGAGAATGCAGCTAAATATAGTTTAGATTCGGAAAATAAATCTTACATTTACCTCAGTTTTGAAGTAGAGAGAAGTATCTTATATTTTGTATGCATTAATTCAAAACCAGACAAGAAAATAAAACCGAAAAAGAGTGGTGGTCTGGGACTTGCTAATGTAAAAAGGCGTCTTGAATTAATTTACAATGAGAAATATACTCTTGATATAAAAGAAGATGAAAATACTTATCAAGTAAACTTGTGCTTGATTCTTTAAAATACGACTGACATGAATTGTATTGTGATTGATGACGAACCTCTGGCCAGAGAAGGAATGGGGCTTCTGGTCAAGAAGATAAAAGGTTTGAATTTATTAGCTAGTCTGAATAGTGCAAATGCTGCAGCTAAGTTTATGGATACAGAATCTGTAGATCTTGTTTTTCTCGATATTCAAATGCCCGGAACCAATGGTATAGAATTTGCCAAAACAATATCAGAGAATACACTTGTTATTTTCACAACAGCTTATGCAGAATATGCTTTAGACAGTTATGAAGTAGATGCCATCGATTATCTCTTGAAACCGGTTACTTTCAGTCGCTTTCAAAAAGCTGTTGATAAGGCTTTCTCATATCATGAAATGTTGCAATCCAAAGTAAACAGTCAAATAGAGTCTGTTGAAAAGGATTTTATTTTTGTAAAGTCGGAACGACGCATTTTTAAGATCTACTTTAAGGATATACGTTATATTGAAGGACTAAAAGACTACGTAGTGATTTATACTCAGGATGCGAAGATTATTACTGCAATCAACCTGAAGAATATCTATGAGCAGTTACCACAGAATATTTTTATCCGGGTAAGCAAGTCGTATATTGTGAATTTTGAGCATATTGATTCTCTGGATAATAATGATATTCTTATCGGCAACCAAAAGATACCTATTGGTAATAGTTTCCGGGATTATCTTTTCGATGAGTTTATTTCTAAAAATATTTTGAATAGTAAATAGTTACTTTACAATAATTTCAAAAAGCGCCTGCTCGGCTAGTTTGCTGAGCAGGCGCTTTAATATAATGAGAAATAAAGGATTACAATTTAATATCCCATATACCAGCACTCTTTTCCAGTTCTACCAATGCTGATGCATAATTAAATAATGTCTCATAATAAAGAGCTTGTACATCATCATAAGTACGTTGGGCATTGAGTACTTCAAGTAATGATACTTCCCCACGGTTATAACTGTATATTTTACCTTTCAGCACCTGATTGGCTTGTTCCAGCATTCCGTTTTCATAATGGCCTACTTGCTTAGTCAGCGATTCATATTGATGATACGCTTTTAATATTTCATTCTGCACCTGCAATACCGCCCCATCGTATTCGATAGCTGCTTGTTCCGTACGGCGTTTTGCTGCAAGAATTGCTCCTTTATTGAATCGTGAAAACTGCAATGGAATAGCTATTCCGGCTGTTATTCCCGAATATGCCGGAGCCGGTGCTTCTTCATTTTTAACCTGAGCATTATGGCTGACTTCGAGCGAGACATCTACATCCATATTTCTCTCCCTACGGGCTACTTTCAATGCACGGTTTGCCACATCTATATTCTGCATGGCGGCTGTAATGTCCGATCGGGAAACTGTTCCTTGCTTTATCAAGTCTGACAGATCAAAATCGTGACGAGGCAAGTGAAGCGATGCATCCGGACGAAACAGGAGCGTAGATTCTTTTGTTCCGGTATATATAGAAAGCGAAGCAAGAGCATTTTTCATCTCTGATTCCGACTGCAGCAGTTCGTTGTACATCATCCCTGCTTCCAGTTTGCTCTGAATAGCATCTATCTCCATAATCTTTCCTTTTGAAAGACGGATACTGTCCGATTGAGCCAGTTCATAAAGATTCTGGTATGCATTCTGCTTTACTTTGTATAGCTGATCTTGTTTCAATGCCTCAAGATAAGCAACTGTTGCGTCTGCCCTCAGGTTGCGCAAGTAATCGGCCAGAAGTGCTTTCGAAAGGGCGCTCTCACTGCGTGCCAGTTCTACATTAGCGGTGCGTTTACCAAAAGTAACGGTTTGAGAAATGGATACGGAACCTCCGTACCCCATTTTCTTTTTGGCCTGTTCATTATTGAAGTAGTTGAAGCCTAATTGCGGATCATTTCTAACATTGGCAGCAATTGCTTCTGCTTCAGAGATACTGACATTTAATTTCTGAGCTGCATACTCCAGATTACCAGCGTTCACCTTATCCATATACTGAGTATAGGTAAGCGACTGAATGGCTATCTGTCCTTTTACTAGCGGACAAACCATATATATTAATGCAGATACAATAATGCATTTTCTTATACTTATTTTCATAATTTACTCCTGATTAGATTTGTAAATATCTTCCTGAGCTTGTTCCTCCTGCAGCCTTTCCTTTTCAAGTTTCAATTGATGATTCTCGATCATGAAATAGAGAGCCGGAAGCACATAAAGAGTTATGACTGTTGAGAACAGCAGTCCATATACAATTACCGTTGCTAGTGGACGCTGAACATCAGATCCGATTCCGGTGGAGAATGATGCCGGCAATAATCCTAGTACAGCAACAGTAGCTGTCATAAGTACAGGACGGAAACGGTGACGCGTACCCGAAATAACAGCATCGTAGAGGTCTTTTCCTTCTTTTCGAAGAGTGTTGATGTGCGATACCATGATTACTCCGTTCTGTATAGCTACTCCCACAAGGGCGATAAATCCTACAGCCGATGATACGTTCAACGTCATTCCACGAAGGTTCAGAGCGAGCATACCACCAAATAATGCCAATGGAATGACACTCATTTGCAATGCTGCCTGACGGAATTTTCCGAAAGCTCCGAACAGCAACAGAAGCATAATGCCTAATGCCAGTGGTATAACCACCGCCAGACGAGAATAAGCCCGTTGCTGATTCTCAAACTGTCCTCCCCATTTAATGTGAATGTTTTGTTTATTGTATTCCACATTTTTATCTATCTGCCTGTTTGCTTCTTGCAGAAAAGAAGTGAGGTCAACTCCCCGCAGATTGACGCGTACGGTAAGGTGACGTTTGTTCATTTCACGGGTTATGGTACTTGCTCCGGTAGTAAGCTTTATCTGTGCAACCTGTGAAAGAGGTATCTTGACTCCTGCATCGGTAGTCAGCATAAGACTTCCTATTTCTTCCGGGGTATTTCTGCTTTCTTCATTGAATCGGCAGGTTACATCGTATGACTTACTTCCTACGAATATCTGGGAAATGGAAGTTCCACCAATGGCCATTTCAATGAGGTCGGTCACATCAGATATGTTTAATCCATACTGTGCAATGCGATCTCTGTCTGCTATAATCTGTAATTGTGGTAGTGGAGGTTCTTCATCAATGGTTACATCCTCTGCCCCCTTAATGTTTTTAAGAGTCTTTTCTACCTGTTCACACACCCGGCGTGTTTCACTCAGATTTTCACCATATATTTTCACGGCAAGATCACTGTGCGCTCCCGCTACCTGATCCATCACCATATCAATAATTGGCTGAGAAAAGCCTACCGTGTAACCTGGCATCTTTTTGATAGCTTCAGACATTTCATTGATCAGTTCAGCTTTAGTCTTTCCATTCTTCCATGTATCATAAGGTTTTAATCCCACACTACATTCCACATGTGATAGTGAAAATGCATCGGTTCCGGCATCGTCACGTCCCACCTGAGTCATCACGTAAGAAACCTCATCAAACTTCATGATTGTTTTACGAAAATCTTCTGCCATCTGTTTAGATCGGTCAATGGAAATTCCCGGAGGGAACTGCATCTGTACCCAGATAGAGCCTTCGTCGAGTGGAGGAAGGAAATCTTTTCCTACTGTATAACTGAAAACTCCTGCCAATACAAGAATTATTGCCAATGGAGCCAATACTCTTTTGGGCTTCTTTAAGATGTTGATAGTCTGTTTATGATATACATCTGACAGTTTTTCCAGCCATTTGTTTATATAAATATTACTCGGTTTCTTATAAGCCATGAATGCCAGTCCCGGAATCAGGAAGAAAGAAACAGCCAATGCACCAAGTAATGCATATCCTACTGTATAGGCCATTGGTGTAAACAGCTTCTTTTCAATATGCTGGAATGTGAATAATGGCAGATAGGCTGTAATAATGATCAATGTTGAGAATAGAATTGGACGTGCCACTTCGAATGCTCTTTTCATGATTGATTCTTCCTGAAGCGGGGCGAGCGGACTGCTTTCTCTTTTCTTCAAAATGGTTTCCATCATCACAATAGCACCGTCGACCAATATACCAAAGTCAATTGCTCCCAAAGAAAGCAGATTGGCCGGAATGCCGGTTACGTGCATAAGGATAAAGGCTATCAGCAGTGATAGCGGAATAGTAAGAGCCACAAGCAATGCCCCACGCCAGTTACCCAAAAATATAATAAGAACCAGTACCACCAGAATCATCCCTTCGAGCAATGTGTGAGAAACGGTATGTAATGTGGTATTCACTAGATTCGTACGATCAGAGAACGGATGTATTGTTACTCCTTTGGGCAGGATGGAACTATTAAGTTCATCCACAGCTTCATGAACGTCTTTCAGTACAGTAGAAGGATTCTGGAAACGAAGCATCTGCACAATGCCTTCTACTCCGTCCTCGAGATTCACCTTGTCGTCACAGAAACCAAGAACTCCTTTGCGTTCCAGATTACCATACTTAAGTTTACCTACATCGCTGAGATATACTGGAACACCATTGGCCGATTTAAGAACAATCTGTCCTAAGTCATTCAGGTCCTTTACCAGTCCGATACCACGGATTACATAGCTCAGGTCGCCTCTGTTCAGGATGCTACCTCCGGCATTAACATTATTCTTGTCTATCTTATCTTTTATGTCGGACAGGGAAATATTGTATTGTTCCATCTTGTGAGGATCAACTTCAATCTGATATTGAGTGGTTACTCCCCCGAAATTGCTGACATCTGCCACACCCATAACCTGTTTTAACCTTGGAATGATTACCCATTTGTTCAGGTCGGTCAGTTCCCGCAGATCATGATTCTTACTTTCAAGCACATAACGGTAAATTTCACCGGTGGGCGAAGTCAGAGGATTTAGTCCGGGAACAGCATTGTAAGGCAGCTCCACGTCATTGATACGTTCCTGAACTCGTTGCCGTGCCCAATAATCGTCAACTCCATCTTCAAAAACAAGGATTATAGTCGATATTCCGAAAGAGTTCCGGCTTCGCATCACAGTCATTCCCGGAAGTCCGTTTAGGGCGCGTTCAATAGGAATACTGATTTGCTGTTCAATCTCCTCGGCTGCCAGTCCAGGAACCTGTGTAACCACTTGGACGGTTACATCTGCAATATCCGGATAAGCGTCAATAGCCAGTTGTGTCCATGAATAATATCCGATAACGGCCACAAAGCAAAATGCAACAAACATCAGTCCTCGCCGATGTATTGCCATATTGATTAATTTTCTCATACCTCTTATCGTGCATCATTTAAGTAGAAGGCTCCTTTTGTTACAACATGCTCTCCTGCATTCAGACCGGATAATATTACCAGTCTTTCACCTGTAGCCGAAACTGTCGTTACTTTCCGTTTTATATACTTGTTATTTCCAATCGATACAAGAACATAATTATTGTCTTCCTCCTGAAGAACTGCTGAGGCCGGGATAAGAATTTTCGGGGTAGGATTATCAGTCAGCTTCACTGTGCCATACATACCAGGTTTCATCTGACGATCAGCATTGCTGCATTCAATAAGCACTTCAACAGAACGTGTATCTTCATCCATCATATCGCTGATGTGGTATATTTTTCCTTGTAAAGCTTTACCGGGTAATGCAACAAGTGAAATATCAACATTGGAAAGATTGCGTATAAGATTTACATCTTTCTCTTTTACATGAGCCACAACCCATACTTTATCAAGATTTGCAATAATTGCAACCGGTTCTGCATCTTCTTTCAGATACTGTCCAAGCACGATATTGCTCTTTACCACTTCACCGGATATAGGCGAACGCACAACCAATGGGCGGCCAAGTGAAAGTTGAGCAGGATCAATGCGATAAACCTGTAAGGCAGCCTTTGCATTCTCGAAATCTTTTTTCTTTAGTTCGTAGTTAAGTTCGGCTTCTTCTTTTTCCTTTTCAACACCGACTTTATTTTGGAGTAAGTCTTTCTCCCTTTTCAGACTTTTATAGGCCAATGCCATTTCCTGTTTTGTCTGGTAATACTCTTTGGTAGTTTCAAAGAATTCAGGTGAACTGATTTCAAATATTGGACTTCCTGCTGCAACCTTTTGCCCTAGGCGTACAAGTGATTTGGTTATTCTTCCAGCAAATGGCGAAGCTATTTCTGCATAGTTCGTAGGAATAGCTTTTACCACTCCCGAAGTGGTGAAACTTGGATAGTAAGTTTCCGGTTCGACAACATCTACTTTTAATTTTGCTGCCAATGATGATTCTTTTGATACGGTTATAGTGTCTCCCTGAACTGTAAATTCACGACTTTCCTTTGCATCTTCTTTTTGTTTACATGAAGATGCAGCTGTTGCTATCAGCAACAGATATAAATATTTTCTCATAAGTGTTTATTGCTTAAATAATTGATTAGTTATTCCTGATAACTTTTACAGATATCTTTCAAATATTAAGCAATAAAAGGGGGAGCACGTAATAGATTTGAAGTGAGACTTACATGTGCGAATGAAATATTCGTCGATGAATGAAGTACACGAAATAATAATCTTATAAGACTTAAAAGAAAAGCAGCATAAGCAGTAAACAGAATAACCGATAACAGGTGAATAGTCTCGAACTCTACCTGCGAGTGAGTATGCCCAGTTTTATAAGGATGTGAGTGAGTAATAAGCCCCTCAGAACTTTCGTGAGAGTGGAAAAAGAGTGTTGTTCCTCCGTAATAGCTAACGAAAAGAGCTATCAGCAGTATTTTTGATATATTTAGAAGCCTCTGTTTCACAAAAAATCTCTGTTTTGGGTGCAAAGATAAATATTTATTTAATTTGTGTATCTATATTTCACTTTAAATACAAAGGCTATAAAGATGTTTTCAAAAAATCTTTTAAATTCAACAATAATATAATAGAGATTAAAATGCTATCTTTGTTCATTATCTAAAACACTAAATAAATGAATAAAGAATTAGATCTTTCAGTTAGTTGCTATGGTGCTGTGAAAGATTTGCGCTATGACGTTGCTATTCTTCCATGGGGAGCAACAGAACCTCATAATTACCATTTGCCTTACCTCACTGATTGTATTGCTCCAAGAATGATAGCTGTAAAAGCTGCAGCTTTGGCCTTAAAGGAAAACGGTGTTCGCTGCATGGTAATGCCACCAATATCGTTGGGATCACAAAATCCGGGTCAGAAAGAATTAAGCTTTTGCATTCATGCCCGCTACGAAACTCAATTTTCCATTTTAAAAGATGTAGTTGATTCTTTGCATACTCAGGGCATTAGAAAACTAATAATCTTTAGTGGACACGGAGGTAATAATTTTAAGAATATGATTCGTGATTTGGCCTTTGAATATCCTGATTTTCTGATTATACAATCGGATTGGTACGCCATTTTACCATGCAATGGTTATTTCGAAGCTGAAATTGACGATCATGCCGGAGAGCAGGAAACATCTGTAATGATGTATCTGCAGCCAGAACTTGTTGATCTGAATATGGCAGGTGATGGAGATTATCAGCCATTTGCAATTTCTTCATTGAACAAGAAAGTTGGTTGGACGCCAAGGCATTGGAATCGTGCAACAAAAGATACCGGTGTGGGTGATCCACGAAAAGCTACCGCAGAAAAAGGAGAAAAGTACCTGAATGATCTTATACCAATCGTTGCAAAATTATTTGCAGAAGTAGGAAAAGAAGAACTCTATTAAATATAAATTAAACAATATCTGATATGCAATTGCAACAACAAGTTATACTTATTACAGGAGCTTCTTCTGGTTTTGGAAAAATAAGTGCACAAATGCTGGCTGAACGTGGACATATTGTCTATGGAACAAGCCGAAAACAAACTGAAAGTTCGGGAAAAGTAACAATGCTTGTTGTTGATGTAACAGATCCTTCTTCCATAGAACAAGCAGTTAATCAAATCTATTCGAAACATGGACGAATAGATGTACTTATTAACAATGCAGGAATGGGAATTGGAGGTGCCCTGGAATTAGCAACTAAAGAGGAAGTAGCCCTGCAAATGGATACAAATTTCTTTGGTGTAGTTAATATGTGCAAAGCAGTTCTTCCACTTATGCGTAAAGCTCAAAAAGGAAAAATTATAAATCTCAGTTCTATTGCGGGCATAATGGCTGTTCCCTATCAAGGCTTTTATTCTGCATCTAAATTTGCGATAGAAGGATATAGTGAGGCTTTAGCTCTGGAATTACATCCGTTTAACATCAAAATATGTTTGGTAGAACCCGGCGACTTTAAAACAGGATTCACTGCCAGTCGTAATATTTCTACTGCCACATTAAATGACAGTGATTATGGAGAAAGATTTGCCAAGGCACTAGCCCTGATTGAAAAAGCAGAGAATCAAGGAAGCAACCCTGCATTATTAGGAAAAGCAATATGTAAGATTGTTGAAAAGAAAAAACCTTCTTTCCGTACATTGGTAGGTCCATTGGAACAAATCTTATTTGCTCGTGTTAAAAGCTATATACCTAATAAGGTTATTCAATTTATACTTCGTAGTTTTTATGATATTAAATGATAATTTGCCATTTAAAACTTTATAGTATGAAACTTAAATATTTAATGCTTGTGCTTGGAATACTATCTGCTGAGTTTGCATTAGCAGGTTCGTTTGATACTGATACTTTTAAGACTAAAAGTAAAAAGGAGGTTATTATCACTTTTATTAAGCATGGCAGCCTTATGCTCACTTATAACAAGCATACCATTCAGGTAGACCCCGTATCTGAATATGCCGATTATTCAAAGTTTCCTAAGGCCGATATTATCTTGATTACTCATGAACATGGAGATCATCTTGATGCTAAAGCCATTGACATGTTGAGTAAAAAGGAAACAACTGTAATTCTAAATACCTCAAGTCAGAAAAAACTAGGAAAAGGAACAATCATGAATAATGGTGATAAGAAAGAGATTCTCGACAATATAAAAGTCGAAGCAGTTCCAGCTTATAACACAACACCGGGCAGAGAAATGTTTCATCCTCGCCATCGGGATAATGGCTATGTACTTACTATTGATGGATTACGCATCTATATTGCTGGTGATACGGAAGATATTCCAGAAATGAAGGAACTTAAAAATATTGATATAGCGTTTCTTCCTGTGAATCAACCTTACACAATGACTGTTGCTGAAGCTGTACATGCTGCAAAAATGTTCTTGCCGAAAGTTCTTTATCCTTATCATTTTGGTAATACGGATGTAAAAAAGATAAAGGAAGAACTGAAAGGTACTTCTATTGATGTTCGACTTAGAAAGATGGAATAGACTGTAAATCGATATTCTTTATATAAAATATAGATAGCCTGGTATTTTAAGTAAAACCATTAGCTAAGAAGTATAATAATAAAAAAAATGCGGTACAGATTATCTCTATACCGCACTACATATTTATTGTTAAAATAGCATCTTATTCTTTCACAGGTGTTTGTTCAAGAGTAGCAATAAGAAAATCATAGAATTTCTTCACAGAAGGAATATAAACACATTCATCTGGTGAGTGAGGAGACTGCAGTGTTGGTCCGAAAGATATCATATCCAATCCTGGGATATTTGCACCAATAATACCACATTCCAAACCGGCATGAATAACTTTCACCTTTGCTTCTTCACCAAACTGTGATTTATATGAAGCTTTCATTGCATGCAGAATAGGAGAATTCACATCCGGATCCCATCCTGAATAAGCACCAGACATCTCTACTTTGGCTCCTGCCATATTGAAACAGCATTCAATGCTTGTTGTAAGATATTCCTTCATTGAGTCGGAAGCACTTCTGGCAAGGATCTTCACCTCTCCCACTCCATCTGCAACCTTTACAATTGCAAGATTTGAAGATGTTTCTACTGTATCCGGAATAGAAGGGATGTTTCTCATTACACCATTCTGACAAGCAAAAATGGAATTGATAATATCATCTTGAATTTCTTCAGGAACAAGTCCTTTTGGCATATCTACTTTTTCGGCCTTGAAACTGATATTTTCTTCAAGTCCCGCATACTCTTCGTTATAAAGATTTTCGCAGTACTGTACAAGGTCAATCAATTCTTCTTCGTTTTCTGCAGGGATTGTAACAACAACATGCGCTTCACGTGGAATTGCATTACGCATATTTCCACCTTCCCATGTAGCAAGTCTGGCTTCATAAGAAGCAACAGCTTCACGAAGAAAACGAACCATTAATTTATTGGCATTTGCACGTCCTTTATTTATTTCCAGGCCAGAGTGACCACCACGTAAACCTTTTAGGTTTACTTTGATAGCAATATCACCATCTTCTGGTTCTACCTCTTTATATTGGAAAGTAGCAGTTACATCTTCGCCACCGGCACAACCAATGTAAAGTTCACCTTCTTCTTCTGAATCAAGATTCAAAAGGATTTCACCATTAATTGATTCCTTTTTCAAGCCAAAGGCTCCAAACATTCCAGTTTCTTCATCTACAGTAATCAATGCTTCGAGTGGACCATGTTTCAATGTATTATCCTCCAGTACAGCCATAATTGCAGCAACGCCCATTCCATTGTCCGCACCAAGTGTTGTTCCTTTTGCTTTTACCCAATCTCCATCTATATAAGTTTCAATAGGATCTTTCTCAAAATCGTGTACTGTATCGTTATTCTTCTGAGGAACCATATCCATGTGCGCTTGAAGAATAACACCTTTGCGATTTTCCATACCCGGGGTAGCCGGCTTTCTTATAATGACATTTCCAACCTCATCGGTAAACGATTCCAGATTTAAACTCTTTCCGAAGTTTAATAAAAATTCTGTAATAGGCTTCATAAATCCAGAAGGACGAGGCACTCTTGTTAATGAGTAGAAATTCTTCCATACTGCTTCGGGAGCCAATGATTGAATTGTTTTCATATAATTTTATTTTTTATTTGTGAACGGCAAAGCCGCTAATCCATATATTCCTAACAAAACTAATAATAAAGTTTGTATTCCATGCTTAATTAAAGCAAATATTCCTGCATTTGTAGGATCAACTCCATAAAGAACCATCATTGAAATTATTGCAAAGTGCCACGGACCTGCACCATTAGGAGTAGGAACAACTACTGCTACACTTCCAGCAGCAAATAACACCAATCCAGCCATAACACCTAAGTTCGAAGAAAAGTCGAAGCAGTAGAATGTTAGATAGAATTCCATAAAATAGCTAAACCAGATAAGGAAAGTATATAGAATAAAAAGAGGCATATTCTTTACATGCTTCAAGGTTAAAATGCCTTCCCACACATTCAATGCTATACCTTTCACTTTCTCAAAAAATGAGAGTAGCTTCATTAAATGATAAAGCAAGACGATAACACCAATAACACAGAGCAGTATAATATAAAATTTAGGTGTAGTAAACAAAAGCTCTATTGAATCTAAATTTGTTCCTGTTTGAGCAAAGAAGCTTTTAAAGATACCAAGTTGAAAGACTAAAGTCATTCCTGTTATAGCCACAACCATTATTGTGTCTATTAATCGTTCTGTAACAACCGTGCCCAAAGATTTAGAAAAAGATATGCCATCATACTTGGTAAGAATAGTACATCTGGACACTTCTCCTACACGGGGCAAAACCAAATTGGCAGCATACGATATAAAAATTGCATTTACACAGTTACTCGATTTTGGATATGCTTCGAGCGGCTCCAATGTTTGTTTCCATCTCCAACCACGAAAAACATGGCTTAAGATACCAAAGACCAGTGAAACTAACATCCACCAATAATTCATCTCATGCAAAAGAACATGGCCAACTTTCGAGAAATCAAAATCCCGATAGACCCAGACTAAGATAAAACCGCCTAAGACTATAGGTAAAGCGATTTGAATTGTCTTTTTTACTATATTTTTAAACGCAGGTGTTCCCAAAATTATAAATAAATGGATTATTATTAATACCTTTGCAAGCTGCAAAGATAATAGGTTATATCTAAAAGAGCGAACGAATAAACAATAAAATTAACAGAATGAGAGCAGTAAAACCAAAGAAATTCCTCGGGCAACATTTCCTGAAAGATTTAAAGATAGCTCAAGATATTGCAGATACGGTAGACGCCGTACCTGAACTTCCGGTATTAGAAGTGGGACCGGGTATGGGAGTTCTCACTCAGTTTTTAGTTAATAAGCAACGACTTGTTAAAGTTGTAGAAGTTGACTTCGAATCTGTAGCATACCTTCGTGAAGAATTTCCTTCTCTGGAAGATCATATTATTGAAGATGATTTTCTGAAGATGAATCTTGAAAGAGTATTCGAGGGAAAACCATTTGTGTTGACTGGTAACTATCCATATAACATATCAAGTCAGATATTCTTTAAGATGCTTGATAACAAGAACCTTATTCCTTGTTGTACGGGAATGATTCAAAAAGAGGTTGCCGAAAGAATTGCTGCAGGGCCAGGTAGTAAAACTTATGGTATTCTGAGTGTGCTTATACAAGCATGGTATAATGTAGAATACTTATTTACTGTTAGCGAAAAAGTGTTCAACCCTCCTCCCAAAGTAAAAAGTGCAGTAATCCGGATGACTCGTAATGAGGCTCAGGAACTTGGTTGTGATGAGAAACTGTTTAAACTGGTAGTGAAAACAACATTTAATCAGCGCAGAAAAACTTTAAGAAACTCAATAAAACCAATATTAGGAAAAGATTGTCCGCTTTGCGAAGATGTACTATTTAATAAGCGTCCCGAACAACTTTCTGTAGCCGAATTTATAAGCCTAACAAACAATGTTGAAAAAGCATTGGCTGAACAAAAAAGTAGAGTTAGTGAATAAAACACATTTTTACTAGTTCTAGTCATGGATGAAAAATATATCGAAAATGTAAAGGAACTCATAGAGCTGAAAGACTCGGATAAGGTTAAGGAGCTTCTATCCGATCTCCACCCAGCCGATATAGCAGAACTATGCAATGAACTTAGTCCTGAAGATGCACGATTTGTCTATCTTTTACTAGATAATGAAACCGCCGCTGATGTCCTTGTCGAAATGGACGAAGATGTGCGGAAAGACTTTCTGGAAATACTTCCATCCGAAACTATTGCCAAACGTTTCGTTGACTACATGGATACCGATGATGCGGTAGACTTGATTCGTGAAATGGATGAGGAAAAACAGGAAGAAATCATCTCTCATATAGAAGATATTGAGCAAGCCGGTGATATTGTTGATCTGCTAAAATATGATGAAGATACAGCCGGTGGGCTAATGGGTACAGAAATGGTTATCGTAAACGAAAACTGGAGTATGCCCGAATGTTTGAAAGAGATGCGTCAGCAAGCAGAAGAAATGAATGAGATTTACTACGTATATGTAGTAGACGACGATGAACGACTGCGCGGAGTATTCCCTCTTAAGAAGATGATAACCAGTCCATCTGTTTCAAAGGTTAAGCACGTGATGAAGAAAGATCCTATTTCTGTTCATGTGAATACATCTATTGAAGAGGTTGTTCAAACCATTGAAAAATATGACCTTGTAGCTGTTCCTGTGGTTGATAGCATCGGACGTTTAGTTGGGCGAATCACAGTTGATGACGTAATGGACGAAGTACGTGAGCAAGCCGAAAGAGACTATCAATTAGCATCCGGTCTTTCTCAGGATGTTGAAACAGATGATAATGTTGCACGGCAAACTACTGCCCGACTTCCCTGGCTACTTATCGGCATGATAGGTGGTATTGGAAATTCAATGATATTAGGAAATTTTGGAGAAACTTTTGCTGCACATCCCGAAATGGCACTTTATATTCCATTAATTGGTGGAACAGGTGGAAATGTAGGAACGCAGTCATCTGCTATCGTTGTACAAGGTATTGCAAATAATTCATTGGATGTTGAAAAGACCTTCAAACAAGTAGCTAAAGAATCTGTTGTGGCATTAATCAACGCCACAATCATTTCACTGTTAGTGTATATCTATAATTTTATTCGTTTCGGCGGAGCTGCAACAGTTACTTATTCAGTATCGATCAGCTTATTTGCAGTTGTAATGTTTGCATCTATTTTTGGCACACTAGTCCCAATGACACTAGAGAAATTAAAGATAGATCCGGCTATTGCAACCGGTCCTTTTATATCTATCACAAATGATATTATCGGCATGTTACTTTACATGAGTATAACCGTTCTATTATCTTAAAATTAATCAGATATTCTACGAATGTAACGTTTTAGAATAAAAAATATGCCCAAACATTAGAAAATGAAGAAATTATTTTATTAATTTGTGAATTAATGTAATAAAGGGACTAAATCCTATACCTAAAAACGATTGAACAAATGATGGACACTCAGGACACTAATCTACCTTTAGAAGAAGGGAAATTAGAAGAAGAAAAGAATGTTCCCGAGGTTTCTGAGGTTGTTACCGAAGAAACTCCAGAGGAAACTACAGAAGTAAACATGTCGGCGGCTGCTAACTTGCAGTCAAAACTGGAAGTAATTGAAAGACTAAAGGAACTTTCTGCAAATGCTGAAAGCACTCACAAGCAAGAGTTAGACTCCCTTAAACAGACTTTCTACAAACTCCACAAGATTGAACAAGAATCAGCAAAAAAGAAATTTATAGAAGAAGGCGGCACAGAAGAATCATTTGTTCCTGCAGCAGACAACGACGAAGCTGAATTTAAATCTATAATGACCGCTATCAAAGAAAAGAGAAGCACATTTAACGCTGAACTGGAAAAACAAAAAGAAGAAAATCTACAGACTAAATTAGGTATTATTGAGAAGCTTAAAGAGCTAGTCAATTATCCTGAAGATGTAAACAAAGCATACAATGATTTCAAGAAACTTCAGCAAGAGTGGAACGAAATTAAATTAGTACCTCAAGCTAAAGTTAACGAACTTTGGAAAAATTATCAGGTATACGTTGAGAAATTCTACGATATAATTAAGATTAATAATGAATTCAGAGATTACGATTTCAAAAAGAATCTTGAAATTAAAACAAAACTTTGTGAAGCTGCAGAAAGATTAGCTAATGAAGCGGATGTTGTTTCTGCATTTCACCAATTACAAAAGCTACATCAGGAATTTCGCGATACAGGTCCTGTCGCTAAGGAACTTCGCGACGAAATATGGGCACGATTCAAAAATGCTTCTACTGAAGTAAATCGTCGCCACCAACAACATTTTGAAGCATTAAAGGAAGTAGAACAACGAAACCTGGATGAAAAAACTGTTATTTGCGAAATCGTTGAAGCCACAGAATATAATGAATTAAACTCTTTCAATGCCTGGGAAAAGAAGACTCAGGAAATCATTGCGCTGCAAAACAAATGGAAAACTATCGGTTTTGCTCCACAGAAAATGAACGTTAAGATCTTCGAAAGATTCCGTGCAGCTTGCGACGACTTCTTTAAAAAGAAAGGTGAATTCTTCAAGAAGATTAAAGAAGAAATGAACGAAAATCTGGAAAAGAAGAAAGCGCTATGTGAAAAAGTTGAAACTCTTAAAGATAGTACTGACTGGAAAGAAACTTCAGATATTCTCACTAAACTTCAGAAAGAATGGAAAACTATTGGTCCTGTATCTAAAAAATATTCAGATCCAATCTGGAAACGTTTTATTGAAGCTTGCGATTATTTCTTTGAACAGAAAAATAAGGCAACATCTTCTCTACATTCTATTGAGGTTGAAAACTTGCAAAAGAAGAAAGCACTTATTGAGAAATTGACAACAATCGACGAAAGCCTGGAAGCTAGCGAAGCAAGTAATCTTGTTCGTGAAACTATTAAGGAATGGAATGCAATTGGTCATGTTCCTTTTAAAGAAAAGGATAAGCTTTATAAGCAGTTCCATGATTTAGTTGATAAACAATTCGATCGTTTAAATGTAAGTGCTACAAACAGAAAGCTGAATAATTTTAAAACAAATATCAGTAACGTAGCGGGACAAGGTGAAAAGGGCGGTGCTCAAACTCTTTATCGTGAACGCGAAAAACTGGTTCGTGCTTACGAATCAATGAAGAACGAAATAAAGACTTACGAAAACAATCTTGGATTCCTGACTTCTTCTTCAAAGAAAGGTAATAGCCTGGTAACAGAATTGAATAGAAAAGTTGAGAAATTAAAGTCCGATCTTGAACTTACATTAGAAAAAATCAAAGTTATTGATCAGTCTACTAAATAGATTAATAATCTTACAATAAATACCGAAAGAGCCTTTTAACGAAGGCTCTTTTTTTTGCTTAAAATTTCACTCTATTGCTTTTTTAGAAAGAAAGATGCTAAACATTTATTTCCCAGACATAAACAGACCTATCAGAATTGTTCATATCCAAAACACATTACTTTCAGAAATTTATTATTTGCAAAATTGATCTAGCAATCTAGCAGTTGACATTTAATGCGTTGTAAATAAGAAAAATAGAAGTGCTAGATCAACCAAATTTGATCTAGCAGTGATCTAGCAATCTAGCACTTTGTCTCAAGCTTAAGCTTTCTTATTTTTGAATAAACATATTATTGTACCATATTCATAGTCAAAATCTTAAGCTCAATAATTGAGCTAATAATTATCTAGATAAAACAAAACATATAGTACTATTGAAACATTAATCAGCTGCTCAGCTTATCATTAAAAATATAGTGAGGTTTCTTTTTACCTCCCAAGTTCTTTTTATTTTTTCAGGAATAATGTTTTTAAATTCTTGTACAAAAGAATGCATTCTTCTGTACAGAACAATTAATTCTTTTGTACAGAAGAAAGATATCTTTTGTACAAGAGTTCAAAAATGAACCGAATAGTATTCTAAATGCTAAACCGGAGTTCTGTGTACAACACACTTAAGTTTCAATTACGCACGGCAGGCTGATAAGAAAAATGCGGTAATAATCCGTTGATTATTACCGCATCTCTATTTTGTTGGGCTATAAGGATTCGAACCTTAAAAGTCAGATCCAGAAACTGAAGTGTTACCATTACACCATAGCCCAATTTCTCAATTGCGATGCAAAGATAGGAATTCTTTGAGAAATATGAAACACTTTAGCCACTTTTTTTGTTTAAAATTTCAGAGAGAAATAAAAATCTGGACGGTTTTTATCTAAAAAAATACAAAAACAAGAGAGATTTTCACTTTTACTTTCGCCGATACAATAAAACGGCGTATATTTGTAAATTATTGTTTTACAGATAAACTAAAATCAGATTATTATTAATCTTTCATAGAAAATAAATGAGCGAAACAGAAGTATTAGTACAGAAAATAGTAGAAGGAATTCAGGAGAAAAAAGGATATAAAATAGTAGTAGCAGATCTGACGAAGATCGGCGATACGATATGCAAATATTTCGTTATATGCCAAGGTAATTCACCTAGTCATGTTAGCGCAATCACAGACGAAGTCAGAGAATTCGTAAGAAAGAATACAGACATAAAGCCAATAGGTACCGATGGATTGAATAATTGCGAGTGGGTTGCAATGGACTACTCGGACGTAATGGTTCACATATTCTTACCAGAAATACGAGAATATTATAACCTTGAACATCTTTGGGCCGATGCTAAATTAAAAGCTATACCAGATCTTGACTAATTTTAGAACAGATGAGTAACAACAAAAAACAAAATAACAAAATGAACATGCCGAAGTTCAGCCTTAACTGGATGTATGCAATTATAGCCATGATGCTAATTGGGCTATATCTCTCGAGTGAGGGAGGTTCGATAACAAAGCCAATCAGTTATAGTGAGTTTCAACAGTATGTCCGCAATGGATATGCTTCTAAAGTTGTGACTTACAATGATAATACTGTTGAACTTTATATCAAACCGGAGCATATAAAAGACGTATTCAAACAGGATGCCTCAAAAGTTGGCACGTCTCCTGTGGTTACATCAAGAGTTCCATCTAACGAGTCTGTAAGCAGATTCCTGGAAAAGGAAAAAGACGAAGCTCGCTTCCAGGGAAAAGAAGAATATGCTGAGAAAAAAGACTATATAAGTGCTTTCTTATTAAACATATTACCATTTGTTCTACTCATCGGAGTATGGCTTTTCTTCATGCGTAAAATGGGCAGCGGAGGTGGTTCCGGTTCTAACGTCTTCAGCGTTGGAAAATCAAAAGCACAACTATTCGAAAAAGGAGGATCGGTTAAAGTCACCTTTAAGGATGTGGCCGGATTAGCTGAAGCAAAACAGGAAGTTGAAGAAATTGTAGAATTCCTTAGAAACCCTCAAAAATATACTGAATTAGGAGGAAAAATTCCTAAAGGAGCATTACTTGTAGGCCCTCCGGGAACAGGTAAAACATTACTTGCCAAGGCTGTAGCCGGCGAGGCTGATGTACCATTCTTCTCTCTTTCGGGTTCCGACTTTGTAGAAATGTTCGTAGGTGTTGGTGCATCGCGTGTAAGAGACTTGTTTAAACAAGCTAAAGAAAAATCTCCTTGTATTATTTTCATTGATGAAATTGATGCAGTAGGACGAGCACGCGGAAAGAATCCAAGCATGGGCGGCAATGACGAACGCGAAAATACATTGAACCAATTACTCACCGAGATGGATGGTTTTGGTACTAATAGTGGTATTATTATTTTGGCTGCTACTAACCGCGCGGATATACTTGACAAGGCTCTGCTTCGTGCAGGACGTTTTGACCGTCAGATACATGTAGATTTGCCCGACTTGAATGAAAGAAAAGAAGTATTCGGAGTTCATTTACGTCCAATTAAAATAGATGAAACAGTAGATGTTGATCTTTTGGCTCGTCAAACACCTGGTTTCTCAGGTGCAGATATTGCAAATGTCTGTAACGAAGCTGCTTTGATTGCAGCCCGTCATGGAAAAACATTTGTAGGCAAGCAAGATTTTCTGGATGCTGTTGACAGAATTATTGGTGGTTTGGAAAAGAAAAGCAAAATAATGACTATCGAAGAGCGCAAGACTATTGCACTCCACGAAGCCGGACATGCAAGTCTTTCATGGTTACTTGAACATGCAAATCCATTGATTAAGGTTACTATTGTCCCTCGCGGACGAGCTTTAGGCGCAGCATGGTATCTACCTGAGGAAAGGCAGATTACTACCAAAGAACAAATGCAGGATGAAATGTGTGCTACACTTGGAGGACGTGCAGCCGAAGAATTATTTGTAGGTCATATTTCTACCGGAGCAATGAACGATTTGGAACGTGTTACCAAGCAGGCGTATGGAATGATTGCTTATCTGGGTATGAGTGATAAACTTCCAAACCTTTGCTACTATAATAACGAAGAATATTCTTTCAACAAGCCATATAGCGATAAAACAGCCGAAATGATTGATGAAGAAGCTAAGCTTTTAATCAATGGTCAGTATGACAGAGCAAAAAGAATTCTTTCAGAACATAAAGAGCAGCATAATGCTTTGGCTAATTTATTGATAGAAAAAGAAGTTATTTTTGCTGAAGACGTAGAACGCATTTTCGGAAAGCGTCCATGGACTTCTCGCTCTGCCGAAATCATGGCAACAGATAAATCAACAGAAGAACAAGCTGAAAAAGCGAAGAAGGATTCTTCTTTAGAGAAAGAACCTGAAACAAATCTTAATCCTTCTAAAACAGAAGCAGACCTTCCCGAACAGACAGGCGGAGAAGATAATACAATGAATTAATAGAAGAATGATAAAAAACAACTTTATTCAACGTACAGTTACAGGAGCATTGATTGTTGCAGTGCTCGTGTGCTGTATCGTTATTAGCCCTATATCTTTTGCAATACTATTTGCTATTATATCAGCACTTGCTGTACACGAATTCAGCAATTTGGTTAATACCAACGAGAATGTAAGCACAAACGTAGTTATTAATATATTAGGAGGTGTATACCTCTTTTTTGCTTTTCTGGGGTTCTGTATGAATCTCTCCGGTTCACAGATTTTCATCCCTTATCTTTTTCTGATAATATATCTTATTATCAGCGAACTTTATCTCCAGAAACCAAATCCTGTAAACAATATGGCCTACTCAACGCTGGCTCAGATTTATATTGGATTGCCATTTGCCTTACTAAATGTTCTTGCATTTCAGGTAGATAATATTGGAACAGTGAGTTACAACTATGCTCTTCCATTATCCATTTTCATCTTTATATGGCTAAATGACACTGGTGCATATTGTTTTGGAACTTTATTCGGCAAGCACAGATTATTCGAACGAATCTCTCCAAAGAAATCATGGGAAGGTTTTATTGGCGGAGCTGTTATCACATTGATAACTGGTTTTGTTTTAGGTAGATTCTTTCCATTCTTATCTTCTATTGAATGGGCCGGATTAGGTCTTGTAGTTTCTGTATTCGGAACCTGGGGAGACTTAGCAGAGTCAATGATAAAGAGACATATGGGCATAAAAGATTCCGGAACTTTTTTCCCGGGACATGGCGGAATACTGGATCGGTTTGACAGCTTATTAATTGCAGTTCCTGCTGCTGTTATATATCTTTATGTTATCACATTGTTTTAATTACATTAAACATCATATATTAAAAAAGGAAGTCACTAGTGACTTCCTTTTTTAATTTAAACATCCATATTGCTTTCATGCAAGCAATTCTTAGTTGATCCTTTCTTTCATTTTACCAGGTAAAGCAGCTATTAACTTATTAGTCTGAAGGTCTTTATAGTCAATAGTAATGACCTTTTCACCATTCACAGCCGAATTAATCCTGATTTTCAATCCTTTCTTGTCTGTATGGCCAACGCCCATATCTTCAAGCTTGAATGAAACAATACTATGTGCTACATAGTCTGTAACATCATTCATATCATTATAGCGATATTCAAGATGAATATATCCATCATCAGGATATTGTAACGTGGTATTCTTTACGAGGTTAACGCGATGCTTTAATGCACCGGGAATATTCATGTCAAACTCTACATTTAGATAATCACCACCTACCCACATATCTGTAATTCTTACAGGATCGTCTCCTATGCTATCTTTATTTTCTTCTGTAAGATTAATTATATTCTTAGTTAATATTACAGAATAATCATTCAGACGAACATAATGATCGAAACCATTCTGGGCATCACTTAACAGTGTAAAGTTTCCAATTATTCTTGTTCCATTTTCAAGATTCTTATATGGAACAAGAGTGGCGGCCGGCCATAACTTTTCTCCATTATCCAAAACGAAGGAAACATTACCAGCATCAACTTTTACTGTACCCAAAGCGATAGTGTAATTACCTAATGAATAACCATCATCATCATCAAGATCGCAAGATTGAAGGGTTGGAACTAAAACCAACACTAATAACAGTAGATAATAACTTAATCTTTTCATAACTCTAAATTTGTTTACTACATAGAATAAACAAAGCCGCAATCATTTTACTGCATTGCGGCTAATTAAATTATGCTTAAAAAAGTTTTTTAATATTCTGGTAATTATCTATCAGACTTACAGTTTACTTACGGTTTTTCAGTAATTCAACCATCTTAGTAGCGGTTTTCTTTGAGGCACCAGAAGGACCAAGAATTTTAATCATCCGGTCATATTCATCAAGCATTTGCTGACGCTTTACATTATCAAGTAATACAGCTTTTAATTCCGACTGCATATTATCAACAGTCATTGTATCTGCTACAAGTTCGCGAACAATCTCTTTCCCGGCAACAAGATTAACTAATGAAATAAACTTGACCTTCAAAATTTTCTTTTTAAGGAAAGAAATAACTTTGCCTAGTGGCGTATGATAACAAACAACCTGAGGTACACGAAACAAAGCAGTCTCAAGGGTTGCAGTTCCCGAGGTTACCAAAGCTGCAGATGAATGTTGAAGCAAACGATATGTCTGATCAAAAACAATTTTCACCTTTACTCCCTGAATATATTTCTGGTAATAATCTGAAGAAATGCCCGGAGCACCTGCCAATACTAACTGATAACCTGAAAACTTAGAAGCAGCTTTCAACATATCAGGCAAGTTATCTTTTATTTCCTGCTTTCTGCTACCTGCCAGCAATGCAATAATTGGTTTTTCGGCCAGCCCATTTTCAGCAGTAAAAGAAGTAAAATCCTCCGGATGATTTGCACGAAAAGTCTCAACCGCATCAACAGTTGGATTACCTACATAATGTATGGGATATTGGTGTCCATGGAAGAAATCAACTTCAAAAGGAAGAATTGAAAACAGTTCATCAACATACTTCTTTATATCTTTTATGCGATATTCTTTCCATGCCCATATTTTGGGAGAAATGTAATAGTAAACCGGAATCCTTGTCTGTGTTTTCACAAACTTTGCAATTGACAGATTAAATCCGGGATAATCAACCAATATTACCACATCTGGTGCATAAGAAATAATATCTTCCTTGCACAATTTCATATTGGCAAAAATAGTGCGCAAATGCAGAAGTACAGGAATAAAACCCATGTATGCCAAATCTTTATAGTGCCTCACACGTGTTCCTCCCTGAGCAGACATTAAATCCCCGCCAAAGAAACGAAACTCAGCATTAGCATCTTCTCGTTTCAATTCACTCATCAAATTAGACGCATGTAAATCACCCGAAGCCTCACCTACAATTAAATAATATTTCATTCTTATCTTTTATAAGTTCCAGGCCTTCAGCTGATCCATAACCTCATAAGCTGTAACATCAACTTTTGTAGGAGTAATAGCTGCGTAATCATGATTTAGCGCCCAATTATCTGTATCTTCTTCGTCTGGCTCATGATTTTCAAAATCGCCAGTCAACCAGAAATATTCACTCCCGTTAGGATGGCTTCTACGCGCCCATTCGTGTGTCCATTGTCCTACTGTTTGGCGGCATATTTTCACTCCTTTAATTTCAGGACATAACGGAAAATTCACATTCAGACAAACACCTTTTGGCAAACCATTATCTATCACTTTCTGAGTTATACTTCGAATAATATCAGCTGTTGGTTCAAAATCAGCATCATGGTTATGATCGCAGATAGAGAAACCTATCGAAGGAACTCCACTAAGACAACCTTCTATTACTACTCCCATTGTTCCGGAATAGTGAACATTCACTGCAGCATTATCTCCGTGATTAATACCACCTATTACCAAATCGGGTTGTCTATCTAAAACTGCATATTTAGCCAATTTTATGCAATCGGCTGGGGTACCAGAACATTTATAAACTGCAAGTCCTGGCTCCTTTTTCATTAATGTGTATTTCACAGGACGATCAGCAGTAATGGCACAAGCCATCCCAGAGCGTGGTGAATCCGGAGCCATTACAACAATGTCCCCTAAAGGACGAACATACTTAACTAATTCGTTGATTCCTTTTGCCATAAACCCATCGTCGTTAGAGATGAGTATTAGCGGTCTCTCGTTTTCCATCCGTAAAATGTTCTTTTATTAAATTATTTAGCACAAAAGTAGAGAAAAAACAATGATAAACAAAAGAAAGGACATAAAAGCATTAGAGAGAAATAGTCTCATTTTTAAGGACATTATCAAATCATATTGTACAAAAGAGCTAATATTCCTGGATAAAATTAAGCAAGATTTTGTACAGAAGATTAAAAACATAAATCGAGTTAAATAATCTTCTCTTATCATACCCTCAGTAGTTTACAAATCTTAATGTTATGCAAGCCGGTTTAAAAAATGAAAGTTTATTAAATGGAAATGTATATATTTGCAGGATAAAGACAAATATCTTTTTTAGTATCTGTATGCTCACTGTCTGATAGTTATTAACAAAAGAGGTAACTTATCAACAGATTTTGCAATGTTTTCCTTTTTTAGTAGGTGCTCTAAGTTTTTATTACTTATTTCGCCTCAACAAATTAAAAGTAGTATGGGAAAAATTATCGCTTTAGCCAATCAAAAAGGTGGCGTCGGAAAAACAACGACAACCATCAATCTTGCAGCGTCTCTTGCAACGTTGGAGAAAAAGGTTCTTGTTGTTGATGCCGACCCTCAAGCTAATGCTTCCTCCGGCTTAGGAGTAGATCTTAAAGAAGTAGAATGCAGTATTTACGAATGCATAATAAACAACGAAGAAACGAAGGAAGCAATATACACGACAGATATCGACGGACTCGATATTATTCCGTCACATATTGATTTAGTTGGTGCGGAAATTGAAATGCTTAATCTCCCCGATCGAGAGAGAGTACTGAAAAAGATATTAACCCCAATGAAAGCAGAATATGACTATATACTTATAGACTGCTCTCCTTCTCTAGGACTGATAACTGTAAATGCTCTCACTGCTGCTGATTCGGTTATCATCCCTGTACAATGCGAATATTTTGCATTGGAAGGAATTAGTAAACTGCTGAATACCATTAAAATTATAAAATCCAAACTAAATCCGGAACTCGAAATAGAAGGATTCCTGCTCACTATGTTTGACTCTCGCCTGAGACTTGCGAACCAAATCTATGATGAAGTGAAAAGACATTTTCAGGAATTGGTATTTAAAACGGTGGTGCAGCGTAATGTAAAACTAAGTGAAGCTCCAAGTCATGGGCTCCCAGTCATCCTTTACGATGCTGATTCTACTGGTTCAAAGAATCACCTGGCATTGGCACAGGAAATTATTAAACGAAATAGTAAGTAAGATAAGACATGGCAGTACACAAAAAATTTGCTTTAGGAAGAGGATTAGATGCCTTGATTTCAATGGATGAAGTAAAGACTGAAGGCTCATCTTCCATTAATGAAATAGAATTATCCAAAATATCGGTCAATCCATCTCAACCACGTCGCGAATTTGACCAGACAGCTCTTGAAGAGCTGGCAGACTCTATTAAAGAAATTGGTATTATTCAACCGATAACACTGAGAAAAATATCAGATGATTCTTATCAGATTATTGCTGGTGAGCGTCGATACAGAGCTTCTCAGTTAGCCGGACTTCAAACAATCACAGCATACATCCGTACAGCGGATGATGAGAATGTGATGGAAATGGCTCTGATTGAGAATATTCAAAGAGAAGACTTGAATTCTCTTGAGATAGCACTTGCTTATCAGCACTTAATTGAACAATACAATTTGACTCAGGAAAGACTCAGTGAACGTGTTGGTAAAAAGAGAACTACTATAGCCAACTATCTTCGTCTATTAAAACTTCCTGCTCAAATACAGGTGGCTTTACAAAACAAGACTATTGATATGGGGCATGCAAGGGCTTTGATTACCCTTAATGATCCAAAACTTCAAGTTAAAGTTTACGAAGAAATTCTTCAGCATTCTTATTCGGTTCGTAAAGTTGAAGAAATTGTAAAGGCACTTAATCAAGGAGAAACGATAAAAAGCGGAAAGAAAACCTTAGCAACTAAAGGTAATAAATTGCCTGAAGAGTATAATATCCTGAAAAAACATCTATCAGGATTCTTCAACGCAAAAGTACAACTATCTTGTACAGCCAAAGGTAAAGGCAAGATTAGCATTCCATTTAGTAATGAAGAAGACCTTGAAAGAATCATGGAAATCTTCGATAGCATTAAGAATAAATAAACAATTGACAGTTAATAAATTGACATACCGTATACTTATAACCCTGTTACTCTGTGCAATTCAGGTAACAGGGATTGATCTGTATGCACAACAGACTATTACTAAGGCAGACAGCACCATAAATATTCCTCAGGCCAGAAAACATCGGCAAGATGTTAGTTCTCCTAAAAAAGATATTTCAACTGCTGACAGCCTTGAACTGATAAACAAAAAGAACATATCTGATATTAATTCTCCTTTAAAGTTAGATCAATCTCAGATGTCAACTGATTCCATGTCAGTTCTAAAAAAGCCATTATTTATACCTAATTCAACAAAAGCAACCTGGTTAGCGGCTGTATTTCCCGGCGGAGGACAAATATATAACCGTAAATACTGGAAGCTGCCCATTATCTATGGAGGATTTGTTGCTTGTACATATGCTTTAAGCTGGAATAATAAATACTATAAAGATTATTCACAAGCCTATCAAGACATAATGGACAATGATGACAAGACAACCAGTTATCTGAATTTTCTTTCTCCAGGCTATGATGTTGAAGCAAAAAAGGATTGGCTTAAAACAGTCTTTAAGAATAAAAAAGATTCCTATAGAAGATACCGAGACTTAAGTATATTTGCCTTTATCGGAGTGTATTTAGTTTCTATTATAGATGCTTATGTGGATGCAGAGTTATCAAACTTTGATATAACACCTGACATCGGTTTACAAATCAACCCGACAGTGATAAACAATAATCACTCAGCAAAAAACACTCTCGGTGTGCAATGCAGTATTAAATTCTAAAAAAAAGACATGAAGAAATTTTTCCTAATCCTTTCTATCCTATTTGTAAGTTATACATCGGTAAATGCACAAAGTATCAACGTGACAGTCCACCAAAACGGAACTACTCGCGAAGAGACAATAGGTTTACCTCAAAGCATGACATACGATGTAGATAGTTTACTTAATGAATGGCATTCAAAGAATTCTCTATCATTGAGCAATGACTGCCTGACAAAGGATGAGAATCCTACATTCCCGGACTCTGTATATATAGACAGATTATCTCGCATTCCTGCTGTTATGGAATTAACTTATAACGATGTTGTACGGAAATTCATTGAAATGTACTCCGGTAAACTTCGTAAGCAGGTTTCTTATATGCTTGGAGCATCAAACTTTTATATGCCAATCTTTGAAGAAGCACTCGACGCATATAATATTCCTCAGGAATTGAAATATCTTCCTATCATTGAATCGGCTCTTAACCCTAAGGCTGTTTCACCTGTTGGTGCAGCCGGACTTTGGCAATTTATGATTGGAACAGGAAAGCTATATGGATTAGAGACCAATAGTATTATTGACGAGCGTAGAGACCCAATCAAAGCTAGCTGGGCAGCAGCACGATATCTGAAAGACTTATATACAATATACAAAGACTGGAATCTTGTTATTGCTGCTTACAATTGCGGAGCCGGAAATATAAACAAAGCAATCAGACGTGCAAACGGAGCAAGAGATTATTGGGCTATTTACAATTACCTACCACAAGAAACCAGAGGATATGTTCCTGCTTTTATTGCAGCAAATTATGTTATGACATATTATTGTGATCATAACATTTGTCCAATGGAAGCTGATATTGATCAGAACACAGACACTGTAGTAGTTAGTAAACAACTTCACTTCGAGCAAATTGCAGATATTTGTGGTGTGAACATTGATCAGATAAGAAGTCTTAATCCACAATATAAAATAGATGTTATTCCTGGAAATGCAGAAGCATGTACACTTCGTCTTCCCAGAAACTATATCAATACATTTATTGACAGACAAGATACTATTTACGCATATCGCGCTGAAGAATTGTTTAGCAACAGACCAACAGTTTCTCCTACAGAAGAAGTTGCAGAAGAAAAACCGGTTGTTCAAAAGCACAGTCGTCATAGTAAGAAAGCAAGAATCACTTCTCATAAAGTGAAAAGCGGACAAACTCTTTCTGATATCGCAGATAAATATGGCGTAACAGTAAAACAACTTAAAAAATGGAATGGATTGAAAGGCACTAATATCAGAGCTGGAAAGAAACTGAAAATCCGTAAATAAAAAACATATAGTTCATTAGTTAAATTGCTTGTTAGCTAGGGAATTTTGTTTATTTTTGCAAGACCCACAAAAGAGAAGAATAAACAATGGATATAGATAAAAACGAGCATTTAACTGATGAGGAGATGATTGAACAAGGGTTCCAGGAACTTTTGAATGATTATCTAGCTACCAGACATCGCAAACGTGTTGAAATCATCACGAAAGCCTTTAATTTTGCTAATCAGGCTCACAAGGGAATCAAGCGTTTATCTGGTGAGCCATATATAATGCACCCTATTGAAGTGGCAAGAATTGTTTGCAACGAAATAGGATTAGGCTCAACATCCATTTGTTCGGCTTTACTTCATGACGTTGTAGAAGATACAGATTACACGGTTGAAGATATAGAAAACATTTTTGGACCAAAGATTGCTCAGATTGTAAGCGGATTAACTAAGATATCTGGTGGTATATTTGGCGAGCATGCTTCCGCTCAGGCAGAAAACTTCAAGAAATTGTTGCTGACTATGTCTGACGATATCCGTGTTATTCTTATAAAAATTGCAGACCGTCTTCATAACATGCGAACATTGGGATCTCAGCCTCCCAACAAGCAATATAAAATTACCGGAGAAACGCTATATATTTATGCTCCACTGGCAAACCGATTGGGGCTAAATAAAATAAAGACTGAACTGGAGAACCTCAGTTTTAAGTACGAACATCCGGAAATTTATAACGAAATACAAGGAAAACTTAAGGCTACAGAAGCTCATCGTGACGAAGTTTTCAAGAATTTCACAGCTCCCATCCGTGCTCAATTGGACAAAATGGGACTGAAATATGAGATTATTGCGAGAGTTAAATCTATTTATTCCATCTGGAATAAAATGCAAACCAAGCATCTCCCTTTTGAAGAAATCTATGATTTGCTTGCTGTCCGCATTATTTTCACTCCGAAGAATGAAGAGGAAGAGCTTAATGAATGCTTTAATATTTATGTCTCTATCTCCAAAATATACAGACCTCACCCCGACCGACTAAGAGATTGGGTTAGCCATCCTAAAGCGAATGGCTATCAGGCACTTCACGTTACCCTAATGGGAAGCAACGGGCAGTGGATTGAAGTACAGATTCGAAGCGACCGGATGAATGAAGTTGCCGAATTAGGGTTCGCAGCTCACTGGAAATACAAAGAAGGAGGCGGAAGTGAAGATGAAGGCGAATTGGAAAAATGGCTCGGAACAATCAAAGAGATTCTTGACGATCCACAACCTGATGCCATTGATTTTCTTGATACTATTAAGCTGAATCTATTTGCTTCTGAGATATTCGTATTTACTCCTAAAGGAGAAATTAAAACAATGCCTCAAAACTCCACAGTGCTTGATTTTGCCTTTTCAATACATACCTATCTTGGTAGTCACTGTATCGGAGCAAAAGTAAATCATAAGCTAGTTCCACTGAGCCATAAGCTGGAAAGCGGAGACCAGGTAGAAATCCTCACATCGCGTTCGCAGAAGGTTAAACCTGAATGGGAGACTTTTGCAACAACAGCCAAGGCAAAAGCTAAAATATCGGCGATTCTTAAGAAAGAGCAGAGGAATGCTCAGAAAGATGGCGAAGCTATAATGCTAGAGTTCTTCAAGAATGAAGAGATTCGCCCTGAATCAGCAAATATTGATAAACTGTGTAAACTGCACAACTCTGCCAACAAAGAAGAATTTCTGGCCAATCTTGGAAATAATGTTTTTGTTTTAGGTGAAGCAGACAAGAATGTTCTGAATGAAAAACAAAGTACAAACTGGAAGAAATACTTAAAATTCTCTTTCGGAACAAGCAAAGATCAGAAAGAGAAACCGGAAGAAAAACAGCCTATTGAGGCGATAGACAAAAAGAAAATCTTAACGCTTACAGAGGATACTATACAAAAAAGCTATAAAATAGCTGGATGCTGTAAACCTATTCCGGGAGATGACGTACTTGGATATATGGACGAAAATAATGATATCATTATTCATAAGCGTCAATGCCCTATAGCCAATAAACTTAAAAGCAGTTTTGGCAATCGTATTATTGCAGCCAACTGGGATACTCATAAAACACTATACTTCCCTATATTCATTTACGTAAAAGGCTTCGATTCTGTTGGCCTACTAAATCAGGTAACCGAAGTTATTTCACGACAGCTAAATGTAAATATTCAAAGAGTTAATATAGAAGCTAATGATGGAATCTTTGAAGGAAGAATAAAATTGTTCGTACATGACGTTGACGACGTGAAAACTATCTGCGATAATCTACGTAAGATTAAGGATGTAAAAGAGGTTAAACGTATTGAAGAATAAATACCCATTTATAATATTATAATTAAAAAGGAGTTGAAGAGTCATTAAGACTCATCCAACTCCTTTTTAATATTTAGTAGTTCTTCTTTAATCTGATTTAAACGGGTAACCACTTCAAACGTTTTAATAGTCTGTTCTTTATTATCTTTTAGTTTCTGCCGGGCCCCGGGAAGAGTCATTCCTTTTTCTTTAACCAAATGATAGATCAACCTAATATTTTCCAGATCTTCTTTTCTGTATTGTCGGGTACCTTTAGCGTTCTTTTTTGGTTTAATAACCGGGAACTCCTTTTCCCAAAAACGCAACAAAGATTCGTTTACGTTAAACATCTCCGCAACCTCACCAATGGAGTAATACAATTTCAAATCTTTATTAGGATTATAAGCCATAATATCTAATTTTATCCATTATTTATTAAAAACAAACCCGAGATCACATCTAATTGAAATAGCTAAAAGCCAGCAAAAGTATGGAAGAGATTCTTTATTCAGGCAACAATTGTAGGGCCATAATGCTTTAAGTTGTGCACATCTTTCCATCTTTTATAAGTTTTTAATGGACCAGCCATCAATATTTTTGCGCAATAATAGGTACAAAAATAATAAAACGAGCTATCTTTGCAAATCATTTTTCGGAATATTAACTTGATAACTATATAATTGCTTATGTTGACAGCAAAAGAAATCAGAGAATCATTTAAAACTTTTTTCGAATCCAAAGGGCACCAGATTGTACCTTCAGCCCCAATGGTAATTAAAGATGACCCTACATTGATGTTTACCAATGCCGGGATGAATCAGTTTAAAGACATTATTTTGGGTAACCACCCAGCTAAGTATCACCGTGTAGCCGACTCACAAAAATGTTTACGCGTGAGCGGTAAGCACAATGACCTTGAAGAAGTTGGTCACGATACATATCACCACACCATGTTTGAGATGTTGGGTAACTGGTCTTTTGGCGATTACTTTAAGAAAGAAGCTATTGAATGGGCATGGGAATACCTGGTAACAGTTTTAAAACTCGATCCAAACCGTTTGTATGCCACAGTCTTTGAAGGAAATCCTGCCGAAGGATTGGAACGCGACAACGAAGCAGCTGCTATCTGGGGACAATTCCTGCCAGAAGATCGTATTATAAACGGAAACCGTCACGATAACTTCTGGGAAATGGGCGATACAGGTCCTTGCGGTCCTTGTTCTGAAATCCATATTGACTTACGTTCTGAAGAAGAAAGAAAAGCCGTTAGTGGTCTTTCACTGGTAAACCAGTCTCACCCACAGGTTATTGAAATATGGAACCTTGTGTTTATGCAGTTCAACCGCAAAGCTGACGGCAGTCTGGAAGGACTTCCTGCAAAAGTTATCGATACAGGTATGGGCTTTGAGCGTCTTTGTATGGCTCTTCAGGGAAAAACATCAAACTATGATACTGATGTATTCCAACCTATCTTGAAGGAAATCGCTAAAATGGCGGGAACTGAATATGGTGCCGATGCACAAAACGATATTGCAATGCGTGTAATTGCCGACCATATCCGTACTATTGCTTTCTCTATTACCGACGGTCAGTTGCCATCGAACGCAAAAGCCGGATATGTAATCAGAAGAATTCTACGCCGCGCCGTTCGTTACGGATATACTTTCTTAGGTCAGAAATCTGCCTTCATGTATAAGTTACTTCCTGTGCTTATCGACAATATGGGTGACGCTTATCCTGAATTGATTGCTCAGAAAGGATTGATAGAGAAAGTTATCAAGGAAGAAGAAGAATCATTCCTTCGCACACTTGAAACCGGTATCCGCATGCTCGACAAGGCTATTGCTGACGTTAAAGCTGCAGGAAAGAACAGCATTGAAGGTAAAGATGCATTTACTCTATATGACACTTTCGGTTTCCCATTAGACCTTACAGAACTTATTCTGAGAGAAAACGGACTAACTGTTGATCTTGAAGGATTCAACGCTGAAATGCAGAAACAAAAAGAGCGTGCACGTAACGCTGCTGCTATTGAAACAGGCGACTGGATTACTCTGAAAGAAGGTTCTTCTGATTTCGTTGGTTACGATTATACTGAATACGAAGTAGAAATCCTTCGTTACCGTCAGATCAAACAAAAGAACCAGACTCTTTATCAGCTAGTGCTTGATCATACTCCGTTCTACGCTGAAAGCGGTGGTCAGGTAGGCGATACAGGTGTTATCGTTAGTGAGTTCGAAACTATCGAAGTTATTGCAACTAAAAAAGAAAACAACCTTGCCGTTCATATTACAAAACAACTTCCAAAGAATATGGAAGCTCCTATGATGGCTTGTGTTGATACAGATAAGAGAGCTGCCTGTGCAGCAAACCACTCTGCTACTCACCTTATAGACCAGGCTTTACGCGAGGTTCTTGGAGAACATGTTGAGCAAAAGGGTTCTTTGGTTTCACCAGACTCTTTACGTTTCGACTTCTCTCACTTCCAGAAAGTAACCGATGAAGAAATTCGTCAGGTAGAACACCTGGTAAATGCAAGAATCCGCCAGAATATTCCTTTGAAAGAATATAGAAATATTCCTATTGCCGATGCAAAAGAACTAGGTGCAATTGCATTGTTCGGTGAAAAGTACGGCGATGAAGTTCGTGTTATTGCCTTTGGCTCATCTGTTGAGTTCTGTGGTGGAACACACGTGGCTGCTACCGGAAACATCGGTATGGTAAAAATCATTTCTGAAAGTTCGGTTGCTGCCGGAGTTAGAAGAATTGAAGCTTATACAGGTGCAAAGGTGGAAGAGATGATGGACAATATTCAGGATACTCTTTCTGATTTGAAAGCTCTCTTCAATAATGTTCCTGATCTTGGTGCTGCAATCCGCAAATCTATTGAAGAAAATGCCGGATTGAAGAAACAAGTGGAAGACTTCATGAAAGAAAAACAAGCCGAAATAAAGAATAAATTAATTCAGAGCGTACAGGAAGTTAATGGAGTGAAACTGATTAAATTCGTTGCTCCACTACCAGCTGAAGCTGCAAAGAACATTGCCTTCCAGTTACGTGGTGAAATAACTGAAAACTTATTATTCGTAGCCGGAACGGAAGAAGGTGGCAAACCTATGCTTACTGTTATGATCTCTGAGAACCTGGTTAATGGTGGTTTAAATGCCGGTAAACTGGTTAAAGAAGCTGCTAAATTAATTCAAGGTGGTGGCGGTGGTCAGGCACACTTTGCTACAGCCGGTGGTAAAAACCCTGATGGTCTTAACGCAGCTGTTGATAAGATCGTGGAACTTGCCGGTTTGTAAAAAACAGATTTTTCGTTTATCATTAAAATTATACCCTAGAGCCGTTGCAAACTAAATGTTCGCAACGGCTCTTTTTTTGTAGTCATCTTTAAAATCACCCTCCTATCTTTTTCCTAAAGTAAGAAGTTATTAACAGATCATATATCGTTTTTAATAAAAGGACATTTATAGCAGTATCCGGTTTATAAGGTATTCTAAGCTAACTGGTAGTGGGGGTTAAGCAAAAACTATTCGAATGTTTTTAAATTTAGTCTAGGGCTTTATAAAATAAATACTAGAGCTAAATAAAGAAAGGTCTACACCTTTTTACTTTTAGCTCTACTATATTTATAAAACTATTGGAGAAAGAATGCATTAAGAAACAAGTAAGATTGCCTTAACTTATTCGAACGATCCATTAATAGAAACAGAAAGCCATACAATCTACCCTTTTATTCCACCTGATCCTTTGGATAGTTTACCAGATATAAAGTTTCTGTAGCACGGGTAAAGGCTGTATAAAGCCAGCGAATATAGTCGGGAGTAAGCATTTCCGGCGAAATATATCCCTGATCGAGAAAGACCTTTTTCCACTGTCCGCCTTGAGCTTTGTGACAAGTTACGGCATACCCGTATTTCACCTGCAAGGCGTTGTAATGCGGATCGGCTTTCATCTTTTTCATCCGCTCACGCTTGGTAGAGATATCGGCATAATCTTCCAGAATGGTATAGAATAATCGGTCGTTATCTGCTTTTGGAAGTGCTGGAGCATCGGTATGCAGCGTATCGAGAAGCACGGTTGCTTCCAGCTCAAAGTCCTGATAATCGGGAAAAGTAAGCTGCACATCGGCAAAGCGAAAGCCATACAGCTCGCGAGTTCGCCTTACACGGCGAACCACAGCCATATCGCCATTGGCAATAAAGTCAATTTCTGCACACTTCTCCGTCCAGAAATAGTTGTTCTTTGCCACCATCAGTAAATCTCCCCCGCTAAGTTCCTCTTCGCGATAAAGAATCGAGTTACGTATTCCTTTATTATAGATATTTGCCCGTTTATTAGATCGGCAGACAACGATTGTTTCGTCCATTCCCACCTTATCATAGCAGCTGCTTATCTCTTCAATCAACTCGTCGCCCGGCAACACCCGAATATCCGGAAAGCCTGTAACCTTAATTTTTGGCAATGCAAAAGCATCTCCATCAGCAATAAGCTGGCGCAATGCTGTGGCATTCCACAAAATACCCGAATCGCCCAACTGGCGCACCACCTGAGTTAAGTCCATCTCCCGCACAGCCAATCCGTATCCTTGAAGAACTTCGGCTGTGAGTGCCGGACTCTCCTCCTCTCCAACCGGAGGAAGCTGTGCTGTATCACCCATCAATAGTAATCTACAACCTTGCCCGGAGTAAACATACTGAACCAAATCGTCGAGCAGGCGTCCCGTTCCAAAAGAAGAACCGGAAAGTCCGTCGTTAGAAATCATGGAAGCCTCATCAACAATGAAAAGAGTGTGCTGATGCAGGTTATCGTTTATAGAGAAATTAGAGAGTTCATTGCTAAATGACTGTTGGCGATATATTTTTTTATGAATGGTAAAAGCCGGATGACCGGAATAAACAGACAGCACCTTGGCAGCCCGTCCGGTAGGTGCAAGAAGAATAGCTTTTTGTTGTAGTTTCATCATAGTCTTTACCACCGCGGCTACAAGAGAAGTCTTACCTGTTCCGGCATAACCACGCAGAATAAACAGAGAATCATTTACCGGAGAGAGCAGAAAATCGGCCAAAGCATCCACTGCCTGAGACTGTTGAGAAGTGAGCTCGTAAGGGAAATTTTCCTTTATTTGCCCAATCAAATAGCTATTAATCATTTTTTGTTTTTATATTTGTGCTACGAATATAAAAACAAAAAAGAGATTTACTGCGCAACGCGCCATTATTCTTTTTTTCAAATGCCATAACATGACTGAGAAGTTGAGCATATCGCCAATTGATTTATCCAATACAGAACAATGTACCTTGTCCGTTCGCCTGAGCGCGGAAGAGTTCTCTTATTCCATCTACAATCCTGCACAAGAAAAGGCTTACCGATTCTTTAAGAAGGATACCCATGAAAATTTATCGATGGCTGCCAACGTAAAAGAGGCGATTAAAGAGAACGATTTCCTGAAACAAGCTTACAGGAAAGTCAATGTCATGGTGGTTACAAAGAAGTTCACGCTGATTCCTTTTGAACTTTTCGAAGACGAACAGGTTGAGACAATACTTTATCATAGTCACACTCGTAATGAGAACGAGATTGTTCTTTATAACATTCTGAAAAAAGCCAATGTTGTGGTTGCATTTGCGGTAGATAAAAGCGCTCATTGGCAGATTCTGGACCAATTTCCAGACGCGCATTTCTATTGCCAGGCCAGCCCTCTTACAGAATATCTTTCGGGACGCAGTAAGCAGGGTAATAACCTGAAGATGTTTGCTTATCTTAGGAAGAGTTCGGTAGATGTAATGTGCTATGATCGTGGAAAGGTGCTGTTGATTAATAATTTTAAATGCAGCGAAACTGCAGACATTATTTACTACCTGCTTTATGTGTGGAAACAACTCGATTTTAATCAGGAAAGAGACGAGCTTCATCTGATGGGTAATTCTCCAAACAAGGAATCAGTAGCCAACGGGTTAAAGCAATTTGTAAGGCAATTATTCGTAATAAGTCCCGAAAAAGAGTTTTCATTAAACGAACTGTCGAAGGTTGAAGACATTCCCTTCGATCTACAAATTTTATCATTATGCGAGTTATAGGCGGAATATATAAGAGAAGAAGATTTGATGTGCCAAAAACATTTAAAGCACGTCCAACTACAGATTTTGCAAAGGAGAACATTTTCAATGTTATCTGCAATAATTATTTAGATCTTGACGATGGCGTTACCGCTCTCGACCTGTTTGCTGGAACTGGTAGCATTAGTGTTGAACTAGTTTCCCGCGGGTGCGATAAAGTTATCTCTGTAGAAAAAGATCCTGCGCATTACTCTTTCATCTGCAAAGTAATGGAAATGCTAAAGACCGACAAGTGTTTTCCTATTCGCGGCGATGTATTCAAATTCCTTGATTCTACTCGCGAGAAGTTCGACTTTATCTTTGCCGATCCTCCCTATGCCCTACCCAACCTGGCGGATATTCCGCGGATTATTTTCGAGAAAGATCTGCTTAAAGAAGATGGTATATTTATATTGGAACATGGAAAAGAGAATAACTTTGAAGAAGATCCTCACTTTGTAGAAAGAAGAGTATACGGAAGCGTAAACTTCTCTATTTTTTCTAAAGCAAAGGACTAAGCACTCTGACTACGGACTCTTTTACTTTCTGACGAGTTGGTCGTTTCTCCCAGTTTTTCAGATAAACAGGAATGCTGTCGCGCTGATCTTGAAGGAAGATTTCTTTCATACGCAGCGCAGTAGGTTCGTCGTACATAAAAGCATTCACTTCGAAATTGTGCTCAAAGCTCCGGAAGTCCATATTGGTAGAACCAACAGTAGAAAGTGCATCATCCGAAACCATTAACTTGGAGTGAAGGAAACCTTTCTGATAAAAGAACACCTTTACGCCGGCCTTAAGCACATCTTTCAGATATGATCGGGAAGCCAGATGGGTAATAGTAGAATCCGCATGTTCAGGAAGCATTAAACGCACGTCAACACCTGCCAGAGCTGCGGTTTGCAAAGCTGCAAGAATAGGCTCTGTTGGTAAGAAATAAGGCGTCTGAATATAAAAATACTCCTTAGCACTGCTTATTGCCAGGCATAACCCCAGCATAATTTCTTTCCATTCAGAAGTTGGTTCGCTTGTTACTATCTGAGCAAGAGAATCTCCTTTAGACACTAAAGCAGGGAAAAACTTTGATGAAGTCAATAATGTCTGATCTACAAAGTACCAGTCGAGCAGGAATGATGTCTGAAGCCCATGAACAGCCTTTCCCTTAATCATCACATGCGTATCTCTCCATATTCCCCAGTCGAAACCGCGCATATATCTCAAGGCAATATTCATTCCTCCCACGAATCCCAGGCGACCATCTATCACAACTATTTTCCGGTGATTACGATAGTTTACTTTACTTGTAAATAGAGGGAACCGTACTTTTAGAAAAGCTCTTGCATTAATGCCTGCCTCTACCATTTCTTCAAAGAAACGGTTTGGAACATGCCAGCAACCCACATCATCGTATATTAAACGTACCTCAACACCCTGACGAGCTTTTTCTATCAATACATCACGAACAAGTCGACCAACCGGGTCATTTTCAAAAATATAATATTCTAAATGAATGTGATGCTTTGCACGCATCATCTCTCTTATCAGAGCGTGAAGTTTAGTATAACCATCTGTGTATATATCAATCTCATTACCTTCAAAAGGGAGAGCCTGATTGGTATTACGAAAAAGCTGAGCAACCTGATACTGATCGGCCGGCAATTCATAAGATTCCTGGGCAACGAACTCAGCCATCGGCTTTTTCATCAAACGGTTATAACTTTTTTTGCTGATAATTCTTTCGCGGCGGGTGCTTCTTCCAAAGAAAAAGTAAAACACTAAGCCAACTAATGGAAGGAAAGTAAGAACCAGTATCCATGCCATTGTCTTTACCGGATTACGATTATCGAGGATGACAATTATAATCATCCCTATAATCACACCAAAGTAAAGTATATTATAGATTACTGAGAATATTTCATTAAATATGCCGCTCCAATCCATTATAATTAATCACTTATTATTCAACGATAAGCAAATATACATAAAAATGGATAAAGAACGGCATATCTAGTTAAAAGAATTAAATAACTACATCATACCAGGGCCACCGCCAGGACCACCAAAGCCGCCGCCACCTTGACGTCTTTCACGTGGTCCATCATACGGGCCACGTCTGTCAAAACCTCGTCTGGAAGGTGCATTCTTGCCTAGAGTATTGAATCTATAAACAAAGTGAACCATGAAATAACTTCCCAATGTATTATATTCTATGTCCTGCATCAATGATTCTGTAACAGTACGGCTTAAATTACTTTGCTGATGAAGAATATCATATATTTTGAAACGAATGGTAGCATTATTACTTCTCAAGAAAGTCTTTGATAACTGAGCATTCCACATCACTTCATTCTTCTGATAGCTACCGCTATATCCATTTTTGATATTATAATTCAAATCAGACGAAAGATAAATACTCCATGGAAGGTTTATATTTGTGCTACTACCTACTGTGTAATCAAATGATTCCCGATTACTATTGTTTTTAATTAAAGAATATCTGACTGATCCATTCAAAGTGAAATCTAAAAGATCACACCTGAAATTTCCAGTCAAACGCTGTGAAAGATTCATACTATGTGTTGTACTTTTTTGTGCTTCAGCAGCAGAGTTTGCAGAAATACTGGTATAACTTACAGCATCACTGAAAGAAGCATTTGAAAAAGTACTGATCGTAAATTTCTTATTTCTTAGAGGAGTATTGTAGTTTAAGAATCCATTAGCACTCCAGTTACCATTTACATTAACCAAATCGGTAATCTTACCACCTGTATTCTGATTATATCTCATTTTACTAGCTACGCTGTTTAAAGTATTGCTAAAGTTCAAGTGAGCCATAATACTGCTTTGGCTTTCCTTCATGTAGTTATTAAAGAACAGCATAAAACGGTTACTGTAAGAAGGTTTTAGATTTGGATTACCATTCCTTATATTCAATGTATCAGTCTTGTCAATAACAGCTTGCAGATTGTTTATATCCGGAGCCGTACTGCTTCCTCTATACATAAATCTCAATTGTTTTTGCTTTGAGAAACGGTAATGCATATCAAATGTTGGTGAGAAGTTTAGCACGCTCTGAGAAATATCTTTTCCTTTATTCAGTCCAACAGTAGTTTTACTTTTTGAAGATTGAGGTTCCAGACTAATACCAATATTATACATATATTTAGTGCGGATTGTTCTCATAGAAAGTTCAAACTGATTTGTAGCATAACGGTTACTCAAACAGTTACTTAAAGAGTCTACATAATCACTGTTATAAATCTTATCCTGATAACCGATTGTAGGTCCATAATTATTCAAAGCAGCATAAGAGTACTTATCAGATGCAGAATATTTATTCTGATAACTATATCTAAACTGAAGAAAACGTTTATCGAATATTGGTTCAATATAGATTGCTTGCAAGCGATAGTTAAATCCTTTACCTGTATTATCAATGTATTGATCTTTGAGATCAGTTTTGTCTAGAAGATTAAAATATGTATTAGCATATGAGTACTTATCAGAACTACTATTATTATATCCGTACTCGGCACGAAAAGTAAAACTTCTTCCTTTATTATTCAGTTTCCTGTTAATTTGCAAGTTTCCTCTCATAGAAACATTATCGGAAAGGCTATTTGAAGTAGAAACTCTATTGTTAACCAGCTGATGACTATTATTAGAAGTAGTAGAGTTACCACTACTTATACTAGTAGTTTTTGAATAAGATACATTAGGACGGAATATAATATTGGTAAGCGTATCTGGTTTCCACTCCAAACGGAAGTTTCCATTTACATCATCTCTGAAACGTCTTGATGAATTGCTACTGGTTCCAAATGTAGAACTATTTCCAATAAATGTTTCTGAATTACTTTTCATTTTAGCATCCATATCCGACCTACCATAATTCACATTACCACCAACTTCTACTTTATCGTTTTCTTTTGCAAAGTTTAAACCAACAGATTTAGTAGCATTAATACCCGACCCGGCATTTCCGCTCATTCCCTGTCCGGCATCTCCAAATTCAGAGAACCCCTTATTGTTTGTATTATTAGCCGATCCAATCACTGTAACCTGTGAATTATCTTTAAACTGGCTAGCCATTAATCCAGCTTCATATCTATTTTGGCTGCCTGTACCAGTGATAACATTTCCAAGCCATCCTTTCTTCATTCCTTTCTTTACAGTCAGGTCAAGAACAGTTTCTTCTTCTCCATCATCAATTCCAGTTATTCGGGCTAAGTCAGACTTTTTATCATACGCTTTAACGTTCTCAACCATATTAACTGGCAAATTTTTCATTGCAACTTTAGGGTCATCACTAAAGAATTCTTTTCCATCCACCATTATCTTCTTTACTTCCTTACCGTTAATGGTTACTTTTCCTTCGGAACTAACCTCCGCACCAGGAAGCTTCTTGACTAATTCTTCAAGCATTGCACCTTCCTGAGTACGGTAAGCAGATGCGTTATAAACCATTGTATCTTCAACAACTGTTACCGGTGGAGCTTCAGCGGTTACAACTGTACCTTTCAGCATTACAGCATCCGGTTTCATCAAAATCTCACCTAAATTAGCAGAAAGTTTTGCTGACGAAATCTGAAATGGTTTTGCAACGGTAGCATAACCTATAAATGACACCTTTATTACATAATGTCCTTTTTTAAGACTTGAAATAGAAAATGAGCCGTCTTTTTTGCTTGATACTCCGGTTACAAAAGTGCTGTCTGGCAAAGAAAGCACACGAATAGCCGCTTGCTCAACCGGCGTTTTTGTCGTGTTGTCGAGAAGCTTTCCCGAAACCAAAGCACGGTCAGACTGTGCCTCTAAGGAAAGAGTGCTGAATAAGCACAAAATCAATAATGTCAATTTGTGTTTCATGAATAATTCTATAATTATATCTACAATATAAAAGAATGTTTGTATTCTTATGACATTGAAAACCCAAAAAGGTTTAATGACTGGATTTATAGAATTTGCCTTAAATAACTAAATTGTTTTGCTTTTCGACCTTTTTAGCGTAAGTTTGCAACCGAAAACATAAAAGTTCAATCAAATTAACTCCCTGGGATATGAACAAACAAGAGGTAATTCTTTGCAATGATTTAGAAAAAGATCTGCTAGGTGCAATGAACAGCAAGTCATATGATAAGCTTTTTATTCTGACAGACGAAAACACAGAACTTCACTGCTTGCCGGCTATCAATAAACTATTGAATGACAATAATGCAATCTCTGTAACTATACCTGCAGGAGATTTGAATAAAAATATGGATACATTGGCTCATGTATGGACACAGCTGAGCCAGAAAGGTGCAACCCGTCACTCTTTACTTATCAATTTAGGTGGAGGGATGACTACCGATTTGGGTGGTTTTGCCGCTGCTACCTTTAAAAGAGGTATCAAATATATCAATATTCCTACTACTCTTTTATCAATGGTCGATGCTTCTGTTGGAGGAAAAACCGGGATTAATTTCAATGGATTAAAGAACGAGATCGGTGCATTTGCTCCTGCAAGTAGCGTGCTGATTGAAACAGAGTTCTTAAAAACTCTTGATAAAGAGAATTTCTTTTCAGGCTATGCCGAAATGCTGAAACATGGGCTTATAAGTAATACAGAACATTGGGCAGAGCTGCTCAACTTTCCAACTGACAACCTTGATTATACAAGGTTGAAAGAGCTGGTGGGTAAATCTGTGCAAATAAAAGAAGATATTGTAGAACAAGATCCATACGAACAAGGTATCCGTAAAGCGCTGAATCTGGGACACACAGTTGGTCATGCTTTCGAAAGTCTTTCGTTTGAAGAAGATCGTCCGGTTCTGCATGGTTATGCTGTAGCATGGGGAATTGTTTGCGAGCTTTACCTTTCATCCGTAAAAACAGGCTTTCCAACAGATAAATTAAGGCAAACCGTTCAGTTTATAAAAGAGAATTATGGTCGTTTCAGCATTGACTGCAAGATATACGACAAATTATATGCATACATGCTTCACGATAAGAAGAATACAGCAGGTATTATCAATTTCACTCTACTAAAAGATGTAGGAGAAATATGCATCAATCAATCTGCCGATAAAGACGAGATATTCGAAATGTTCGATTTTTATCGCGAGTGTATGGGGCTTTAAAATTAAGATAAGAAGGGATTCCATTATAAAAAATCCCTTAATTATTTGGGGAGATTTAAAAGTATTTGTAAATTCGCGTCCGATTTCGGGGTGTAGCTCAGCCCGGTTTAGAGTACGCGTCTGGGGGGCGTGTGGTCGGAAGTTCGAATCTTCTCACCCCGACTGAGATTGATGTAAGTGCCTGTAAAAGGGCACTTACATTTTTTAATTGTATATTTCTAGTGTCCATAAGTGTATATCGGTTTTACACGTCAACTTAAAACAGAAACATTATGGCAAGAAAGAAAGCAATTATTATTATGCCAAGATTGCACGATAGTGACGGTGACATGAGTAAAAAATGGTTCGTGGAATATTCCTGCAGAAATCCACGCACTGAAGAAATGAAACGATTTAGGGTTTATGAAGGCTTACAACATGCAACCCCTGAAGAACGTTATGCGTCAGCAGATAAGATAATTGAAGAATTATCCGAGATGCTGATTAATGGAAAATCTCCTTTTTCAAATGAGAAAGTTATATATGAAGATGATCTAATGTATGATCATGCAGCTCGTATGTATGGAAGACAAAAGAAGGATGTCGTCAACATACGAACATATATGAATGAGTTTCTTGTTCTTAAAAAGAAAGAGGTCATTCACCATTCTTACCAGACGTATAAATCCAAATTACGTATCTTTATCATGTACTTGGAATCCAAAGGACTTCAGGATGTTCATGTTAGTTTTATAACTCAGGAAATCATTTCAAACTTTGTCTGTTTCATTGCAGAAAATAACCATGTTAGTAGGAGAACAGTTTTAAAATATCAGCAAATACTAAAAAACTTTTTCAACTATCTTATTGATTCGAAAAAAATCCTGATCCGTAATCCTGTATTTGGTATGCCAGTTGTGGGCGAAATTAAGGATGAAGCGGCAGTACCTATTCCAGATCATGATCGTGAAGTCTTTAAGTTATATATGCAAAATCATGATCCACAATTGTGGCTAGTATGTATGATGGAATTCTATTGTGCTTTACGTCCTCATGAAGAATTAAGGAATTTGCTTATATCAGACCTAAATTGGGATTCTCAAACTATTACTATAAGAAATTCAAGAGCGAAAAATAGAAAGACTCAGACTGTTGATATCCCTCATCAGCTTTATGAAGACATGATTAATGTATATCATCTTGATGAATATCCTCCTGAATATTATGTGTTCAGTAGAAATGGGCTACCAGGCACAAATCTATTGGGGAAGAATTATTTTAAGAACCACTTCGCAGCAATAAGAAATGCATTGGGATTGCCTTCGTATTATAAATTGTATGGATTTAAACACACAGGAGCTTGCAAACTTGCAGATTTTGGAGTAAGTACATACGAACTGCAAAGGCATATGAGACATGTATCAATATCTACAACAGAGGCTTATATAAATAAAAGAATAGGTGTAAAGAGCGATACAATTCGTAATAATTTTCCTGATATTTAAAAAATAAGCAGGTAGGTACAACCTACAACAAAAAGAATCCCCGATTGACTAATCAACCGGGGATTCTCTATTATTTTGTATTATTATCTGGCAAGTAACGCTATCACGTTTATCTTGCATTCATCTCTATATTCCTGCATTTGAGAAAACTCTAAAGCGTGTTCTTCAGCCTTATCGTCATTAATCTTATCCTTATTAAGGATAATAGCTAATTGAGCTTCCTGGGAATACTTCAATTTAACTAATCCGGAAATTAATTCTGATTCTGTTGCCTCTTTAGCATCAATCAATGTACCACCATCTTCAAGATCACCACTATAAGCATAGGCTGTAACAGGTTCAGGGCTTTCTTCGTTAGTTATCTCCGGAACATAATTTTCAATTACTTCCTCATTTAGATACACAAGATATTGAGAGTCTGTGTATTTAACGATTTTCTTTCTTTCTAAATAAATTTTTCTATTCATAGTTATGTAAATTTGGTAAAATTAGCACCTTTGTTAGTCTGGAATAAAGTTATTACCGTAGCAATAGGAAGATCTTCCTTGCTGAAGTTATCTTCTGCCTGTTCAATCATTATTCTGGATCCAGAAAAAGAATACCATTCTTTCTCTTGCCAGATATATTCTTTTTTATCTCCATTAATTTCTATATGATCAATCAATTTATAACGTAACGCAATACAACGCCTGGGGCTTCCATCCTTTTCTTTTTCAAGAGCACTTAATTCTATTTTAAAATCTTCAAGGAGTATAAGAAATTCATCTTCTTTGCCTCTTCTGCTCTCAACAATTGTAGTATCATAAATAATTTCTCCAATTTTCTTTTTGTGATCATCACTTAAATCTTCAAAAGGATGTCTCATTCTTCTTTTTCTGATAACTTCTCCTAATCTCTTTTCCATTTTCAATGTTCTTATTAAGTTTTTTGTATTAGCATGGCTTGCAAACCCTATTCTTGATGATGCTTTAATTCTTACTTCTTCATCACTTAGCCCTTTTTTTCTTAATGCTGCAACTTGTTTGCATAAGGCAACTTTATTTCTTTTGCGTAGTTTTACATAATCTTGATAAAAAACATATCCTACATAATCTATGCCTCTAGATGTTATAGGAAATATTTGCCAATTATATTTAATCGTAAGTTTTAATTCATGAGCTAAGTATATTCCCATCCATTCAATCATATGATGAAGAAAAATTTTATCTTCATGAAGAACGACAAAGTCATCTGCATATCTATAATATAGCTTTACATTTTTAATGTATGAATGATACTTGTTTGCTAAATATATAGAACCCTTTGAAATTTCATTAAAGTCTTCAATAGTACGAGCCTGATCTATTTTTTCACTTATATATCTTTGGGTGTAATGAGAAACTGTAGAAGGGCTCTGTAGGATATTAAAACAGTTTTTTACATCAAAATCAAATAAAGATAAAATTAAATTAGAGAGTAATTGTGATATCTTTGTCCCTTTTGGAAGACCGATGTTAGCTCCAGTTGAATCTAGAACTTCATCAAACCATCTTTGTAATTTTTTGTCTTTATTCAACCTTCCAATCATTCTCTTAACTACATCATGAAAGATACTATCATAAAATTCTTGGATATCTCCCTTAAGTATATATCGAGTGTTTTTAGGAATTTCAATATATAAATCCTTCTGTAGTCTATTAAATAGGTCATGTGTGCCCCTCCCTTTAATACAAGAAAATGTGTTTCGTATAAATGTTCTTTTGATGTAATTTTCAACAACATTTAGCACTGCCCAGTGCATCACATGGTCGCTATAAGGCAATTTGCTTATTACTCTTTTCTTATGCTCGTATATAACGAAATAAGTATATTCTGAAGTTTTGTAAGTTTCATTAATGTATTCATGAAGAAGTTTGAAAAGGTTTCTTTCCAGATCTCGTTCAAACCTTACGATATCAGGCCTTTTATGCTTGTGCTGGCTTGAGCCATCAAAAGCCAGTCTAAAGTTATCAATTGTTTCAATTCGCTCTGAAAATTTTCCTTTTCTCTTCATCATGTCTGGGTTCTTCGGGGTCCCTTTGGTTTTTTGTTCTGTTCTAACTGCGGTCTGCTTTGTCCTACGGGAACATTCGGTGCAGCCTACTAGTACCCTCCTGGTTGTGTATTTTTCGCCGGAATAAGCTTTTGCTTAGTTCCTCTGTGGGGCGAGGTCTCTTCTGAACTTGCATTTTACCGGGATATCAAACCAGACCCGGAAACAAAGTATAGGGGGGACGAGATGTTCGCATTGGCATCAGAGGGACCATTGTTCGCATTAGCATACGAAACGCCCGCATTGCCGCCGTTGTTCGCATTGTTACCACGATGCACGACCCGAACGCCGGAAGCAACATCCGTCCAGAAGACAACCTTCATGTGATAAATAACTTTATCATGGCGCAAAAGTAGAAGAAAGTTCTATATATTGCAATTAAATGTAGAACTTTCTTCGATATAAATGGAAAAGATTTCAAAGATCTCACTTAAAAGGCGGACGGCGCATCCGCGCCGGGGTTTCTCAGGTTACAATGTTTATTCTGCTAACGCAGGTTCCGGATTGAGCTCATCAGCGAACCAGCAAAGGGGGGACGAGATGTACGCATTGGCAACAGAGGGACCATCGTCCGCATAAGCACACGAAACGCCCGCACCGCCGCCGATGCTCGCATTGCTACCACGATGCACGACCCGAACGCCGGAAGCAACATTACCATAACCGTAGTCATTATAATAGGTAGACTCTGAACCTCCATATGCTTGTGGCAACAAACAACCATTCTTACGCAACATACTTGTTATATATCCTTCTCCAGTAGCCCAATTGCCGGCTAGTATCTGCTTTGTTAAATCAACAGTACTAGCAAGTTTTGTTCTAATAGATTTATTAATATACATCTGAGCTATTGTTCCATTTGATGATACAACAGCATCGGTCGTCCAACGAGATAAATATCCATAAAAATTTTTCAGCCCAAAGAAACAAGGAACCGAAGCTGTGTATAAGGTGGTTGCTCCATTCATTACCGCATAACTTGATAGGCCACAGTTATCAGCAAGTTCAACACCTACAGAGGTAGGAAGAAATGGGAATGTCTCAAAATCAGTATTCCAATTACCATATGTAGTAACTCCAGGTCCGAAGCCACCTTGTCTCAAACCATTTGCATCGAGTGAAGCGTTATATGTAGCCTGTACATTGTTTGTTCCATAGATTAAAACAAACAAATTAGCTATAATAAATGCCATTCTCTCAGTATGAGCATTAAATCGGTCATCGCCCTTATTCTTTGCATAAGTTGAAAAATCAAGCGCGGATATCTGTGTAGCAGCTCTACCAAGTAACGTATTATATGCTGCATCTTTAGCTGCATCATTGTTTCCACCTCGGTACTGAACACTATTGTTGATCACACTAACAAGCTTATTGTTGGTCCTATCCATGACGCCTATTCCGAGTGCAGAAGTCATGAATTGAGGAATGTACCAGTTGTATTTTCCAGGTATTGGAGTTAAAGAAGCTGCAAGATATTCATATGTACCTTCAATCCAATAAGCTTCAAAATGACCATTGCCTCCCCACATATAATCTCCCATTGAACCATCAAGGGCGGCAGTAGCTCCGTTTACAAAATTATAGTGATTAGTAGGACTTAGCTTGCTAGCAACACCTCCATTAAGAAGATAACAGCCTAGATTTAACAGTGATGGAAGATTCTTCAAGTAGTCTAAGTCGCCGTATGGCTCCCAGGCTGAAGAAGCATTTGATAAATTTCTTCTCCTACATGCATAGCGATAACTTTTCAATAAACTACCCTTAACATATCCAAATGATTGTGCTGAATTACTAAAACATAATAGTCTATCATCCGCATTGAATGTTGACAAATCAGCTGGAGCTCCTGCGGCTCCTGGTTTTAATTCGATTTTTTCCATACTTTATTTAATTAATATTTCAACGATGATAAAATAGAAACTTTCATTAGATATGTTATTTCAGGAATTGAATCAATAAATTTAGAAACAAGATCTATTTGTTCCTTTGATAATTCTATCTCGCCTTTTTCCCAGATTGTTTTGCCGATTTCAAATAAGTCATAATTAGGAGATCTTTGATACATTATATTCCCAATCATCTTACTCAAATCCATTTCAACTGTTGATTTATCAATAGTTTCAACTTTTACTTTTTTAAAATCAATTTTATTCATATTATGTTCCTTTAATTCTTAGTTGATAACATTTATTTGTAACATTATTAGTGTCTCTAAAAATTTGACCAACGGATAAGTTATTGACAAATAAAGTATCAGAAGATGAACCAGCCAATAACCCCATCCAATTAATAGATAAATAGTCATTGTAGACTTGCTCTGTTAATCCAATAGAGCTCCCTGCTTTTTGAAGTGCAATTTGAGATGGATAAAGCCAAACCTTATTTCCTGTAGTATCATTTAATACTAAGATACTTGTATTATTGTTATAAAATCCTAGATAAGCTAGCTCAACATTTGCTGCTGAGAAGAAGCTTATTCTAGAGTTATCCGGATCTAAAACTATTCGCTGTTTATTAATTGAAGCTGTTGATAACTTTCCTATAATATTCCCAATAATTGAGACATTACCCGCATCATCCCAAGATATATTTTTTTTTGCCAACCACCCTGTCCCTGTCTTAAAGTCCAGTAGAATATTCGGTATAAATGGATTTATGGTAGAATTGAAATTCTTATATCCATCACTACTTGTAATCGCATAACCATTTTGATCGACTCCATATTGTGAAAACATATAGTCTCCAGAGAATATTGCACTTGCCAGTTTCCCGAAATCAGCAAATAGAACCTCCGTTAGAATAAACTTAAACAAGTCAAATGGAATCCATGTTGCATTCTCTCCATTCAATGCATAATCATCTGATGGATCAATTCCTTTTGCGACTCCTTCCTTATTCATTACATAGTACATTACGCCACCCAAGACATAAGGTGCAATATTTGTTGTACACTTATATTCTATATTAGCGTCATACCTTCCAGCCGGATAAGGAATCCTTCCAGTCTTTCCTATTGCTCCATCTTCCGGAGCAGGTATAAGTGTTTCAACTGTTGATATCATTAGAATGCTGTAATATTAGCTGAAATTTGAACGGTTACTCCTTTGTTTTGGCTAACAAGCGCACCGGTGACTGTATGAGTATTAACATTACTGTCTGTATCAACAACTACTCCGGCGTTTGTTCGCATTGTGAACTTAAAATAGTACCCAGCCACTTCGGAATTATCAGACCTCCTACGTATTTTCGGCGTGTAGGTCATATTCTCTGTTTCTTTTAATACTGTACCATCTTTTGATTTCCCTTTATCAATGTAATAAGGATCATGAGTATCACTAGTGGCAAAACCTTTCATGTATGTCTTACCATTATAGGATGCACACGCATAGTATTCTTCCTGTCCTTCAACAGCTCCATCATAAAGAGTTAGCACATTGCCATTTATTTCTGTCACACCCGCTACATTAGCAATACTAACTAAACCTGCATCTGTTGCTTTCTTCCAGCTCCATGCTGATGGGTCAATATTTACAGCCACCCCAGCATTAGAGAACCCTGCGGTTGCGACTATCTTATCAGTATCATTGTCTATTACAAAGTCTCCATTTAATGCGGTCACATTAACTTCAAAAGCTTCGCCTGTGCTTTCTCGTAAATAAATGGGAAATTTGCATGTAACAGACATCCCGTTCCATGTAGAAACAAAGTATAAGTTGATAGTATTAAGGCTTGAAGCTGAAGCAAAATTTCCAATTACTTTCAAAGCTGGATACGTAACTCCATCCGCTTCAATTGTTGTTTTCTGAACTTTTGTTGCCCAGCTGCTTTTTACAGCTCCATTAGTGTCTAGAATAGCCCCGGCATCTGATATTGAGTTAGCATACCATTGCATGCCGACAGAGTCGGGCGCAACATGTTTAGCCTTGAGTGAAGAGTATGGCCTAGGGTAAATAATAAACTGATTTGCTGCATTGCTCCAATCCGGAGAACAGATCTGAGTTGAAGGATTGTAGTATTGAGCGGATGATTGCCCTTGCTGATTAAAACTATAGCCAGTATCCGGTATTATTGTATCTCCGTCAACATATGATTCTAACGATTCGATTGCAAATATTTGTCCCATCTTATAGCTATTTAATTGTTTGTACTATTAATTAATTCAGAGGCTCTTTCAGCACTTATTTTTTCGGCTCCCTGAGCTTCCGCTTTATCCATTCCGTAGCTGTTGATATCAAATTCGGACAATAGGTATTTTCCGCCAAATGATTGTCTGTATTCAGTCAATCCGATAGCATCTGCTATACTTTTAGGTACTAGATAATAATTAGGTTTCGTTATCATTTTATATTGGTTTTTGAATACATAATACTTTATCATTAATTGTTGCTACTTTGCCATCTATGGTAGTAGCTCTTAATGCACTGCGTGGTTTAACTTCAATACCCCATACAGGCTGAATGTTTGGGTCATAGCCGATATCTTTACGAGCCATAGAAAGAGCTTCTCCATATCCAACGCTTTTAAATGAGCTCCCTATTGCTGTAGTTTTGAAAAAATATTCAATACTGAAATATTTTGCCGGATCCGCAATATTACCTTTAGGTGTTTCAATAGTCGTAAGAATTTCAACTGATTTTGTATTATAGCGTATGTAATTTCCAGTTAAAAAATTCATTTTATCTTCCCATAAGCCGTAATCCCGGTAAAGCTTAGTTCTAGCATATACTTTTCTTGTTGCCTCGGCAACATGATAAGCTTCAAGCATAACCAGCTCTTTATCAATGTACCTTCTATCTATAGTTAAAGCTTTTGTCCCTTGTCCTGATACATAGAATATATCATCTGAAGTGATTGCCCGGAATATTTTACCATCTCCAGAAGGTATCTGCACCTGCCATTCATAGTGTGCATCAGAATCATCAATATCTGATTCTCCATTTCTGAACGTAGCATTTATGATTCTGATAGACAGATTCTTAAAAGGAGATATCGGAAGTGCTAATGCAGCATCCAGTTTTAAACTTAAATTCAAATCGCTGACAGCAACGCTTATCAATGCTTCCTCCCATTCTCCACCAAATACTTTATGCGTTCTGGCATCAGTAAAGTTCCAGCAATACTTTAATTTAATCGGAGCATCTGGATCAGCATTAACTGCAACCACTAATTCACCGTTGTTTCCCAGAGTATATCCAGGTGTTGTATTGAGAACTCTATCTCCATTAACGTACCATCTATGATTAAATAGTGATGGAGTATAATCAGCCGATAAAGTTTTAGACGTGAGAATACCTTCCGGGTCTCTCACTTTCAATTGAGGACGAAGTACAAGAGCTGCAGCAGCTCTGTCCGGAGAGAACAACCCAGTAAGTTTGTCCTTTTTCTGGTCTAGAGTTCCTCCCAATTCCAATATGCTGAAACTCACGTCCAGCGGATCATACATAATAAAACCGGTAGTAGTTTTCATTTGTTTTTATCTGTTAAGTGTAAATTCTGCTAATATATCTTCGCCATCTCTAACATAGCAGCTACATCTAAATGCTACCTTCCGAGCATCAAAGTAGTTGCTTGGCATATCGCCTGGCGTTATGTCTAATGTGTTCGTTATGTTAGAAGCATGCAATGTATTCCATGCGGTATCTTCTTCTAGCATATTAGTGGTTCTTGACCAGGTGTAGCCATCCACAATATCTGCCGTGATATCATCGGTACCAATAGAAACTTTTGCCGATAGAGTAGTATATTCCTGACCAAATCGGAAGAGTTTGCCGGCGCTTGAAAATATCTCCATTATAGCCGACTGGTCTCCGCTTAAGTTAATCCATTCGTTATTGTTCCATTTTGGAGGAAGCCCTTTTGTTGCCTGATCTGTAATACAGCGCCATTTGCAAGACTTGTAATAACAATCGTGCTGCTCATTCGCGCCGTTAGTATATGGCCAGTCATTTCCTGCGTCGTCTTTCGGATCGGCGTTCCACAACCCACGATCTACTATTGTTTTAACGATTTGGCCCTGATAGTTAATTCTTATAAGGTCTTGAACAATCAAGCCGCGGGCAAAGACATAAGGCTGTCCTGGATTGATTGGCAAACCGTCTGGGATTGGAAGATCAGTTGGAAGGCCAACAACTAACGCTCTATTTGTTTTCTGAACCTTATAAGAATTAACTCCGTCTAAGAACACTATCTGTCCATCGTAGCTTGATATATACCAGCTTGATTGCCTTGCAGTATCCACGAAGTTACCTCTCCTGGAGATATTCATTCCGGAACATGGAGGATAATTAACTCCTCCAGGAACATCCGCATTTGCACCAATATTCACAATCATGGAATTTTTGACAGTGTCAAGACTGACAACTTCCATCCATGAGGTAAAAAAACCTCCTGTTTGTCTATAAATTCCATACACGATATCATGAATTGCAAATGCCAGAAAGTCTTCTTCAAACCTTTTTCTTATTGTCAATTCATAAGCACTGCCGCCAAGATATTTTACAGAGTCAATGGTTCCTGACTCTGTAAAGCTGAAATTACCTTCCATTGCGGTAAGGCGATTTAGAATTTGTTCAAGGAACTGAACGCTTCCCCTTACTTCTAGTCTTTGGAATTGTCCTCTTCCTTCTTTGTCAATGCCCGCTCCGGATCCAGTTGTTAATGAATCTATGTATTCTCCAAATGTAGCTCCAAGTATAAAATCAATGATTTGGCTGGCAGAATCGTGTTCTGTCTTAGATAGTTTTGAATCAATTACTTTAAGTAATTCAGAAAGATCATCAGCTACATCAGAAAAGTTTTGTGCTATTTTTGCAAAGTTTCTTTCCCACTTCAATCTAACATCGCGTCCGGTATCATTAGCACCGTTCCATGGAACTATATTTTCGTAATCGTTTATCATCTTAATTCAAGTTCTTCACCGTTAAGTTCAAGCAGTAATGGTTGCCAGCATTGGAAATATTCCATTGTGTCAAGATTAGTCATGTTAAGCATTATATCAGCAAACCGGTTATTCTCTTTAGAGCTTTGTCCTCTAAGTTTTACGTTGTTGATTTCAACTATCCCGTCGCTCTTTCTCTTATCATAACTATAGCTCATGAATGAGATAGAGAAGCTTTCCCCATTCTCACTCATTGTTTTCATCTTGCTTATTGCCTCATATATTTCCATATCTGAACCTTTTACGCAAAAATAGCATAGAATATAAGCTCAAAAAAGGACATAAATAAAGCCCACATCCGAAGATGCAGGCTTTATCGAACTTAAAATAAACTAAAAGAAAACTCAACTTGTTTTAATCAGCGAAAGAAGCCATTTCACAACGGGCACTTTTCTAAATATAAATATTATGGCAAATACTATAATAAAAATTGTTGTAATTACATATATGGGTTTTATAATAGGATCCGTTTTTACAGATTTACTTTCGTGTACATTAATATTCTGCTTTAATTTTGTTACAGTAGCCGAATCTGATGTTGTAGCCGTTTTACTTATTCCATTTTTTTGAGAATTAGCCTTGAATATTATTGTTGTTTTAGATTTAACAGCAGGGACGTAATAGCCCTCCTTTCCCTTATAGACTGTATCCTTGGATGGCCTATAGTATTCTACCTTCGTGTAACTAATTTCATACCCAATTGTCTTAGATGTATCTATGGAATACAAGCTGGAAGACTTCTTAATAGTAGAATCATTCTTACTGATATCTGAAATTGTTATTGAATTGGTTGCCGTCTTACCTGAACGGCAACCAACCAAAAACATGAAAAAACCAACAAGAAAAATCACAGCAAACACAAACCGTCTCATAATTTCTTTATATAATTAATTATACCTTCAACATGTAATTCAATAATAGCAGACTTCCCTAGATCTGAAAGAAGGAATGAAACATCCTCTTTGTTATCCTGAAAAAGATTCTCTGTTAATACAGCTGCACAATTAGTATTCTTCAGGATATAGAATCTTTCTTCTATATCGCTGTCTCCGTCTGATCGGTCAGTTCTAAAATGTTGTCCATTAATAATCTTAGCTGCAGCTGTATAAAGAGATTCTGCTAATATATCCGATTTAGTATGTCCAGGTGTTGTATATGCGCTCCATCCACGAGCGGTCATCCACTGGCCATTGCCGGCAGCATTACAATGCACAGAAACAAGCAACACATTGTCTTTTCCTAATTTATTGCAAAAGCCATTTACCCTGCGACACCTTTCACCCAAAGAAATATCAATATCCTCATGCACAATACGCTCAGCATCATACCCTTTTGCTTTCAACGATTCAATGATTCCTTCTGCTAGAAAGCGAGTGTATGCCCACTCTTTAAGTTTACCATCCGGAGAACATTTCCCTGGAGTATTAATTCCGTGTCCGTTATCTATTAATATTTTCATAATTCTATTTTATTGAGTTCGGGTACCGGCATAAAAAGTTATTGTACCAGCAACGCCAATAACATAAAAAACATATTTAGAGATTCCTTCAGGAAGAGCCCCACCTGCTAATGTTATTGCAGATAGCCCGGCAGTTAGCGATCCGCATATTGCCGCACTGATATCTCTTGTACGTTTCCATCTAACAGGAGTCTCTGCTACCCATTTATCATGAATGTTTTTTATATTACTTTTTATCGTACCCATTTTTTATCCTCCTTCATTTGCATCTTGCCGTTAATTTCTGTAATGGTCTTATCTATATTGTGAAACATTTCCCTGATTTCATCCATTGATTTTTTTTCTGTCTCTATTTCAGATTTTTGTATTTCAACTTCAGTATTCAAGACTTCTATTTTTTTTTCAACCTCCTGCAGCCTGGTATCCATAACCATCCATGATCCGCCAATTGCACTAACTACAGGTATCAGAGTTGATACTATCCAACCAATTATATTAGACCTATCCATTACATATACATTAAACGATTAATAATTACATTGCAAATGTATCTAAGACACCATTCAAAAAAAAGGACACCCATTCACATGGACATCCTTTTCACTCAACTTAAAACATCAAAAACGAAAAATATCAGGAACTTCTTGAAACATTTGCCTCAAGCTGATCAACTTTCTTTAGTGCCTTTTTAACATCTCTCGGGTCTATGTACAAAGGCTTTTCTTTAATTACTTCAAGGTATTGGTTCGATCGTCTCATCAAGTCAATAAGTTCGCTCACTTTATCACTATTCAAATTAACAGATGTAACACCGTTATTAGAAGAAGCTGAAGCAGTATCTTCCTTAGTAGATGAATAACCTCCGGAATACTTTCCGCTGCGGGTGCGTACCTGCTCAAGAATCTGAGTTGTATTAAGCATTCTTATGGTACCATTTTTCTGAGCAACGTTAAAGACATCCAGGAATCTACGAACAGACGGATTTTGAACCGCCTCATGATTAGCTACAAATTCATTTTTATGTACCGGGATGGATCCGGCTACATCATCTGAATTTCCACTTTTAGTAAATCCCTGAACATATTCATCTGAATATCCACCTTCTTTCAATCCTTTGGCTGCATCTCTATTAGCTTTAGCAACAGCAAGCTGGCTGATTCCAGTTGCGCCAACTATACCACTTAATATTCCTGCAATTATAGGATTCCAACCCCAATTAGCCCATACACTCATAATACCAACAGCGGTATCAGTTGTTATTTGAAGAATGGCAGAAGCGAATTGTAAATCTGCATATTTTTTCTTTACTTGATTTATTTCTTCTTCTTTCTTTGCTTCTAATGTCGCAGTGTCTTTACCATTTGCTTTGGCAGCTTTAATTTGTTTATCATACTTTGATTCTACTTTTGTAACTTCCGCATCTTGTAAATTACTGAATATAGAAGAAAAGTTATTGGACAATTGAGATACAGCATCAAAATATTTTTGGTCCTTTTCAAGTCGTTCTTTAAGTTTCTTATCGGCAAGTTTTGATTTAGCTTCTTCATATTCATTATCACTTAACAAACCTTGATCATGAGCTTTCTTTAACTGATCTAACTCAAGCTTATAACGTTGTGCCGAAACATCAATTCCATACTGTGATTTTATGTCTAGTATCTTAGATTCGGTGTCCTGCTCTATTTTTAATCTGGCTTCATTATACAATTTTGTTAATTCAGTAGTATCTTGACCATTTTCTTTTAGCAAGATTACTTGTGAGTCATAGAATACCTTTAATGCTGCTAATTGTGCTTTTTTATCATCCAGTTCAGAGTTAAGCCCATTTTTGGACTTAAAATCTTTAATTAAGTTCTGTATAGTCTGCAGATTCTTTGCCCGCTGAGTAGCAGCTGCTATGTCGGCATCAATAACAGCTTTATTTGCAGACTCAACAGCTTTGGCTCGGTCTTCGCCATTGGCAAACTCCATTCCGTTAACGTCATCAAGATAATCCTGGAGAATAGAAAGTCTATACTCTTTATTTAATGTATCGAGAGCTTGAATCTTAACGTTATAAATATCTTCTGTTATTTCTCCATCAGCTTGTTGATGAAGAAGCTTTTGCTTTTCTTTTTCATACGTATCATCTACTTTTTGAATCCTCTTATTCTTATATTCCGTTAACACGTCTAGCCTATTCTTCTCTGCAGATTTATCAAGGTCTATCAATTTATCTTTTGCTTCAGCTTCCATCTTATTTAACTCAGATAGATGCTTTTTATCTTTTGTTTTTGATTTATAGTTTTCAATGATATCCAATTTCTTATTATAGAAAGATTGTTCAGCTGCAATGGCTGATGTTTGATATTCATTCTCGGTTTGTCCACGATCAATAGCATTTTTCTTTAGCTCAACTAATTCTTTTTTATATGAAGCTTCCGCATTTCTAGTATCAGATTCCCATGGGTTTCCTTTTTCTTTTTTCTTCTGCTCTTCCTCTTCTTTCCTTTTCCGCTCTTCCTCTTCTTTCCTCTTCCGCTCTTCAGCTGCTATTCTCTTTGCATTTTCATCTTCGGTTTTAGTGTTAACAGGCTTCTCTACTTTATTTTTTTCAATAATAGCGTTCTTATATGAATTCCTTATTAATTTAATTTTTTTATTAATTGCATCTAGTTTTTCTTCTTCTTTTTCCAAATAATTGCTACTAACATCTACAGCACTCATTCCAACAACAGGAGCCATTGTTCCAGAATTTTGCCTTTTCTTTTTTAAATTGTAATCATCTCGGTTTTCCTTTACTTTGCGCTCTTGTTTAAACTTATCTCCATACAATTCCTCCAAATTATCTTTTAATCCCTCAAGCTTATTTTTCCTTAATAGAGCTGCTATGTATTCATTTACGGCAGCTGTATTCTCAGAAGTTATTTTACCAGTTTTTGAAAGAATAGCATTGTATTCAGGAACAATTTTCTTTAAATCAATAATTGCTTTCTGCTTTTCAGAATAAGCTGCAGTTTCAGAATGGATGATTGCTAGCAGTGCGTTGATTCTATTCTTTTCTTCATCAGTCTTTTCTATGGCTTCCTGGTATACTCTGTTTAAGTTTTCTTTTGCAATCTTAGCCATATCAGTTTTTTGCGATAGGAAATACATAGCAGTAGTAAGAGCAACAACACTTGCTATTATTAAGCCTATTGGATTGAGACCCAACATAACAAAGAATTCCTTCATCGCTAAATTTGCGACTCTTGTAGCTCCCGTTAGATATCCTGTTGCAGCAACTTGTAGTAATGTTGCCGCGGTTGATATTTTTATCCAGTATGCTTTCATTTGTTCTATAACGAACCATTTCACCACTGCAATGCTGTAATTTTTTTGCCATATAGTATTAAGCTTAACGGCAGTTGTATAAGTGCCTATTATAAGTACTAAAGATGCTATTGTACTTCCATATTTAAGAAACATGGAAACCATTGTATTCAACATCTTAACTGTCATACTCCCGCCGCTGATAACATATTTCATAGCCGGAAGAAGTTTCTCTCCAAGTTCTATTCTTATGTCCGCAAATTGTTTTTTTCTCTTTTCTATCTCAGCTTCTACGGTGCTGTTCTGAATATTATATTCTTTTATAATGCTAGTACCTTCTTGGTAACTCTTATTAGCTAGATCCTGAGCTGCGCGTATATCATTAACTTTACCAGCCATGGTGCTAATAACTCCAGATGCTCTTACCCCATCAAGTCCCATGTTTTTAAACATGGGTGCCAGTTTATCAAGCCCTCCCTTGCTGTTAAGAGACTCAAGAAACTGAAGAATAGCTTCATTTGCGTCACTTTTGATGAGAGTTGTAAACTCAGAAATATTTTTACCGGCCATCTTAGCGAATTTAGCCGGTTCTTGATACATTTTAAGCATTAAAGTCTGAAAAGCAGTAGCTGCCATTTCTTCTTGTTGCATGTTCTGATCAAGAACGGAGGCATACCCAATCAAACTTGTTTGTGCGATTTTTGCCTGCTGAGCCGATCCTGCAACTCTGGCAGTAAATCCAACTAGGTATCCTTCCGCAGCACTTGAATTTTGACCAACCGCATTTACGGCAGATCCAGTTGCTAACATCGCGCCTCTTAAACCCTTGTTTTTATCTTCCCCAAATACCTGAGCTAATTTTGCGATATTAAGAACAGCGTCTTTCCCTAGGTCGTCCCCAAGAGCGACCCCGATCATATTTGCAGCTTCTACAAAATTTTCAATATCTTTTTTCCCTGCGGCACCTATTTTACCTGCATCTCCAGCTATTTCGTTGAGTTTTGTGCGTGCCGTTCGAGTATCCATTCGCTTGAATTCCTCATTAATATCTTTCACCTCCTGCGTTGTGAGCCCCGTGTATTTTCTCATTTGACTTTGAGATTCCTCCATCTCAGCAAATTCATCAACGCACTTTCTGGCAGTGAGCGCTACTCCTGTGAGTGAGGCTATAAGTCCTGCTCCAATTGCGGCATATCTATTAAATCCATCAGCAAGTTTTGAAAGAGAGAATTCAGTTTGAGTAGCCGTTCCCTTCAACTCTTTCATCCTTAAATTAATCTCATCAAGCTGATTCTTATACTGTTTGTATAAAGGAGAATCTCCAGGAAGTTTATTAACTATGGCATTCAGCTCCTGTTGTCTCTTTTTTAATTCTGTAACTGAGAGTCCTGCTACACCTATTTTTTCAACCAGTCCATCATATTCAGTCTGATAGCTTCTTAATTCTTCTGCTTTCTGCGCATAAGAAGTGCTGCCTTCATCAAGCTTTTTTAATTCTTTTCTGCAGTTTCTCATCTGATCTTCTAGCTGCATCATTTTTTGACGCGTTGTGTCAGTCTTGATCTCTATTTCAAGCTGCACTCTATCTATTTTTAGACTCATACAATTAACCTTTTAATTATCCAACCACCTACCATTATCAATAAATACGCCCCCATCTCTCCATTTTCCGTCAGTTAGAATCCATCTTCTTTCCGCTTCTGTGTCTGATATTGAAATAGGATGGAAAACACCTTTAAAATTGCTCTTTCTGCCATTCCTGTCCAGTTTATACTCTATATATTCACAAACATATCTTTTGTTTCTGATTTCAAATATTTTTCTAACATCATATACATTGGGATCCCAGCATTGGAATTCATAACTTTTATTTTTATCAATGGCATACTCTCCTCCATATAATTCAGTTCCAATTACTGATAATCTGAAACTTTCTCCATTGATTGCCGTATTATACTGGTTCATTATAAATTGCTCCCGGCATTCGGCTACTGTATCATTGTAGATCAATGGATACTGCAGGCTGTTATATGTAGATTTAGTGCCTGTATAGAAACCTAAATAAACGGTACTTTTTGACTCTGAAGAATCTCCGTAACTACCATTGTCCAGATATTCATTAAGAGTAGTATATTCCTGCGGAGTAGTATATTCAGAAGTAGTAATTCTTGCAGGAAGATAATAATATTGCTGCGGGTAATCTTCTCCATTAAGGTGCGCGTAATAAAATGTATAAAAATCCCTGTCAGCTAACATTACAGGAATAAATTCAAGTTCTATATCAAGTGATTCCTTATCTGCATTCCTTATGAGGTCACACCACTGGTCAGACTTCTCAGCGTCACCTGCACTATTTATAATATATTTATACCCATTGGTAGAATTAATCAGAATCTCTTTCCCTGTAGGCGTGTTATTTACATTGTAATAAACTACTGAACTATAATTCGGGCATTTTACTTCCGTTGCTATTTTCTTTATTTCTGCAGGAAGTCTCCTACGGTACCAATAATTCTCACTTGGTAATTTATATCCTATATTGGCTGTTGTATGAGATTCTTCTTCATCATCTGTTTGCTCTACATCATAATCATCGGTAACATTTGCAAGATGCACCATTGTTTGAGATGAGTAAAAACTAGCTTCAAACATGATATCTACCGTTTTGTCTCGTTGATTGACAATAAAACATATATTAAGTAATTTTTCTACTTGTCCCATGAAATCAGCGACAGTCCATCCCGGAAGCATCTTAGCATATTCAGTAGTATCTACTCCATGGCAGATCACAATATATTTCCATCTTGATTCACTTAGCTCATCCTTATTGATTGTATAACCTAAAGATGTGATTATTTTCCTAACTATTGCACACAAGTAAGGTTGAGCAATGTATTTGCCGTCTGCCAATGGCTCCAGTTTACCGGTGCGTTCTCTCCTATTCCACATATTAACTTTCGTTTCTCCGTTAATAATCAGCGGAGAAAGGATAAATTCTGTTTCAGGATAAATTTTACTCAAAAAATCTCCTGTCAGGCTTGCCAAAGATGGAACATTAGCACTGCCAAGATTTAGTGTTGAAATAAGTTTAGTGGAGTTTATAAAATAATTGAGTTCGGAGTTGCCGGATGTAATTTGTATTTTAACGCTGTCATTATCCCAATCAGTTATAATTTCAGTTCCATTGCAATATAACCGGTTATTTGCTATGAATCTGGCACTTCGGCCAGTCTTAATGATCTCTTTTTTATTCAAACGATTAAGAAATCCGTATAGCTGAGCATTAACCGCATTGTCAAGAGGTAACTGCACATCATAAGTATACTCTCCATTCTTCGTAAGAAATGAATTTTCATGCTTTACTGTTGCCGAAAAATCAGCACCGAGCACAGCCAGTATTCCATCTATATAAACTTCAGTCATTGTTTATAAAATCAAATCCGATACTAAGTCCATTAAATCCCCCGTAAATATTGTATTCCCATTCTACTCTTATAGCGCCTTCAGGAACAAGCTCATTGCAATATTTATCCTCAATGATGAGGTGCTTTATTTTATTGGCTATAACCTGAAGATCTGAATAATGTAATAGCTCTTCCTCGTCAGTTTCGGAACCTGCAGATACTTTTTCAAGAATAAAAAATAACGCATGATTTTGTCCCTCCTGGTTATCTTCGCTTGCGAAACTATAGTCTTCATCCGGATAATTAGCACAAATCCATATTCCTGATTTATCTTTCAGCTTTTTAATTAAGTGCTCTTCTTTCACTGAAAGAATATATCCTTCTATGATTCTAGCTATATTATCATCGCTCAACTGCTGATTAACTTTAGCTTTTATCTCTGCTATTAATTCCCGGTACCTTACAATATTAATCATATCATGTTGTTTTGATCAGGATCAGCCATTTTAAAGCTGAATTCAACAGCCTTTAAAATGTTTCTTCTGAAGTTTCTTTCAAAATTCTGCTTACTTATCACTATATCCAGCCATCCATCATCAGTATTTATCTGAACCTCCTGAGCATTCATTAAATTATGCCATAGCCTATAATCTGTTTGCAGGAAAATCACTCCAGAATTAGCAGTATATTCGTCCGTTACTTTTAAACTAAATTTCCTGTTTATGCCATACATCTCAGCTTCATCGCTCTCATTAGCTCCCTTCAGAACCATTTCACCGACCGTATGCAAAGTTTCAGGAACGTCAAACAAATTTTTAAAACGAAAGGTATGCGTCTCTATGTATGAAGTCTGATCTACAAGGTAAGTATATGTTTCGTTTCCATGAGTTAATACTATTTTGCTCACGGAAGACAGTGAAAGCCCCACTATATTCGATGCATTAATAACCTTATCGGGACTAACATCTATCGTATAAATGCCATTTATAGGAGCTGTAAAGAAAGTAAATGCAGAAGCCTGGCTATAACCTGTTTTGTAAACAAATATATCCAGTTTATCGGCAGCTGTGAAATATCCACTTATATATTCAATAGCTCCGCTTCTTGTTACTTTTTTCCTGGCATTACTTAAAAAATCCCATGATTTATTATCACTTTTCAGTTGTAGTCGTGATAGAGCAACATAGCAGGTAGCATCTTCTATTCCGTCAATTAAAAAAGTAAAATCACCGGCAACAGTATCCTGAGCTTTGCTAGCTGCATCATCTTCTATCCATCTTCCCCATAATGCCAATGCACATAGTTTTCCCAGTTTCCTTATGCGTACCTGGAATGATGCATCAGGAGAATATATTTCATCGAGAATGGTTTTACCCAGATACTTTATTGTAAACTGAATAGTTGATTCTGTATCAATTACATAATCAAGCATCATTGAAGTGAAGCTCTTGCTCTCAGGTCTTTGAATTACATTCATGGCTATAACTTGCAATATTTTTTATTAGAATCATTAACCGGTAGAAGCTGATATTGATCAGTGCTGTTGTTTTTGGCCTTTTTCATTTGATTAATCCATATTTCAGCATCCGATTCAATCCATTCACTTATTATCTTAATATCATTTAGAGAAGCTGGCTCTGAATCCATAGCCCCCATTTCCTTAATATACTTTTTCAAAGTACCGAATGGGAATAATTGGATAGGCATACGCTGAAGAGCCAGACTCATAGCATATAAAGATAAAGCTTTGCATGCAGCATATTTTGTTTCTGAGCTGTCAGAGTCCTGAATTAATAAATCATCCCATCCTGTTGGCCCAAAAGCTTTTTTGACGTGTATAATTTGTGCTTCCTTAATAAATGGAACTAAAAGCATATACAATCTTTCACTGGAATTAATAGGGAAATACTCTTCAAAATCCTGCGCATTTTTTATCAGCATAAGCTGAGACAGCTTATATAATCTTGAATCGGTCCATTCTTCAGGCTTTTTGTCATTAAGATGTCTTATTAATGAATCAACAGCTCTGTAATATTCATCCATCTGCAGCTCGTCATCGCGATTTAATTGCCACTCCCATGGAAGTTTCTCATTGTCGGAATCTATTTTGAATTTTCTTCCGGAGTCTTCATGACTAAGGTCATTTTTCTGGTACATACGTAGTGATGCCAGGATTGCTATTGGCCTTTGAATCTTATAAAGAAGATCTTTATTACCATCGCTGATGCCTGTTTCAGAATTATAGTCATCGTCAATCTTGTTGTAGAGTGGAAGGCCAATAATTCTACAGATTTCTTCTGTAGCTGCTATGATGTCTGCTTTTATTTTAGCAAAATCATTGCTTGCAAAGTAGCTTCCAGTAAGCTCTCTTAGTTCTTTGCTTCCGTTATTGTTCTTGTTAAAAATCATAATTCCTATTTTTTATAACTCTTTAAAAGCTCGTCAGACGTAATCTTATCGTTTAATAACTTAAGCATAACACGCAATAACAGAGCATTATCCGTATCATTAATATTACCAAAAACCCCACTTTCTGAAACAGAAAACAGTATAGAACTCATGCCTATTCCCACTTCATCTTTACTATCTTCATTTTCTTGATTCTTATTAAAAATAGATGAAAAACAAAGTTCATTTCCTTCTATTATAAATAGTCCGGTGACCAGGTATTGACAAAAAGAAGAAAACCATGCATAAATGCCCCACTTTATATGTTCAGGAAATTTTTTGCCGTAGGAAGCATATAATTCTATTCTATTGGGAGAAAACGGCACCCGGTATTCTCCGTTGAACTTACTGCTATCTTCAGTATACTTTCCGGGCTTTCTATATAGCATACCACATAAAGCATCAAGAAAAAATTCATTATGATCTTTGTTGTATGAATTATATAGAACTACCGCCGCACGAAATTCACCAAATGTAAGATCGCTTCCGTGAGACAAAGGACCTCTGTAGTTCTTCCAATATGGAAGAAGATTCTCAGTGCTGTTGAAATCTAAAGCAACCATATTGCCTTCTATCTTAAACATCCAGTCTAAAGATGAAGATAACTGGTATATCAGTAGATAATATTCCATTTTAGAAGATCGTTTAATTCCTCTGGTGGAAAGCACAAACCTGCACCACTCATTTTTTAAGTCCACAAGTTTCAACTTATCACTTTTTATCATCAACTTGAAGTATAACTCTAGCAGATAAATCCATTCTTTAGGTCTTATTTCCTCCCAACACTCAGGGAATTCAATTTCTTTTTTCATACTACATGTTGTTTGTTGTTCTATCTTCTGCTGATATATTGTCTTCTTTATTAATGGCTTTTCTGTATATACCTAAAAAGATGCCTTTTTTATTTGGAAAATTAATTCGGATAGCATCATTAATAGCTTCGAGTGCTATATCTTCAGGAATTTGCGTATCAGCGCCGTAGAATATCTTGAGTGCGTACAGCATTTGAGAGCCTGAATCACTTTTTCCATCAATAATGATATTTGCCAATGCTGGCGACAATCCAAATCCTGATGTAGTAGAACTATCTGCTATCTTTGAAATTTTAGATTGAGCTTCAATGTATTTATCAATGTTCATTTCTATGGGTTCAATCTTCCATTCCTGAGTTTTACCTGTATCGTCAACAAAGTCAACACATGTAAAAAACTTCCCGGCATTTCTCTTTCCTGCCATTACATTTGCAATTGTCTCAGTTACCTGATCTCTCAGGTCTGATATCTTTTTCTGAACTTGCTCATCCGTTAAGTCAGGATAAGTATCTTCAATCATTTCTCTTTTTTCCTGCCAGTATGCATTTGGCTCATGCACTATATATGCTGCAGCTATCATGTTCTCGTTGAGATATCGGATAATCTCAGGTATGTTGTTCGCATTTTCAAGCCATGGAACTGAACCAAAAAAAGAACTCATTGAATAAAGGTTTCTTCCGAAACTACGTATAGAATGATATTTAACTGCCGTTTCGGTGGATGTCGGATTCCATTTATCAAAAACATTATATAGCTTGAACCATTTATTTTCATCAAAATCACCGGTAAGTATCTGTTTAACATTATCAAGAGAAGGAATATTATCTTCCGGATAAACCAGTCTGCAATCTTTTGAGGATAAACATTCAAGCTTTGCAACCCATGGCTTTCCTATTCTGATTGCTTTTCCTGAAAAATATTTCACGAATACGCCTTTCATGTGCGTATATTCTATAAAAGAGTCCCTGATAAATTTCTTATAATCCCAACTATCCAGCCAATCCTGAATATCTTGATCCTCCATCCACTCCTGACTTCTTTCGTTGCCTTCAAGCTTATATCGATACAACATAGGTCCCTGACCATATAACAGTCCTGTTTTTCGGTCTAATATTCCTGGGCCGAGATTGTTTTTTTCTAATATATCTCTGATAGCAACCGGCATATTATTTGAAGACCCCCATGGAACAATGCGCACACCCGCAATTGACACCGGGTCTATATCCCAGTTATTAGAGTTGCCATTAAAGAACCAGCTCATGTCATTACTTAAACTAGAACCTAAAGCAAAAGTCCCGGCAGATGTTTCTACAAAACTATATTTCCCAATTTTATTCTTTATTTTACCCATTTTATTCCACTCCATTTTTACGTTCAGTTAACATATATATAAGTCGTTTGCGTTCTTCTTCACTCATCCCATACATTACATGCCCAATCAACCGATTCAATCCACCATACATATTCCTTGCATACCATCTGGAGTTTGTTGATTTCTTCCTGTTTTCTTTGATACCCCAAACATCTCGGTTAATATTAATTTTTTCTTTATTTTTCTTCTTTTGTCTGTTAGCTGCTATTTCAAAGGCTCTACCATAAGCAAGAAAATTCACATTTAGAATGTTTCTATCCTTTGATTTCTTATTAATACGAGAAAATATACTATCATCAAGATCACCGGTAACAATATGCCTTTGTTTCTCGATAGCGTCTCTAAACACATCGCATAGCCATTCGCCATGTTGTTCAAGTTCTTCCTGGATAAATAAAAAATTAATCTCTTTTTCGTTTATATCATCCATAACATGCTCTGTTTTATGCAAAAATAGCATAGAATGTAAGCTCAAAAAAGGACACAAAAAGCCCCGATTGAGTAAACAACCGGGGCTTTTTAGCATTAAAAAAGAGAGAACAGGAAAGGTATTTATCTTTTAAGTTACAATTATTATTTCCCTTAACCTGTCCTCTTCTTAATTATAGTCTATCTCTTAGATAAGGATTATATTCAATCATTCTTTTTTTATGTTTATCACTTATTTCGGCCGGAACATATTTATCTCTTTTCTTTTTAACTCTGATAGATGCAATTTGTTCTCTTAATCTTAATTGTATAATTTTAATTTGAGGCTCATCAAGATTACTAACAAGCTTCATTATTTCTTCTATCTTATCCATATTATTCTGTTTATTTACAAAGATAACTAATATTCGTCCATAGAAAGATAGTTTCTTTCAATGTATTCTTCTTCAGTAATACCTCCTGACCTTAATTTTTTAAAATCTGATTTATTGTATTTTATCGCTCTTCCATCTTCAAGAAGAATATGTTCAGGTTCCATGCCGGTAATATTTTCCATTTCAGAAATTACTTGAAGTGTTTCTTCAAGACTTGCATTCATAATGCTGTAAGTAACCTCCTTATTTATCATTTTTTACCTCGCTTTCATCGCCATCTAATGGCAAAAGATTAATAATAATATCAGGGATACTTCTCAGCCCTATTATTGTGCTTAATATGGTTTTCTCTGAAATATGTTCCTTGCCTTCATATAGTGCCAGAATGGTATTAATACCTTCTTCAACAGCATCAAGTACATCATTGTGGCCTCCATCTTGAATTCCTTTAATTGCTGCAGCTACATTTTTAGTTATTACTGCACCATCAATAACAGTATTGAGTGATTTCATTTAAGACCTCCTTTCTTGCAAGACAATAGCGCTGTGCATAGCCATACCAGACAAATTAGGGTGAGAACAACAGAAAAAGAAGCTGCAATGAGCATTGTAGTAAATGAAAGGATTGCATTTGTTATGCGAAGAGCATTTTTAACTGATATTTCCTGTTCAAGAACAGAAGATAAGAACTGAGAGTAAACAACTAGTTTAGATTCTACTAAACTTTTACATCCTTGTGCAAATGATGTGCGCATCGGCTCGATGCTGATTACTTGTTTTTTCATAATGAATGTGATGTTTTGCATTTAGGCAGGTAACTTTAGACAAGAACGGCTGCCATTTCCCTAGTCGCAAAACATCACATTCAGAACGCCGGAGCGATAGATAAATGTTGGGAAAGGCAGCCGTCATTTCTTTATGATAAGAAACGTCTACTTCTATGTTAATTTCGTGATCATCTTCCTGATGTCAGGAAGATGATGTATGGGCATAAAAAAAGCCCAAATTCGTATTGAGCATAAACCGAGCTCTGCGGTGTTCATAAAAAATGTAATGTTTTGCTGTTGCAAATATTGCACAAATATTTGAAACGACAAAACTATTCAAAGAAAATTATATTCTATTTTCTCACTTTTTAGTATTTAAGCCATCATTGATAGATTGGCCTTCAGTCAATGTCTTTTTCATTAGCCAATGATAAACATTTTGATTGCTAGTTGTGACAACGTATGCTTGTTGGAAACTCCACCCTAAATTTGACATGAAATTCAAAGCATCTACCATCGAATTGAATTTGATAACGTCCCCATTTTCATCCAACAACATTTTATTTTTATACTCATTCCAATAACTTGTTTTCTGTCCAAAATCCACTAGAATCGTTAATTTCTTACTAAATAACGTTGTTTCTGTTCCTACAATCTCACAATAAACATTTTCACCAGAATTTTCGGCAAAACAACCGATACTAAATACAAGCATCATTAAAATTAAAATCTTTTTCATATTAAATGTGTTTTATAATTTCCGCGCAATTTAGTAAAAATAATATAATTAGTTAAAAAAAAGAAGAGCTTTCATTTCTGGAAGCTCTTCTTTTCTTATAATAAGGTGGTTCAGGTGTTCAATTAAAATGCTCTTTTAAAACTGGACCGCCCTCATGCAATTCATAATTTCATTAAATTTTTCCTGTATCAAGGCTTTTTGTTTTTCGCTGGCAAATGCATGTCCTTCTTTATATTTTCTCATTAAAGAAGGATTGATATTTACCGCTCTGGCAAATTCAGAGACATTAAAGAAAGGGAATGATTTAAAGAATGCAGAAAAATTATATCTAAAATCAAATTTTAGTTTCCCATCTCCCAAATAAGATGGTAATTGTTCTTCCCTTTCTTCATACTCTTCAATCAAAGATTCCAAAGAATCTTGCAATGATTCCTTAGCTTCGCTTTCTGTAAGTCCATAGCCTACAAGTCCAGGAACAGCAGGTGCATATATTCCATATCCACCATCTTTTGATTTCTCAATAATAACTACAATAGTTTTCATAACTAATATTCAAATAAAGATTTCGTTCAATTAAAAACCCCTCCTAAGAAGGAGGGGCTAGCTACTTACTATTTAAGCCCTGCATCTTTCATCATTTTTGCTAGTGTTCCGTCCGGAACTTCTTTGCTTGGATGACGGCCAACCGGAATTGAATAGTTGTAGTCGGGGTGCACATACTTGTAGTGCTTTTTCCCCTTCTTGATTGTCCAGCCTTTGGCCTCAATCAACTTGTAAAATTCCGAAAACTTCATAATGTAAAGAGCTATTTTAATTGAACAAGACAAAAGTAACATATTTGTTCCAAACTACAAACTGTTTTTGGAACAAATATGTTCCTGAAATAGTTTTTTAACACTCCAAGGCAACGCCTTACCTTTTTGCCGGGAAAATCAGCGGGCAAAGTTACCAGGATGCGAACAAAGTGACCTTAATCCTTGTAGCTTGCCCGCTGATTTTCCCGGCTGGGCACAAAAAAGCACCTGCCAAAGCAGGTACTTCTTCCGCTATATTTCAAATTCTCCCTTCATCCGCATAACTATAGTATCTTCCATCCGTAATAATTATGTGGTCTACAAGATTTATATTCATTACCTTCCCTGATTCTCTGACACGCTGTGTCAATCTATCATCTTCACAACTAGGCTTTATATTTCCGCTTGGATGGTTATGTATTAAAGCAATACTAACAGCTCTTTTTAAAATTGCTTCTCTAAGTATGAACCTGATATCTACACTTGTCTCCGCTATTCCTCCAGCACTTATTTTTATTCTGTCAATAACTCTGTTCCCTTGATTTAAAAGTAATATCCAGCACTCTTCAGTTGATAAATCGCATAATACAGGATGAAATATTTTATATATATCGGTAGAGCATGAAATAATATTTTTATTTATTATTTCTTCCTGCTGCCTACGCTTCCCTATTTCAAAAGCTGCCATAATTGCTATAGCTGTAGAATATCCAACACCTTTAAACTGGCAAAGTTCATCAACTCCAATTTTAGCTAAATTACCAAAATTATAATCACATGATTTTAATATTTGCTGTGTTAGATTTACATTATTATTCCCCAATACAGTAGCTAATAATTCAGAATTATTTAAAGCTTGGAATCCCTTTTCAATAGCCTTATAAACAGGGCTATCTTCTTTACAATTAATTGTTTTCATATTCATATAAAAATTTAAGCTTCATATATAACATAAGGATTCTCTTTATTAAAAATAGGGTCTGTAGTAGAAAGAAGTTCCCATGTTTTACCCTGAGACTTAAAAACTATTTCTACTAAATTATTTTCTTCCCATGTACGGATAAATTTTGCATCATTGAAATACTTGTTAATCTCATTAATTGCATTTGCCACACTGTAAATTGCTGTTTTCATGTCTGTAAATTTTAAATTCTTGAACTGGAAGCTCTTCGGGTGTTAGCCTTTTTAATTTCTTTCTCCCTGAACTGAGCTTTTTTTTATTCCGTCACTTTCGCAATCGGTATGTTTCGCCTTTGATGCTGCCGATAAAAGGTAGGTACCCGTAGTTGCAAGGCTTTTCAGATAAATACTATCTCCAAAATGGAGACTGGAGATTTCTATGAAAACAGCGCTTGGCCTTGCTACTTCGATAGGTACCGTAATTACTTTTGCGGCACAAAGACGAAACATGATTGCGAAAGGGAATAAATTAAGGCGAAGAGAAGAGAAGGAGAAAGAACATCTCAAAGCAAAGCTTTACCTATCTGCCAGTCTATTCAGAATGGCGCCATCAGTTACTCCCAAATGGGTGTAACTACTGCGTGAACGCAAAAAGAACAATATACCCTATTCTTGCGAAAATGGTGCCGGACGTGTTATCTATCAATGAGCATATAAACGATAAAAAGATATCTCGTCCGGCACCATTTTCGCGCCGCGCACCTGCTTAATGGGTCATTATTTGAGTGAAACGGGTCGTGTTTTATTGTTTCGCCGGCTCCGAAACAATCCTAAAACACTAATAATGAAGCATAAAACAGGTGCGCGGCTAAAAACACACGTGTTTTTAACACGATTATGCCCGACACGCGCCTCCTTAGGGTTGCGGTTGCAAGCCCCCTTTTGCCTCGGAAATGTGATAAATTGTTAAAGAACAGACAAAATCCCACCTATCCCCAACAAGGCATAAAAAAGCCCCACTACAATTAAGTAGCAGGGCCATAACTTCACAACATCTGTTTTATTTAGGAGCAAGAGAGAACGCTTCAGAAGCTTTCCTACCACGTTCCCATGTCTTAATGTTATTCTTCTTCATTGTAATGTACTTCAATGCATCCGTTAAGTTCGTACTCTCTTTAGCCAGGCGTTCCAGCGGTAACTTATCACCAGTCTTTTGTTTTACCACCTGATTGTTACTACTTGGCCCATTAGCTATTTTAGTCTGGGTAACTTCCATCTCCGATTTAAGATTCGGACAATTGTACTGATCAATTAAAAGCTTAAACAATTTCCTATCAAGATTACCTGATAGCAGATCCATAAAGAATCTGTATTCGAGATTACTACCTATGTTACCTTGTCCTAAGCTCATCAGTTGAACCTTCCAACCAGTACGCGTACCATCTTCTTTGAATTCAATGTTCCTCTTTATCTGAGTAGCCATATCTGCACTGACTTTCTTATAGTTATTCATTGAACGGTCATACCATAGCTTCAAGATCTTGCGCTTATGCGGTTCAAAGTAACGGATGAATTCATCGGCCAACTCTCTTACGCCATTAGGAGGAAGAGTATATAACTCTTTCATTATTCTATATACATTATTGGTACATGGTTGTGCCATTACCATTGATAACATATTACCAGCATCCATTCCAGCCTCGATAGGCATATTAGTATTAAGGTATCGAAGTACACTGCAATCTTGCTCCCATCCGAATTCATGCTTATCCAGCACCTCGTTAATATAACCATCTGCATAGAAGTTCCTAATACTCAGATTACAATAGAACATCTGTGCAGCACTCAATTTAGGAATGATACTTAATATATTACATGCCATACCTTCAAGGCTTTCAGAGAACTCATCGCTAAACCAATCCAATCCAAGTACGTCTGCATTAACAAATGAGGATGATATCCAGAATAAAGAAGTTCTGGAACGAGTCTTAATCCATCTCTCTTCCCACCTCTTCATATTTCTGCCGGCATTATCCAGCTTATTCTGAATCTTATTCATTTGCTCTTCAGAAACTTTATGAGCACGAAACTTTTCTTTTATCTCATTATATTCCTGAAGAATTGATACATAAGTTTTCTTTGTCTCATTGAATACCAGTCCAGCCTGTAACATAAGAAGTATCTTATCTCTGTTATTTTGCTTGGCCAGCTTTAGCATCCAATCATATTCTCCGATATGGTTTGGGTTAGGCATATCAGTTGTTAATGAACGGCTACGGTACCAAACACTATTTCCGTACTTAACACGATATCCACGAACTGCCTTTAATAAATTTGTGAATTTCTCTTCAGGAAAGTATTTTGTTTCATCTCCAAATATACCTACATAAGAACGACCTGCTCCGATGGAAGGGCGGTCCAATGATATAAAAGTAAAATTGAATCCAGTGTAGAAAGTCATTGTCTGCCTCCAATCAGTGCAGACATTATACATTCTGGACTTCCACTCTTCAGGAGGTTCCTGGTTAATTACATAATGTTTTCCGAATTCCCATCCAAGCAAATGCAATCCATCTATTAGTGACGGTATTACATTCTTATGCAAGTTGCTATAAGTATCAGAGCACCATGCAAATGGAGCACCAGGGCAATCACAAACAACTTCCTGAACACGTTCTGCCATCACCTGCACAGTTTTAGCGCTGGCACGTCCGGCTATCCAATATAATGACCATGGCATAGCTATAGTAAGCATCTGAGCTGTCCAATTAGAATAACGGACCTCTACTTCATCAGTAACTTTTAGTTTTCTTTTCTGTGTCATCCAGCATTTCCTCTACGTTAATATCTTCAACCTGCGCATCTCGTTTTAAACGAACCTTTTCTCTTTCCGGAATATCCGGTATAGAATCAATGAGAGAAGCCAACTTATAACGATCAGCCTGAGGCAGTCCGATCTTTTCGGTGTCAAGTGAGTATATTTTGATAGGTTTTTCTTTCGGAGTCTCAATCTTTTCTGGGTCATTTTTATCTAAGCCTCTGACTTTCCATGCCTGGATCATCAGATTGCCATAGACTTCAAGATCTTTTGTGTTTTCGGCCATTGTCAAAGCTACCTTAGCAGCTTTTTTCATTTCCTCATACATCATTTGCCTCATAGCTTCTCGTTCTATTTTATCATCACAATAGAATAGGTTTATAGCTTCAGAATACATTTCACGAGCGCGTTTAATTGTGCAATTAAACGGCTCATGCCGAAGAAAGGATACAGCATTATCTTTCCCGTATTTTCGTTCAATTCCTATTAATGTATGCAACATGTTATAGTAATTAAACTCTTCATCATTGAGATCTATTTCTCCACCGCTAGCCATGTAATCCTGAACGCGGTCAAAATATGAAGTTTCAAACATTTCTTTTATTCAATATCTCCAAATACAATTCTTTGGAGAGCGTTATTAAATTCTACTTTCCTACGTAATTTGTCCAGCCTCTGAGCCTGCGTAACATTTTCACCGGTTTCTGCAGCTGCGGCCATTGCTATTCCTTCTTTAGCCTGTTGGTATAGTTGTCCTCTTTCATAATGATACTTTATCGGGCTTCCTATCAGATTAAAATACCATTCAAAGTCTTTCCATGGTATATTGAAATATTTGGCAATCTGTATAGGAGTATACCCTATAGCTGCCAACTTCTCCAATTCACTGAAATTTATTTTATCATACCACTTAGGGTTTTCTCCCCATTGTTGTAAGTTAGCTACATCTGAATTCATAAACCTGCTTTGATTTTAGAAATATATATTGTTCTTCCATTGCATTCTCACCATAATTGCCAGATCCTTCAACTACGAAACATCCGGAAGACGTTTCCATACAAGTAATTTTTTTGTGGCTCCATGCAAATGAAAGGATGATGGTTCCATCCTTTTTCAATTGCAATAATCTTTCATATATCTTTGGCATTCTAAACTTTATAGTTTCTGATATATGAAGATGAATATTTCCTAACTTCCCTTTCTCTTTCCATTTAAGAAGTGCATTAATAATGCGTTCGTTCGTAGAATAAGTTGCTATATACAGATTAGAAATATACCCGGTATGCTGTACCAGATAAACAATAAATGTAAATGCTGTAAAACTCTTTTTTGTCTCAATAAAAAAGATTTCATCTTCATTAGGTAAACGTCCACAAAGTTCTTTTAGGTTATTTAGTTTAAACTCCATCTTTATTTCAAACCTATGGCTATAAATTTTAGATTTAAGCATTTCAGCCTGAACATCGTATATGTTGAAGTATTTATTCATTAATAAGCCTTTGAACTTCTGTTAATTCAATTTCATATCCTGATAATTTAGCCCTTCTTTCAATATCAAGATGAGGTTTATTACCTTTCTTTATCTCATTAGTAACTCTCCATATATTATTTTTAAGCTGTTCTTCTCTTCTTACTAATTCAACCACTGACATGTGCAATAATTCTTTTCTTCTGGCGAATTCTTTAAAAACAGGGTGTTTCCCTAATATTGTATGATGTTCCTTATAATAGTTCAACTCATCCCAGATAAGTCTATTCTCAATATAATTATCGAGGAGTTTTCTACTGGTTTTCGCACATTCTTCCAAAGTAGAGCAATCCCTAAGTAACTTATGAAGTTCTACATACCTGTGATAAGACGAAAATTTACGCGTAACAAGCGTTTCTAATTCTACCGGACAATTCTTTTCATTAAGAAATTTAAACTCATCTCTGAATGATTTTGTCTTCGGAGTGAAATTTACTGATAGTGACTTCCAATTGACAGAATAATCCTTATCTACTCCATATTTGTCACAAAGATATTTAACCATCATCCTTTTATTAGCTTCAGGATGAGCCTTTATGATACGGATTAGAAAAGAATTGGCACCAGCTTCTGTACAAAGCTGGATGCCTATATTGGGATTAGCTCCTTCCTGTAGCCAGGTAGTCACTTTCTGTTTCATTTTTCAAAATCTGATTTTTCAGGGAATAATTCCTTCAACTTATTGACAAAAATTTCAGAGAATCCTGTTGTAGCATTATTCACAAACTTCTTTCCTGAAATGAGTTTATTAACAATATCCATATTCGGATTAGGTGTAACAAAAGGTAATAGCCAGTTGTCCGTTTTCCAATCAAGAATAATAGGATTCCAGCCTTTGTAGTGGTAGTTGAAATAAATGGACTCAAACAAATAACCTTCTTCGTTAATTTCAGGGAATTTTTCAAAGATTTCGGCCACTTTATCCTTTTCAAAAAAGAATGGTGTGTGCGTTCCAAAATTAAGAATTGACAAATTATTGTTTTTCAATAATTCTATTGTTCTTTCCATGTTCTCTTTGTACATTTTCCCATTAAAATTGTTAGGATTCAGATCACCAACACATTTTAGTGTTTCAATGTCGCATAATGCTACTGGACTCACAAAGTAGATATCATCATTTGAGAAAATAAACTTTTCTGAAACCAAATCCGAAGAAATGGCCATTTTAAGTTTATTCATTGTATCAATCTGCGGATTATCTGAAGTACGTTCCACCTCAAGAAAAATTGCTTCTGTTTCTTCCAACCATTCAGGTTTATCTCCAATAACAACTATGCTACCAGGAAACCTAGCATTTTGCAAAATTGATCTCAATGCATATTTCAATTCATCTCCCTGAGCTTCAGAAGCAAGATATGGAATTACAAGTGATATTCCTCTATCTGTTTCTTTACTTTCTCCATTAGTAGCTTCGCCACTAATAGCTGCATCATTCTTTAATCCTTCTGACGAAACAGCCTGTTCGCCTACTGTAACTTCTTTAGTTATTCCCTTTTCAATTCCCATAATAATATTTTTTAATGTATGAACAAAGATAAATAGTAGAGATTACAGCCAAAAGGACACAAAACGCCCTGACTTATCATTACAATAAATCAGGGCGTATAAAACTATATCACACAACTTAAATTAAACCCCTCCTGTTGTGCTACCGCTTCCTGTTGTCAATCCTAAGATTGCATCAATTTCGGCTACACCGGTTTTAGGCACCATAGATTTTGTAATTCTTCCAAGCGTTGGACCTGTAATTACAGAAGCAAGATTAACAGTATGTTTATCTGCGTCTTTATTATCCTGGCTATCATCCTTTGTTATCTTCAATGGAGTTCCAGGAGTGCCGGCAATCTTACATAAATCAGTGCTTTTTGCATCACAATTAATGCCAATCGCAATAAATTCTTCATTGATATTATTCTCCATGAACTCATCAAACTCTAACGGAGTACCTGGATGTTCAAAATCAGCATGGTGAATAAAGCCTCTGGCATCATCATCTCCCTGAGATGTATGATAGATATTGATAGTGCTTTCAGTTGCATATATTGCAGCTGGAACAGCCGCAGCTTTCAATGCAAAGTCTGTTAAAAGAACTCCATTATCATTCCTTTGATACGTGATTACCTCTTTTGTACGATACAAAAGAATATAGGGTTTTTTCCCTTTTGCCCGGCCAGCGTTGGAGCTGGCTTTAGGCACAGATGTAAATGAATAAGGCATTATTTAATCTCCTATATTTAATTATTTACTAAACTCCTCCAGCTGACCCTGATCCTACCGGTGCTGGTGGAAGATAAGCGAAAATAGCTTCGGCAATCCAGAAGCCTACACCTTCCCACCATTCTGCAAAGATTTTCACTGAGTAGTTTTCAGCTTGCGCATACATCTTTCTGCTTTGCGGATCACGTGATATAAGATGCTTAAAGTTCTCTTGTGGAGTGATAAAGAACGATTTTGAGCCGCGCATACCCTCTAGAGGAACAAAAGTAAAGTTTGTGAAATCAACTTTTACTTTTTCACCATCTTCATTCTTTGTATATGGGTATTTTGTACGATATCCACGTCCATACCTGGTAATAAGATCAGGATCAGCATGAATAGACATTTTCTTTTTCTTGTAGACAGATTTAACTTGATCTACAGCAGTGTCAATTTGTGCAACAAACTTGACATCATCAGCATCAAGAGCAATGCCATCAAGTAACCATGTAACAGGTATTGTCTCTTTATTTGATCTGAATCCAGTCAGCAGCGTTAAATATCCATCCATTACATCAAGTGCATTCGATGCACCATCTCCATCTTTAACCGCTGTAGACTCAACGAACTTACCGGTTGCAAGAGCTTGTTCTCTTTCTTCGTCAAGTTTAGGGAAAATCAGCTGTTCAACGATATACTTAACGATATACATGTCTTCCGGACGAAGATTTTCATCATACATATATCCCAGCATCTGGTCCATTACATCTGAAGGAACAATTGGAACATTGATCTTACACTTAAAGTTTTTAATGGTAAGAGGTGTGAATGTTGATTTTCCTTTTGGAGTCCAGTAAGGAACAAATTGTTGTAGAACAGAAGTCATCTGAGCACTTGAAGCTCTTACCTCAGTTTTATCAGTTACAATTGTACTCATGTACTGAATTGAATCACAAGAATTAAGAAGTTTCAGGAAGATTTCCATCTTTTCTCCATTGACATACTTTCCAAATTCAGTCTGAAGAGCAGAAGTATCTACAGTTGTATCACCGCTATATGCAGCCGAAACCTTACCTGAAAAATAATCAGATACATACTTATTGAATGATAAGTTCATATCCGGTTTGAATGTTCTTTCCATACCGTTTTTTCCCGCATCTAGCTTCTCACCTTTATCTCCAACAGATTCTTTTTCCAAAGCTTTAATCTTAGATTCAAAAGATGTTTTTTCAGCCTCGAGAGTTTTTATTTTAGCCTGAGCTTGTTCCAAAGCTTCAGCATTTTTTTTACTTTCAGCTTTAATATCTTCTAAAGCTTTTTTCGTTTCTATCCCATCGGCAGATCTATCTTCAGCCTCATAGGTTGCTAAGTCTTTTTCAAACTCAGCTACAAATCTTTCTCCCCACTTTTCTGTGAGCTTTTGTTTTTGTTCACTAAGCAACTTTGATTTACCATTTTCGTCTTTGGCGAAAGAGGATATATTAAAGAAGCTCATGACAGAAGCAAGCACTTTCTCAAACATAACAATTAATTTTTAGAATGAATATATTCGTTAATTACAGCATCTCTTCGAATATCCCTGGACCTCCTAATAGCCATTTGCATTGTTCCAATACTATCTATCAAGCCATTTTTTTGTGCTTCAGCAGCATAGAACATGCGGCCGGCAAGGATCCCTTCAATTTTTGTGTCAAGTTTGTTACCTCTCGTACGTTTAACTGTGTCCTGGAATCCTTTGGCGAGCGGATCGAGTTCTTCTTCAATGATTTTTCCATAATCTCCTTGTTTTGCTAATTCAAATGGTTTATTCTTATAATCAGACAATGAGCTGTATATCACATGTTCCTTGACTCCATTTTTTTCATAATATTTGGCGTAATCCATAAAACTCATCATTACACCAATACTTCCAAATTCAGAACTAATGTTATTACTAGCTACAATTTCATCGCAATGGCATGCCACATAATAAGCTGCACTAGCACATAAGTCGCAACATGCAACTACTGCTTTATTATTTTTCTGTGCATTTTTAATTGAAGTGATAAGCGGTGCAATAGCATCTACGCTACCACCTCCTGAATCTATATCAAGAACAATAGAACTAATTTTATCAGAAGAAACAGCTTCATCTATTTTAGCAGCAATTTCAGAGGTTCCATAGCTACAATATGTTCCATATTTCAACATTGTTCCATGTATTGGAATAATTGCTACACTATTTGCGGGTGCATCATTAAAACCTTTTCCGGCTTTAGCCTCTTTCCCATCAGACATAAAAATGCATAATGGTTTTTTATCACTTAAAATTGATGTATCTTCTGCAGAAACATCTTTTTCAAGCATTTTATGAATAACAATCTGATGCATCTCTATCTCTTTAAATGAGATGAACCAGTTTCCACGTAATATGGATGAATATAAAGAAGAAAAGCTCATAGCATTTTACATTTGTATATATGCAAAAATACTATGAGCTATACTATATCAAAAGGACTTAATTTATGTAGTAAGCAGCTTAGAGATTTCAGGTGTATCCCTTTTCATAGATAACAGGAAATACTGAGGAGAACCCTCTTTCGATTTAGTAAGCACTACCGGATGGTTTTCATTACCAATGATTTTTGATACCCCATCAGTATAGTCCAATTTTAAAATAATTAGTTTTTGAGCAATGTCATTAATTATAGTTTCGGAGGAAGAAGATGAATCTGTTACCTTTATACTAATCTCCTGACTACTCATATCACCATTAAGTGAGCTTTCCTTTAATTCAGCTGAGCTCATCGGTACCTTTTTCCATGTTCCAGATATCTTAATAGAATTCACACCAATAGTTTCTGATATAATAGCATCATGAACCAACATGTAATACACTGAAAAAATTTGTGATATTTTACTATTCATAAATCTATAATTATTTATTAATTAGCCATTTACTTAAACTAGTAAGTAATTAAATATTTAATATTAAACATATAATTACTAATTTTACAACACTATTTTACAATCGGTTCAAAAAGAGATAATTGAATTTCTTCACGTATCTTTTTTATTTCATTTTTTCGGTTTCTAAAATCTATTTTCTTAATCATATCATAATTGATCTTATTATTTTTGATATCATAATTGTCCAGGAAAGCTTTTATTATTTTATCCTGTTTATAGCCTTTGCTATATCCGGTGCAGAAAAATTCTCTAACCCGAAGTTTAAAACATGCGTCCAGATAGTCTTGTATCTGCTTTTGTTTCCACTTTGGAACGAAAATAAAATTCTCGCGAAGAATTCTCCAGTTATATTCCTCTGTCGGCAAATATAGCTTAAACGGATAATCTCCAAAAGGAATCTTAGGAGGCCTATCTGAAATAGTAATCATTGCATTGATAAACTCACCTATATCCTTTGTTCTTGTCAATTCAACTTCACCTATTTTAGTAAACCCAAATTCATGATATAAAAAATCCTGTAGTTTGGGTTCAAGGTCAATGATAACATAAGGTTTTTCTCTTTCCATATAAATCTTTTTTTATAATTAATACATACCTACAACCTACAATCAACATATAACTAATTAAATAACAACTAATTAAGTATAATAAACAGGTTGTAACCAGTGCTTTGGTTGTAAGCGGTTGTAAGTAGGTTGTAACTTGTTTTTGTAAATCGGCTTACAACCTTTTTTATTTTGATTTTCAAGCATTTAAGCCTATAATATTATAACGGTTGTAAGGTTGTAAGCTGATTCAATTATTTTTTTTCGCTTTTAGTTTTTTATATATTTACCCAATTATAAAATTTATATATATACAACACATAAATAATGTGTGCGCATTAGAACCGTTGAATAACATTGTATCCATATCTAGAACCTTTTCCTGGTATTTTTTTTCCTATTCTTGAATATCCAAGCGATTTCAGTGCTTGCCCTATCGATATATCATCTATCTTCATGGATGATGGTATTTTTTTTGCATCTTTCAGATCAGTTAAAATTTCGGCTGGCATTTTAAATTGTGGTACCTCATTACTTTCAGGAATACGGTACCATTCTTTTATTAATTTGAAAGCAGAAGTCTCGATAACATATCTCAAATTATACGCCTGCAGATCCTCGTAGTCTTTTCTATTAAAAACATAATCAAATTCTGATCCAAAGAAAAGAGCTATTGCTTCAGCCCAAAGCTGATCCACATCAAGTTTACTTCTATAATCCTTTATTTCGTCTATTTCTATTGTTGCTAGTCTTCTTAATAGCCCTGAATCAGATGTAAATAAGAATCCACCCATTTCTTGCGTTTTATTTGAAGTGAAAGCGCAACTGGCTATTCGTTGAACTCTGTTTGAAAATGATTCACCAGGTAATTTACGGTCAATCATATTCAAGCTCATATTTTTCTTAAATGTTTCAGCTGTGCTTTTCGTTATTCCAACCATTTCATCAAAATTTATTATAAATTTGGTAGCAAAACAGTCTGTCATTCTAAATATTCTTTCGTCCTTATCTGAAATAACATAATATTCAAAAAGGCTTTCAGGTACCAAACTTTCTATAATAGTTGTTTTACCAATTCCACCCTGTGCGTTGAGAAAACCAATGGCAACATCATTACCTCTTTCTCCATACACACTTGCTACAGTTGCCACTAACCACTTCTTGAGAATATACTTCATTCTATTTTGGTAAAAGTCATTTTCCCGGTCAAGAAAGTCATGTGCTTTAATATAGCTGCAAAAAAAGTCTATCATACTGTTACCTTTCCACTTTCCTTTCAAAGAATCAAAATATTCCATAATAGGATTATAAGCTTCCATTTGATTAGGATTCGTTATTATCGCTTTCAGCAAAGATTTGCTGCAGCTAATACCTTCATCCATCATATGCAGCATTATATCATTTTCAGTGATTGCATGTGCATATTCAATATTATTGCTCACAATATAGCTTTTGCTGGTATCGAATATATTTATCTTAATAGAATAGTTCATTTCTAACCATTCTTTAATAGATTCAATACGTCCGGCTTGTTTTGAGCTATTGTTTGTTTTAGTGAGTTCTCTTTTTATCATAATCTATTTTTCCCATTTCAATCGTCTGTTTTCTCCAGGCAAAAGAACAACATTAAACATTTCATCCATACGCGTCCTTATAAAATTGCCGTAACGTACTTCTTTTATATTCCCGTTATTATCTTTTGCTGCTTCAAGTGTATCAAGTGTGAAGTTGGAGGTTGCATATGTACGTCCTCCAAATTCATACCTTATAGAGAATAAATCAACGACAGGTTTAACAATGTTCCCATAATCTCTCATCTCTAGATTTTCTCGGCCCATTTCATCAATAAATAGCGGGCAACTTTTCAATGACTCAATTCCATTCCTGGTAATTATATCAATAAGTTGTTTAGCATGTATTGAAGTAGTTATTTTATGAGTTAACATATCTTGTATTGCAAGGTATGCATACATGAGCACGCTCTTCCCGCATCCCACCTTCCCCATCAGGTAGATACCCTTATGTATATTCCATTCACATTTATCTTGATTACCCTGAAGGTAATAGTATAGCTGCCGGACAACTGCCTTATTATGCTTATCAATTTCGAACTCACGAAAAACACCTCTTTGTGTGAAGATCTCTTGAGTTTTTACCAGTAATAAATCAAAAAAATCCCTATCAGAGATATGAGTATAATGAAATGAGTACAGATCAGCTTTCAAATCTCTTTGTTTCTGAACAGATTGTTCATAAAAACTTTTAATCAAAGTCGGAGTCGCCATGGTTTGTTTCTTTAGGTGCCTTATAATTTTTCTCAGTTACTTCGAAGAATTTTCGATATCCATTAGCCATTGAGTATTTTAAATACCTGATGGCTTTACCCGGATCACCAGAAGATAATTCCTCAAGATATTCCAAAGCCATTTGCTCTTCCCTACTCTTATAGCTTTTCCCAAATGTTTCGAGAAGATATTCCTTCCAATACTTCCAGGTATCAATGAAAGCCTGTTCATCGAAAGGAATATTAATGTCCACAGGATCAATAGGATTTTGCATCAGCTTATCGAAATCATTAGCCAGATCTTTAAGCTTATCAAATTCGCGGATGAACCTTTTTACTTTGTTTTGTGATATAGTCGGTATTCCGGAGTCAATATAGCTATCAAACTCATTAGAAGATTTTTCAAATTGCTTCCATATTTTTTCCCAAGTTTGTTGCATGTTTATTTTGTTTTAAATCAGATAGAGTTAATTACCGGTATTCCGGAATATGATTAAGATTTAAATATGATTTTCATTTAGAATATTTACAAATCTTTTCATATAAGAGCAATTCATTTTACACTCTTTATTTCCATTAAATAAACAGTATCTTCCATTGGCCGTTGCATTATAGAATAAGCAACTCTTACGATGAGCTTCAATGGCTTCTATAGGTGTTACATTTATCTTTGTTATAATTTGATTCATGCCTAGTTAAATTTGAGTTTATTATTCAAAGTATATTTTCAACATAGGTATCTCTGTCATACCAAATCTAGCTGCAGTCATAAATTGTTTGTTATAACCTAAATACAGTTTACCATCACAACAAATTTTGCCATATTTCTCAATAGCATCGTGCTGTTCTTTAGTCATTGGAGTAATAACACCATCTGGAAGTGCCCCTCTGTTCCAACCATCATACAATATCCAATCGCCATGTATTTTTGCCCAACCATTTTCCTCTAGCCATCGGTCTGGATTAGTTCGGTTATCAATAGCCCTATCATAAGTAGGCTTACCAATGGGTATAACGCCAGCAACTAACAAAGCATCTGCTATCTGATTATGTAGCATATTGGATATTTCGCCATTAAGACCGTAGTATTCACCACTTGGTGAAAGCCACCCTGCAGTGTACCCATCCAGTATATTAACTGGTTTTATATTCTTAGTAGCCTTATCAATTTCTAGCTGGGCTTCTAAGTGTTTATCCAACATTAGAGAAGTAACAAGATTTCTCCTTAGGGTTAGCTCAATTTCTGAGTTCTTAAGCATAAGCTCAGTAAATGTGGTGTGTAATTGTAATAACTGAATAGGAATACTAGAAAAGTCATTGGGTAATCCATAATAGTTATGACATAGCCACTTTATAACCTGCATAGTTTTCATGCTCTCAGATATAAAATTGCGTATTCCCAGAGTAAGACCCTTTATGCTTCCAAGTGTATCGTCATCTACATCAATAAGATTTTCAGAGTTTCCTTCATAGAAAAATGAAAGTAACTTCTCATACTTTACTGATATTATGAACTCTCCGTCATTTTTTACTATGATTCGCTTTAATTCACTAATAGCCTTTTGCCATTCCTCTGATACGTCAATTATCTGTTGTAGTTTTCTTTCCACCCATGAGTAAATGTCAAATGGGGGAAATTTCTCCTTATGTAATTCCTCTACATAATCAACACAATCAATGTATCTTTCGTCAGCAACTAATAATATCTTTTTTCCACTTATTATGTCTAAAACCACTTCGTGTGTTACTCCTCTTAGTGTATTCGTAAGTGACTTGACCGACTTATCCGGATTGAGATTGTAAAAAAGATGTTCCCTTGCAATATCAATTATAAGTTTTCCAGCACCATCACCTAGCTTAAAGTAAACTTGCTCGACTTTATCTTTCATCTTTAGTTATATTTGGATTGATTTTTTCATTCTATTTATTGGTGCATATATCCATACGAATTCAACATTAGTATAATCATATAAAGTATCTGTATGAAATGACCAAGTCATTGTATCGTAATTATAAAAAGCAAGATTTAAAAGCCCATCTGAATCGCATGTTATAACATCAACTGAAAATTGTTCACCTTCTTCTTGACGAGGATAGCTATTTTTATTATGTATTTTCATCTTTGGCTATATTTGAATACTTATCTTGTATGACTGAAACCAGTTTCAAACTTATGCCTTACTTCATCCGCATATGCTTTATTGCAATTAGTTGGCTTTACCAATATGATCGTACGATGATCGATTCTAAGAGGGACTTTACGCAATTCTTTATCGCGTTTTTTAACTTCTTCAAGTTTTATTTCGGCAGCGGAAGAGTTTTCAAATAGGTTAACTTTTCTTTCTTCCATTGGTGCTTTTTTTGCTATTGTTTTTATTCTCATCATAATTATTAGAATTAATTGGAAACATGTTGTATTGTATTGAATAACCTAACTTCTGCATCTCAGTTTCTCTGCGATGGCTCTCTTGACATGAATCTGGTGGTCTTATTACAGTCATTGTTATGCTGTCAATTTTATATCCAGCTCTTTGCATTCTGTATTTAAGATTTATTAGTTTCCTGTTGAGTTTCTCATTTTTCATAAATCAAGCTTTTGTTCATTATCCCACGACAGAAGAACATAATCTAACAACTGATTATCCCAATTGATATCTTTATTCTTATACATAGTCTTGATCATATTAACAAATGCTCCAGGAGCATAACCGGTATCAAGATAGCTGATAAACTCATTGACTTTGTTTATTGGGAATCTTCTTATTCCTCGGCATGTAGCAATTCCAAGCAGCTCACCTTTCAATTTGATTTTATATTTCCTACCAAGTACATATTTGTTAGGATTAGCAAGTCGGCAGGTTGTGAATGCTTTATTCTTAAGCTTATTATTCCAATTTTGATTAAAACTAATTTCCCAGATCATGCTTTCTCTCCTTTAAAAATGATGTTACTTGGTTCTTGGCACTCAACATAGTCGAATAAGTCATTAGGCAATTCTTCAACCAATAAACTTAAAGAGTTCTCCTTTATAAGTTCTATTGCAATTCCACTAGTATCATCTCCATAATCATGCACGGACAATACATTTACATACTCATGTGAATTAATATGATCTACAAATTTAAGGTACCTAACAGCATTAAAATTAAATATAATATTCACTCTGCTATGTACAGGTTTTCCTATCTTAATTTCATACTTTTTATCCTTGCTTTTAATGTTAGCAAAAACATTTTTCTTTTCCATAATATATTGGTTTACACGTCTTCATTTTAGATTATGTTCATAGCAATATGCTATGAGTTGAGGTATAGTTTTACAACCTGTTTTAAAGAGGATCGTTTTTCTTCTGTTATTAATTGTGTTAATAGACCGATCTAGTCTTATTGCAATTTCATCAGCAGTAAGTTGTTTATATACAATCATTTTTAAAATTAGCTTGTCATATTCTGTTAGTGTATTTGTAAATTCAGGAGAACAAATAATGCCTTCATATTTACACTCACCACGATTTGGACAATCTGTAAATTCAAAATTAAGATTCCCATTTTCATCAACGTCAAGCTTTTCATCGTATTTAGGGAAGTTACATTTACAAAATCTACGTACATTTAGAAATTCAAACCTTGTAACGTTTGGTTTTGATTTATGATTCCATTCACAACAAGCCTTCCATGCTTTCTGATAATCATTTTTAATGATTATTTTCATTGCGACTATAAAGTCTCTATTACATTCATCAAGCATGAATAAGTTATCATTTTCAGGTTTAACCAAAATATTACCTCTTGGATCCTGATAAAGTTCCATGTTGATTATATCAATCATCTTACTTTACATTTGATTGTTCTTCATTATTGCTAAATAACTTTTCAACAGATATCCCAGTTATTTCTGCAATCTTTTGTTTCTTAAGCTTATCCGGTTTAGCTTGACCGTTTATCCACTTATATACAGTGGAAAGATTAACTCCGCATTCCTCTGCTATTCTATTTAGCATTAGTGTTCTCTCTGTTGTTCTTTTGTCTGATATAGACATGATATAGTCTTTTAAAGCCATAATTTGTTATTTTTTTAGGTATTTTTTGATGTTAATTCCTTTATTGCTAACTTTGCGAGTGTAGAGAGAACTTTATAATTAGAAAATTTACTTTTACGAGCAAAGAACACAAATCAATTACTTAAGTAATTGGTTATATGCTTTTTTGGTATAAATATTATTCTTGCTTTAAATTATAACATGTATAAAGTTCTTTATTACGAGACAAATATAGAAGTTTTTTCGATATGTAACAAAAAATATCGAAGTTTTTTCGACAATTTTTTATAAAAAAATGGAACGAATTATTGACAGGTTTGATAAGTACATGGAATACAGAGGATTAAACGATAACAGAGTTACCGTTCAACTTAACATTTCTAGGAGCCGTTTAGCGAAATCTCGCGAAGAAAATAGAGAATTGAGCAAAAAAATGATCGAACTCATTCTAAACTTCTACAATGATATCGAAGAAAAATGGTTATTATCAGGAATTGGCGAAATGATAAAAGAAGAGTTTAGAGAAAATGATTCTGAACAGCAGAAACAGAATGATTTAGCAGAACAAAAAGATGATGAATCCTGGTACAAGGATATAATAAAAAGTCAACAGGAAATTATTGCTAGCCAACAAAAGACGATATCAGATCTTACTTCTATGATATCTTCTCAAAAAACAGAAGTTCATGTCCAGGAGGACACAGATGCCGTATGTGCTGCTGTCGCTGGGTAATTGGAAGTAATTTAATTTATAAAGAACGAAAATAAATATACAATGATATACGATTATAGACATATACACGAATATACAATTATTAATGAGTTGAAATTCAGCGCAATAAACACTTTGCGGATTTCTTCTCACCCCGACTGATAAAAAGGCTAATAATCAATTATTAGCCTTTTTTTATTTGAGTTTATGCCTTAGAAACATTTGCTACTCTTTACCTGATAAGGCTTTAAAGTGAATCCAACTCTATCAATGCCCCTCCATTCGTTGGAATAGTGAGCTTCAAAGGTTTCTTCGGATCAATATTAATTTCACTGCAATTACCTTCTAACTTCGCATTATCGTTATACAATATGGCTTTAGTGCCAACATTTAGTCCCGCTAAGCTGATATTAACAACCTTAGTTTTCTTTTCAGCATTAATTGCAGCAACGTACCATTTATTAGCATGGCGACGAGCCAATACAACATATTTTCCTGGATAACCATCAATAAACTTTGTTTCATCCCATGTAGTAGGAACTCTTTTCATGAACTCAATCGCCCAGGCTGGTGCGTCAATCAGATTATTGGGAGCCAAAGCAAAATTCTGCACAGAGCTTTGGAAAAGTACAGCTGTTGCCAATTCAAAAACATCAGAAGTGCGTCTGGTATTACCTCGTTTATCTTTACTGTTCTCTCTATTATAGTAGCGGTTCAGCGTAGATCCACCAAATTCCATGGATGCCACAGCATTGCGGATAAAGGGATGCAAACAAGCACTGAATGCCTCTTTATTATTACGTTCCTGAGAGAAGTTAAGATTCTCGCTAGCTAACACAGCTTCACTGGATATAAAGTTCGGATACATGCGTTCCCATCCTCTAGGTAAGGTACAACCATGAAAAATAATACCCAATCCATAGTCATTAGCATCTGACAGAATATCTTCATAAAGCTGCATCATCATTTGTTTATCACCTCCAAAGAAATCCACTTTTAGTCCTTTGATACCAATTTTCTGCAGCCACTTCATCTCTTTCTTGCGGGCAATGACGTTGCCCATTATTCCACGAGGTCCTTGTGGCGCATCGTTCCAATATCCATTAGAGTTGTACCAAAGAAATACACCTACTCCCTTGGAAGCAGCATATTTAACAAGCTCTTCCATCTTTTCATAACCAATATTCTTGTCCCACAATGCATCTATCAGAATAAACTCATATCCCAAGGTAGAAGCAAAATCAATATACTGTTTCTGGTCGTCATAATTCATACTTCTATCCATCCACATAATCCAACTCCAGGTAGCACGACCATATTCATATTCTTTCGTAGCTTCATAAAGTGGTTTCACCACATCTAAAGAAACAGTTGTTTCCGCAATCGGAGCCAGAGTTTCACCTACAGTGATAGTTCTCCAGGGAGTTTCTCCAGGCATGGAAATAGCCGGAGCCGAGGTTCCGTTTCCGTTGCATTCTCCTGCATTAGGGAAAGCAATAGTATAAGTCGTAGCTCCGTCTTTATGATCTTTCAAATGGCTTCCGCAATATGCACTGGTAACTCCAGTTTCTGAAAGTAAAGCCCAACCATCTTCACCTATACGGAAAAGGCAAGGGAAGGTATATCCCTGACCGGTTTTACTCTTGCTTGACAAAGGAGCATCTGCTTCATAATCGGTTTCGTAGCTAGGATATGTTCGTGCAAAACCACCCATCGGCAGAACCTGCGGACAAAGAAAGCTTGTTGCCTTCTCCGGAATATTAAAACCTGTAGCTTCCTCGTTAATAACACAGCTTAGATTATCCCCACAAGGATAAAGTTTATATTTAAAAGCCACATCATTATTGCTAACACGAAAGATTACATCTATCTTATGCTTATCTTTATTAATAAATGAACAAGTTAATTCATTAGCCACATAGTGAATCTTACTCTTTTTAGTGGTCTTCAGTTCATAATTTTCATCAATAGAAGAGCTGGAATTCTCCTTCATTACCATTTCCTGACTAAAGTCGCCCACGTTGGTTTTCATGCCAAGAGGTGATAATTCAATGAATTTTTTCTGATTATAACTAACCGAATAGGCTGGTTTACCATCCTGATCGGTGATTGTAACCTGAAGTTTTCCATCAGGTCCACTAACTTTCACATCCTTTGCCTGAACAGTAAATATCCCCACTGCCAGCAAAAACAAAATCAATATTTTTTTTCTCATAAAAAGACTATTTACACATATTATCAGCTTCGTCTAATGAAACTTTTCAGCATTCTGATTTTCATAGACATTTTCTATATCCTTCGTTCCGAATGACACCGGACTCTTAGATAAATCCGGTATATTATAAGATTTCAACGTTAAATCGTAATGAGCGGGATCTTTCTGAGGCAGAACGAAAGGTTTGTATGTCTTCCCCGTTCTATCTATGTAACAGAAATAAGGTTTGCCATACTGACCATCGCCACGCTTACTGGCAAAAACAAACCAGCGACTATTGGATGACCATGAATGGTATGTATCCGAGCGATTGGAATTTACTATTTTCAGGTTATCAACTTTTCCTGTTCGTAAATCCATTAAATGCAAATCTGCCTCACGATGCCAAATAGGAAAAGTACCATAATCGGCAACTGTATAAAGAATATATTTTCCGTTGGGTGAAGCCTTCAGGTGACAGGCTGATTTGCCTGTTAAGCGGGCATTCCACAATGTATCTACACTATTACCCAACTCTCCTTTCTTTGCATCAAAAGAAATTCTACAGATACTATACTTCATATCTTTAATATCATTCGGCAACTTAACACGTGGAGCCGAGCAATAATATACGTATTTACCATCAGCACTAAAAACAGGGAAAGTCTCAAATACCGTTGAATCATTTAAGAGAGGCGAAACAATCATTCTGTCTTTATCAAAATCAGCCAGTACCACATCCGAAGCTGTATCATACACTTCAAGGCGTTTGCTTTCTTGCGTATGAAATGACGGAATAATAATATTGGTAGAGAATACTCCATAACGACCGCCGGGATGAATTTCACCATAAACGCATCCGGATACCATTCCATCTACCTTTAGAGATAACTTGCGCAACTTTCCATCCCGATTAAGAATTGTGCCACCCTTTTTGCCACGTAAATGGAAAAACGACAGATCTCCTCTCTGGCTACTATGCGTATGGCAGTTCATACACGATTTATCTACTGTGTTATTATCAATAAGCACTCTTTCATCAAATGTCTGCACATTACGTTCACATAGCTGAATAGAATTCCACACTTCATAACCAGGCTCTATCAACCGATAAGTCAGATATCCGTCTACCGGATCGGGAGCCACAAACCAGGTAAATGACTTATAAGCCAGCCATTCTCCATTCACACGAGAGGTTATCTGCACAGTCAATGTGTTTCCTTTTTCTGCATCCAGAAGTTCTTTCCAATCATCCATCGAAAAACAAACTTCGTCATCTCCATACACATTGAGAGTCTGCTTCTTTCCGGTAATTTTAACTTCTACAGCATCTGCTCCATCTCTCATCAAAAAGTTGAGTGGGGCAATATTGTATGGAATTGCCACATCCGCATAATCAGGATATATCGGTGCTGCTTGTGCAACACTCCTTACATTACTTGGCTTCGGTGAGCATGCAGTCAGCAGACTACAACAAAAGATTATGATATAGAATATATTTTTCATTTTCTCACAAGTTCAGCGAAATGATAATAAAACCAGTATGATTGACCATAAGAACTTTGCAGCAATGTGCCATCGCCTTGCCCCTGTTCATATTTCTTAGTATAATCAATAAAATCATCCCATATTTTGGGAGAGATTCTATAATGTTTCAACGTTTCGGCATCAGTTTGTTTGCTATTAGCCAGATAGACAAGTAACGCTTGCTGATATAAAGAATTAGAAATCTCAGCTCCAGACATAGTTGGTAATTTAAACGCTGTATAATCCTCCATAAACCCCTTTACATCTTTCTCCAATAAATCAAAGCAGAAAAGATAATCCTGTGCCTTTGTATTATCCGGATGTGAAACAAGTAAACTGCGCAAAGCTGTTCGTGCATTTTCACTGCCATGCAAAGAATCGGCTGTTACTGCATATTTCCTTTTGTAATCATATACCGCGGCCACTTCTTTTGTTTGATTTTCCGGCCAACGATCTGCCGCCCACTTACTATAGCATTGAGTTTTACTCAATATACGTAAGTATTTCTTAGCAGCTTCATTATCACCTGTTATCAGATTTATTTCAGCCAACCGGCGCAACATCCGGGCACTACGATGGTTGGGAGAGAATATTTCGCCTAATATTGCAGAATGTTCTGCCATAGTCATTTCGCCCACCTGATACCACACTTCGTTACTGAAGAATATATAGAGAAAAGGCGTATCCGGACCTAAATTAAAAATCAATCCGCGACTAGTTAGCTGATAAAAGTTCATCAGTTTATCGGGCATTTGTCCAAGCATACAGTTTGCCAGGTTATAAAAATAAGAAACAGCTTCGTTATTCATTCCACTTTCCTGTGCCATTTGTACAACCTTATTATAATGCCCGAAGTAAAATTCACAATCCAATGCCAGCAACTTTTCTATATCCATTCGAGGATAAGCCAGTATGTTTCTTGAAGGATAAGTATATGCCTGCTCTTTGGTTAACAAATAAGCGGGGCGTAATATAAGAGGAATAACAGCAGTCTCAACAAGTATAACAACAACGGGCACCCAATTTTTCTGTTTCAAAGCCCAAATCAACATCAGTACTCCTTCAATCCATGCACCATAACCAAACAGCCAATAACCGGCAAACAAACAAATAATAACAACCAGCAAGTTCAGCCAGCGGTTCTTTAAGATGCTTTTGGCAGCCAATGCATATAATAAAAACATTCCTATTCCACCTATCAGTGCAATCGTTGAAGAGGTAAGATAGTTTTGTTCACAATTTCGTAGCAATTCCCAAAATGCAAATCCAACTCCCAGTGCAAGAGATAACCAATTAGATAAATAATTTCGTAAAGCTTTCCAGGATAACCAGTAAATGAGGGTCAATAAGAGAGCAAGAATAGCTGCACCGCCGCCAATATAATAGAAAAACTGAGTAAGAAAATCACCTGTTATACAAGCAAGCCAGGCCGGATGCTGAAAATAAGTAGAAAGATATTCCGAAGTATAAAGAAATAACTGTGTCTGTTCCCGATAATATAAATGATAAGTATAGAAACACTGGAAGAAGACAAAACTTCCAAGCAATACCAACAAACCTAAAAGCCAAGTAATAGCCTTTCCAAATTTACATTTCAACATTATCAATTCTGTTTTTCTAAAGCTGCTAACAAATGAGAGGCAAATATATGAAAAAAAGGATATATTGGTTTCATTTTTATTATCTAACTTTACACTCTAAATCATTACAACCATGTCACCTTTTAAATTATATCTGTCATTACTTCTTTCAGCTTTCGGTTCTTCGATTCTTTATGCTGGCGGTCAACAAGTAAAAGTAGAAACCGGAATATCGGTTGGGCTTGCCTTGCAGAGGAAAGCAGATCTAAAGGAGATACATTATTCACTTGATTTCAATATTCCATCAAATAAAAAGGAGAATGTTACCGGCAAAGAAGTTATATCATTCAATCGTCAGGGGATATCTGATTTATTGATTGATTTCAAAGCCGAATCCTCACAAATAAAAAATGTATTGGCAAATGGTAAAAAGGTTGCTTACAAATTTGAGAATGAGCATATTATTATCTCATCTTCCAATCTAAAAAAAGGTAAGAATCAGATTCTGATTTCATTCATAGCAGGCAATCAATCACTAAATCGAAGTGATGATTATTTATATACCTTACTAGTTCCCGAACGCGCAAGAACTGCTTTCCCTTGTTTTGACCAACCTGATTTAAAAGCCCGATTTACGTTAAAGCTGGAAGTTCCGGCTTTGTGGAGTGCTGTTTCCAACACTTATGCTGTTAATGAAAAAACAATAAAGGAACGAAAGACTATTTTATATAATGAAACAGAATTACTTCCCACCTATCTATTTTCATTCGTTGCCGGCAAGTTCAAGAAACATAGTTGCACGCGTGATGGACGTTGTATTAATGCCTTTTACAGAGAGACTGATTCCAAGAAGATAGCGCAACTGGATACAATTCTATCCCAAGTTTTTTCATCGATCCACTGGATGGAAAAATATACCGGAGTACCCTACCCTTTCTCCAAATATGATATCATTATTTTGCCGGGATTCCAATATGGAGGAATGGAGCATGCAGGAGCTACTCTGTATAATGATAAAAGGATGTTTTTAACTGAGCATCCTACTCCCGACGAGGAATTGGGCCGCACAGAACTTATTGCACACGAAACTGCTCATATGTGGTTTGGTGACCTGGTTACCATGAAATGGTTCAACGATGTGTGGACGAAAGAGGTATTTGCCAATTATCTGGCTGCTAAAATAGTGGAGCAACAATTCCCCGATGTTAACCATAAACTGAATTTCCTTAAATCATACCAGATCTATGCACTTGCCGAAGATCGTACTGATGGAACTCATGCTATTCAGCAACAATTGGATAATCTTCAGAATGCGGGGCTTATGTACGGCAACATCATTTACGATAAGGCTCCGGTAATGATGCGCAAAATGGAACAACAGATGGGAGCTGAAGCTTTCCAAAGAGGAATACAGAAATACCTTAAAAAGTATGCTTTTGATAATCCTACCTGGGACGACTTAATAGATATTCTTGATAGAGAAAGTCCGCAAACTAACCTAAAACAATTCAGCGAAGTGTGGGTTAAGCAGAAAGGGCTTCCTGAAATTTCGGCAATAGTCAGCAACGACTCATTAATCATCACTCAGCATGATCCGTTTGAGAGAAATTTGTATTGGAAACAACAGTTTTCAGTTGGATTGGTATATGGAAAATCAATAAAGGCAGTTGACGTAAATTTGCAAAACCATTCGGTTAGTATACCGCTAAATTCTATTCCTGATTATATTATTCCAAATTATGATGGCATGGGATATGGCAAGTTTGTGGTTGGTTCTGCAAGTACATCTTATCAGTTACAGAATTGGATGAATATGACAGATGACGTTACCCGCCAAGCCGTTTTAATGAATGTTTATGAAAATTTCCTCAGCCATCGTATTTCGGCAGATTCTTGCTGTTCTTCATTGTTGCAGGGGCTCAAGAAGGAAAAGAATGCACTGATTGCTTCCAGCATCTGCAATTATCTATCTTCTGTTTGTATGGAAATTAAGGGTGAATCACGTTCTTTAGCAGAGAAACAAATGCTGGAGATTGGTCAGAATCATTCCATAGCTTCTTGTCGACAACAGTTACTCCGCTCAGTTATTAATCTGGCTTCAGATTCTACAGTAGTTGAGGCTCTTTACAACCTTTGGAAGGACAAGAGTAATAATCTGCTCAATGAAAACGATTATATGACGTTTGCTTATCAATTGGCTATTAACAAGCCGCAGCAATACAAAGAGATTCTGGCCTTGCAGCGTAATCGTATAACCGACCCGGATCGTTTGCGTGAGTTCGATTATATAAGTCGTGGCTGTACTCCCGATAAACAAGAGCAAGAAAACCTTTTCCGGTCACTTCTTCAAAAAGAAAACCGGAGAGTTGAACCATGGGCTCTCAGATTATTGGCTTTGCTTAACCATCCCATGCGGAAACCTTTCTCCAACGCATATATAACTCCGGGGCTAGAGGTACTTCAGGAAATTCAGCGAACAGGTGATATCTTCTTCCCTAAAAACTGGGCTGTAGCTTTGTTATCCGGTCATAGAACTCGGGATGCACGTAATCAGGTTAATGCATTCTTTACTAATCATCCTGATTATCCCTTATTCCTGAAAAATAAGATACTTCAGGCAGCTTTCGTATTATTTAATTCGGAGAATAATGATTAAGACTCGTTTTCCTTAATAGGTTTTACTGAAATACCATTACCCTTGTGAGAACAAACCAAAGGTGACTTTTTCAGGGTATGATTGTTCATATCGAAAATGATACTGGGATTAAAATGACAGCCATTTATACGAAATTCAAAATGCAAATGTTCTGTGGTTGCACTCCCGGTGCGTCCGGTTAAAGCAATTGCTTGTCCGGCTTTTACTTCATCACCCGATTTTACAAAGTTCTTTGAATTGTGACTGTAAAGACTTTCCAGACCATTTTTATGGCGAACAACAATAACATTGCCATATCCACCATATTTTTTTGCCATTCTTACTATACCATCGAACGTGCAACGAATTGTGTCATTGGCACATGTCTTTATATCAGTGCCTGAGTGACCGCCACGAGTACCATAGGCAGATATAACCTTTCCGCCGGGCAAAGGAAAACAATACTCCTCTTTCTGCAAATCTTCCAGATGAAGCGTTATGCTATTATTTCCTGCAAAGACATCCGGGGTCTTCACTCTCACATGATTGACTTCCATATCCGTAAAACCTTTGACGGGTTCCCCAGCCACCAGGTTTAGCGAGCAAGTTATAGAAAATAAGAATGCAATAGATTTTAAGAGTGATGTCATGTTTATATATTAGTTCTTGGTTAGCAAGTTAAAATCAGATTCTGCAACTCCGATTATTTTGTTAAAAAACAAATAAAATAAAAAAAGAGGAATTTTACAAATTCCGGCTTCCATTTTTCCAAAATAAATATCTTATTAACCAATATTCATCACTATTTAAGCCTATAGAGGCGGCTTTACCGATAAAAAACAAATTCCATCTTTTTTAAAAAGGAATAATTTAGTAAGTTTGCATGATAAGCAAAGATGATAGTAACCAACAACCATTATTAATCTTCTTTGTTTACTATGTGGATAGGAAAAAATATCAATTAATCAGTTCATCATGAAAACAAATGTTACAGCAGGCAATTTAAGTACTCAGCTCGAAACCGAGATAAATATCAATACGCTTTTAACTCTTACGGGAGAAATAAACGCGGATGATATTGCCACGATTCGTAGCATAGCCAACTTATCTGTACTTAATCTTGCAGACGTGAACATTGTAGAAGGAGGAAGCTTTTATAATGATGATCAGGAGTATATTACTACCCGAAACAATGAAATTCCGGAGTATATGTTTGCCGGAATGGAGATAATCACTTCTATAACACTTCCTAATACGGCTACCGTTATTGGGAAAAGAGCTTTTTCGGGTTGTATAGAACTTACTTCTGTTACTATTCCTGATAGTATTTTAAACATTGGAGTTTATGCTTTTGAAGGGTGTAACGGGTTGACTTCAGTAGAAATTCCCAGCGGCGCCATTGGTAATTATGCATTTTCCGGTTGCGAAGGAATAACTTCATTAAGTTTGGGTGATAAAGTAACCGCCATCGGCGAAGATTCATTCCAGGGTTGTATAGGATTAACGGACCTTGTTATTCCTGACAGTGTGACTTCCATCGGCAATGAAGCTTTTAAAGATTGCAAAGAATTAGCTTTTGTCACAATTTCCGGAAGTTTAACTTCTATAGGCGATCAGGTTTTCAGAGATTGTGAGAAGTTATCCACTATTACAATCCCCAATAGTGTAATTTCAATTGGCGAGAACGCTTTCAGAAATTGTTCGGGATTGAAATCTGTGGTTATTCCAGATAGTGTGACTTCCATCGGTGACTGGGCTTTCTTTGACTGCTCGGGTATTACTGATCTTACAATATCTGATAGTGTAACTTTTATTGGCGAAGCAGCATTCCTGGGTTGTAAAGGACTTACTTCTATTTCTTTGCCAAACAAAATGACTACCATTAGCGAGAATTCATTCAATGATTGTTCCGGATTAACCTCAATCATTATTCCCAAGAGCGTAACCACTATACGCGAAAATGCATTTTTTGGTTGTTCCGGATTAACTTCCGTATCAATTCCCGATACAACGACTTATATTGGCGAGAACGCTTTTAACGGATGCATTGGTTTAACAGCTCTTACCCTTCCGGCAGAGCTTGAGTCTGTTGGTTATCAGGCATTCTCTGGTTGTACAGGAGTAACAGAAATACATTGCAAGGCATTACAGCCGGCAAAGGTTGCTTCCGGTTCATTTAATCGAATTGATAAAGAGAACTGTAAATTATATATTCCAAAAGGAACTTCAACAGCCTACAAGGAAGCAGCCGGATGGAATGAATTTACAAATATCATCGAAAAATAGGAGACTTATTCAGTTTCCTATTCCATCTTTTTTAAAGAGTCATTGCATATTTCATTTCTCAATTCTTTCATGTAAGATGAGAAACTTACGGCCTCTTCACCATATTCCAGGTTTAACTTATATTCCAGCGGAAGCCAGGTAGAAATATCTGCTTCGTTGTGCTGAACCAGTGTTTCCATTTTATCCAATGCTTTGTAGATACGAGCTTCAAGAGTCTGCAACTCATTCATTTCCTTGAATAGATGAGATAACTTTTCCCGATAACCCTCTGGCAAAGTATTTATTAATTGAGTAATCTCCTTATCCTCTATCTCTTCATCCTTCTTTGTTTTATTGAATGCAGGTATATCTCCGGTTATGGCTTCACCAAGATCGTGAAAAATACACATTAAAATCACTTTATTGATATCCGCTTCCGGAAATTCATCCTGTATAAAGTAAGCCATTAATGATAATCTCCAGCTATGTTCGGCCACACTTTCGTGACGATTGGTGGACGTCCACGAATGGCGCGTATTGCATTTCAACTTCTCTGCAATACTCATAAAATTTATAAGTTCTCTTGGTTCCATGTCTTTGATGCTCTATTTTTAAAGAGCAGCAAAAATAATATTTTAATTCATGGTAATTAAGATGTTATGCTTTAATTATAAAAATCATTTTCAACCATCACTCCCTCACCAAAAAAGTATAAGCATCTAATATTGAAACGATTAAAACGCATAAAACAAAAAACATCCATCACCAATCCCTCACTTTATCCCTCACTTTTAAGCTCATCCCTCACTCTTTTTAAATATTAGGACATAGAAAAATGGCCTTTTATAATTAAGATCGTTATCTTTGTAGCATAAATCATACTATTTTTTTAACCAGCATATTGCTCTTAACTGACTTACCATGCGAATTCAAGTTTCTGCTCCTGCCCAGATTTGTACCGACATTCAGTTGCCGGCTTCAAAAAGTATAAGTAACCGTGCATTAATTATTAACGCGCTTGCCAAAGGTGCATATAAACCGGAAAATTTATCCGACTGCGATGATACAAATGTAATGGTAAAAGCACTTGCCTCTCAGGATGAAACAATAGATATTATGGCTGCCGGTACAGCCATGCGCTTTCTCACTGCTTTTCTTTCGGTAACAGAGGGAACAAGGGTAATTACGGGAACCGAGCGTATGCAGCAACGTCCCATTGAGATTCTGGTCAACGCACTAAAAATGCTGGGGGCTGAAATTAAATACGAACGAAGCAATGGATTCCCTCCGTTGCGCATTAGCGGAAAACCACTGGAAGGTGGCGCTATCTCTCTTAAAGGAAATGTAAGTTCACAGTATATATCTGCACTGCTGATGATTGCCCCTATTCTTAAAAACGGGCTAAAAATGACTCTTACGGGAGATATTATCTCCAAACCATATATCAACCTGACACTGCAATTAATGAAAGATTTTGGCGCAGAAGCTGAATGGTTGTATGATAACTGCATTGAGGTGCGTCCAAAACCTTACACATCTGTACCATTTACAGTGGAATCTGATTGGTCGGCTGCTTCTTACTGGTATCAGATGGCGGCTCTTGCTCCCCAAGCTGAGATTCAGCTGAATGGTTTGTTTGCGGATAGCTATCAGGGAGACAGTAAGGTGGCAGAGTTATTCACTGAATTAGGTGTTGAAACTATTTTTAATTCCAAGGGAGCTCTACTCAGAAAAACGGGAGTTTGCTGCGAACAAATGGAGTATAACTTTATTAATGAGCCCGATCTTACACAGACATTCGCAGTAACTTGCGCCGTAATGGGAATTCCTTTCCGCTTCTCAGGACTACATACCCTGAAGATTAAAGAGACCGACCGTATAGCTGCATTGATTGCCGAACTGAGCAAGTTGGGATATGTGCTTAAGGAAACCGGAAAAGCTACATTATACTGGGATGGTGAACGTCAATCTGTGTCTGAAACTCCCGCAATAAAGACTTACGAAGATCACCGTATGGCAATGGCTTTTGCTCCGGCTTGTCTGAGAATTCCTTCCATCACGATCTGTGATCCTCAAGTGGTTTCAAAATCTTATCCTCATTACTGGGAAGATTTAACCAAGGCAGGTTTTTCTATTCAACAGGAAGATTAACAAAGCTCTTATTTCCTAATTCCGGATAAAAGAGGTGCTATAATAAAACACAACCAGTATTAAGTAATTTGCTGGCCGGAGTTAAGGCAAAACTAAAGGAAACATTCCGCATAAGCAGTAGACCAAAATAACAAAAGGTGTACACCTAAATATCTTTTAGCGTACACCTTTTTAAGATTACCTTTACTTTATTTTTAAAAACTCCCGAGGAAGTTTACTCTAACTCTGGTTAGTTATGAACTAAAGTCCCTATATCTTCTCCTTCAATAACCTTTTTCAAATTGCCAACTGTATCCATATCGAACACAACAATAGGCAAGTTGTTTTCCTTACACATAGTTGTAGCGGTAAGATCCATTACTTTCAATCCACGAGTATAGATTTCATCGTATGTAATTTCCTTGAATTTTGTTGCAGTCTTGTCCTTTTCTGGGTCGGCTGTATAGATACCATCTACGCGAGTGCCTTTTAGCATTACATCTGCTTCTATTTCAATTCCGCGCAATGACGAACCGGTATCTGTAGTAAAGAACGGATTTCCTGTACCTGCCGAGAAGATTGCCACCTCTCCGGCCTCTAGTGTTTCGATAGCTTTCCATTTATTATAGAACTCACCAATTGGCTCCATACGAACAGCTGTAAGCACTCTGCTTTTAACACCAACAGACCCGAGAGCTGAGCTCAAAGCCAGACTGTTAATAACTGTTGCAAGCATACCCATCTGGTCACCCTTCACACGGTCGAAACCTTTGGATGCTCCGGTTAGTCCACGGAAGATATTTCCACCACCAATAACAATTCCAATCTGTACGCCAAGCTCGTGAATCTCCTTTATTTGCTGGGCATATTCACCTAAACGAGTTTCATCAATACCATATTGTTTTTCTCCCATCAGGCTTTCGCCGCTTAGCTTCAGAAGAATTCTTTTATATTTAACCATATTTCTAAATGTTTAATTTCGGCAAACTTACATAAAAATCTTCACTTACAATATACTTGTCATCGATTAATTAATATCTTTGTATTGAATCTAAACAAAAGACGTATATGAGAATAAACTTTACTATTCTAATTTCTTTTTTCTTGTTGTTCTCTAAGTCACTTTCTGCACAGACTGTAGAGCAGATCTTACCAAACATATCTCATGCTTTGGCCGAGCAGCATTGGAATGAAGCAAGCAATCTGTTTCATATTGCGGTTGATAAGGATCTTTTTAAATCAGAAAAATTCTTTCTGGATAGCATCTCTTTTAGTTGTCCTGCACGTGCTGAAATGCTTTACCAATTAGGTTTTTATTGCAAGCATACCCGTAATTATGAAAAAGCTTATGTTTATTACAAAGAATTGTTACAACTAAAGCCAAATGAAGTTTCGTATCTTGTTCCTTGCGCCGAACTGGAAGTTGTTCTGGGGAAGGAAGACGAAGCTTTAAAATCTTATGAAAAGATTCTTGCACTAGACAATAATAATCTGGCTGCCAATATCTATATAGGAAACTACTATTTCTTTACTGCCGACAAAGAAAAACGAACGCTGGATAAAGAGTTTAAGAAGGTGAATACACCAACGAGAATGCAGTATGCTCATTATAGAAATGAGCTGGCACGTTTGGTTACAACCGAATATGAGAAAGCCAAAGCTCACCTGGAAAAGGTTATAAGTCTGTTTCCTTCTTCCGAAGCAAAGAAAACGCTGGATAAAATTCATTCTGTGGAATTGGAATCAAACAAATAAGCTTTACTTGTTAATATAAAAATAGCGGTCTGCCTTGAGTAATCAGGACAGACCGCTATTTCTTTATTAATATATACTTTGTATTCTGTAGAATTAACTATAGTACAAAACGTACTTCTTTAAATAAATAGGCCCTTTCTTCGCCCGACACTGGACTCAGAATCAAAACTCCTCCGGGTGCAATACGTGTAATTTTGGCAGAGAATTCGCCATTTTTGTCTGCATATCGATAAAAACCTTCTTTCCGAAATAATGAATTAAAATATAGGCTACTGATTTTCTCTTCCTCTCCTTTTCGCAGCAATTCGTAATAAGCAGAAAGGCGATGAAGTATGTCGGCCAGAATCTCGTCTTTGTCCTGAATATCTCCGGTGATTGTTTTCAGGGATATCGGGTTTGGTGCATTACTCACAAAGACCTCCTGATTAATATTGATTCCTATTCCAAGAATGCTGTGAGAAAGCATCATGCCTGCGATGTCGTTTTCTATCAACATTCCACAGATTTTTTGTTTATTCCAGTAAATATCGTTGGGCCACTTAATACTAAATCCGGGAGCAAAACGGTCGAGCGATTCTTTTATCGCAAGGCTGGTTATCTGAGAAATAAGGAACTGTTCCCTCGCCTGAACAAAATCGGGCTGCAGCAAGACAGAGAAAAGCAGATTCTTACCCTGTTCACTTTCCCATGAATTCCCCATTTGGCCTCTCCCAGCCGACTGGTATTCGGTTACTACTGTTGTAAACTCGGGTACTGTCTGGTTGGAAAATAAATCACGGAGGTAGACGTTTGTAGAACGAGTCTCCTCTAGCCTGATAATATTACATTTCATAGTTTAAGGCAATGCATCATACTCGGCACGTAGCTTCCGGGTAAATTTCTTTATAACTTCTTCGTACGAATGATCAATGAGTTGTTTTATCAAAGAATCATCAACACTTCCATCGAACATTACCTGATTCCAATACTTCTTATTAAAGTGATAAGCCCCTTCAATACCCGAATATCTCTCTCTGAGTTCAATGGCATATTCCGGATCACATTTCATTGTTATTTTATCGGGGGTCTCAAGATCCATCAAAACAAACATCTTATTCATTACCCGAATAACCAAATTAACCTCATCAAAAGGAAAATCTTCTGTAGCCCCTTTCTTTTGCAAACAATATTCTCTGGCCGATTCTATATCCATAATAAAATATATTTGATTAAAGCATTAAGTTACTATTACCAAACGGGAGGATAAAAAGCTTCCTCTATATGTTCAATAGTAAAGGAACCTGTTTCTCCAACAACCGTAATAATATCGAAACGGACTGGCAGGTCGACTTGGAAAAACCTGAGATAAGCATCTGCAGCAGAAACAGTACGTCTTATTTTCATTGGAGTAACGGCATCTTGAGGCTCGGCAAACAGTCTGTTTTTCCGTGTTTTCACCTCAACTATAATCAGCTCGTTATCCTTCTCTGCCACAATATCTATCTCCTTATGTCCCCGCCTCCAATTTTGGTGACGGATAGCATAACCATGAGCAACAAGATACCTTATAGCTTCCTCTTCTCCGCTTTTTCCTAAAATATTGTGCTCTGCCATAGATTGTTTTTGCAAATTTACTGAATTTATTCTTTGTATTTACAGAAGTAAAAGTAATTTTGCAGATAATATGGGAACGAACGACAGAAAAAGATTTAAAACCGCGGCCAATTTGCCAAAACGTCAGCAGCACATTACTTGTTCATTAAGTGATGAAGAGATGCAGATTGTGGAACGCTATCTTAGTAAATATAAGATAGAAAACAAATCTCGTTGGCTGCGTGAGACTGTTCTTCAGTTTGTATATAAAAATATGCAGGAAGATTACCCTACTCTCTTCGGCGAACACGATATGAGACGTTAATATGCTTGACGATACCTATTTTATGAAACAGGCTTTAGTCGAAGCTCAGAAAGCATTCGACAGAGGAGAGATTCCGGTTGGAGCCATTGTAGTGAGCAAAGAAAGAATTATTGCCCGCGCTCACAATCTTACCGAAACGCTAAACGATGTCACCGCTCACGCAGAGATGCAAGCCATTACCGCTGCAGCAAATGTGCTTGGAGGAAAGTATCTGAACGAATGTACTATTTACGTAACCGTAGAGCCTTGTGTAATGTGTGCCGGAGCTATTGCATGGGCACAGACAGCAAAACTGGTTTTCGGTGCAGAGGACGAGAAACGAGGCTATCAGAAGTATGCTCCTGATGCACTTCACCCAAAAACTGTTGTAGTAAAAGGTATTTTGAAAGAAGAATGCGCTACGCTAATGAAGAGTTTCTTTCAGAAAAGACGTTAGTAGCTAGTCCCAAAGAATTTACTTATCTTCCTTTACCTCTTCAAACTCCACATACTCACCATCATCCTTATCGAAGATCTTTTTATGCTTTGGCTTAGAATCTGAAGCAGCACCGGAAGATGCATCACTATGTGTATTTGATGTTCTATCACCTCCCCCGAAAGTATAGCTTCTTGTATGTGATTTACGGCCAAACCCGAAAAGAAGACGAAGAATACCGCTGATAATTGACAAACCAAAAACCAGAACGATTATTATAATGAAAAAGAATAAGCTAAATATAGCACCCATGAGCAAATAAGTTTATTTATAATATAGAGTGATATACAACAAGTGTGCCAAACTCTTTGTTTATTTTTTCTTTCTTGTAATTACTGAAAGAAGAATATACCAAACAATTACAGCAGCAAAACCTGCAATACCTAAAAAGATAAGTAGAGGAATGCAAACCAGTAAGAAAATGAAACTCACTTTATTATCTTTCCAGGATAGATTCTTGAACTTTAATGAAAACATTGGAATCTCTGAGACCAAAAGGTATGAGAATATAGCCACAAGAGCAAAGAGATATAAAGCATTAAAACTATCCGAAATTAAGAAAGAGTGTGCTCCAACAACCAAAGATCCCCAGAAAAGAGCATTTGCCGGAACCGGAAGTCCGATAAATGAACTGGTCTGTCGTTCATCCACATTGAACTTAGCTAATCTTAATGCCGAGAAAACAGAAATTGCAAAAGCCAGATAAGGGAAATAGTCTTCCACACTTACCAGGAAAGAAGGATAATGCATTTCTTTAAATAAAGAAAATATTATAAGCGAAGGCGCAACTCCAAAGCTAACATCATCGGCCAATGAATCTAATTCTTTTCCAATCTTTGAATATGCATGCAGTGAACGCGCCAGTAATCCGTCAAAGAAATCAAAAACAGCGCTCAATACTATAAAAAGCATCGCCAATTCATATTCTGCTTCAAAAGCCATCACCGCAGCAATACAGCCTGAAAACAAATTTAAGCAAGTAACAGAATTAGGAATGTGACGAGTTATAGAGTTTGCCATTACAATAATTATTTCAGTTTTGCTAATATAGTCTGGTTACCTACAGTCAATTGTCCCATCTTAACAAGTACTTCTGTGCCAAGAGGAAGATAAACATCAACACGGGAACCAAATTTAATAAATCCCATATGTTCATCAATATAACATTCTTCGCCAGCCTCAGCATAAGTCACAATGCGTCTTGCCATAGCACCGGCAATTTGTCTTACCAATACCTCAACACCTTCAGGAGTTTCTATAATAACAGTAGAACGTTCATTATCTGTACTTGCCTTTGGCAACCATGCCTTCATAAACTTACCATCCTGATGGCTTACGTGTTTTACTGTTCCGTCAACAGGATACCAGTTGGCATGCACATTTACAACACTCATAAAGATTGAAATCATTAAGCGCTTGTCGTGAAAATACTCATTTTCATCAACTTCTTCCACAACCACAATCTTTCCGTCTGCAGGAGCTACTACAACATTAGTTGTATCTTCCCCAAATAAACGGATAGGGCAGCGAAAGAAATTCACCATCAATCCATATATAGCAATACTTACAATTGCTAGCAGATAAAATGGCAATTTACAATCAACATAGTAATAAACAAGGCTATTAATAACAAGAAAAAAAAGTAACCCAATTGCCAAAATATGAGTACCTTCTCTATGAATTCTTATTTTCTTTAATTTTTTAAGTCGACCCATCAGTCCTTTTTAATGAATTTATGGCGCAAAAATAATCTTAATTTGATAAGCTACCAAGTAATTTATCATAGAAATGAATAAAAATACTTCATTTCTTATAAAAAACATTTATGTTGATAACTTTTAGCGAATTCACTTTTTTGAAAGTCGAAAGCTAAGTATCTTTGAAAACCATTTTATTTATGGTTGGAATTATTTTTTAAATTTTTAGTTAATATGCAAGATTTTGTTCATTTACATGTTCACTCACAATATTCTATCCTCGATGGGCAAGCCTCCGTTAAAGCTCTGGTTGATAAAGCTATTGACAACGGAATGAAAGGTATTGCCTTGACCGATCATGGAAACATGTTCGGTGTAAAAGAATTCTTCAATTATGTAAAGAAGAAGAATGGAGGAGCAAACGGCGAGATAAAAGATCTGAAAAAGAAAATCTCTCAGCTTGAATCAGGAGAACTTGCATGCGAAGATAAAGAGAACGAAATAAACAATTGCAAAGAACAATTAGAAGCCGCTAAAAAGAAATTATTTAAACCGATTATCGGCTGCGAAATGTATGTGGCAAAGCGTTCTCTTGATAAGAAAGATGGTAAACAAGATCAAAGTGGTTATCACTTAATTGTACTTGCAAAGAACGAAAAAGGTTATCATAATCTGATAAAGCTGGTGTCTAAAGCCTGGACTGATGGTTATTATTATCGTCCGCGTACTGACAGAACTGAATTAGAGAAATATCACGAAGGACTTATTGTTTCATCTGCTTGTTTGGGAGGTGAAGTTCCTCAGAAAATAAGAAAGCAGCAAATAGAAGAAGCTGAGGAGGCAATCCGTTGGTACAAGAACCTTTTTGGCGATGATTTCTACCTGGAATTACAACGCCATAAAGCTACTGTGGCAAGAGCCAACCATGAAGCTTTTGCTCTCCAGTCAATGGTTAATCCTGAAATAATAAAGCTTTCACAAAAATATAATGTTAAGCTGATATGCACCAACGACGTACACTTTGTGGACGAAGAAAATGCTGAAGCTCACGACCGTTTGATTTGCCTCAGTACTGGTAAAGATCTGGATGATCCTAACCGTATGCTCTATTCCAAGCAGGAATGGATGAAAACCAAAGAGGAAATGAATGAAATCTTTTCTGATGTTCCGGAAGCTCTTTCCAATACAGTGGATATATGCGATCAGGTGGAGTTCTACACTATCGACCACGGTCCTATTCTTCCTAACTTCCCAAAACCTGCAGGATTTGATAACGACGACGATTATCTTAAATACCTCACTTACGAGGGGGCAAAGAAGCGTTGGGGAGAAATGAATGAGGAACAAAAGGAACGTGTGGATTTTGAGTTGGCTACAATTAAGCACATGGGATTCCCGGGATACTTCCTTATTGTACAGGATTTCATCGCTGCTGCAAGAGGCATGGGTGTATCTGTTGGACCAGGACGTGGTTCGGCAGCGGGCTCGGCTGTTGCATACTGTTTGGGAATTACTCAGTTAGACCCTATCAAGTACGACTTGCTGTTCGAACGTTTCCTGAATCCCGACCGTATCTCACTTCCTGATATTGATATCGACTTTGATGATGACGGCCGTGGTGAGGTACTTCGTTGGGTTACTGATAAATATGGCTACGAGAAAGTAGCCCACATTATTACTTACGGTACAATGGCTACCAAGCTGGCCATAAAGGATGTGGCGCGTGTACAGAAATTGCCTTTGTCTGAATCGGACAGACTAACCAAGTTAATTCCTGACCGCTTGCCTGAAGTAAACGGAAAATCGCCGAAGATAAATTTAAAGAACTGTATTGCTGCAATCCCAGAGTTACAGGAGGCTTGCAACTCTTTCGATCCTTTGGTAAGAGATACCATGAAATACGCACAAATGCTAGAAGGTAATGTGCGTAATACGGGTGTTCATGCCTGTGGTACCATTATTTGCCGTGACGATATTACCGACTGGGTACCGGTTAGTACCGCCGATGATAAAGAAACCGGCGAAAAAATGTTGGTTACTCAATATGAAGGTTCAGTAATTGAGGATACCGGACTTATTAAGATGGACTTCCTGGGATTGAAAACTCTTTCAATCATCAAGGAAGCGGTACTTAATATTCGTTTGCACCGCGGTATAGAACTGGACATTGATACGATTTCTACAGAAGACGAGGCTACTTACAAATTATATAGTGAAGGAAAGACAATCGGAACGTTCCAGTTTGAATCTCCTGGTATGCAGAAATACCTGAAAGAGCTTCAGCCTAGTACTTTTGAGGACCTTATCGCGATGAATGCCCTTTACCGTCCGGGGCCAATGGACTATATTCCTCAGTTCATCGACCGTAAACATGGTCGTGAACCGATTATATACGATATACCTATCATGGAAAAGTATCTTAAAGATACGTATGGTATTACGGTATATCAGGAACAGGTGATGCTTCTTTCCAGACTTCTTGCCAACTTCACTCGTGGTGAGTCGGACACATTGCGTAAAGCGATGGGTAAAAAGCTGAAAGATAAGCTTGATCACCTGAAACCACTCTTTCTGGAAGGCGGACAGAAAAACGGACACGACCCAAAGGTTCTGGAAAAGATCTGGGCGGACTGGGAAAAGTTTGCTTCGTATGCGTTCAATAAATCTCATGCAACCTGTTATTCGTGGGTAGCATACCAGACTGCATACCTCAAAGCTAATTATCCATCAGAATATATGGCCGGCGTAATGAGCCGTAACATTTCAAACATCACGGAAATCACTAAACTGATGGATGAGTGTAAAGCCATGGGAATGCAGGTCCTCGGTCCCGATGTAAATGAAAGCCACTTGAGATTTACAGTAAATAAAGAAGGAAACATCCGCTTTGGATTGGGAGCTATCAAGGGTGTTGGAGAAAGTGCGGTGGAAGCAATTATTCAAGAACGAGAGAAAAATGGTCCGTTTGCCGGAATTTTCGATTTTGTTCAGCGGGTAAACTTAACTGCATGCAACAAGAAGAACCTTGAAAACATAGCTCTTGCCGGTGGTTTCGATAATTTTCCTGAATTAAAAAGAGAACAATTCTTTGCTGCAAATACAAAAGGAGAAACGTTCCTTGAAACACTGGTACGTTACGGTAACAAGTATCAGCTGGACAGAGAACAAGCTGCGAACTCTCTTTTCGGTGGAGATAATGTTATCGATATTGCAACGCCCGAAATATTGCCGGCAGAAAGATGGAGCGACCTTGAACGTCTTAATAAAGAAAAAGAATTGGTTGGTATCTACCTTTCAGCTCATCCTCTTGATGAGTATTCTATTATTTTAAAGGATGTATGTAATACAAAAATGGTCGATTTCTCAGACAGAGCATCCCTTGCCAACAAGGAGCTCACCTTTGGAGGAATAGTAACAAACGTTCGCGAAGGTATGGGAAAAACCGGAAAGCCTTATGCTATAGTCAAAATTGAAGATTTCTCCGGCTCCAATGAGCTGCCTTTCTTCGGTAACGACTATATTGAATGGCGGAACTTTCTTTCTGTGGGAATGTTCTTATATATCAAAGGCCGCTGTCAGCCACGTCAATGGAAGCCGGACGAGCTGGATATTAAAATAACATCTATGGAACTGCTTCCCGATGTGAAGGAAACATTAATAGAAAAGATGACTATCTTTATCCCATTGAAAGCTTTAGATCAGCAAGTTGTGACAGAACTCTCTATTTTAAGCAATGAAAGTCCGGGAAAGACAGAGCTTTTCTTTAAAATCTTTGATGATGAATCAAATTATTCAGTTGAATTTATGGCTCGTTCCACTAAATTATCAGTTGGAAAAAAAATCGTCAACTATATAAATGAACATCCCGAACTTGAATATCATATTAATTAATATTATATTTGCATCATATACGTTTAATAAAAAAAGGATAATATTATGGCATTAGCAATAACAGACAATAATTTTGAAGAATTACTTCAAAGCGAAAAACCTTTAGTAGTAGATTTCTGGGCAACTTGGTGCGGACCTTGCAAACAAATAGGACCTGCAATCGAAGAATTAGCTGCAGAATACGAAGGAAAAGTAACTATTGGAAAATGTGACATTGAAGAGAACGACGATCTAGTATCAAAATTCGGAATCCGTAATGTTCCTACTGTATTGTTTATTAAGAATGGCGAAGTTGTTGATAAACAAGTTGGAGCAGCTGCAAAATCTGTTTTCCAGACAAAGATTGATTCTTTACTGTAATTCAATAATAAATTTTATAAAGACTCTCAAAACAAACTTAGATTATGGGCTTAGAAGATGATTTCTTATTGGAAGATGAAGACGACGAAAAGACCGTTGAATTCATTAAGAACTTTTTGCCACAAGACTTGAAAGACAAGTTTACTGACGATGAGCTCTATTATTTCCTCGACGTAATGGTGGATTACTATTCTACAAGCGGATGTTTGGATGCACAACCGGATGCTGATGGATATGTAAATATCGATCAGGACGAAATCGTGGAATACATTGTAAAAGAGGCAAAAAAAGATGGTATGGGAGACTTTAATCCCGAAGATATTCTCTTTGTTGTTCAAGGAGAAATGGAATATGGGAATTCATTAGGTCAGGTTGATTAACCTCACTTAATTAGATATAGAGGAGAGCCTTGACAGACTATTGCCAAGGCTCTCTTTTTGTTTTTAGGATACTTAAGCCCCATATTGTACATACGCAGGCATCTGAAATGAGCAAATTATGCTCGAAAAGGTGAGGGATGACCTTTTTTGTGAGGGTAAAGTGATGGATAAAAACGCTACCATCACCCATTAGTTCTTTAGTATTCAGCATATTACAACAAAAAGTGAGGGAGTGATGGTAGCTTTCTGCTTTTCTTTTATAGTTTGCAAAACACAAAGAAAAAACAGAAAGTTAGATTCTCTGAAAACCATTCACCAATCTTCCTGGATTATTCTCCAATAAAATTCAGCCATTCACCAATGGATTTTATTTATTGGTGAATGGCTTACAGCGTCACTTTCTAAGATTTATGGTATTGATTGATACTACCACTTAGTACCAAGTTCCTTAGAAATTCACAGTAGAATGTGGTTTAGCAGCTACTACCGAGAGTCGTCGCCGAGAGGCCTACTCTCATCAGTAATAAAGCATAAACAATCGGTTAAAAAACAATTGTTCAAGTCACACGCAACTAAGGCTGGCCTAAAGCACCCAACAGTGAACTGGCTATGGAGCACTTTCGAACAGATGGCTTAGCTAGCCCGTGTTAGCAGCTAATTTTTTATCAGCATCTAACATAAAAAAACAACGTATCTATATTTTTATACTATGCAAATAGGAATAACTTGTTCAAATTAAAGAACTGCTTCTTGTTCATAAACATATAATTTAATAGCATTTTATGGTTTTACTTTTGTTTTCGAAGCTATTGGGCTACTCCTTTTCTCAAATGCTTGATTGATATATTTTTCTGGATCTTTTTCAAAATCTTCCCATTTTACCAATACGCAATATCTGTCATCTTCTGTCCATGCACATTTATTATGTGGAATATAGTAATTATAACTAAATTCTTTAATTACTGAATTATCATTAATATATACGTAACTATGCGAGTTACCACATATTGAGCAGATACCAGAACCACCAAAAACAGTATTATACATGCATGGTAAAACAACTCCAAGAATACCACTCTTTGTGTTACCTTCACCATCATACAGTGAAGCTTGCAACTCTCTTTTGATAAAATTCTGATTTTGTAAAAAGGAGTATTCTGCGCTATATAAACCAATTATAAAAATAGTTACGGTTGAGTCAGACAAATAGTCTTCACGGATTTTCCTCATTATATAATCTTCGTCATTAGAGTCGATAGCTTCATCTAATGATTTGTCAATCATATCAATATCTAATTCATCTTGGATTTTCTTTTTATAATCTAGGTCTTCCGTTTTGAATGAAATAAAGCATTTGTGTCCCATAATTTTTTTCTTTAAAATAAATATTTATATATTATTTACTATTTT